>ENA-ORMR01000907-ORMR01000907.1-human-gut-metagenome-genome-assembly--contig:-NODE-907-length-25489-cov-4.577023_pt1 | contig 25489 bp, 24 predicted proteins | sample MGYA00242107_ERZ509003 | MGnify/ENA primary metagenome ERZ509003 (study PRJEB26280, sample SAMEA2338699) | human gut metagenome | biome: human gut; feature: human-associated habitat; material: faeces... | reverse complement strand
GCACCCGCCGCTACCACCCCGGCTATGAGTGCAAGTGGGCGACCAATACCGTGGTACATATCCTTGAAAACAGGGAGTACACGGGCTGTCTGGTAAACTTCAAGACGGAGAAGCCGTCCTACAAGACCAAGCACAGCGTAGAGAACCCCATTGAGAAACAGGCGATTTTCGAGAACCACCATGAGCCTATCATTGACACCCAGATGTGGGAGCGTGTGCAGGAGTTACGCAAGCAGCGCAAACGCCCGAACCGCTATGATGAAGTGGGCTTATTCTCCGGCATACTCTTTTGTGCCGACTGCGGCAGCGTCCTTTACCAGCAGCGTTACCAGAACGCCACCCGCAAGCAGGATTGTTATATCTGCGGGAGCTACAAGAAGCGTACCCGTGACTGTACGGCGCACTTTATCCGCACCGACCTGTTGACCGCCGGAGTGACCGACAATCTGCGGAAAGTCACCAGCTATGCAGCGAAGCACGAAGCCCGGTTTATGAAGCTGCTGATCGAGCAGAACGAGGACGGGGGCAAGCGCAGGAACGCCGCAAGGAAAAAGGAGCTGGAAGCCGCCGAGAAGCGTATCAGCGAGTTATCCGCTATCTTCAAGCGGCTGTATGAGGACAGCGTGACCGGGCGCATTTCAGACGAGCGTTTCACGGAGCTGTCGGCAGACTATGAAGCCGAGCAGAAAGAACTGAAAGAGAGAGCCGCCGCTATCCGGGCAGAGCTTTCCAAAGCGCAGGAAGCCACGGTAAACGCAGAAAAGTTTATGAATGTTGTCCGCAAGTACACCAGCTTTGAAGAACTTACCCCTACCCTTTTGCGTGAGTTTGTGGAGAAAATCGTTGTGCATGAGTGCAGCTATGACGAGAACGGCACACGCAGACAGGACATTGATATTTATTACTCTTTCGTTGGCAAGGTAGACCTGCCCGAATGACCGCCCGACCTATCCGGCGCAATGCGCAAACGCCGGATAGGAACGGCAAAATTTTTTACACTTCTACTACTTCTTTATCACACATCAGCAAAGACGACAGAAATATCGGGAATCCATCTCTTATCCTTGAGATGAGAGGCATCCTGCACAGCAAAGCGCTTGGTTTCATCTGTAGCAATGGGGTTAAACGCAATCTTGATGCGGTCTTTATTAAAGTCTTGGTCAAGAACATCTTTACCGGCGATTGATGCCATGAGTGCGGTTATACGCTGTTGCCCATCGATGAGCACCTTTTTGCCGTTTGCTTTACCACCATCCTTGGTTTGAACATCTGGATTTTTCCATGTGATGATGTATCCTGTAGGATATCCATTATAGAGAGAGTCGATGAGGTCGCGGACCTGGCTGCGTTTCCACACGAATGGTCTCTGTATCTCCGGTATGACAAAATCTTCAGCTTCGATCAGCCCCAATATGGCACTAATTGAATACTGCATAAGAGTAAATTTTTCTCCATTCATAATAGCACTCCTAATCTTTCCACTTACTTTTCAGCATTCGTTATTTCCTCAAATGCATTTTTGATCATCGCCGAGTATTTTTCCCTTACGGCTTCAGGCGATTTGATTTTAACTTTTCCGCCAAATCCAAATACCCAACTTAAGAAAACATGATTGACCGCAACGTTTACAACCGCGCGGAAGGATGTCATATCGTTGGCGTATGTGGTAACTTCCGCACCGAATTTATCAATAATCGAATCCATAACCTCATTATCACAAACGAGTTCAACCTCGGCATGTTCACTGTTAAACATCTTAAAAGTCGTATTGATGTATTCATCGATATTGAAACCTTCCGGAGCAGGAGTTCCTTCTGCATCCAGAATCTTCGGCCGTTTTGCTATACGGTCTACACGAAAATTTCCGATCCGTTGCTTGTAAGCATAAACACCAATCATATAGTAGTAATCGCCATTCCATACAAGATGAAGCGGAGTAATAACATACGGTTCGCCGTTGTGCTTTAACTGCTGCTCTTTCCGAACATTGTACTGAAAATACTGAAAGGAGATTTGTCTGTTGCTGTTTATGGCTTCGTTAATCGTATCAATGATGAGATAGATTTTCTCATTTCCCGATTTGATTCGTCCTTCACAACTAACATTTCTTGTCAAGGTAGCAGCAATCTGATTGCTTGTAAGTGAGCCTAACTTCTTAACAAGTTCCATGCTTTTGGAGGCGGATATAAATTTTGACGATTCAACGGCATCGATGAGGAGCTTTAACTCGGGAATGTCGAAGGTTCTTCCGTACAGATTGTATCTATTCTGTGTTGATTTCACTTCTTCAATTTCTAATCCAAACTGCTTTAGTAATTCAACCTCGGCCTTAATTGTTTGACGATGGGCTTTGATGCCGTACTTTTCTTCGAGAAGTTGGATTAATTGTGCTGTGGTTAGATAATGATCCTCGTCCGTCATTTCGTAGAGAATTTTAGCGAGGTATAATGGCCTTAATTTTGCATCGCTATCCATTTTTCCACCTCCTTGAGTAAATGGCTGTGTATGAGGGATAAATCAAAATCATTATGCCGCATAAGCATTCGCATTTATGCTCTTTATTATTTTCATAATATCAAGCCACATAACCGCATCTTCGAAAACATCACTAACTTCTCCTTGATCTGTGAAAGGAGTTTCCTGCAAAACTTTAAAATCAGCAAGCATTCCGTTTTTAACGATGTAGTTAATTATTTGATTCACAAAATATATCTGCCTGTCATCAAGGTTGACTTCATTAAGATATTTTGCAAATGCTTCTTTTGCGGAGTTCATGTCAAGACCAACAATTTCTCTTACAAGAACGCCGAGAGGCTTATCTTGATATTCCTTTTCGTATTCTTCTTTCGTACCAAGCTCTGACCACAGAATTCCTTCAAGGGCTTTTATATCGTCAGAGGTAAGTGGCTTATTGGTGTGCAACTTGGCTATTACTCCGTTATCAATATGCTGACGAATATAATAATTCACCTTATTTCTGTAATTCTGCAGTTCATCACTGTCAAGTTCCGATTCATGCCTTTCTACAGAAAGCACATCGTCGGTGAAATCTGTTTGATATATCGGTCTTTCACCTCTCGGAATATACTTCATGATATCGCGCAGTTCCGTCCGGATATGCTCGAATTCGTTAATACCTGCGTTATCCACATAATCGGTGTTGAGAATTTTGCTGATCAGTTCGCTTTTAGCGCTTACAGCAGGAATAGTAGCAACTTTTGAAACAGCATATACCATCTTTACAAGGTCATTTCTTGCCTTGGAATAGGTTTTCCCAAGGATATATGCAAGTTCGAGGCCATACATCAATGCGTCAAAACGAACTGCACTGGCGTCATCTTCATATGGCAGTATAAGTGGAGCTATTTCTTCGGCAATTTGAAGCGTATTTTCGTAGGAAAGTGCTTCATAGCCTTCTCGCCTCGAGTATTGGTCGACATATCTCAAATGCTGACGAACCGCAAAATTATCTCTATTAAGTTCGCCAATCTTTGCGACAAGATCATCAATCAGAGCCGAACGAAAAGCAATCAATTCCTCTGTTTGATATTCAAGACCCTGCAGGCGGAATACCAGTTCTGTCTTCAGATTAAATATTCTCTCCTGGACAGACTGAGTTGAGAACCCTTCTTTGCCTTTTTTATTCATTCGGAAGAAGGCGAAATTTCCGCAGAAGTCAAATATATAGAAAACACTCTTGTCCTGACCATCTATGAGGGCCGGGCACAATCTCGTCCCTCGTCCAATCATCTGCCAAAACTTTGATTTAGAAAGTACCTTTTTGAAAAACACAAGGTTGACAACTTCGGGGACATCTATACCTGTATCCATCATATCAACCGACACAACGATTTGCGGCATTTTTTCGGGCACAGAAAACTCATCAATCAAACTCTGCGCATAATTCGTGTAATTATCTATAACGCGACAATATCCGTGGTAGCTCGGATATTCTTTGTCGAATATTTCTTTTATTTTCTCCGCGTGTCTGTGGTTTTTTGCGAAAATAATTGATTTGCCAATCTTGCTGCCGTAATCGATCTTGATCCCTTCAGTCATCAGAGTATTAAGCACTTGGCGGATCGTGTCTTCGTTAAATATCCACTCATTAAGTGCGGAACTATTAATTCTTTCGGGCAGTTCGTCATCCTCGTTTGCAAATAATGCTTCGTATTCTTCCTTGTCCTCGTCGGAAAGATCATCATATGCGATGCCTTCTTCGATGAACTTAAGTTTTGTTTCGATACTTACGAAGTCAACAAGATATCCGTCCTGAACAGCTTGTGCAAGTTCATAGCCGTATGTAGGAACACCGTTTTCAAGTTCAAAGATTCCGTATGTATTCTTGTCAATTTCATCTCTTGGTGTTGCCGTAAGGCCTACCAGGTGCGCATCAAAATAGTTGAAAATGTCCTTGTATTTGTTATAAATACTGCGATGCGCTTCATCGCAAATGATGAGGTCGAAGTGACCGACCGTGAACAATTTACCGCCGTTCTCATCCTTGGCGTCATCAATGCAATTCATCATTGTCTGATAGGTTGAGAATACACCTCTTGCTGTGAGTTTATCTTTTTCCTCACACAAGTTGGTTACTGTCAAGTTTGGAAGAAGGTTTACAAAAGCGCGTTTTGCCTGCGTGACAAGGCTATTCCGGTCAGCAAGGAACAGTACATTCTTCACCCAACCGTGGCGGAGAAGGACATCCACAATAGAGATGACGGTTCTTGTTTTACCCGAACCCGTTGCCATGACAAGGAGGGCTTTTCTTCTGTTCTGTTCATCAAACGCTCTGCAGACCGCCTTGATGGCTTCTTTCTGATAGTATCTTCCTGATATCGCATCGCTCACCTGAACATGGGCGAGAGAAGTTCTCATCGTGAGTTTATTGAACTCTTTCTCCAAATCCCTCTTGGAGTAGAATCCACTTACACGATGTTCCGGATAATATTTGTCATTCCATATACGAGTATCAAAGCCATTTGTAAGGAATATAATGGGGCGCCTGCCGAATTTCTTTTCGAGTAGGTCTGCATAAAGCTTCGCTTGCTGACGACCCACAGCTACATCTTTACATGCTCTTTTAGCTTCAATAACAGCGAGAGGGCGGTGTGTATCATCGAAAAGAACATAATCAGCGTAGCCAATCTCGGAATGGTTCGGCATTCCGGGCAACGGGTATTCGTTAAACCAATCCTTGTCTTCAACCCAACCTGCATCCTGGAGCATAGTGTCGATATAAATCTTTCTCGTCTTATATTCGGATAGGTCGAGGGGCTTGGGCGAATAAGTCTGTTGCTGCTCCTGACGTTTTTGGGTCAGTTCTGCCTTGAGGGCCGCATTTTCTCTCATGAGAGTTTCAAGGTCAACATTAACCTCGGGTTCTTCTTTCACAGGCTCTTGAGATTGTGTCAAAAGTGTCTTGTCGTATGTATGTTGGCTGTACTTATCAGCATAGCAGTATGCCACAAAGTCAAGAAAGTAGAAAAGATTTTCGAGCGCAAGTTGTGCCTGCTCGGGCGTAATCTGCTTGGTGCTATGAGCAGAGTTATTGCCCAACATGCGAATAAAGTTGATTCGTCGATAGAGATTATCATCAATAATATCTCTGAATTCTTCGGTATTGATCAAACTGACCAACTGATCCTGATATGGCATAGTGAGAGAACCGTCAACGGAATACATCCATTTGACAGCAAACTCCAAAGCCCGTCTAACATTGAACAAGCAAGACGGTAGGTCAATTTGGTATAACTTTTCCGCGGTTATGGCAGTATTTGCAAAACCGCTAAACTTTTTTTCTTCCAATAAGAAGTCAAAATTCGTCATAGTAGCACCTCTGTTGTTTTTTGCTGTATCGCTCGAATGAGTAATCGCAGTAATATCTGCATTTGTACGATGTAAAATTTCGATTTGTCGACCTGTTCGACGAAAACTGCAAACGCCTGTTGCAATTTGATTGGAGGCAATGGAATATCCAAAGCAGCAAGGATTTGTTGGTTGAGGTTTTGAATGTTAGCACCACGCCCCGTCATCTTCTTACGCATTGAATCCGTTTTCAATACTCGCAACAAATATGTTGTGTCCACTTCGCTGCTTGTTAGACGATAGCGGATGCAAAATCCACTATAGGTTGTTGGTGTGCTGCGTGGATAAACAACCAGGCAACGACCAACCAGCGCTTTGTTGCCATTAGAGCGAACAAAGACTATGTCTCCATCTCTCAACATACTTTCTTCAGGTGGTGCTTCATTCAGTGAAATCACAGGTAAATGATCTGTTCCGTCTATGAAAGACAGATCCTTAAAATCGCCAACACCCAAACAATGCATTTCCATTCCACTATCGCCGGCATGGAAGTTCATGCCGTTTTTGCAATTTCCCATGTCAAGAAGAGGCTTAGTTGTCCAGCCTTTTAGATTTGTTACGGGGTCGCCGAACATCTCGATAAATCGGGATTTTATGAGGGCGTCAAAATATCTCAGTTCTTTATGCCTTTCCTCAATTATAGAATCTAAAAGTTGCAACTGTCTGACGATTTCACGCTGATTTTCCCTTGAAGAAACAACGACATCAATTTTTTCAAGTCCCTGTTTTGTAACCTGCGGAATAGTTGTTCCACTTATTACTGATCGAAAGTCGTAATTTTGAAGGAAATAATAAAGATAGAGGATGTCAACATCACTTGATAAGTCATCAAGGCACATAGCATTCCCATTGATATATGATTTCCCTCGTGCTATGTTCACATTGCCACAGGAACCCCGGCATCCTATAATGATCGTATCGGAAGTATGGTTATATTCTTTACAGTAACCAATAACCCCATTTGCGCCATAAACCGGATATCCTTCGTCAAGTAAATCCTTTGTGGGTATTGTTCTCCACTGTTTGGGTGAGCAAATGGATGTCAATCGAATTTTCTTCATGCTGCTACCCCCATTTCAAAGGCGAACATACCATGATATTTCGATTTGTCGACCTGTTCGACAAAAGTTGCAAACTTGTGCTGAAGTGTGATAGGTGGCAAATAAATCGAAATACTTCTCAATTCTTGTGCGTTTATGTTTGCCTGGTTTACCGCACCTTTTGCCATGCTCCGCAACTGTTCTTTCATAACGGTTGAATTAAGATAACTCGAAAGGATAACGGGAAGTACACGGTCATCAATTCTGACACGGATAATGTAACCGGCAATTATCATGTCAGAATCAAGATTATAAACACAAGTTTTTCCTACAAGTTCTACGCTGTTTGTGCGATTGAAAAGGACATCTCCATTTCTAACTACACACTTCTCAATCTCGTTATCGGGAATATCAATATGTTTCAAATCGGTTAGATCTAAATAGCCCTCATAGGTAAGATTGTTCATGCGTAAATACGGATATTTTCCACCCTCGGTGGCAGGTCTACTTGTCCCATATCTCACATCTGTTGCAATATCTCCAATGGTTACCATATCCCATTTTCGAGGATTAAGTTTCGGGTCGCCGAACATCTCGATAAATCGGGACTTGACGAGCTGATCCATCAATAGGAGTTCTTGCTGTCTATATGCAATCGTACCATTGCATTTCTCGAAAATTTCAATTATTTCACGCTGCTTTTCAATCACAGGAACGGGGATTATTGCGTCAGCTAAATTTCCGAGCTTGATGTACTTAATAACTCCACCAATAGCTTGTTGACGAAGGATTTCAACATACAGATCGAGAAAGTAATAGAGGTATTTTACCATCAATTTAGTCTTATCGAGCGATTCGATGATATATGTTCTTTGGTATGCATCAAATTTACCATCGTAATACTTGACATTCAAATCTCCATTACCTGCCACCAAAACACATTCGCAATCGTATGAGCAGGTGTTTATAGACAGTGGTTCTCTTGAGCAAGTAAAGAACGGATATGTTCCATTGTCATCAGCGGCATTGGCATCGAGTTTTCCTGTGCGGATTCTCGTAAGCGATCCAAGTTTTAAGTATTGTATCATGCTGCCACCTCCATTTCACAGGTGAATTCACCATGATATTTCGATTTGTCGACCTGTTCGACGAAAGCTGCAAACGCCTGTTGCAACTCAATTGGAGGCATAATTAGATGCATAGCCTTATATCCTCCAACATTAAAATGCTGTTGAGCTGCACCACCGATTTTGGCACGAATCTGTTTCATGCCATGGGGCATATTAGTAAATGCTGCAAGAAAAACGGAATTGACTTTGTTATTATCAGGATGTGCAATAATAATATCAACAGCATTGTAACCTGCGTATTTTTCTGTTGCCACACATGCTTTTCCTGGAGCACCTGATCTCACTACAAGGACATCGTTTTTGCGAATAACAGATTTCTGATTCTTTCGATGACCTTCCTCCGTAAAATAAACCCAATCTGCATCATTCACGCACATCTCGCCAATATTCAATGATCGGAATGCAGGAATACCTATATTGGTGTAATACTGTGTAGGCTTGATTACCACACCAACGCAAACATCTGCCACATCGCTAACGGTACAGCAATGCCATTTATCATGTTCTTTTTCAGTTCCGAACATCTCGATAAATCGGGATTTGAAATTAACCGATATATTTTCGGTGGGATAGCTTTACATTATTTTGACTGACCATTGCATACTGCATCGTTGTGTCAATTTTGGCGTGTCCGAGAAGCTGCTGAACCTGCTCGATGGGCATTCCTTTGTCTATTGCTCTTGTTGCAAGAGTTCTGCGGAATTTGTGTGGATGTACTTTGTCAATCCCGAGCGTTTTTCCGAGTTGTCTCATTCTTATCTCCACACCGCTAATTTCAAGACGATTGTACGGCTTCAGCAGTGAGACAAATAGTGCCGGATTGTCATCGATGCGGCTCTGAACATAATTTCTCAAATGAATTTTCGTCCTCGCATCAAAATACACAGGGCGTTCTTTGCTTCCTTTCCCGAACACGATACATTCTCTGTTATCAAAATCGATATCAGAGATATTGAGTTTAACAAGTTCGCCCACGCGCATACCTGTTGATGCCAACAGATCAATCATTGCAAGATCGCGGAGGTTATTACAAGCATCTCGCATTTGTTCGAGCGCTTCATCGGTATATGTTTCCTTTACGGTTTTGGTTGTTCGTATCTTATGGATTCTACGAACAGGGCTTTTCAGTATATAGTTTTCATCTTCGAGCCACGCAAAAAAACTTGAGAGAATGCGCCTGATGTTATCAATATTCGCCTTGCTGCAATCGTTTATTTGCTGATAATTGGCGAGATATTCGCGCAGGTCATCTGTTGTTATATGAGATACACTCTCTTTGATGTCCACAAACATTCTTTCTACGGTCGCTTTGTAGTACTTCAGCGTTTTTTCACTACATCCCTCAACCTTTTTGGCAGAAAGGAAAGTTGTGAGCAAAGAATGATTGTCAAATTCCTGTTGCAATTCGGAGGATTCATCCGTTTTGATGATTTCAACGCCAAAAAGCGCGTGAGTAAGCACCTCGTGGAGTTGTTTCATCTGTGCATTATCAAGGAAGCCTTGCATTCCTTGCTCAACATCTGTAATAATTCTGTTTTTCATGTTGGTATTACTCCTTTGTTTTAAGATATACCAACATCCTACACCGCTATTATTTAGCCAAAATACTGTTGCATGAGTGATTTCTTTAGAATTTCGAGTTTTTCGAGACTCTGTTGAATTTCAAATTTCGATTTGTCGACCTGTTCGACGAAGGCTGCCATTTTTTCTTGTCGAGTCATTGGGGGAACGGGAATCTCTTGAATTCGCAAATCAGATAGGTTGATTTGTTGAAGTGTTGCGCCTCGGGTATGCTCTTGTATATATCTCTGACTTTTATCCGTGTTAAGATAGGTCTTTAGATATATTGGATTAATCTTGCGGCGATCATATCGGATTACCGCAATGCCACGGGTCACATTCATGCCAACAAACCTACCGTCGGTTAGGGCCGTAATACCTGTAGTTCCTCGCACTGTAATGAGTAATTCGTCGCCGGTCAACTCCGTTTTCTTGAAACTGTCCCCGATATCTCGGCTAATATATTTGATCGAAGCTGCAGATATTTTTCCCTCCACCATATCCACAGGACGAAGAATTCCCATATCACCAGTTCCGTCATTCCCCGGCTGCACAATGCCGTAAGATAACCCTGCGCCTTCTTTTATTAGGTTAATTAGTGGAGTGACAGGGTAGATTTCATTTCCGAACATCTCGATAAATCGGGATTTTATGATTTCATCAAACAAATTGAGCTGTTTTTTCTTGTCGGAAATTAACTGAGTCAAATGCTTTAATTTATCGACAAGGATTCCTTGTTCAGAGAGGGCAGGCACACTAATTTCAATTTTTGCCATGCCGCCATTTGTGATAGCCTTCTGTGTAGCACCTGAACAATTCTTATCTTTTTGTGCAAGGAATAGTTCACTATCAATAAGATAGTACAGGCATTCTGTTGTAATTACCTCGGGATTTGCTCTTACGGCATAAAATCCTGTCGAATATATATTTTTCTCTGTTTCGGAATCCAAAAGAAGAGTTTTTCTTGTGCCTTGCATTTTTGCAAACAAGATATCGCCAGCTTCAGCAGATTGGTTAGCGCGAGAAGGTCTATCCTCATATGTCACTTCAACAACCTCTGATTCATCAATCTCGGTTGTTGCAACCGCACCTGTGCTGACATATTTCTTTGTTCCATGAAATTTGCTCGGCGTTGCTCCGACAATAGAAATGCAATCAAGGAACTTTTTCATTACAGTATTCTCCTTAATTCATTGATTCCCGCGTTGATCTTCGCTTCCAATTCCTCGATTTGTGTAAGGAGTTCATCGGTGGAGGGATACTCAACAACTTCGTACTCGGTTTCTTTATACTTGTTTATAGAGAGATCGTAACCATTATCCACGATTTCTTTCTTGGGTATAAAGAAACTCTGCTCTGTGCGCTCACGGCTTTCCTCCGCATCAAGGTTATGGAATCGGGCAATTATGTCGGGAATGTCATTCTCGTTGATGGGACTTCGCTTATCATCAAGGCTAAAACCATCAGCCTTCATATCGTAAAACCAAACTTTATCAGTTCCGCCATGTCCGGTTTTGGTGAAGATAAGGATTGCCGTGGAAACACCTGCATAGGGTTTGAATACACCGGAGGGCATGGAGATCACAGCTTCAAGTCTGTTTTTTTCAACGATTTCCTGTCTAATAGCCTTATGTGCTGTGGACGAGCCGAAGAGTACTCCATCGGGAACTATACACGCACAGCGACCACCTATTTTCAACATACGGAGGAATAGAGCCAAAAACAGCAATTCGGTTTTCTTGGTTTTGCAAACCTTGAGTAAGTCGGTTGATACCGTATCAGCATCGAGACTTCCTTTGAACGGAGGGTTGGCAAGGATGATGGAGTATCTGTTGGAGTCGGGATTTTGATCAGACAGACTATCTCTGTATTCAATGTTGGGATTATCAACTCCGTGAGTCATCATATTCATTGCACCAACACGGAGCATCGTTCTATCCATATCGTACCCATAGAACATATGGTTGTTGTAGTGGTCTTTCTTTTCCCTGTTATAGAAGATATCATCCTTGTATTTTCCCTTGAGATATTCACCCGCAGCAACAAGGAATCCCGAAGTACCACATGCCGGATCACAGATTGTATCATCGGGCTTGGGGTCAAGCATCTCTACCATCATGCGAATAATGTGGCGAGGCGTTCTAAACTGACCGTTTACGCCCGCGGTTGCAAGTTTGGAGAGCAAACTCTCGTAAACATCGCCCTTGGTGTCTGTTTCAATTTCTTTTGCCATCTCTTGATACATCTCATCAATTGCATCAACAATTTTTGAAAGCAATTGGGGAGTAGGAATCTTAAAGATTGCATCAGACATATATTTTGCGTAAGTGCTTTCTTTGCTGCCATGAAGATTTTTGATAAACGGGAATATCTCACCTTGCATAAGTTCGTACATTCTCTCGGCAGGATAGTCACGAAAACACGACCATTTGTATTCTTCATGACCCTCAAACATACTTGTGTAAGGCAGTTCAAGCATCATACTGCTTTTTGCTCTCTTTGCATCGGTTTCATCCAAATCGTGAATGAACATAAGATAAGTCATCTGTTCTACGACATCGAGGGGGTTTGTTATTCCGCCCGTCCAGAACATTTCCCAAATTGAATCCACTTTATTTTTTAATGCACCTGTTAACATTGCTTTTCCTCCACTATTCAGTCCTCAACTACTTCCATTATGTCGCCGATATCGCAATGAAAAATTTTGCAAAGGCGGAGCATAACATCCATAGACACAACGCGGTCCTGATTCAGTTTTGTCATTGTGCTTTGAGATATTTCTGCAGCTTTTGCAAGTTCACTTTTTTTCATCTTGTTTGTCTTCATGAGACTCCATAATTTATCGTATCTTACGGTCATAACTTTCCTCCAAGGCACTTTTTATACTGCATATAAAGATACACACTATATTATAGCATATTTCATCCGTTCGCGCAATAGATTTCGGCAGAAAGCAAAGGGAACGGCTGATAGGTGTTGATTTGGGTCGTCACCTACAAATAAAAAATGCAGTGCGCTTATAGAAAAGAATTAAGGGAGGCATTGCTGTGCCTCCCTTAATCGATCTTATTCATTGCGTCTCTATACAGAGTTATGCAATTAGTAGCATTTTTTGCAAGGCTCGTATCCGCGGCTTATAGCGTCGGATTTTGATATTTGCGATGGATTCTTCATGTTGCTGCAACTGCTTTTTCTGTGATATTTCTTGCCCGTTGCAGATACCCATACCGTTTCGGTGTTGCCGGGTTGGGCAGGGGGCTGTGTTGTAGATTCGGTTTGCGCAGGTGCTTTTGCCTGCGAAGTATTCTCACTTGCAGGTCCGGAACTGTTACCGGTCGCATAGTCGATAGTTATACCCGGCTGAACATTGTAGCAATAAACATTGAAACAGATTCCTTCCCCGTTATCCTCTACAGAATATGCTTCGATTTGTACACCACTGCACACGAGATTGTTTCCCTCAAATATGGGGGTGACCCTGTATGCGACATGATGATTCGTTTCTTTTATGTAGTCCGCAACCATGTTTTCAAACGGAAGCATTCCTTCGATGTTCATGTATCGAGTGCCGGTAATCAAGTTTTTTGTATTGGCATTTTCGGCGGATAGTTGCCATCCGATCAAATGACAGCGATTCCACAAGTATCCGCCGGAGATGCCATTATATTTTGCCTGAATCCATCCGGAGGGCTTAATGCTGCTGATGCTTCCGCGGGTTTCGTTTGCTCCCGGCATTATATCCCTGCCGCACGAAGCAAGCGCAACACCGCATCTTCCGAGCGAATCAAGGTCTGAGTATTTCTCATAACCTGTTGTAGTTAATTCGGTCGCTGAAAAGTTCGGCTGATTGTTATTGATAACCACATATGCAGTTCCTGCATACGCGCTGACAGATGCGGGCTTAACAGGGGTTGCCGTTCCTGTTCCGACACTTGATGACTTGCTGTTTGGACTTGCGGTTTCCTTTTGCTTATTGGATTCCGAGCCTTCGTCGGCAATTTCTGTTTGCTTGTCGATTTCCGAGCTTCCGTCGGTAATTTGGCTTTTGGAATCGGTGCTTGTATCCGAGATTGATGCCGGACTGTCACTCACTATTGAATCCAAGCCGCAACCGGCAAGGGAAAACAACATTGCAATAGACAGTAATAATGCTAATAACTTCTGTGATACCTTCATCGCCGTTACCTCCTGTATGTTTCGATTGTTATTTTCTCATGCGAGGTTCCGGCGATGTCTTCGGTATTGACCTTCTTGAAGCCAAAGGCTTTTAGGTCGGTATCAAAGAACTTATCCGCAGGATAGTGGCGATTCCATTTGCATAGCACAATTTCATTCGCATTATCAGTCGAATACGAACCATCCTCAATAAAGCAAACATCATTTTCTTCTGCCTTGCCCATATAATCGTCATCAGCCGATACAGAAGCGTTGTTTCCAAACTGTTTGGCGGAGTAAGGACTCATCCATAGTTTTGATCCTTGCGCATAGTTAAGTATCCATTCTCTTAGGTTTTGGTCCTGGCTTTGCCTTTTTCCGAAAAACATCATCCCGCTCTTGTCATCAATACAAAAAATTAGTTTCATACCATATACCTCTTTCATCGTTTGTTCCATTTTAGAGAACGGCAAAATAATAAAAGTCTACTAATACGGAACAATATTATTATAGCGCTTACTCATACGAAACGCAAGTATATTAAAATATTACTGAAATAGAACTACAGGAGGTGTACAGGTTGTTCGATTTCGGAATACGATTACAGCAACTTCGCATGAGTCGGAATATGTCTCAAGCGGCGTTGGGAAAGAAAATAAATCGCAGCAAGTCCGTGATTTGTGCCTATGAAAATAATTTACGAATCCCGCCATTGGAGGTTCTTACCGATATTGCCGTGTTCTTCAATGTTTCGCTTGATTACCTCGTTGGTATCGACAAGGAAGAGATGGTTTCTGTGGACGGATTATCAAACGAGCAGAAAGAAATAATACACGCCATGATTCACGAGTTTAAGTGCGGCACAAGCAATTGCCCGGGGCTTACGGCACAACAGCAAGATATTCTCAATAAAATTATGGTTGAGTTTTATCGCAAACATAATCAATAGAAGACCAAACAGCAGCGGCAGGTTTATCCACCGTTGCTGTTCTTTTGTTACTGTCTTCTATTCTTCTGCTGTAGTATATCTTAGAGTGGGTACTTCCTTGGCCTACCAAAATGGGAGAGGGCTACTGACACATAGTAAGCAGACCAATCCCTTGGCGAATCATAGTAAAAAATAACGGTTGCTTGTGAACGAGCCGTTTTTTCGCTTTGCATATTCCTTGCGAATAAGCCCCGCTTTTTCCAAGTCCTTTATTGCTCGGCGGACGGTCTTATCGGAAATAGACAACTCTTTGGCAATGGTTTTAACGCTCGGCCATGCCTTTCTTTCCGTGTCGCATCTGTCGTAAAGATAAATGTAGACGAGCTTTGCCCGTGAGGGAAGCTCGTCACGATCATATAATTTGCGGTAATATGCCATAAACAATCACCGCCTTTAATCTGTTCGGACGCTCTGCACCGGTTCTCTGAACAGAGGCTCATTGCTTTGCGACAAGGCTTGTCCGCCTGAGGCAGATCTACGAGCGGAACGGGACGGCGGATAGTAGGAGTCCGGATATTGTTCGAGCATATTATTCTCAATAATCTCCTTGTTCGTATAGGATATTTTACGAGCACCTTTATCGGGAACAGTGTACTTCTCTGTATCAAACTCAATACCCCATTTGAAGAACAGCTTCAGCTTTGATACAAATGGGTGAGTACCTGTCTTCATAACGATGAAGTTGCCTTTCTTCATCGATTTGAGTTCGTCTGCGGTCATGAGAGGTCTTTCCGTCATTTGTAGGCTCTGTGAAGGATCGTTTTTACTTCTTGAGACCGAGCCTGTCATAACAGTCCGCGTGCCGAGGGATTTGGAGATTTCATCAGCCGTCCCGGAGGTCGGCGCAAAACCGCCTGCAATAGTTACCTGACAGTTATCCTTGATAATATCTGCGCCTTCGTTTCCGTAATTCTTTTCAAGCTGCTTATATGACTGAATAATGCTGACAAGCGACAGCTTTCGGGAACGGGATGCAGAGTACATCATCTCGGCGGAACTGATGGCTGGCAAAGTTCCGAACTCGTCCATGTAGAACATTACACGGTTTTTCAATGCACCGCCGTGTTCATCTGCAACGGTAAGTATTTCTCTGTATAACTGTTGGAGGAGTAGTGACACCATAAAGTAAGTTGCGGGATTTTCCTCTGGCAAGACAATAAAAATAGCACACTTGCTTGAACAGAACTTTTCGGCATCAATCGCCGTATCAAAGCAAAGGATTTGTTCAAGTTCCGAATCAAGAAAAGCATTAAGACGCGACATCGCAGTCGACATGATAGAAGCCATTGCCTGGTCGCTTGTGTTCAGTGCAGCACCGGCAAACCACCTCGTTTTATGTTCGGGCGGCAGTTTTTCTATAAGGAGTTGGAATTGGTTCTTTCCCTTCACACCGCTTGGTGCAAGCAAATCCTGTATCAGTTTAAATACAGACACAATATGCCTCTGCTCGGGCGGCGCAAACTCGGCAATCAATAGAATGACCGCAGTCATCAGACCTTCGGCCGCATCATAAAAGAATGCGTTTTGACCGTAAGATGCCGCATCACCATCACTGAATATCAGAGTCTTAGCAATTATTTTTGCATATTTTTCGGCTTTTGCTTTCAGCGCTATGTTTTCGGGATGGGCCTTATACTCGTCCATATACTTGTTTACGAGATGCAAAAGATTATTGCCGTCCGATTTTGTCGGGTTGCGCAGATCGATAATAGCCACATCGTAACCGTAGTACTGCTTTGCAATATTTCCGTAATTACGATACAGGTCGCCCTTTGTATCGGTTGTTAAAAACGACATGCCCGCAGCACAGGCGTATTCCAAATTGGGGTAAAGCCAGAAAGCGGTTTTACCGCAGCCTGCAGCACCGATCATAAGAGTATGCACATCGTCATCATCAACCATTGCGTAATCAATGCCGTTCTTTTTCTTCACTCCCAATATCACCCCCTGCGGCAAATTGAGATTTTCCTGCTTAGCTATCTTTCTCCAAACTTTCGGTTCATACGGAATGTATTTATAGGTTCGTCTCAATTCCGAGTTTGTGGAAAACCGCGCAGTACCATGCTGCCCGTCTCCGACGGTTTTGGATTTGATACTGTTAAGATTATAAATGTGGGAAGCAAGAGTAACACCGCCGATAATAGCGAACATAATTGTTGCCACAATAATCAGTATGATTGTTCCGTCCACGCTTGTTCACCTTCCTTCTGCATAATTAAATCCTCGTTCCAATCCTTTTTTGTCGGAACGAGGATTTCTGATTTATAGCCTTGCGCAAACAGTTTATCCGAAATTCTCTTTGCTGCTGATTGACCTGCGGTATCACTGTCAAAGCACAAATACACCTCTGTTAAATTCGGATTGTCTTTAAGACATTGAAAAAGCACCCTGTCCGCCACAGAGCAGGATGCCGCATAAGTATTTTGCTGCCAGCCGTTCGGGTTCATCGTAATGTATGACAGCATATCAATCGGAGCTTCAAAAAGAAAGACTCTGTTACTCGTACCGTTCCAGTGAAAACTGTACTCCGGAAGACTTCCGTCTGCATTTCCTTTGTAGGTACTTTGTGAGCCGGTCCCGCGCTTGTGCGCATGACGCGCTACTCCGTTAGTATCATAGCCGACGAATACAGCGTTATGATGGGGGAGCGATTCGTATATCATTTGCTTACGGGCAAATGCATTTATAACATCCCTGCTGATTCCTCTGCGCGAGAGAAGGTAAGCATATACTCTGCGCATATTATCATTTTTCTCCGGCAGGTTAAATGCTTTTTCTTTTTGCTCGATGGGCAGTGCCGCAGTCAGAGTCCCGCCGTAGCCGTTAAGAAGGTATTCCATTGCTTCGGGATAATTCTTATTATAGAATTTGCGGACAAAGTCTATAGCATCGCCGCCAACTTCTTCATACTGGTGAAACCACAGGTTTCCCCGAATCGTTACCTTCTCAGACCCGTCGCGCCATTGATATTCTTTGCCTGACCGTTTCAGTCGTTCACCTTGCCGTTCCAATAAATCTACAATATCGGTTGTCCTTGCACGATCCTTTTGTTCCTGTGTGTAGTGAATATAGTTTGCCATAGCAACTCCTTTCCTTAATTATCAGCCCATTTTTTGACCTTGAGCCATTTTCTTTTCCTCAATCTTTCGCATGAGTTTGCGGTCAATGGTACGGCTGTTTGTATTCCTTTTTTCTGCATCATCACGGATGATTTGCGAAAGCCTCGCCAAGAGACGCATAGACGCCAATACCGTTGCCGAACTACTGTGCGTGTACGGATGGTAGTTATCAAGAATATGTTGAGCATACTCGTTTCCTTTGCTTGCGGAGGAGGTCAGTAACTGTACAGCGAGTTCGTAATCCTTATCAACTCTCTGACCGTAGAGGTACATCTTTCCGAGTTGATACTCTGCCCATTGGTTTCCCCGTTTTGCTGCTTCTGAGAGCAATCGGACGGCATAGTAAATATCGCTGTATTTCGCCGTGCCTTGAAGATGCATCTTTGCAAGCGAGTACATCGCGTATGCATTGCCCTGGCGTACTGACTTTTCAAACATTCTTTGTGCAGTCACATAATTTGCCGACACATCCTCGCCTTTAAGATAGAGTTTTCCAAGCTGATACTGTGCATAGGGATTGTCTTTTGCATCCGCTTTCCAAAACCATTGGAGTGCTTCACCAACATTTTTCTCAACCACTTCACCCTGTAAGTACAGTTTCCCGAGCCGATACATTGCAACATCAAATCCCTGCATTGCAGAAAGAGTCAACAGCCGAACACCTTCTTCAGGATCGAAATTCTCGGAGTCAATATCCAATAGTTCACGCCCCATAATATATTGGCAATGCATATCGTTGGGGTCAGTCCACGGATTTCTCTTGGAGGTGGTTTCACTTGTATAGGTCATTGTTTCCTCGGGAGTTTCCGTTTCCTGCTGCATATCTTCTTCAAAGGTAATTCTGTTGTGCAGGATGTTGAGCGCTTCCTGGATAACCGCATTTTTAATAGAGGTGAACTCTTTGTTTGCGGATAGCGAGATGCGTTTTGGCATCGTATCCTGATAGGTGCGAAAAACATTTTCTTTCTGCTCGTACCATAGATTATATAATTCTGCAATTCGAGCATCCTTGGCGAGTTCATCGATGACACCGTTAATCAGATTCTTTGCCGCCTTGGGCATATAACCATAGACCGTCTTACCCTTGTAATTTTCAAGCGTCTTTGACAGTTCCCGAAGCATCGTCACAACAGTTTCGTTTTCATATGCGCTGTTATTGATCTGCTGAACAATTTCCGCAATTTTATCTCTGCCGGTCCTGCGCAGTTCATTCCTGTGTGCGGTCATGTCCTGGTATGTGTGGTAGAGGTCGTTTTTGAAAATCTCTCGGGCAAAGTCTGACTTGAATGTTTGTAATGCCTGCTCGGTCATATACGGTTCTTTCCCTGCCGAGTATGAGATCAAATGAATATGCGGATGACTGCCCTCATTATGAAATGCGGCATACCAATGCAGGTCGCCGAGAGGAATGCCCATGGCTTTTGCCAATTTGTTTGCCTGACCTCGAAGCAGGTCACGCCATGCCTTTGCGTTATCATAGCCAAGTTTCTCTGCGTCCTCTCTGCGAAGAGACATGATAGTTGTCCATACCGCACCTTCGTGTTCCGCAACCTCTTTTGATACGGCAGAAAGATCTATCGGGCTGTCCGTTTGTGAAAACAAACCGTGAGTACCTTGTTTCTCAACTCTCGGCCGCATAGCAATGTACCCGACATAGTTTTCTTTCTTCCCGATGAGGTCGAGATTTTCTTCGATGGTTCTGCTTATAAATTCTGAGGCTGTGCTTTTTGTTTGAGCATTGATATAGTCCTGGTACTCAAAACTGTTCACCGCGTCGGGAAAGTCCTCGGTAAGCTGCTTGATAAGACGCTGTTGTTCCGTTGTCGCAGATTGATATTTCCATGATTCATCGCATTTTTCCACACCTTCTCGAGTAGCAATATATTTTACAAGATTCGTACCGTGTTTTACTGAACCTGATTTTATATATCTCCACTTCAAAATAAATCTCGCCATCGTTATCTGCCTTTCTGATAGCGGACAGCGTCATCGAATGAAATTTTGCCGTTGAGTCTCTTGACTTCATTGACACACTTTCCTCTGAGCCGGGCAAGTGTATCTTCATCCACACGGAAGTTTGCAGCCGATACATGCATCGTCATTGCAAGTTCTACGGCATACTTAAACAACAATGATGCCATTCTGTTTTCGAAAGAGTCAAGCGAGCCTTGGATTGTACTGACGATGGCTTCCGGAAAGTATTCGCGGCAGTCCTCTGCGCACACATATCCGGCATAAAATAAAACTGCCTTTTCTATGAACTCTGATTTGCTTCGGCAGTTATCCAACTGATACAAGCGTTCCACCTTTTCCAGTGTGGTAGGGTATGCCCACAGAGCAAATTTCTTTTTTGTTTCGTCCATTTTTCATCATCTCCTTCTGTTGAAAAGCCGCATAAAATAAGGCTTTTTCGGCAAAGGAGGTTGCGCATACATTTTATGCGCAACCTCCTTTTTTGAGCCATCAACGCCGATATGTTTCCTTGTACAATGGGGCATATTTGCAATTCCGACCCCGAAGTCTTGAAAATGCGTTTATTGCGACCCCGATTGTGAAAGTGCGAAAAGCCCTTTAACGGTCGGCTCTGCCGTCCGATGTGAACCGAGTCGGGGAGCATTGCAACCCCGGCTCTTATTCCTGCAAGTAAAATCGGGCGGCTGAACCGCCGATTTTCCGCATTGCGCAGTCACCTCCTGAAAGCCGTTATTTCGTCTGTTTTGTTCTGAGGGTGGACTCGGTCGGGGATGGCAACCATTTTGCCTCACAAGGCGACACAGAGGCAGACACGGCGGTTACATCTTCATATCAGATACCGTAATATCATTTGATGGTTCTTCCGAAAAACTAAGTTCTTTCCCCGCAAGGCTGCTATTGAATATTTCACGACGCCCTTCCTCGCTTCGGTAATCGGAGCGGAATGCTTTATAAGCCGCAACGGAAAAATCACGCAGGGAGTAGGTCTGCCATTCATTATCCATGCCATCGCAAACACTGACCCGACCTTCATCCAAATCAAATTCGAGTAAAGCAGAAATTCGATTATCCGAATGAATGTCTGAACAGACCTCGTTGAAATATTCGAGGTTGACAGGATTCGTTTCAATAAAAGCATCGGCGAAGGTTTTGGGGTCGGCGGATAACTCGCCGCGCTCATAGAGGCGGTATCGGTACGCAGCTTGCATCGGGGAGCGGAAGTGATCGCTTGTGAAGTGATAGTCATCACCGTTTTCACGAATGTGATAAACCGCAAAGCGTCGGGCTGCTTCCATCTTCGCTTGCTCTGCGGCATACTCATTTTCAATCGTTGCCTCAATGGAGGCACGCTGCTCATCAGGAACATACTCTTGATAGAGTGTGTCGAACGCTTCAGCTAATTTATCCTCAACCGTTTCGGCGGTCTGATTGCCGAGGGTGTCTGACAAAGCCCGTACACGATATTTGTTAAGGTACAGTGTAATATCAATATCACTCATCGGCGCTTACCTCACTGACTTCCGTATGTTCTGCTTTGGGTGGCCTCGGCTTTTTCAGTTTCGGCACGGCAGAGGGAGAAACAGTACCGGATTTCATGTCGATAAATTCACGCACACCTGCAGGCACGGTTTTTGAGTAGAGTGTGTCGAGCGCTTTTTCGAGTTCCGCTTCAGCGGTCGTGCCTTTCTGCAAAAGATAAAGGACAAGGGCGGATGCCTTGTCCTCGTCAAATGAGATATTGAAAGTTGTCTTTTTCATATTGTACTTTCCTTTCTGTCACATAGTCAGTTCGGGGTCAAATCCTTCTCGCCGCCAATCCTCACGGTCTGAATTACATCCGCACATATTGATTTCCGCGTAATCGTCGAGGCCGCAGAAGTTTGTGCCATCAGTACAACAGTTTTGAAAACTGCCGTGTTCCATCTTGCATTCGATCATTACGGCATTGCTTAAATCGCTGTGAGTATAAACGCCGCCCGACATCTTGCACCCTGAAAAGACCGTGTTTTTGAATTCGCATTCTTCGGCGATGACATCTTCGAGGTTACAGTTTTCAAACCGTGTGTCATTGGCAACGGAAAAATTGAGCTCCGCACCCTGTAGATCGGTGTTCACAAACCGTGCGTTATCCATAGCAACATTCATCATGTTTTTATGCGCAAGGTTCAGTCCCCGCACAAGGCAGTTTGAAAAATCCGCCTGTATGCCGCCTGCATCGTTCAGCCACAGGATATGCTTGGCGAGCATGATATCCGCTTCCTCCTGCGTCAGTGTTCGGCGTGAATCAGCCTGCTGTATATATTCATCTTTTACAGTGCAGAGCATATAGCCACCATCGAAATCAACGCTTTCAATTTCCGGTCTGTCTTTCAGTGCTACATACATCAATTCCTCGCTGAATCCTGCACCTCTAAACTTGTTTCGTAATTCATCGGTATTGATGCTGTATTTTTTATTACTACAATCGATTGCTTCTCGAACTATACGGTCTGCCATTATTGCAGTTTCACGCACAGCGTTTTCAAGGCTCGGATACTGAACAGCGATAGCAAGCTGTTTGGCGTTAGGAATATGGGCGGTGTATCGGGCGTAGTCATAACCCTCTGTGTCAATGATAAAGCCGTCTTTATGTCCTTCTCTTATGAGCAGCAGGCACGGTATACCGTCGGGTAAATACTCATGCTTCTCGGCGTTAAACTCTCGGAGAAAATCATAGTATCCAAGAGGATTGGAAACGAATTCGGTATATTCAGAAGGCGTCAGTTTTACTACTTTTTCAATCTGACACAGAGGCAGATTGAAATCCGTTTGTTTGCACTTTAAGTCTGCTTTTATGACCATGGGCATTCTCCTTTACATAGACAGAGCCTGCGTTTCGTCCTCGGCGGAGGATTCGTTCGCAGGCTCATTGTTGTGGCTGGTTTCATGGTCGTCGTAGAGGTTACAGCCGAGGACGGAGAGCAGACTCAGCGGATCGCCCTGGCACTGTGGGCAATATCTCAGATGGCAAGTCATTTCGATGGCGTCCTCGGTCATGATGAGTTCGTTGATTTCCTCTCTCTGCCGTAATTCTTCTTCGAGCAATCTGCCGTTCTCGTTGGTGTCGGAAACCTCTGCACCGAAGTGGTGGTACAGCTCATCATAGGAAACCGACCAGTAGCAGTTCTCGGAATTGTCGCAGCACTGCCGAACGGCATAGTCGGCAAGCCTCTTGATTTTACTTTTATCCATATAGACCTTTCCTTTCTGAAGTTTTATGTTTGCGTTTTGCTCTTACAATCATGTTTTTCATCGCCTCCGAAATTAAAAAGCCGCTTGATTCTCAAATGAAAACCAAGTGGCTAAGTATACGATGTTCAATTCGACAAATACGGTTTACCGAATGACCTTTTCAAACCGAAACATTCCGTCCGGGAACTGCTTGTCCAGTTCTTCGGCGCACATTTCCGGATCATTTGGATCCGGGTGATATTTATTATAAAACTCCACGATGTGGAAGCCGCAACGATTAACATAGAAATGGATATTGCGCTGCTCAAAATACGGTGTGACCGTTTCCCACACTTTCACTTCCGGGTGTAGTTTTTCGACAGCGCACCAAGCGGCATATCCGATACCCTTGCTATGGACAGTCGGAGAAACAAAAAGAAGATCGAGGTCGCCTTTTTCACCGTCAACTTTGACTACTATGCCGCCGACTTTTTTCCCATCCCATACGATGCGGTAGGCTTCGCCGCTGTCAATGGACTGCTCAATCGTATCCCGTGAAATGATTTGTCCCTCTTCCTCGAAGTGGTTATCTCTAAGGCCGAATTCTTCCATTGCACCATAATTAAAGGCTTCCTGATTATCCGAAATAAACTGTTCTCTATCACTGCATTCAAGAGGAAGCAGCTGTACAATAGTGTTCATATCTTTGCTCCTAAAATTTTGATCTGTTAAATTAATTATACCACCGAATCGTGAAAAAATCTACAGCTATGTTCAGCGCGGCAGGATCGCTCCCGCCGCACTGAGCTTTCCTTATTCGGTATTTTCCAAATAGGTGATATACGGTATCTTGAGCCAATGCGTCCATCCTGACTGCGCAAGGGGCGTCATAATAACACCCAACTCCGTGTTGGCGGCATGAATCGTTTGCCCGTCGCCGACATAGATGCCGATGTGACCGTCCATCCATACGGCGATGCCGGGGATGTCGGGCATTGTATCAATCGTGCCCTTTTCAGTCGCCATGTCGAGCATGGGGTCGGAACCGGTATCCCGAACACCGTTGGAGCGATATTCAATCTGTCCGGTGTCACAATTAAACCATGCGTAGCTTTTTATAAGCCCGATGCAATCGGCGGTGCGGCCGAGCCAATGCTGACGGATAAATTCCTCGTTTTCGCCGACCTGTTCCGGGAATTGCGATATTTTTGTCGTGAGTATGGATTCGTTCAGCACCTCGCCGTATGTCCCGTAAACATAGCCCCACCCGTGGGACAGCGCCTGATTTGCCCATTCCGCAAGATCAACATTGTTTTTTGTTTCGGGGTCGACGAATTTTGAAACATTGATTGCCTTTGCTCGGATGGAATTCATTATTTTACTGTAGTCCTCAGTTTTTAATTCCGTTCCGAATGCGGCGTTGACAGCGGCAATGAGCTGCTCGTCGCTCTGTCCTTCATCGAAGCACCCGATGAGCTTATCCACAAAGTCATCCGCTTTGGCATAGTCATATAAGGCGAGGGTGTACAGCACCTGTGCCTCTTTTGTTCTTTCTGCTGTAAATCCATTTTCGGTCATGGCAGACTCGATAGCGTTCATCATATCCTCGACCGTCTGCAGCTTGGCTTTTTCCTCATCGGACATTTCCTCCATCACGATATCCTGCAAGCGGTCGGGGTCGATATCAATATCGCCGCTGAAAATAGAGAGTATTGCCACCATCGGCATCATAATGATTATAATAATGCCGAGGATAATACCGAGCACGACACGCCGCAGTTTTTTGTTGGTGAGAACAGCGACGGCTATCTTTTTGAGAGCCGCCGCAACGGTTGCGCTCATAGGCGTTCACATCCTTTCTTACGAAAATCAGCGCCCACCGGCTTTCCCGAAGATGGCCGCTTTGTATTCGGGTGCAATGACTTGGAGCAGATACCGTTCGTTGCCGCAGCGGTAGAGACAAGTGCCTCGTTCGGGATAACGAATCCTCTCGAATTCAGACTCTTCAATTTGCAGTACATCCATATATACCTTTGGCTCAACACTTCCTGCATTAAACAAAAATTGATGTGTCGGAATCGAGAAAAGCGGTTTTGTATATTCCTTAACGCCCTCAATTAAAAAGTCATCAATATTTTGGCTTGCGAGGATAACCGAGCTTTCCTTTTTACGAACACGCTTTGATGCATTTCGTATGTATTCAATAGCCGTCATATTTGTAAGGAATAAATACAATTCATCAATAGCAGCTACGGTATTACCTTTACCGAGCAATTCATTTGTCATATATGAGAGAACATTGAAAAGCATTGCATCCTTAAGTCTGCGATTGGTGTCCATGAGTCCTTTTACACCAAAGCAAAGGAAAGTATCATCAATAATATTTGTGTGACCATTGAAATACTTTGATTCCGTACCTACACACATAGAATGAAGTCCTAGACA
>ENA-ORMR01000906-ORMR01000906.1-human-gut-metagenome-genome-assembly--contig:-NODE-906-length-25535-cov-4.112520_pt1 | contig 25535 bp, 21 predicted proteins | sample MGYA00242107_ERZ509003 | MGnify/ENA primary metagenome ERZ509003 (study PRJEB26280, sample SAMEA2338699) | human gut metagenome | biome: human gut; feature: human-associated habitat; material: faeces... | reverse complement strand
ATAGTGCTCCTGTAAGCAATCAACCCAAAATCTTTTTTCTTATTGACCAATATATTAATAAAATATATAATATAAATACCAAACTTGAGGTCAATATGAAAAAAGCATTTACATTATCAGAAGTCCTTATTACTCTAGGAATAATCGGGATTGTCGCTGCAATGACTCTGCCAGCAGTAATTAACAACAGCCGTAATAAACAGCTTGAGGCCGGCTTAAAACGGAGTTATTCGGTTTTGGGGCAGGCGTTGAATATGTATCAGGCCGAAACTGGCGAAAGAGTTCTGCCTGAAAAAGAAATAATTCTTAACGACATATTAAAGAAATATTTGAATGTTATAGATGATTGCGGTAATTTTAGAAATCCTGAAGGTATGGCCGGCCATTCTAAATGCCTTAAGTTTGGCTCGGCAAACACTGTTTACAGAACATATTCGGGTGAGTTAATTACATCCACAGGGTATTTTGATGACGGTCAGTTCGTGCTTAACGACGGAAGCCTTGTTTTAGTTGAAAATCCTGTCCATCTTAACAGAATGTATATTAGTGTTGATGTAAACGGCTTAAACAAAAATCCTAACCGCTTTGGGCATGATTTGTTTATGTTTCAGATTGATAAAAAAGGAATGCTTATTCCTATGGGTGTGAAAGGCTCAGATTATCAAGATGAAACAAAATACTGTTCAGTTTCGTCCAATGAACAATATAATGGAGCAGGTTGTACTTACAGGGCGCTTACTGATAAAGATTATTTCAAAAATCTTCCAAAACAATGACATTTTTAAAGGGAGTACGCTGCATGCGGCTCGCTTTATATCAATTCCACAAGGCCTGTTGAATGGTCAAAGTGGCATTTTGCAATGTATAAATCTCCGTTTTTGACAGCTTCGTTTGTTATCACCGAGTGCTTCATTAAATAATCTTCAACCCAGCGCGTATGCTCCTGCGCAAAAAAGTTGTGGCAGGAAATATCTTCCTTTTTGTCCAAAACCGGATAAACACATTTTAAAATTGATGAAAATTCCCTCATTGGTTCCGGATAATGTTCTTTTGCATATTTCATAACGCCGCAGTCATCATGGCCTAAAAGGATTAAAAGCGGAACTTGAAGTTTTTTGACGGCATATTCAACGCTTTCAACAACATTCGGCCCTGTCGTCATTCCTGCAACGCGTACAACAAACAGTTCTCCTATTCCGCAGTCAAAAATTATTTCCGGCACCACACGCGAATCCGAACAGGTCAACACAACCGCATAAGGTTCCTGATGAAACGCGTATTTTTTTAAGGTTTCAAGACACATGTTTTTCGCAGTCGGAGTGCCGTTTACAAAGTTTTTGTTGCCTTGTAAAAGTTTATCAAGTTCGTTTTTTGCTTTTTCAGGAATTTGTTTCATAAAAATATTTTTATATAAAAAATTTTTTATGGCAAATTGTAAACTTGCAATTTTATAACTTATTTTTGCATTCTGTCAGATAAATAATCTTCAAATTTTTTGATATTGACTTTGTATCCGCAGCCTTCATGAAGTTTTCCCGGAAAGTAAATCCTTTTTGCCGGGTAATTCCTGCACATGGCAGGACGCCTTTTGTAATCCGAACATAAGCCTTCCGGAGTTACAAGTTTGCAGGCAAATATGAAGTTTCCGAATTCATCCTTGCCCTTAATGTAAAACCTTCTGTATTTCGGAAATAAAAACTGCATAATTTTGAATTCTTTTTCAGTGTAAGTGTCAACGCTGTACATGTAATTACAGCATTTGCCGCATTTTTTGCATTCGCCGGTTACTTCATAAACGGTTTTCTCAGGCACAAAATATGAGCGGATTTCGTTGATTATCGAAAATATAAAGTCAAACATAACAGTATTATAACCTAAATTGTTGCAAAACTTGCTTATATATTAATTTTATACTAAAATTCTATAAGTTAATAAGAAGGGATAATTTATACAAATGGTAAGGATAAAACGCTCAAATTCAGATAAGGCGGCAGCAAAAAGAAATATTATCAAAAAAGAAAACGGATTTCTGAGAAGTGTCAGAATAACTTTAATTCTAGGCATAGCGTTTGTTCTGGCAGCAGGAGTGTCTTTTAACCTTTATCTTTCATCCCTTCCGCCAATCAATAATCTTGACGGATTTAAACCCAATATTGTAACTAAATTCCACGCACATGACGGCGAAATTATCAAAACCTTTACTGCATACACATATTCGCGTGTTGATATTAAAGAAGTTCCGCAGGATTTTATTAACGCCCTAATTGCTACTGAAGATAAGAATTTTTATAAACACCACGGTTATGATATTTACGGGCTTGCGCGCTCAACTGTCCAAAACCTTCTGGCAAGAAAGTTTGTTCAGGGTGCAAGCACAATTACACAGCAGCTTGCAAGAATTCTGTTCCTTTCAAATGAAAAAACCTTTGATAGAAAGTTAAAAGAACTTGTTATCGCAGCAAGAATTGAAAAAACTATTTCTAAAGAACAGATTTTGGAAATGTATATGAATAACGTTTACCTTGGCTCCGGCGCGTACGGCGTTGAGGGCGCGGCTGAAATTTATTTCAACAAAAAACTTAAAAACCTTACCTTGCCGGAACTTGCTCTGATTGCAGGTCTTCCGCAGGCGCCATCGGTTTACTCGCCGTTCAACAATCTTGATTTGGCTATAAAACGACGTAACCAGGTGCTTTTAAGAATGTACAAAATGGGTTATATTGACAAAGACCAGTACGAAAAAGCCAAAGAAGCAAAAGTTAAACTAAGTACAATGCCGCGTTATTACACAACAAATAAAGCGCCTTATTTCTGTGATTTGGTTATGGCTGAACTTGAAAAACTCGGATTTGACGACACAGATATTTCACAAGGCGGTTATAAAGTTGTAACAACACTTGATTTCAAAACCCAGCAAAAAGCAAACGAAGCAATTATCAAAAACCTTAATGCTTACGGCCTAAAAGGTAATAATCAACAGGCGGCGGTTTTCTCTTTCAGCCCAATTGACGGAAGAATTTTGGCCTATGCTGGCGGGAAAGATTATACAAAAAGTCAATTCGACCGCGTTCAGGCCGTAAGACCTCCCGGGTCTGCATTTAAACCTTTTGTCTACGCGGCGGCTATTGAAAAAGGTATCAACCCGAATGATTTGATTGACGATTCACCAGTTACACTTGGCGACTGGTCGCCTAGAAATTACGGCAACAAATACAGAGGTAAAATTCCTGTTTATAAAGCATTAATGCTTTCTTCAAATGTTTGTGCCGCAAGAATGATTAAAGAAGTCGGAGTCCGCTCTGTAATCCAGCTTGCAAGAGTTCTTGGAATTTCAACTCCGCTTGAATACGATTATACAATCGCACTCGGTTCAAACGGAACTAAATTATATGAAATTACAAGAGCTTACGGTGCTTTTGCAAATGGCGGTTATGTCGTCCAGCCTTATGCAATCGAAAGCGTTGAAACTTCACGCGGAAAAGTTGTGTACCGTGCTCCGAAAGCAAAAGCTTCCCATCAGTTAAGTTATAATACAGCTGCTGTTATGACTGCAATGCTTAAAAACGTAATCAAAAGTGGAACCGGTGCAGCTGCAAATATAGGCAAACCCGCAGCCGGCAAAACCGGAACAACCGATGACTACAAAGACGCAAGCTTTATCGGATATACGCCAAATGTTGTTACCGGCGTATGGGTTGGAAACGATGACAACACTGACAACTTCAAATCAGTTCAGGGCGGAACTGTTCCGGCTCTAATTTGGCGTGATATCATGAAGGTTGCAACTGAACCGTACAAAAACGCGGATTTCGATTATCCGGAAGTTGAACTTAAACCTTATAAACCCAGCGGAGAAGTTAAACGTGAAGAACCAAAAGCTGAGGAAGAAAATGTTGAAAGTCAAAAACCAGCAGAAGAACTAACTCAGCCGCAGCAGGAGAATATTAAACCGGCAGTAACTCCTTCTGATGTTGTTAAAAACTTCAAACAGTCACAAACAGAAGCTCCCAAAAATCAGCCGCAGCCTGCACCTCAGCCGGCGCAGCAGGCAGTGCCGAAAGCTCCTGTTCCTATACCAATGGCAGTTCCGGAGAGTTTACACTAATGAATGAATTTGATTTTATACCTCATATCGGAGTTGATGAATCCGGAAAAGGAGATTTTTTCGGGCCGCTTTGTGTTGCAGGTGTGCTTGTTGATGAGCGTGGGTCTGAGTTATTTCTGAAACTGGGAATTAAAGACAGTAAAAAGATTTCTGACAAGAAAATTCTGGAACTTGAGCCGAAAATTAAGGCAAATGCGGAGCATACGGTTATTGTAATTTCAAACAAAAGATATAACGAACTTTATTCCAACATTAAAAATCTTAACAGACTTCTTGCATGGGGACATGCGCGTGCGATTGAAAATATTCTTGAAAAAAAAGAATGTGAATATGCTCTTTCAGACCAGTTTGGCGACGAAGGACTGATTAAATCCGCGTTGATGAAAAAAGGCCAGTCAATACGTTTAGAACAAATGGTAAGGGCAGAAAGCGATATTGCTGTTGCTGCGGCTTCAATCCTTGCGAGAGCGGCTTTTGTACATAAAATTGCCGCAATGGAGGCTGAATTCGGTGTGAAATTCCCGAAAGGTTGTGCTGCACAGGTTAAAGATGCGGCAAAAGACTTTATCTCTAAATATGGCCGCGAAAGGCTTTCTGAAGTCTGCAAAACACACTTCAAAACTTATAAAGAGGTTTAATAGTGTGATGACTAAAAGTCGAGTTTTAAACAATATGCATTTGGGATTGCCGCGTCCTCATTGGCGTTCGTCCTCGCAATGACGTAATGCTTTTGACTTTTAGCCACACTATTTTATGAATTGAACATTGTGAAGGTTTTTTCCACGTTGTTGTTTATGAGGTTTTTGACGGTATCATATTCGGTTGTTAGTGATGAGATTTCAAGGTCAAGCTGCTTCATGTCAAGTTCTAGTCTTTCTTCTTTGTAATTAAGTTTACTCTTTTTCTGTGTATAAGCAAGTTCAGCCTGAGTGATTGCATCTTCATCTGTTACTTCAACAACATAGGAATTATCCATATATTTGTCTTGGTAATAGTAGTTGTCTGTACTTAATGAGGCAATAAAGTATCTAGCATTTTTCAAAGTATTTCCAAGGTATTCATTGTCATCAATCTGTGGGTCTTCTGTCCATCCGCTCTGGCATATATTGTTGAACAAGGCGCTGTAGAATTCGTTAATATACATGTCCATTGCAGTATTTGCATTAGGATTTTTTACAGTCCACATGTAATAAGGATCGTCTGTTACGTAATTAGATTTTTTACTTGGTTTATTAATATAATATGTGTCATCATATCCATTGATACCTTGTGCATATAAAGTCATAAAGGATTCGGTAAGGTTTGACAAGCTTATCGCTTGTGTGCCATAGTTTTTATCTTTATTTGCATTTTTTTGGACCCATCCGTTGTAATTATCTGCTTCATTTACGGCATCATTAAATGCATCAGTTGAATGATTTCGGTTTCCTAAATCTTTACATCCGGCTAGTAGTGCAAGAGTTTCCTGAATTGCGTATTGGAATGCTTGTTCAGCTGCTTCGCCTCCGCTTTCAACATCAATAAGCTCATAGAAGGCAGTAAACATTTGGTCTAAAAATTCAAATAAAGCAATATCTGCTTCGGTATAACCTTCCGGATATCCGCCCTTGTCAACGCCTAAAAGGCCTTTAAGACCACCGTATGTCATAAATCCAAAACCGCCGGCGAAAGCTGACATAACACCAGCAAGAACTTTTTTCCACCATTTTGTAGAATTTTTATCGCCTGTTCTTGCAAATGTGATATCGCTTGTTAACAAGTCTGAGAAAGTAAAGTTTGTATCTGTTGTTTTATTGCCGTTAACAAGAAAATAGTTCGAATTAGAATAACCTTTATCTTTAATTACAGTTTGTAAATCAAGAGTTGAATTACCTTTGTCATCCACACCGAATTCAAACTGTAAAGCATCAGCTAATTCTTTTTCAGCACCGGTGCCGGATTTTGAAATAGTATTGTCAATATAGGCAATCAGGTCATTGATACCCATTTCAGAAGCTTGAGTTTTGTCAAGCATTGGACCGCCTAAACCAACATTTTTGAAATCTTTCTCATAGTCCATTGATTTACATACTGCAGCAGAAGTTTCACTCATGCCGCCATTTTTAACCATTTGATTAAGAAATTTTTCATATAGTTCTGCGCTTCGTTCGCAACCACCTTCTGGAATACCGGCTTGACGTGCCGCAGCAGCCATTTTACTGTCAAGAACAATTCTTCCGTCCCTTGTTGTCATAAGATATGGGGTATAATTATTTACAGCAGAAGGACGCATCATTAAGTCATAGCTTAAATCAAATGCGTTTTCGCCGCTTCCGTCCGGATCCCAGACTAGTTTTGTTTTATTTAAGGAACTTTGATATTCTTCGGTTGCTCTTTCAAGCTCGCGGGTAGTCGACAGCTTTTCCTGTGCAATCTGCATAGATTGAAATTCACAGTTTGCCTTTCTTGCGGTTATGGCTAAAAATCTTGCTTGTGATGCTGCCAATCCCATTTGCTGCCCGATTTCCTTTCAGTTAAGCTTAGTAACATTTCTTTGTTATGGTTAACGGTATTTCTGCCGTTAAACTTTAAACCATGAAAGGAATATTGTTACAAAAGTTAATAGTCTGAAAAACAAAATCAAAATGCGTTAAGAAAGTCTTCTTATCATTTCATGAGCTTCTTCGCAATCAGGGAAAATCTCCACAAGTTTTTCTAAAGCCTGAAGTGCAGACGTGTTATCACCCATATTTTCAAGACATTTTGCGCGGTTCAGCAAAAGATTTATATTGCCGGGATTTGTTTTGAGAAGGTTTTCGAAAATCACGTTTGCCTGTGCAAAGTTGCCGAGTTCAAAGTAGCAGAAGCCAAGAAGGTTTTCCACATCTTCGACCTGTTCGAGCTCATAGGATTTTATCAGGAAGTCTTTTGCGCCTTCAAAATCTTTCATTGCAAATCGGACTTTTCCGGCTATGTATAGCAAAAATCCGTTGTGAACAGAATGGGCGACTGCTTTGTTGATTTGTTCTAAAGCGTTGTCAAAATCTTTTGTATGAAGTTTGTTAAGTGCGGAAAATGCTAGAACATCGCGGTTTTCCGGCTCAAGCTCGAGTGCTTTTGCATACATTTTGTCAGCTTTCTCAAATTCCGTTGTTGCATGAAGATAATTTGCATATTCAAAAGCTATTGAAAAGTTCTCCGGCGCAAGTTTGTAAGCAGTTTCAAACTCGTCTTTTGCATAGTCAAAAAGTCTTTTGCTTAAATAGATAACGCCCAAATCCTTGTGTGATTGTGCATGTTCAGGGTTTAATTCAATAACTTTTTTAAGAATTTTTTCTGCTTTGTCCGTGTCGTTTATCAAAAGGCATACGTGAGCAAAATCGTAATACAAATCTTCATTCACATTGCCTTGAAGAAGAATTTTTTCGTAAATATCTTTTGCGGCGGCGGGTTTTCCTGTTTTGAGATATAAACCGGCAAGCTTTTGCGCCATTGAGACGGATTTAGGGTTAAGCATAACAAGATGCGCTAAAATTCCGATTGCGTAGTTGTAATCCTCCTTCATTTCGTAGCAGCAGGCAAGATTGTACTGATAAATGTCTTTTTCCGGATGACGGCTGATAAGGGTTTTGTAATGTGCTATTGCACTGTCTAATTTACCGCATTTGGTCTCAGAAAGTGCAAGTGCCACAAGATAACTGTCTTCCGGGTCGATTGCATATGCTTTTTCAAAATATTCACAAGCTTTTTTGTGCTTATTTTTCAATTGAAGAATTGAGGCTATATTAAAATATGTGATTGAATTGTTCGGGTCAAATTCACTGGCTTTTAGAAAGTTTTTGTAAGCCTTGTCAAGTTTTCCGATTGTGATATATGAGGTTCCGAGGTTGTTATAAAGCTGTGAATGCTCCGGATTTAGTTCGATAGCTTTTTCAAGATATTTTACGCTGTCCTGAAAGTTTTTCATAGACATATAGGCGGTTCCTATAATGTAATAAAGCGTGTAGTCTTCTTTTTCAAATTCCAGTGCTTTTTTGGCAAGGTCAATTGCATTTTGCTGTTCTTCGCTTTTTACATATAAAATGCAGAGATTTTTGTATGCGTCAAGGAAGTTTTCTCTAAGTTCAATCACTTTGAGGTAAGCGGATTTTGCATGAAGAAGGTCATTAAGATTGTCATAGCAGTTTGCAAGGTAAAACCAGCTTGAGGCATCTTCAGGGTCGTATTTTACAACTGTTTCAAAGTTGCTTTTGCCTTCTTTGTAATTTTCAAGGTTCACGTTGCAAAGCCCCAAAAGTTTCAGTGCATCAAGTTCTTTTTCTTCATCAAGGTTATATTTAAGAAGCTCTGCTTTAGCTTCTTCGAATTTTTTTTCAACAACCAGCCGGTTAATTTCATCTAAATTTATTTTGTCCATAACTCTATTATATTATAAAAAGTGAAAAGTGAGAAGTGAAAGGTGAAAAGTCCGTTACGGTTTTTAGGAAATCGTAAGGACGATAAGATTTGTTTTTTATATATGAATATCATTAAACTTTCACATTAACAGCATAAAGAAAATGGTCTTCTCACTTTTCACTTTTCACTTAACCTATTTCCATGCTATAATTTAAAAGTTAAGAGAGAGAACTGACGAGGGGAAATATGTCGATAATTATAATGATACTTCTTTTGAGTGTACTTATTCTGGTTCATGAGGCCGGACACTTTCTTGCGGCTAAATTTTTCAAAATGAAGGTTGCAAAGTTTGGTTTCGGGCTTCCGATAGGGCCTACTCTCTGGGAAGGTCAGGTTGGAGATGTCAAAGTTCTTGTTCACGCTTTTCTTTTGGGCGGTTACGTTGCGTTTCCGGATGATGAAAAGGATGAAGAACTTCCTGCCGACTCTCCTGACAGATTTATGAACAGACCGATTTATCAGCGTTTGGTTGTAGTTTCAGCCGGTGTGTTTGCAAATGTGGTGCTGGCATTTGTGCTTGTATTTTTAACCGCAGCTTTGTGGGGGCAGCTTCCCAGCGGCAAATACGACGTTTCGGTTAAAAAATTAGATACTGAAAAAAATGAATATATCTCAAGTTCAGGCCTAAAACCGGGCGACAAAATAATCGAAATCAACGGTTCAAAAATCACTTCTCCGTATGGACTTGTGGCTTATGCAAAATTAAGCAGAAAGTTTGACGGAAAAGCCGATGAAACTTATATTGCGCAGAATTATGAAAAACTAAAACAGCTTAACACGGCTTTTAAACAGGACGAAATTATTCCTGAAGGCGTTATGGTTAAACTTCCGCAGGTTGGCACGGAATCTGCAATTTCGCTTAGCAAAGACCAGATAATGGGGCTTGAAAAGATTAAGGACAAACAGATTAATCTCAGCGACGCGCAGCAAAAGCTTCGTAATGAAATTGAAGGCAAAAAGTATTTTATTTCAGACGGAAATGTTTCTCTAAATGATATTGCTTATGCGATTTCTGATAATGTTCATCCAATCAATATTACAGTTGAACGTGATGGTAAAATTATAAAATTAAACCCTCTATATTCCAACAAAGACGGGCTTATCGGTATTGAATACAACACTGATGAGATAATAATTCCGACAAAAGATTTCAAAGGAATTGTCAAAGGCAGCAGCAAATATCTTTATGATAACACATATCTTCTTCTTTACGGCTTGAAGCAGATATTTACAGGCAAAGTTCCGCTCAATGACCTTCATGGCGTTATTTTGATTACGAAAATCGGCGGCGACAAGATTAAAGACGAGGGGATTTTCCCGGGAATTCTTCTTGCGGCTTTGATTTCACTTGATTTGGCGATTGTGAACTTTCTTCCGATACCGGCGCTTGACGGCGGGCATGTGCTTTTCCTTCTGATTGAAAAACTCCGCGGTAAACCACTTGATGAAGAAACTATTGAAAAAATAGGCACGGCCGGGTTTATGTTCCTTATTGCGCTTATGATTTTTGTAATTTTCAACGATATTTATGCACTGATTACGCATAAGATATAAGGATAAAGTTATTTTTATCTTATTAATTTTAATCCGCAAGCTTTTAACAGGCTTGCGGATTGTTTAGCTATATGTTATAATTAAAAGTATTGAATTAAGAGTATATCAGGTGATTTTATGAAAAAGTTTATAGTTTCGTTTGTGGCGTTGGTTATTTTTAGCGGGTCTGCATTAGCTGTCGAGTACTCGGCGTATGAGAAGAAAGCCTTTTATGACGGGTTTGAAGGCGGAATGTTCTATTCTTTAGAGCAAACTCTTTTGCAGCGCGGTATTCCACAGGCAAAGACCTCAAAATACGTTGCGTCTTTAAAAGGCCGGCTCAACCGCACACAGCTCGAAAATGCAACATGGGCTTGTGTTTCAAAATACACCCCGCAGCAGCTTGCTGCTTCACAAAAAGCAGTAGCTGATGAGTGTTTTGCAAAATGGGTAGATGATTTTTACGGTAAAAATACTGATTTAATTAATCTTTTAAAATAGTTTGACCTTTTGACTTTAAAAAAAATAATTATTCGTTTTTGTTTGAGAAAATGGAACTTTTATCGTCTTCAAAGCAGAACTTTTCTACAGCTTTAACCCACCCGTCATTTTCGACTGTGTCAGTAATGTAATCTGCATAAGCTTTCAATTCATCAGTTGCATTTCCCATAGCAACGGCAATTCCACCTGCTTTTAGAAGTTCTATATCATTGTCTTGGTCGCCGATTGCAAGTATTTCCTCTTTTTTAATACCCCATTTGTCTTGTAAAAATTTAACAGCATTTCCTTTTGTAGCTTCTCGTCCGGCGATTTCACAAAAATAAGGTGTTGATTTTATTACATATAAATCGTGATACTTTTGGCTCAACTGGTTAACCCAGCCCGTCACGCGCTCAGGGTTGTCAAAGTCAATTGCAAGTATTTTATTTACATTTTTAATCTCCAAATTATCAAAAGAACAGACATGATAGTCAATAAACCTTGCATCAGTGTATTTTCTGACAACTTCAGTATCATGTTCAACATATAACACATCATCCATGTAAAGATTTATATGAACATCATTTTCCCTAGCCCATTCTATGATTTCCATTGCTCTGTGAGGGTCCATGTCGTTTCTGCAAAGTACATCATTGCATTTATAGAATTCTTTAATCATTCCTCCCTGATAAGAAACAATCGGAGTAGTAACCCCGAGTTCTTTAGCAATCCCGAGGGCTGCACAATGCATTCTGCCGGTTACAAGAACAACTTTTATGCCGGCGTTTTCAAGTCTTTTTATGCATTGTTTTACGCACTGGCTGTAGTCATAACTCCATTTTAAAATTGTTCCATCGATATCGGTTGCAATCATTTTAATCATTAGCAAAGCCCTCTCATAACTGCACAAATTGTTTTGGCGTCGCTAATTTCGCCTGAATTAATCATTTTTTTTACTTCTGAGGCGCTGAATTGATAATCAACAAGTATTTCGCCTTCATCCGGGCATTCGCCGACAAAGTTCAAGTCAGTTGCTTTGTAAAGGTAAAGCTTTTCATTGCTGTAGCCTGGGGATGTGAAAATATATCCTAAATATTCCCACTTTGCGGCTTCATAGCCTGTTTCTTCATGAAGTTCACGTTTTGCAGCTTCAAGGGGGTCTTCACCTTTTTCAAGTTTGCCGGCAGGAAGCTCCAAAAGCGGCTCTGAAAGAGGATATCTGAATTGTTTTACCATAAGGATTTTTCCTTCTTCATCTTTTTGGCAAATCGCCAGAATTACGACTCCGCCCGAATGCTCAACAACTTCACGGCTTGATTTGTGACCTGTTGGTAGTTCAATTTCATCTTTGCGAACTGTCATTATTTTGCCGTCGAAAACGATTTCACTGCTTAAAGTTTTTTCAGTTAATTCCATACTTAACCCTCTTTTCTTAATTTTAGCATAAAAAGTGAAGAAAATTAACAAGATAGCTTATTAATTATATTTCCGTTATTAACCGATTTTAAGCTTTTGTCAATCCATTGTGGAAATTCATAAATCCTGAAGCGTCCAGATAAAACATCAAAATTTAAATTTTTTAATTATTTAATATATCAAGACAATTTTTTATAAATAAACAACTTTATATACATAATTTTTGTAAAAGCGCATTCTGTATAACATCTCCAATATGCAAGAGCATACTATGTGTGCTAGAATTTTTTGAGCTTGGCGTAGGCAGCGTCCATGGCTTTTATGCCTTGCTTGCCGAAGTCTATTGTGTACATCATGCTGTCGCCGATTTGCGTAACCTCTTTTATGTGGCCTATTCCCAGCTTGTCGTGGAAAACCCGTTCGCCTTCAGAGAAAACATATTCGACAAGCGGTGCGCTTTGCTCGCGTTCTGTCTTTTCCTGTTCTTTCTGCTCCTGTTCGGCACGCTGCTTGTTGCGTTCTTCAAGCATTCTCTTTATGGCGTTGTCTTTGAAAAACTCTTTTACTTTTTCTTCGTCGCGTGCTTTGTTTGTCTTATTTTTAACTAAAATCGTACGTGCCGGAGTACGCTGAGGCTGTGAATATTCGTAATTTGATTTGTGCTGTTGTGAATTGCTTCCTGAATTTGATTTTCCGCCAGAGGCAAGGCCTTTGGTCGGTGCCACAAAACCTTTACCAAAACCGGATGAAGGTTTGATATAGCCGTAACTGTCAGCTTGTGCGGCTGCATAGTTGTATTTAGACTCACCTGTGCGCGCTTTTGAAACTGCGTTTTGGAAAGTTGAAGAGCCGCTTGTTGAACCTTCAAAAGAAGTTGTTTCAAGAAGCTGGCGCGGAATTTCTTCTATAAATCTTGACGGGTTGTAATATTTGTATTCACCCCACATCTGGCGGCGTTTTGCAGAAGTCAGATAGAGCTTTTCTTCTGCGCGCGTAACACCGACATACATCAAGCGGCGTTCTTCTTCCATTTCAGAGGGTACATTGAGCGTTCTCTGGTGCGGAAAAATCCCCTCGTCACAGCCGGCAAGGAATACCACCGGAAATTCCAGACCTTTTGCCGCGTGAAGCGTCATTAAAGTAACATTGTTTGCGATATTGTCAAGGTTGTCGGTGTCTGAAACAAGTGCAACCTGCTGTAAGAATTCGCCAAGAATGTTATCCATGTCCTCAGGCTCGTATTCTCCGGCAACGTTAACAAGTTCCTGCAAGTTTTCAATGTCGGCTTCGCTTTCGGGTGTGTTTTGCGCCTGCAACTCTGCAAGATACCCTGTTTTTTCGATTACGAGAGTAACGAATTCCTGCAAAGAGTAGTTTTTTACAGCGTCTTTGAATTTCAAAATCAATTCCGCAAAATCTTTAATTTTTGAACGTGTACGCGGCGGAATGTCGTTGTTCTCATCAATTCTTTGCGCTGCTTCAAAAAGTGAAATATCGAATTTGTCAGCGTATTCCTGAAGATTTTTAACCGTTGTGTCGCCGATTGCGCGTTTGGGCACATTCACTATACGGCGGAAACTCTGGCTGTCGTCCGTGTTGTAAATCAATCTCAAATACGCGATTATGTCCTTAATTTCTTTACGGTCGTAGAATTTGAGGCCGCCGTAAATTCTGTAAGGCACGGCTGCTGCCATGCAGGCTTCTTCAAGCGCACGTGACTGCGAGTTTGTGCGGTAAAGGATTGCGTAACGATTGTAATCGCCGCCGGAATTCTGTTTGATTTTGCTTACGATAAAGTTTGCCTCATCCGCCTCGTCCTGTGCCTCAAAGTAATCTATTTTTTCGCCTTCGCCTTTGTTTGAGTAAAGAACTTTGTCAACGCGCTCTGTGTTATTTTCGATAATCGCGTTTGCCACGTTCAAAATATTTGCGGTTGAGCGGTAATTTTGTTCAAGCTTGATAACTTTTGTATTTTTGAAGTCTTTCTGGAAGTTCAAAATAATAGTGTAATCAGCGCCGCGCCAGCTATAAATCGACTGGTCAACATCGCCGACAACGCAAAGCGAACGTTTGGCAAAAGCGATTTCCTGCTCGCTTGCGCTTGACGGGTCGGCCGCCGGCGCCGCGTTGAAATCCGTGTTGTTTGTGTAAAGCATTTTGACCAGACGATACTGCGCAAGGTTTGTATCCTGATACTCGTCGACCAGAATATGCTTAAATCTGTTGTAATAATATTCACGAACCTGCGCGTTTTGTTCCAGAAGCTTCACGGTCAGCATCAACATGTCGTCAAAGTCAATTGCGTTGTTGTTATTGAGGGTGTTTTCGTATTCTTCATAGATTGCGGCGATTTTTTGGGATTTGAAGTCGCGCGCAAAAGTTGCATAAGTATATGCGTCCTGCATTTTGTTCTTTGCATTGGAAATAATTGATTTAACAAGCTTCGGCGCATAAACTTTGTCGTCCAGATTAAGTTTTTTCACAGCCTGCTTGATTACGGCATTTGAATCAGTTTCGTCATAGATTGTGAAATTTTTATCGAGTTTTTTGCCTGACTGGAAATTGTAGTTGTCGATATTTTCGCGAAGAATTCTTCCGCAAATTCCGTGGAAAGTTCCGACCCACATGTATTTAACAGTGTTTTCGCCGAGAATTTTGCCAAGACGTTCTTTCATTTCTTTTGCGGCTTTGTTTGTGAAGGTTACGGCCAGAATGTCTTTCGGACGCACGCCGCTTTGAACCAGGTACGCAATACGTGTTGTTAAGACTTTAGTTTTGCCGCTGCCGGCGCCTGCCAGTATTAAAAGGGGTCCTGCGATTGTTTGAACAGCATCTTTCTGCTCTTTGTTAAGATTTTCCAGTAGATTTTCCATGCTCCCTATTCCCAAAATTAAATTTTTGTGTTATAATCAGCATACTTGAAAAAAATATTATTTGCAATTGTATATTTATTTAGAAAGTAGGAAAAATGGCAGACGTAGAAAATATGGTGATGGGTTCTGACGACAACAAAAATAATGAACAGCCGTCAATTATGGTTCCGTTGGATGATATGGACAGTGTGAGTGCGGATTCACCGCATACAGTTGACGAGTTGGCTCAGGAACTTGCAACAATCAGACAATCTGCCAAAAAAATTGCTATTATCGGAAGCCGTAACTTACCGATTACGCATCAACAGATGATTGAAACCCTTGCAACAGCCCTTGTAAGACAGGGCAACACCATCATCACTTCCGGCGGTTCTTCAGGAACAAACGCCGCTGCTATCAGAGGTGCAATGAAGGCTAATCCCGATAAATTAAAAGTAATTCTTCCGCAAACAATCGGCCAGCAGCCGAGCGATGTTCAAGACCAGTTAATCGGTGTTCCAAACATCATCGAACACGCTGACCGCGCTATGATGACGCTTGCCGATGCGTCACGCGTCTGCAACAGAGAAATTATCGACGATTGCAACCAGTTAATCTGTTTCCTTTCTCATACAAGTAAAACTTTACACAACGCGGTTCAATACGCTGAAGAAGGACACAAAGTTATTACCGTGTTCTATCTTGACTAGCTTTTTGCAGGCGGGAAAATGGTTGAAGATTTAATAAAAAAACTTACGGGCAAAAATAAACAGGATTTTGAAGCCGCGGCCTGTCATCTTGTGAATACGGCAGACGTTGAGATGTTCAAGGCGCTCGTTGCAAAAGACGATTTCCTTTTTGATTTCGTTAAGCAAAATGTTTCCGACAGGATTGCAAACGCTATTAATGAAACCAATTACAAAAATATTCTTTCGTTTCTGCAAATATATTCGCCCTCATACGAGGAAGTAATTATTTCTACCCTCGTAAAATATGCTGACGAAGATTTGACTGACAGAATGCTCGAAATTTTTGAAGCCGGTTCTAATGACGAAAAAACCTACTGTGCGAAATTCTTCACATACATTCAAGACCCTCTGGCAATTGAACTTTTGAGAAAAAATTCCCAAACAGATGATGAGTTTTTGAATTCAAACTGTGCAGCGGCGCTCGGCGCTATGAAAGACGAATTTTCATACCAGAACGCGCTCGAAAAGCTTAAATCCGAAGACGAATTTGAAAAGTTAAAGGCTGTTAAATTTCTCACATCATACGGCAGACAAGGTGCGCTTTCTCCTATTATCGAAACAATGAGAAATTCCACAATGTCCGAAAATATCGCCGCTGAAATTCCGTATCTCAAAGATATTTTCTCAATTTTAGAGAACGATTTGGAAAACGGACTTCTGGTTTTGAACAACATCATTAACGGATTGGGGGAAATTATTCCGCTTTCGTCTGTTTTTGATTATGAGATATACGAAATCTTTGAAAGGCTTATGGTTCACGCCGATGACAGCAAAACCGCAGTTGTGCTTTTGAATGCGCATGAAAAATTCGAAACTCTTACCGAAAATGATGAGTATCTTTACGATGAGGACAAAGAAACAAAAAAAGAAATTCTCGACATTAAAAAGCTTTTAAGCCACATCAATGAAAAAGAACTTCTTTGCTTTGTAAATCAGGAGTTGAATGAAAATAGCCCTTTTGTTTACACCGCACTTGATTTTGCGCACGATATGTATGCAGTAAGAGAACTTCTGAAATGCAGCAACCAGACAATCATTGTCAAAACCGCTGAAGTTTTGAAAGCCCACAATGAGCTTGACGATACATCACGTCAGGTTGCGCTTTTGAAGATTACGGACGAAAACATCAAGTCAATTATCAGAGCACTTTGATTTAAGGTGGATATTAATCACAAATTTAATAAACGAATACGCTGGAAAATCTGATTTGCCGCAAACATTTTACTATTTCACTTAACCCGCTTTTTATAAGATCACTTTCAAGTACAGCTTTGCTAATTTAATGTTCCGGCTTGGTTTTAACTCTTTTATTAGCTTTCCAATTTTTCGTTTGCATTTATTCTTTACATTTTAACATTTTTCAATTTATTTACTTAAACCGTCGCATCATTTTGAGGGCTTTATTCATTGCATGCTTGCCCATTTTCGGATTCAATCCGGGAACGCCGCTTCCGGCTTTGCCCATAGCAGGCATTCCGCCGCCCATTTTGCCAAACATACTTTTCATGTCATGCATTCCCTTCATCATCATTCGCATTTGTTCAAATTGCTTGATATATGTGTTAACTTCGGCCAAATCCATTCCGGCGCCTTTTGCAATGCGTTTTTTGCGGCTTGTGTTCATCAGCTCAGGCTTGTTACGTTCTTCGGGAGTCATTGACGAAATGAATACTTCCATCCGCTTAAACTGTTTTTCGCCTTCATGTGAAATCATATCGCGGTCGCCTTTGCTAATCTTTAAACCCGGTATCATTCCCAAAAGATTGCCCATTGAACCGAACATTTTCATCTGCTTTTGAAGCCCGAGAAAATCGTTGTATGAAAATTCGGCTTTTGCCATTTTTTCTTCAAGTTCTTTTGCCTGCTTTTCGTCAAAAACTTCTTGTGCGCGTTCGACAAGAGAGACGATATCTCCCATTCCTAAAATTCTTGTTGCCATGCGTTCCGGATAAAAGTCTTCTAACGCATGAAGTTTTTCTCCTGTTCCGGTTAATTTAATGGGTTTGCCTGTACAGTATGCTACACTCAAAGCAGAGCCGCCTCGGCTGTCGCCATCGAGTTTTGTAAGCACCAAGCCTGTAAGTTCCAGCTGTGCGTCGAAGTTTTCGGCGACATTAACTGCTTCCTGACCTGTCATCGCGTCGATTACAAGAAGTTTTTCATCAGGATGGAAAATTCTGTCTATCAAAAGAAGTTCCGCCATCATATCAGTATCGATTTGTAAACGGCCGGCCGTGTCAAGAATTAAGACATCAAACCCCTTGTTTTTCGCATGTTCAATAGCTTTTTGAACAATCTCCTGAACATCTTTTGAGCCGGGAATTGTGAAAACTTCTGTATCAGTTTCTTTACCGAGGGTTTGAAGCTGGGTTATTGCGGCGGGGCGGTAAACGTCACAGGCTGCAATAAGAGGTTTTTTGCCTTCTTTTTTAAGTTTAACTGCAAGCTTTGCGCTTGATGTGGTTTTTCCTGACCCTTGAAGGCCAAGCATCATAATTAAAGCAGGATTGTTATGAAGTTCAAGCGGTTTCTTTTCTTTTCCCAAAAGTTCAACAAGTTCATCATGAACAATTTTAACAAGTTGCTGCGACGGGTCAACGCCCTGGACAATGTTTTCGCCTTCAGCCTTGTCGCGTATATTTGAGATGAAAGATTTTACAACACGCAAATTCACATCTGCTTCAAGAAGCGCACGACGGATTTCCCGCAAGGCTTCGTGCATATTTTCCTGCGTTAGTTCTTTGTCTCTTGTGCCGCTGATTATACTTTGTAGTCTGTCGCTTAAACTGTCAAACATTTTTATCCCTTCGTTAATCTGTTAATAACAGAATTATAGCATGAAAATGTTTGAATTAGTCTTCGACATCGCTGGCCGGCGAATAATCGTCTATTACATATTTATCATACGGGTTGCCGGGAACTAAATCTTCCGGATTCATACCTTCCGCGTCTGTTCCTTCGTAGAAGGAGTCACGGTATTTTTTGAATTCCTCTTCTGTAAAGAGCGGTTTTGGCTTTTGCGGGAAAATTCCGTGTGTTTCTTTATAATGGTCAATGGTCATCATTTTTATTGCTTTTGCAATATTGCGCCATCTTTCACCGTTGCTTCTCGGTGTTAAATCAGGGTTATCTATAACATTAAATTCTTCGGCGCCGTATCCTGATGTAAAATTGACATTATGTTTCTGCATGGGTTTGGCTTGGTTTAATGCCTTGTAGTTTTGTGTGTACGGTTTATAAGTGTTTAATGATATTTGCATAGCACCTCTGTAGTTTTAACTTTTTTTACTGTGATTATAAACCTTAAAAATAACATTTTGTGCTACCTTAATAGTAAAAATTTACATTATTTTACATAGTCGTATTTCGAAACATCATAAAAATGTATGATTTAATTTTCCGGGTACTTTGCTAATATAAAACCATACTCCTTAGAGACTAAGATACACATATCCCTAATCAACAGCTATGCACCTAAAGTACATAGCTTTTTTTTGCGGATTTTGGCAAATGCGCCGTGTGAGCGGTGGCTTTTTACGCGAGGCTTTGAGCGCTGGTACAAAAAGTTTGTTTGTGATAACATAATATTATGTTCGACAGTTTAAGCTCTAAATTACAAGAAATAATCAGAAATACCGGTGCTAAAGAATTAACGCAGGATAATATGCAGGACGCGCTGCGCGAAATCAGACGTGCACTTTTAGACGCCGACGTTAACCTGCGGGTTGTTAAGTCTTTTATTTCATCTATCCGCGACAAAGCCGAGGGAGAAAATATTGTTCAAGGCGTCAATGCCTCACAACAGCTTATTAAAATTGTCAATGATGAGCTTGTTTCTCTTTTGGGCAAAGAAGTTAAACCGTTAGGATTCAAATCAAAACCAAGTTTAATAATGATGTTGGGTTTGCAGGGTTCAGGTAAAACTACATCTTCTGCAAAACTTGCCATAAAATTAAGAAAAGACGGAAGAAATCCGTTGCTTGTAGCCTGTGACGTGTATCGTCCCGCTGCTATTACACAGTTAAAAACACTCGGTAAAGAATGCGAAACAGAAGTTTTTTCAATAGATGGCTCCACTGATGTTCAGGGAATAGTAAAATCTGCAATTGAGTATGCAAATAGTAATAATTTTGACACACTAATCTTAGATACCGCGGGACGTTTGCAAATTGACACCGAAATGATGGCGGAACTTCTTCTAATCGACAGAATGTTTAACCCTGATGAAAAGCTGCTTGTAATAGACGCAATGGTTGGTCAGGAATCTGTTAATGTTGCAGAAAATTTTGATGCCCAGCTGGGTCTGACAGGTTTAGTTCTGACAAAACTTGACGGTGACTCCCGGGGTGGTGCAGCTTTAAGTGTTGTTCACTGTACAGGTAAGCCCATCAAATTGACCGGTACGGGAGAGAAACTTAATGCATTGGAAGAATTTCATCCAGACCGTATGGCAACAAGAATTCTCGGGATGGGAGATATAGTGTCTCTTGTTGAAAAAGCGCAGGAAGTTTTCGATGAGAAACAAGCTCTTGAACTCGAAGAAAAATTACAAAAATCAGAATTTTCGTTCAATGACTTTTTAAAACTTCAAAAACAAATGAATGCTCTCGGCTCATTTGGTAACATATTGGGAATGATTCCGGGATTGAATATTTCAGGTGACGACAAACAAAAACTTACACACGAAAGCGAAAAACAATTTAAGCGTTTTGAGGTTTTCATTCAAAGTATGACACCGGCGGAACGTGCGAATCCCAAACTTATCGACACCAGCCGTAAAAAACGTATTTCGAAAGGTTGCGGCATAAGCCTTGTTGAAATAAACCAATTTATGACCCAGTTTGAGCAAATGCGTATGATGATGACCGGAATGTCTGATATGAAAAATATGTTTGGCAAAATGGGGAATTTTGGCGGCGGCATGCCTGACATGGGCAAAATGATGAAAAATATGAAAGGCATGAAAGGCTTACAGCAGCTAATGGGTCACAACGGCAAGCTAGGCAACCATGCTCTTAACCGTGCCAAATCAATGATGCGAAAATTTAAGTAAGCACCGCTGCTTCACACCGGCTTACGCTATGCCTCGCGTTAAACGGCAACGTTCGCACAAAAAAAAACTTGCCTGAACGGCAAGCATTAAATAAACACGAGGATATTAAGAGAGAGAGAGTATAAAAAACTTTCTTTCAATTCCGTTCTTATAACTATCAAGAACTTGAACTATTTCCTATTTTTAATATCCAATTTAATAACTTTGATTAAATTTCCCTTTACACTTATATAAAGTATTTTGCTCTTAGAGAATTGCTTTTTCTTTTTCAATTATTACGATTTCTTAACAAATAGTAAAAAAGCCCCGTCATTACGGGGCTGATAAATATTTTATTATTGCATCTGTAAAGGCTTTGGCTGATTGGAAGTTCTGTGCCGTAATCAAATTATCATCTTCAACTACGTTTACGACTCCGACATCTTCCTGTATGAAAAACGCTCCTGCAGTCTTTAGAGCATCCTCTAAGTAAAACGGCAATAAATCCTGCTTATGTGCACAAATTTCTTCTTCATTTGTAAAACAGGTTAAACGTCTTCCGTTAACAAAAGCAATTCCGTCTTTTACCGCCGGTAACAAGCCCGCAGGACCATGACAAATCGCAGCAATAAGTTTATCCTGCGATGCAAAATAGTTAACGATTTTACCTAAAGTTTCATCTTTTGCTAAATCCATCATTGGACCATGTCCACCCGGAAGTACAAGAGCATCAAAAACCATATAATCTACAGTATCCAAACGCAAAGGCGCATTTAAAGCCTTTTTTGCCTGTGCCCATTTTACATCATTAATTAAATTTTCACTTGCCGGATCAATCGGTGCCGGATCTCCGATAGGAGAGGCAACTGTTACTTCATAGCCTTCTTCTAAAAATGCCAAATACGGTATTGCAAATTCTTCAAACCAAACGCCGGTTTTCTGACCGTTTGCCCCGCGAGTAGCATTGGTTACAACCATCAGTATTTGTTTTGGGAACTCAAAACTACACATATTTTCATCACATTCCTGCCCCTGAACTTTATCTTCATCTTTCATTAAAAATGCCTCCTTTTTATATAGATTAAAACCGATTTCATACTTCTTTACATTGCGCAAAAGTAGAATCTTTTCATGCTAAAATCAGGAGAATTATGAAAGGGATATGATATGCCAATAGATTTTAATACACATTTTATATTTTTTAATTCTAATAAACCGGTAAAACCAACAACGGTTCAACAATCAATTCTTAAAACAGACTTAAAACAGGATTCTTTTGAGAAAAGCGTCGAGGTTCAGGCGCAAGATATTGACCCTGCTTTTGACGGAATGAAGATTGAACAGAAATCTTTTGGAAAACTCAAAAACGGAGAAGATACAACCCTCTACACTATTACCAACAAAAATGGCGCAAGCGTTGATTTATCAAGTTTTGGCGCAACGATTGTTTCAATAAAAGTTCCTGATAAAGACGGCAAACTTATTGATGTTACCCAGGGTTATGACAAGGTAACACCGTATGAAGAATCACCTGTTGGGCATGCCGGCGGAACTATTGGACCGTGCGCAAACAAGATTAATAACGGAACATTCACACTTGGCGAAAAAGAATACAAACTTGAATGCAACAAGGACGGTGGTAAAACTCATTCCCACGGCGGTACACAAGGGTTTGACGTTAAAAACTGGGACGCAGAAATTATAAAAGACGGCATCAAGTTTACATATAATAAAAAAGATATGGAAAGCGGTTATCCGGGTAATGTTAAAGCCTCTGTAACGTATAAATTTGACAACGATAATAAACTTCATATTCAATACGAGGCAGAAAGCGACGCAGACACTGTAATAAATATGACAAACCACTCATATTTTAACCTTGACGGTGCAGAAAACGCTGAAGAAAATTCTGTATACGAACACATAGTCGAGCTGCCGAATTCATCAACTTACACCGTAAATAACGAACTTGCGGTTCCGACAGGAGAAATTGCGTCTGTAGAAGATACACCTTTTGACTTTAGAGAAGCAAAAACAATAAAAGATGTAATTGATTCTGATGACGAACAAATGAAAATAGGTGCCGGATTTGACCAAAACTACGTGATTGACGGCTACGACGGCGAAAAAATGATTGAAGTCGCAAACGTAAAATCTCCTAAAACAGGTATAAAGTTAAACGTAGCAACAAATCTGCCAGGATTTCAATTCTATACAGCGAATCACTTGGGCAAAGACGCCCAACCGGCAGGTAAAGACGGTAAAAAATACGAAAAACGCTCTGGATTTTGCGTTGAACCGCAATTCTTCCCGGATGCAATAAACACATTTGACGAAAAACCTATCCTGAAAAAAGGTGAAACATATAACAGAGAAATAATCTATTCTTTCAGCACTGAAAAATAACAAAATTCATACATTATTACAAAATATTAAGTAAAAATATAGAGATTTAGCAATTTGGATTATTCATATACATTGTAGTCGATGTGTAGAAAAAAAGGAGTTAGAAAAATGAATTCTATAGGTGCAACGACAAATGTTTCAAATAATAATCCAAGTTTCGGTATGGCGTTTGCTATATCTTCCTTCGGTCTGCGCACTATAACTTTGAAAACTCCGTCAAACTTGCGCAGCTTGGATACGATAAATTTTTCAAAGAAATCAAAGAAATTGAAACCAATCAAAAAGAAAACCCTGTAAACATTATTGTGAGAAAAGTTAGGGGTATGTTTAGCGGCGAAAAATTAGCAGCAGAGGTAGTTGACTCAAACGCTGACACTGCGGTTCCGAACCGTGTATTCAAGCAAAGTTCCGGCGCGAAAGATGATCTTGAATTTTTAAAATCTGCCGAAAAGTATGCGAACTCTTTGAATGAAACAAACGGCAGAATAGCAGAATTACCGTTGGCAGAGAAAACTGATTACAAACCGCATATTAAAGTTGACACCAAAAAAGTAGAATAGAAACAAAAAAGGACTAGAATAAACCTAGTCCTTTTTTATTTAGCAAGGGAGAGACTCGAACTCTCGACCTCTCGGGTATGAGCCGAACGCTCTAGCCAGCTGAGCTACCTTGCCATTCTGTCTCTTCGTCTTTTATACTCGCACAAACATTATTAAAAATCAACCCTTACTTTTTCTTTATTTTTATAATAAAATACCCTAGAAGGGATAGATCGCTATGCGCCAATATATTAATACTAAGGAAGTTTCTTATAGTGCAATCTTTTATAGCGCATTTAAGGCTCTCATTGTTTTTGACATGCTTCTGCAATCCCCGAAAACTCTAGACGAAATCAGCGATTATCTCTCTAAACTTCCTTATATAAAATCAAAACTGTCAAAAGATTCGCTTAGAGTTTATATAAATACTTTCAAAAATGCCGGTTGTAACGTCGAGAAAAAGCTCACTAAAGCCAAACGCAGAGAATACGCATATTTTATACCTGAAAACCCGTTCAGACCAACTATAAATGAACTTCAAGCTAAAAAACTTTTTGAAATTTATGAATTTATAATGTACAATCTTCCGTTTGAGGAACTTTTAAACGCAGATTTACTTTTGAGGAAATTTGATTACCACGTTAATAATGTTGCTTTCCACGAACTATATCTGGAGCATTCTTTGTTGAAGAATTTTGATTTAAACCTGTTAAAGCAACTAGAGCAATGCTGTAAAGAGAATGCTCTTGTAACGGTTTTATATAACTCGCCGCGCTCCGGGTTCAAAGAAATTCCTATCATTGCGTACAAAATGAAAGTTCAAAACTACAAATTATATTTAGAAGGTTTTGGCATGGAATACAAAACAGAGGGTATTTTTTTAATGGATAGAATTATAAAGATAACCGACATTATTCCGGGTGAAGAGGTTGAAATGCCGCAGGAAAATTTCTTTGACATAATATTTGAGCTTTACGATCCGACTGCAGAGCTTATGGAATGCGAGGAAATAATTTCTGAAATCGGTGACATTAGGACTGTTAAGCATAGAACCAGCAATAAAGTTTTGACGACACATAGATTTTTGCAGCTTGCGGATTCGTGCAAAATCCTTGAACCGGTTGAATATAGGGACGAATTTATTGCAGCTTTAAAATCAGCAAGAGAGGTTTATCTATATGGAGATTAGTACAAAACAGGTTGACAGTTTCTTAAAGATTTACGCGCTTTTGAAGTTATTACTTGAAGATAACGCCAATTTTGCGCAGGCAATAAGTGTAATTTCAGATGACGGATTGCCTATTTCTTCTGATAATAGTATACATAGTGTTACGTTAAGCAAATATCTCAACACATTAAAAATTTTAGGACTTAATGTAAAAAAGGAGAAGGGGAAATATCATCTGTTAAATCCGTTATATAAAGTTGATTTAAGTCAGGAGGAATTAAACTCTTTTATGTTTATTAAAGAGTTTGCGTTAAATCTAAAAGATGACGAAAAGACTGAACAGGAATTTGAAAAATTTATCAAATCTATTGAGCTTCGTTTGTCCGAATCCACTCAAATGCTAGCGAAGACAAGAGAGTCTAAAAACAGAGCTGATTTTAGTTTTTACTTTGATAAACTTGAGAATAAAATAGAAATTTGTTCAAAATTTTGCAGAGAGGATTATAAAGTTGAGATAGTTTATTATACGAACGGCAAGAAAACTGAAAAGAAAATCATGGCAAAAGCGCAGGAATTACTTTTCAGGAGGAATTCAGCTAAACTTCGGATATTAGATTTAAACTCATCACAGATAACAGATATACCATTAGACAAAATTATCAGTATAAAACAAATGCCGGTTAAAATTACAAATACATATTGTCTCAACCGAGTAACGGTTTACGGTATACGGGGCAGACTTGCCAAGAACTATCGTATTAGAAAATGGGAAGTTGCCGAGGGTTTTAGGGGCGAATGGCTTATGATAAAGAATAAAG
>ENA-ORMR01000903-ORMR01000903.1-human-gut-metagenome-genome-assembly--contig:-NODE-903-length-25637-cov-3.669025_pt1 | contig 25637 bp, 34 predicted proteins | sample MGYA00242107_ERZ509003 | MGnify/ENA primary metagenome ERZ509003 (study PRJEB26280, sample SAMEA2338699) | human gut metagenome | biome: human gut; feature: human-associated habitat; material: faeces... | reverse complement strand
AAGGATAAGCAAATGTGGATAGAATCGCCACATCCAACGTTTCCGTTGTGAAAACGACGGTTTTCGCATCCGGTGCTTCCATCGTCATCAGGTTGGCGTAATCTGCAGCCCGCGGACTGCCTTCTGCCTTTAATCGTTCAAAAGAAGCAATGACTGCGGCGCTGTCGCAGGGATTGCCATTGGAAAACTGGGCGTTGCCGCGCAGCGTGAAGGTCAGCGTCATGCCGTCCTCGCTCACTGTCCAGGACTCGGCCAAACCAGCTTTCAACGTACCGTCAGTGGTGACTTTTAACAGGGGTTCATATAGATTGTTGGTAATCTGGAAAGTGCTGGCCGCGGTGGTGCGCTGCGGATCCAATCCATCCGGATCGACGCTCATCGCCATGATCAGCTCGTTTTTAACCGGCGCTGCACTGGGGCCGGCGGGATCGCTTGAAGGGGTTGGCTGAGCAGAACAGGCGCTCATTACGAGCATCAACAGACTCAGACCGAAACAGATCAGTTTCTTCATAGATTCGTTTTTCTTCTAAAAGTTGGGAAAGCTCATTAAGCCATCCGCCGTAACGTTCGAGCCTGTATTTGTTGACAAATTCATTCTGCATAATCTCTCTCCCCCCGGTGTTATTAAACTTTTAAAATACCTTTTTTGAATGCCCAGGTCACAAGTTGCGGACGATTGACAGCGCCGGTAGTTCGCAAAATCTCGCTTATTAGAAATGATGTACGTGGAAGCGAAAGATTTAGTACAATGGCAGTTTCTTTATCTGTATAGCCTGCAGCAATACATTCAATGATAATAAAATCTCGTGCGTTTAATTCGGTTTTCTTTCTTCTCTTTTTTGGTTTTATATTTTCCATTTGTTGTTTCCTTTATAGTAAAGTTTGTTGTTGGGTAGTAGTATCATTCCATTGAGAGTAATCAGTCATTTCAGAAATTGTTATTTCAATTCTAGGGTTAGTTTTGTCGTGAAAAACACGGCTTCCATCGTGACCGGCTATAATGTCGCGGTTATCGTCAAGGAGTAATCCTGATTTAACCGCGGCATCGTCAATAGCGTTTAAGAGATTTGCAAGGTCAACGCGCCTGCGCGTTTCCATATAAAACAGGCATTCAAGGTTGACCGGATAGTTTATAATCCCCTCTTGCGCTTTGACGTGATTAAGAAACGGGAGGCATTCTTTTTCAAACGCAAGATATTGTTTTGAGGGTAGTAACACGGGGTATTTACCCCGCATTACTATTTGTCCGCTATTCTTCTTAGTCGCCGGTCTGACGGGGATTGTAAACTTTATCATCTATTCCGTTCTCTCTCTTAATTCTGTGTATTGTCAACAATTAGGGTCATTTGTTTTGTTCTTGTTTCGCCGTTGATGTAGGCTTTTGCTTTTTCGATTACATCGTGAAGTAAATCTTCGTGCTGACCGGATACCGCAAGTGTTGTGTCTGACATATTCTCTTTGTATATCGGGATTTGACCGGTCGAAATGTTAATCACGTTATTTTGCTTTGTGAATGTATAGACAACACTAAACAAAACTTTTTCAAGAAAACCGCTTTTATCGTAATAAAAATTGATTGCGTTCATTTTGATGTTATTGATATCTCTTCTTAATGTTGGAATAATTTCACCGAAAATTTCTTTTGTGTTTTGGAAAAGATTTTTAAATTCTTCGGTGCATTCGTCTTTACCGGTGAAAGTTCCTGCGTTTAATGCTACATCAGTATCGTTACTGTAAGTGATAATCCCTCTTCCCTCTTTAATTTGAATACGAGTGATAAACATCCCTTTCACTTTAGTAGTGTTTTCTTGTTTTTCTTTTGTTGCTGTTCTAGCCATTTTTCTCTCCTTTATTTGCTTTTTGTAGACCTTTGATAACCTGCGCGCGCGCCTTTTTCATTGCCGCGTCTACTAGCGCCTTATCTTCGTTTTTTTCGGGCGGCGGAATACTTTCCTTTGCCTTTTTCCGTTCAAGTCTTTTCTTTGCTTTTTCCAATTTCGTTAAGCAGTCACCATTGTCAATGAGCTTTCGGATATAAGCATCGATGTCATCAATTTTATTTTTTCGGTTTTTGTTTAGTTCAAGAAGATAGTTTTTTAAAATTTCTCTCTCCTCTATAGAGAGAGATATTAATTTATTAATATCTCTCTCTTTATTTGTTTGTGTCCGTTTTTCCATTTTTTGTTGTATCATTTTTTCAAGTTCAGATTTTGAAATATAGATATAATCAGGATTTGCGTCTACTTTTTTGCTGTATTGTTTTTCCATTTTTTGTTGTACCGTTTGTTGTTCGTTTGGGTCAAAAAAATAGACTGTTTCCCTTGCCCTGTCTGAATTATTTTGTTTGCTATTTTCAAACCTTTTTACTGGATTTGAGTGCTTTTGTTTTTTATTTTGTTGTATCGTTTGGTAGGGGATATAATTTAAAATCTTGATTATACTGTGGTTTTCAACAATTTTTTGTTGTATCATTTTTTCGTTTTTTAGTTGTTCCAAAAATCGCCTTAATTTACCACGCGACCATCCGAACAGGTCTGCAAGGGCTTTTTCGGAATATCCACATTCACCACGTTGTACTTTAACTAACGTGCCGTTTTTGACTTTTATATATCCTGCCTTATGATTGGCTAATCCTATCAGAACGACCCAAGCATAACCTTTACAAAACGGTTTTGTATTTAACAATGGATTTTCAAAAAGAGTTCGATGAATTAAGATAAATCCTTGCTGCTCCATTGTCCTACCTCGTTATTCTAAGCTGCCTCCAGTAATGCGGACATCAAAATAGGTTTTGTGATTACCTTTGTTTCTTTGCAGAAATCGCAGCGTCCACATCTATCAGGTTCGATTTCACCAGCTTTTAATAGTTTTATACGTTCAACGCCGCTTTCAACACCAACCAACGCGCTATCAAGTTCTGATTGAGTGATTTGGATTAACTCAATAGCGGTCGTTTTGGTTTTGTCTGCTACAGCAATAAAACAAGGCAGTTGTTTGCCCGTGTTAAGCTCAACTACTTTTTGATAAATCGCAAGTTGAAAATCATAGCCATAATTCTCAATAAAATTCAGCTTGCGGCCGAAGCCAGGGACGTAAAACGTCTCATAAATATCTTTGACGATTTTCAGGTCAACGATAGCTTTGTGTTTAATGTAACTATCCATTTTGATTTTCCATTCAACGCCAAAGATTTCTGCGGTCATAATGGTTTGTTTTTCTCCTGAAAGATATTGCATAAATTTACGGTCTTTTTCGATTCTTGATATAATGCTTTCGGCTTGAATGTAGTCCGATTTAAGAGAACCGTCTTTTTTGAAGATATCAGGATTATTTTCTTTGAAAGATTCAAGCGTACCCTCAACGTAGCTGTCAATATAAGAGCCTACCAACATCGCAGTGGAAGGCTCTTCTTTGTATTGTCCGTTGAGTTTTGCAAGCGCTTTGGCTTCACAGCCTTTGCGCCCCAGCGTGCCAAAAAAGTCTTTGTACTGGGAAACGCTTAAATACTTTTTGTTACTCTCCGGCGTGTAATAATTGTTGTTGTTCAACTTCGTTTGTTGTTTCATCTTTTACTTCCTTTGTTTCTTCAACATCTTCTGCAAAAACATCTACAATTTCGTTTTCTTCAATAGGTTTTATGTCAGCAGCTTCGTCGTCGGTAAGCATACCGTTCATAATTTCCGGGCAATAAAGGCGTCCGAAGAATGCTGCTGCACGGTATCTTAACATTAATTCCGGCATTGTTTTCCATTTAGAACCGCTTTTGCCTAGCCACCCCTCGTGCTGTGCCATTTCCATTGTAATTAATGGTCCGACTAATTTGTCGCCCGTTGTTTTTTCAACAGCGTATGCTCGGCATTTGGTTCTATTTGCGTCCATTTCAAATTTTAATCCGCCGTTAAAGCGTCCGCTTGCGTTTATGCAGGAGATAATGAATGAACTTGACCAGCTTGGCTTACCCTGAACAATGTACATATTTTGCATTACAAGGAATGGAGATAATTTCAGTCGATTACTAAGTTCTAAAGCGATGATACAGTTTTCCGGTTTGCCTTTGTAAACTGTTGGAATCATATCGCTTTTAGCAAGTTGTTCAGCCATTTTCATAGCATTGTTGAAATTTTCTTCACCGCTGAACACGGATAAAGTTGCATCGTTTGTTGTTACTAACTGTGTTTCTGTCATTTTCTTTCCTTTCATATTTTTAATACGGGATATTGAAATCCTCTAAATCTTCCATAATCATTCTTTCGCGAAGTTTTGCGTCTTGTACGGTTTCGTACGCTTGGTACTCGTCGTTCCAAATTAAGGTATCATTTTCAAATTCTGCGCGGCACACACAGAAATTTTGTAAAAAATCATCATCCATCGTTACACCATCCAGTAATGTTGATAGCCATAAGCAATAAGCGCCAGGCAAAAAGTACATAAAATCATTCCGGCGATAAATTCGCCGATAGTGTTTTCGTTATTCATAATTAATTCTCCTATAAGGAAACGGGGGCGGGGTATTATTTTGGAATTTTCTCATTAGTTTGTATATGCCCCCGGGTGAAGAGTAAAACTTAAGAAAAAGCGGCATTGCATACTATTCAGAAAGGATTTAGTTGCCGCTAGAGAAATCGATTGGTCTTTTAGGGTTTATATTAAAATCGTGTTAAATTATTTGAAATGATAAGGACATCATGAAATAGATTTAACCCGCCTTAAATCGAAAAGCTATTGCACAAATTTTTAATGTTTTGTTTTGCCTTTAAACTGAAATTCCTTTAATCTTTCAATTTGTTTTTCAATTCTATTTTTCTTTGCTTCAGAATAACTATTCCAAGGTCTTTGTTTGTCGTAGTCTATACCTGCTTTTCTAGCACATTCAGGACACAAACGCCAATGTGGCGGGATATCCTGACAATTCGTATAATCTTCAGCTACAAATGCACATCCGCATTTTTTACAAGTATGTGTTACAAAATCCATTTTTCTTTCTCCTCATTTAAGTTCTTATATCAGGTGTACGATTTTTTCGTACACCTGGATAAAAACTTAAATTCTTACAACCATTTTTGCTAATGATTCAGGTTTAACTGTTTTAGCACTATAGAGGTATAACCCTCTTACTAAATCAGAGAATGAATCTTTATCACGTAAAGTTTCGATTTTAGCGAGTTGTGATGCAAATGTAATAGCTTCGTTAGTTCCGGCTAAGATGTAGTATTTGAGGTCTTCGGTATCGGTCAAGTTAGATGTTACAAGAACGTCCATACCTGCGATTCTGCCGATTGCTCCCTCGCGTAGTGCAGCATCTGCAATGTTGTGTTCCCCGATAAATTCAGTAGTTTGTAATAAGTATGATTCGATAAGCGGATTGATAATAACCCAAGGTCGTTGGTGGCTATCTTCGTTGTTTGATTTTAATAATTTGAGTGCAAGTTCAACAAAATACTTGTATAGCGTTTTTTTGTTGAGTTGAATAGGTTCTGTATCGGTTCCAACCGTATTGCCTGCAGATACTAGGTTGTGTAGGCTGCAGAGATGTTGTTCTTGCACGTCTTTGATTGCTCTTCTTGCGTTTTCCAAATGCGCTTCCATAATTGATTCACTAGCTTGTACTTCTGCCATATTGTTTATTTTAAACGCAAAAAACTTTTTCCGGTCCACTACAAGACGTGATTCGTCTTTGCAAATAACTGAATCACCTAGTTCTTTAATTTCTCCGGTATAATTCGTATTAGTGCATTGTGCTATAATCCCTCTTGATAACATAGCGTTTAATTTGTTTGCCCATTTTTCAGCCTCAAATGGCGTGTAAGTTTGTGGTGTCATACATTCTCCTTTCGTAAAAACCTTATCGCGGCACCGGTGTAGAAGAAAATTGTTTTGTAATACTGACGGTGCCGAGTAAAGTTTTTGTTGCTTGAGCGGTAGAGCGCAGCTCTCATTCTCACGTCCTAACACTTCCTTTGTTGTCGCCTGCTCACCTGGGTCAGGCAGTATCGTTTGACTTGTATTTTTGTGCGCTGCAAGATAAATCAGCAGTCCGCACAGACTTGTGAAAGTCTATTCCATTTCGTTTATGATTAAATTGTCAATGTGCTCTCTAGCTTAAATTTTCCACAGCAAAATTAGACCGATTTTGACGGCTTCACTTAGACCGGTTGTTAAGTTTTGCAACCTGTCTTTTGTGAACTGTTTTATTTACCCTTTTGCCTTGTTATAGGTGAATTTCTTCCGCTTTCTCTATTCGCTTTTTTCACTGGTGCGACCAGCCGGAATACTATTTACCTTGAATTTCTTGTCGGTTTGAACTAAACTACTAAATTATTGTATTAATTTTGTGGATTATTTCCTATCGACAAAATTATTATAGTGCATTTTGAACTAAATGTCAAGTATTTTTATTCTTAATTTAGTCCAAAAAGAACCAAGCGAGGATAATATGAAAGCCAAGATTTTAAAAGAAAAATTGATAGAGAATTTGGGTAAAATGCCTACAGCAAAGCTATTGGCAAAGATTTTAAAAATGGGTGACGAACAGGCTATTTATAGCCGTATGAAACGTGATAGCGAATTTTCAGATGAAGAAATAGAACTTTTAGAAGATCATTTTACAATTGATTTACGTGGTGTTGATAATTGCATAAAACTAGATTATTACCCTGACGTCTTTGGTTCTTGCGGTAATGGCTCTATAGTTTTTTGCGAAACGCCGGAAAAAATAGAAGTTACAAAAAGTTTAATACATAATTATTCAGCTGCGCGAAAATATTCGGTTATAAACGCCCGAGGCTCTTCTATGGCACCTCTTATTAAGAATGACGATTGTCTTATTGTACAAAAGTACGAGGGAGAACAGATTATTGACGATGATGTTTATGTCTTCCGCTATAATGGAGAACTTTTTGTAAAACGTTTAGCTAAAAATATAGACCAGGTTCTTATAATGTCTGAAAATAAACAGTTTGAAAATAGAGTTATTACGCCTAAAGAGAATAATTTTGAAATTCTCGGAAAGATTGTAGGCTTATTCCGCACTAAGATATAGGCAATTCGTAGTTTTGCAAAAATTCTCTTATTAACTCTGCAACATTTAACCCGGTATCGCGCATAATGTCTACTTTATTGATTAGTTCTTTGTCCCGTAATTTAATGACCAATTTCTCTTCCATATTTAACCCTTTTCTTAAGTTGAGCAATGCTCCCTTTCTGTTTACTACTCTTCACTAATTTTCGGTTTATGCTAGACAAATATTTCTCTTCGTTATATAATTTTCTTAAAATCTATTGAACTTGTTTCAATTATGTTGAGTTTGTGTAAACAAACTATCGTAAACGTCAATTTTTGTCAATACATTTGGTTTACAATATTGAGGAAAAGTAGAAAGGCTTGAGATATGCTCATTTTAGACGCTCTTAAAATATTAGATATTTCGCAGGCAGATATGGCTGTCGCACTCGAAGTTACACCGGGCGCTATCAGTAAACGGGTTAATTCTGAAAGCGAACTCAAGGTTTCAGAACTTCTTACTTTACAGAACTATTTTAAAAAAGATTTGTTCGGTATGTATGCCTTGTCTAATCCACAAGTCAATTCCTGTGTTCCTGATGCGGTAGAAATTGTGTATTATGATAACCCTAAGCTGACAAATATCATCAAAACCCCCGAAGTCACCAGTATTTGGTTGGATAGAGAACTTGTACACAACAAGTGGCACAAAAATGAGAGAGATTTGCGAACTCTTTCAATGCCGGGAGATAATATGAACGGTGGGGATGATCCTATTTTTAACGGCGATATGCTTATAATTGATATCTCCAGCACTGACGTAAGACGCAGCGGTATTTATGCATTTACAACACAGGGCGAAACTAATCTTTTTGTTAATATTCTGCGTCAACGTGTAGATGGAAACATAGAATTTTCACATTGGAATAGCAAATATGGTTCCTCTATACGTACAGTTAAAGAACTTAAAGAACTTGATTTTAAAATTATCGGAAGAATGATTAAGTCTATGGAGCTATTCCACGACTAATTGTAAACAAGTATAAAGATTAATTTTTAAAACTTTACAATCCGCAAAGTCCATGATATCATGCGGTTGCAGATAATTAGGAAGTATGACGAGAAGGAAGATTGGACAAAAGGGTTATTGATTTTTATGCGTGAAAGCGTATACTAAAAAAGAAGGGTCGCTGCTGGTAACAGTTTCCCCTCTTGTGAAGTTTAATGCAACTTCGATACTATGTACGCTATAGTCAAGACCGCACATAGTAGAGTGACGTCTCTCATATCCCTCACCTCCTCACGCCTTTTACATATCTCTACTTATTCTTACGGTGTGTGCGTGGGTGGTTAAAGTATTCAATTATCGCATCTACATTATCATGAAACCCCATGCCTTGCAAGGGTTTTAACTACTTTATTACACGTTCTTAATAACCTTATTAGCCACATGGTTAATGCATTTTATCGTAATTCTGCTATACTGGGGTAATGAAAAAGATTTTATTGTTATTTATCATTTCTTTGACCATATTGCCGGCAGCAGCAAAACGGCTTCATTCTGAGGCGGAGTATCAAGCTTTTTGGTGTGATAAGCGCGGTGGGCTAAAAGAATACGTTTTGCCTGACAAAACTCGCGTTGATTGCCTGTTGCCTAATATGGCTGTAGAGTTTGATTTTGCCAACAAATGGGCTGAATGTGTCGGGCAAGCAATTTATTATGGAAGAATGACCGGTAAGCAGCCCGCTTGTGTACTTATTATGGAAAGAGGCGATAAAGATATTAAGTATTTAAAACGCTTACGCAAAGCCGCTTACAAAAAAGGGGTTAATATGCGTACGTTTACAATAAAACCCGAACAGCTTCACTTTTATTCTGCAGGATTTAAGACTCAATATTAGCCACATGGATATTGATTTCTTTTTGTATTTCAGATAAAATAGTTGAATTAAGATTTAGTAGGAAGTTTAGAAAGGAATTAAGATGAAAAATTTTATTGTTAATTGGGGCAGAGGCTTAATTGACTTTTGTTCTTGGATTATTCTTATTGGCATTGTTTTGGCAGGTATTATTTGTCTTTTCTCAAATGTATGGTTAGGAATTGGTATTTTAATTATAGGATTAGTTTTATTTATTGCCTTATCCTATCTTTTATATCTGTTCATTGATATTAGAGATTTACTGAAAGAAATTGTTGCAATGAATAAGGAGAATAACTAATGAATTTTAACGACAAATTTTTAAATCTCTGTTTTAAAGTTGGAAAAATGTTGTTTTCCGTATTACTTGTGTTAGCGATAATAACCACTATTTGTCTTTTTGGACGTACTGCTTATTTAGCGCTCAAAACTAATAGTAATACTATTACCTATAACTACGAAGCGAAGTCTTTACTTAACGAAATGTTAATTGATGCGGGATTGGAAGAGCCAGCAGAAGTTACAACAGAAAAAGTTGACAATAAAGTTAATCAGATGGATAAAGCGATTGATGAATATTGCAAAAAACAGAATATCTCTACAAATTTAACTTCTCAAGTAAAAAATATTGTTGCCAACTTAGATGAAGATCAACAAAAATCATTTTGGAATAATTTTGTTAAATATTATGAGTCTTTTATAAAAGAGTTTAAGAAGTATTGGACAACGATTAAAGACAAAAAGGTTGAAGATGTTGACAAAATGCTTAACAATGTCCGTAATGATATGTTTAGTGAAGTTTTCAATGAATATTTACAAGAATATAATACTGAATATCAAACAGTTGAAGCTAAAAAGAATGCAGATATGGCTGACCGTAATATGTCTTTTATCGCGTTTCTTATTAGTTTAGGTATATTTATCTTATTTTTATTCTTACCTATTCTTATAAGAATTGAAGAAAATACAAGAAAGTAAATTTTAATTTCTATAAAAACTTACGAGGAGCTTAAAGCTCCTCTTTTTTTGTCAATTTTATTCAAAAAAAGCCTCACATCCTCACACTTCCTTTCACTATTGACATCGGTTATAGTTAAAATGTAAAAATCTTTTTCAGAGTGTTAGAGCTCCTCGCTCTTCCACACTTCCTTTCTATGACTTATTAATAGCGCTCTCTTGCTCGACCGGCATTAAACGGCGTTTCGGGCTAAAGCCCTTCAGCCTCTGCCGGCTCGCGCTCTCTCTTGAGGGCGCTTTCTATTTGGGAAAATCTATGGAAAACATAAATCAACTTATATGTTATATCTTGGCAATCGCTAATTTCGCAAAAGATATCCATTATACTTGCCACGGTGACGCTTTTTATGGAAAGCATTTACTTGCTGACAGAATCTATGAGGGGCTTAACGATTTTCAGGACGAAATAAAAGAAACATTGTTACTTGGTTCCGGATATATCCCGCTGCCATCTAAGGATTATAACCGAGGTGCAGACGATTTAACACCGGATGTATATGACAACAACGATAAAGCGAATTTCGATGCAATAAAAGCCCTTATTGAACGTACAATTGCCTACATTGATAAAATTGAACCAAAAACCCGCGCAGAAAATAAATTACTTGATGATATCTGCGCAGATTTACAACAAAAGTTAGGACTTATTAATTTGCAGATTAAGGAATAGTTATGGCAAACTCGGAAAATTTGAAACCCATTAATACACGAACTAAGAGTGAACAAAGGAAAATTGCGCAAAAAGGCGGTATAAAATCAGGTGAAGCAAGACGCGAAAAAAAGAAACTACGTGAACTGTTAGAAATGGCGCTTGAAATGACAGATGAAAGCACTGGTGAAACAAATGCAATGGCTATTACAGCTGCTTTAATCAAACAGGCAAAAAAAGGTAATGTACTTGCCTATACCACTATTCGTGACACAAAAGGCGAAAAACCGGTTGAAAAACAAGAGGTAAAAGTAAATCCTGTGACAATTGTTGATGATATTTGACCCGATGAGGTTAGGCTATGAACGGAGTATCATTAAAAGAACTTATAATCCCCCATTTTTACGATGTTCATAGAGATATTAAACAGGGTTTACATTATGAATACTGGTTGAAAGGGGGTAGGGGTTCTACAAAATCAAGTTTTATTAGTCTTGAGATTGTATATAACCTTATAAAAGATCCAAATATTCATGCGGTTTGTTACCGTAAAATCGGGAATAAACTTGAGACATCGGTATATAACCAAATTAAATGGGCAATCAATGCCTTAGGTTTATCCTCGTGTTTTCGGTATTATAAAAGCCCGTTAAAAATTGAATACACCCCTACGGGGCAGATGATATATTTTGCGGGCTTAGATGACCCGGAAAATTCGAAATCTATTAAACCTGATTTTGGGTATATAAAAATACTTTGGTTTGAAGAATTGAACCAGTTTGACGGAATGGCAGAAGTCCGTAAGGTTAAACAGTCTGTAATCCGGGGCGGAGATGAGGCACTTGTATTTTATTCGTATAACCCTCCACCGGAACCAGCAAATTGGGTAAATAAAGAAGCAAGATTGCGACTTGATACCAGACTTGTTAACCATTCCACCTATCTCAATGTGCCTGCAGAATGGCTCGGAAAACCGTTCCTGATTGAGGCGGAACATCTAAAGGAAACCAACGCCCTTGCTTATCGTCACGAATATCTTGCAGAAGAAGTGGGAACAGGTTTGAATGTTTTCACAAATATTCAAGAACGCAAAATTACCATTGAAGAAATAAAACGATTTGACAATATCTGTGAGGGTATTGACTGGGGTTATTCAGTAGATCCGTTTGTATGGATTAAATGTCATTATGACCGCAAATACAAGCGCTTGTATATTTTTGATGAGATTTATCGTATTGGGTTGAGTAACGACGATGCGATCGAATTGGTAAAGAAAAAACACAATGTCCGCTGCGAAATGATTGCTGATAGTGAAGAACCTAAGAGTGTAGATGACTTTGCAGATGCGGGGTTGTCTGTACGCGGTGCTCGAAAGGGTCCGGGTTCTGTCAGTTATGGAATCAAGCGTTTAAAAGGGCTTGAAAAAATTATCATCGACCAGGAACGATGTCCCAATGCTGCAAGAGAGTTTATGGAATATGCACTCGAGCAGAACAAAGATGGCACTACTAAAAGCAAATACCCTGATAAAAATAACCACACCATAGATGCTATTCGTTACAGCTTAGAGGATGAGTTTGATTATTAATGTTTAAAAAGTTATTCAAAAAAGAGATAAAAGAGCAAAAACCACAGACAAAACGGGAAGAAAGAACAAAGCCTTTGGTTTTGCCCGAGGCAGATTTAACGGCACTATATAATGCCTCTGTACAAAAAACGCCAAAAGATTTTGTTGTTCATCAGGTAAATCTTGAGGGAAATTCTGTAAACGTTGCATTTGATAGCGCCTGCACCTCATCAGGAGCGCAAGCCTTATTGGACAGTTTCCGCCCAAATTTTTTAGGACAAGAGATAATCTATACACATTTTGCGCAGGAATGTTTTATTGGATTTCAAGCGTGCGCTATATTATCTCAAAACTGGCTCATAAACAAAGCGTGCAGCGCAGCTGTTGAAGATGCCGCATCTATTGAATATGAAGTCACGCTGACAGATGAAGACCTGGCAAAAACAGACAATGAGGTTATCAATAAATTAAAAGACCTTACAACTTACAAATCTGATTTTGATATCAAAAGTATTTGTAAGAAATTTGGTATTAAAAAACGTCAATTCGGGCAAATTTTATGTATCCCGGTGGTAGAGGGGGTAGATTATAAGCTCCCATTCAATATTGACGCTGTAAAACCTAATTCTTACAAAGGCATGCGTGTCATTGAACCTATGTGGTATCAAGCGGTACTAGACTTAGAGGGAACTACTAACCCGGCATCTAAGCGTTATTATGAACCCACCTACTTTAGACTTCCAAACGGTCAGCTGATTCATTATAGCTGGTGCCTGTTCGGTATTAATGGAATAGTGGATGATTTATTGAAACCTACGTATTACTGGGGAGGTTATCCATTAACCCAATTAATTTATCAACGTGTATTTGCAGCGGAGAAAACAGCTAATGAAGCTCCGATGTTGGCTATGTCCAAACGTTTGAACTACGTAGAGGGAAACCTCAATGCCTATATAGCAGACCAGGACAAAATGAATAATGAATTAAAAATAATGTCTTGGCTTCGTAATAATTGGGGCTGGCTTTTGATTAAGAAAGAGCAGCGTATAGGGCAGCTTGATACATCGTTGACAGATTATGATGCGGTTACAATGCTGCAGTATCAACTTGTGGCAGCAATTTCGGGGGTACCGTCAGCAAGATTGCTTGAAACATCACCAAAGGGCTGGCAATCTACCGGAAGTTATGAGGATAATAACTATAAAAAACTACAGTTATCAATCCAAACGGCTGATTTTATTCCGATATTGAACCTTCATTTTAAACTGTTGGCGAAATCAATAGAGGGCAAAGATTACGATTTCAATTGTACCTTTAAGGAAATTGATGTGCCGACAGAAAAAGAACGTGCGGAAATCAATGAAATTAAATCACGTACAGAGATGAACTACGTTCAAGCCGGTGTTGTTTCTCCTGACGAAGTCCGTAAGGGTTTACGTGAGGATGTTAATTCAGGCTTTAACACTTTAACCGAAGAAATGGAGGGGGAATCTGACCCGTTTAAGGATATCTTTGGAGGTGGCGAGAACTCGCAATCCCCTTTTAGTTTAGACGAATGGAACGAAAGCGAGCACCCACGCAAAGCAAACGGACAATTTGGTGAGGGCGGTTCTGCAGGAGTTGAAAAATCTACCAAACGTGATAAAATAAAGAGTAGAGAACGTAAAGAGGTTCAACTTGCAAAGGATGAATATGCGCAAGTAATGCACGAACTTAATACAAATCTTACAGAAGAACAACGTAAAAAGAAACTCATATCCAAAAATATTGGAAATTTTAAATACACAATCCAAAATGAGGGATTTAATGAATATCGAATCATTAATAAAAGAAAAATCTAGTACTGAAACCGGGCAAGAATTAGTTAAACTTCTTACCAATATCTGGGATGATAAAGAGTTTATTTTAGGTTGCCTGGTTGATTTACAAACTGATGAACAGAAGCAAAAGTTAATTGATTTTATTAATGAAGAAAACGAAACCGATTCGGATGTAATAACTCTTGCGTCACTTGATATCGCAGACGGTATAGAGATTTAATTCTCCTATAAATTTAAATGAATTGATAAGGTGCCATAACAGGGCGCCTTTTTAGTATGCAAAGTTTATGAAACGACAGATAACCTCGAGCCGTTTAAATGTTAATGCCGGGATAATGGATTGGTATGTTAAGGCACTAGAAAAACTCGCCAAACAAATGACAAAGGAATGCCGGGAGAAATTAAGCGAAATTTATCGGGAACTTTCACCGCAAATAACTTTTGATGAGAGTATTTCGAGTCAGGCACGTATTGCCTTAAATGAGCTTAATAAAAAATATATCGACCTTTATTCTGCCGAGGCAAAACGGCTTTCACAAAATTTAATAACTAAAACAAACCGATATGCTAATTGGCAATTTACTAAGGCGCTTAAAGAAATGCTAGGTGACAAGGCTAAGGGATTCGGGCTGTCAGGTTCAGCGATAAGCCCTGAAAAATCCGAGATAATGAAAGCGCTATTGTTTGAGAATGTGTCACTCATTAAGTCTATCCCACAGGAATATTTTAAACAGATTACAGGGGCTGTGGCGCGTTCTATCGAGAACGGCGAGGGTATTAGGTGGCTTGGGAAACAATTGCGCGAATACGGGGCAAAGACAGAGCGCAGAGCGCAATTAATTGCACAAGACCAAACCCGTAAGGCTTACAACACAATTAACTTACGAAATTTTCAGGACAATAACATAAGAAAGTTTAAATGGCTGCATTCAGGCGGTTCACGTGACCCCAGAGCATATCATAAATACGTTTTAGACGGAAACATTTACGATATTGATGACCCGCCTGTAATCGACCCTAAAACCGGAGAGAAAGGCTTCCCCGGTCAATTACCATATTGCCGTTGCGTAATGTGTGCAGTCTTAGACTTTGAGGATTAAAAATGTTGAAATCAAAACCATTAAAAGCGTGTTATGCACAGGATAAAAAAATAGTTGACAGGAATGAATTTTGGCTTATCCCGAATAATCCTATGACTAAAATCGGGGTTTTCCCATATTTAGGGCGTCAGATAAGTCCAGACTTGGAACCGGATAGGATTTATAAAGTATTACGACCGGAAGAAGAATTGACGCGTCCTGAAACGCTTGAAAGTCTAAAACTCTTACCTCTAATTAATGATCATACAATGATTGGTAACGAACCAGGAATGAAACCGGCGGAAGAGGTTGGAGTAGAGGGTACATCCGGCACGAATGTAGAAGTCTCTCATCCTTTACTTACAAATGACCTTAAAATTTTCACTGAAAATATTAAAAATGCGATTGATAGCGGTAAGAAAGAACTTTCTATGGGCTATCGCTGCCGTTATGACTTAACCCCGGGGGAATATAACGGCGAGGCTTACGATGCGATACAGAGAGATATTATTTTTAACCACATCGCGCTTGTAGATGAAGGGCGGTGCGGTAGTGATGTGAGGGTTATGGACTGTTCAATAGCCTTTGATTCACTGACAGAAATTATAAAAAACAAGGAGAATGACATGACACAAAAAGGTCCAAAGAAAAAATTTGCTATGGATGCGGATGTAGACAAACGCGAATTAATTCGAGAAGTAATGGCAATTGCAGCAAAGCCCAATGAAGATTTTGAGGGCGGCGAAGAAGAAAAAATTGAAACTATTGCTAAGAAGTTAGAAGCAATGTCTTACAACAATTCCGAGCGTGGCGGGGAAGATGAAGATCCTAACAAACCTTGTGGTGATGAGGATATCGACAAACGCCAAAAAATTGAAGAAGTAGGCAGATATTTAAGAGAAAAGGGATTATCAAATGAAGATATCCAATATGTCTTAAAGGAAATGTTTGAGGACGCTTACAATAATTCAGAAGCTGGTGGTGAAGATGAAGATCCGGCACCGAAGGGAGATGAGGACAAGAAAAAAGATGGCGTTTCAATGGATGAAGCTGTCCGTTATTTCGCACATCGAGACAATTTAATTAGCCGATTAAAACCAGTTATTGGTGAGAATGCAAAATATAGTTCAATGACCACCGAGCAAATTACTAAATACGCTTGCGACAAATTAGATTTAAAACCGTCACAAGGCGGTGAGTTATCAATGCTCGAGGGGTATTTAAAAGCTGCAGAGGCAACAAAACAAGTAACCGTTTCGCTTGATTCTGCGCTTAGAACAGAATGTGGTGCCAGTGAAGTAATTCAAGGTTACATAAAAGGAGAAAAATAATGGTACAAACTAAAATTAATCGTTTTCTAGCCCCGGGTATCGAGGGTGAGTATGCAGATGATTCACCTCGCCGCGAAATGGGTTATATTTTGCTGTCCAATACAATTGACGGCATAGCTGCAAAAGGTTCTTTAGCATTTGCGGCAAATCCTGCAGATAATGACACGGTGACAATTGGTTCAACTGTTTATCGCTTTAAAACGACAATGGCACAAGCAAATGATATTGCGATTGGTGCCGCGTTAAGTAATACTTTAGCATCCCTCGAAAAAACAATTAATGGTGAAGGTGTAGAGGGAACCGATTATTATGCCGGAACTACAACCCCTTTAACTTTTGTAACAGCTGCAGTATCAGGTAGTACATTGAATTTGACCGCAGAAGAAGCAGGAATTGCGGGCAATTCTATTGCGTTGGCAAGTTCAGCCGCGAACGTAACCCCGACAGCATTTGCCGGTGGTACCGCTGAAATTAATTACAATCCAACGTTTGCACATGCTTTTACAGAAGGAACGGAAACCGGCACAGCTAAAGTCGGCGGAGAAGGTGAGTTCGCCGGTGTATTGGTAAACCCTAAAATGTATGTAAACTTTAAAAACTTGCTGCCAACAATGGAACTTCCAAACGGCACACAGGGTGGTTTGAGTACAATGGGGCATATTTTTGTTGTTCCGCAAGGCGCGTTTGCACCGGGTTATGTTGCAGCTTATGACAAAACAACCGGTAAAATCAATGCTTATGTGAACACAGCGGCTGTTCCGGCAACAGCAGTATTAATCCAACACGCAAAATTTATCAGATTAAGCGGTAACGGCGGCGAAGTCGCTATTTTGCAGTTAGGTGACTAATTAAGAACAAAAGGAGTATAAAAAATTATGGCAAAAGAAAAAACACCTGTTCGTTTAACCTTAGCGCCTAATCAGGTTCGCGGGTTTAAATTTGAGAACTATAAAAACGTTTCTGCACGTGATTTGGCGACATTGGGCATTTCAATGGACTCTGCGATTTTCCCTGATGTTGCACAGACTTTCCGCGCATCGAATTATGGTATGGATGCAAGTGTGGCAATGCAGACTGTTCCGACTATTACAAATCCGGTTCAATTTTTCCAACACTGGCTGCCTAGAGCGATTGAGATTGCTACAGCAGCGAGAAAGATTGATGATATTGTAGGTCGTACAATTGCCGGAACATTTGAGGATGAAGAAATCGTTCAAACTATTATGGAAAGAACCGGTTCTGCACGTCCTTATACTGATACGGCAAACATCCCGCTATCAAGTTGGAACCCTGGTTATGTAACAAGAAACGTAATCCGCTTTGAAGAAGGCTTGGAAGTTGGTTATTTAGAAGCGATGAGAGCATCAAGAATGCGCTTTGATTCTCACGATGAAAAAGTAAAAGCTGCTACCTTAAGCCTGGCTATCGCCCACAATGAAGTTGGTTTCTTTGGTTATGCAGGCGGCGAAAATAAGACCTATGGTTTTTTGAATGACCCTAATTTACCAGCATATCAGACCGTAGCGGCTACTACCGCCGGTGATACAGAATGGGCTAAGAAAACTTTTAACGAAATCACAAGTGATATTATCGAGGCAGTTTCAGCATTACAGAACCAACTTGCAGGTTTATTTGACCCAACAAGAGACAGTTTCACAATGGTAATCTCATTGGTCACCAACCAATGGCTTTACACAATGAATGAACTGGGAACAAAATCTGTCTCAACCTGGTTAAAAGAAACATATCCTAATTTACGTCTTGAGACAGCAGTTGAACTTAATGGTGCTAACGGTGGTGAAAATATTTTCTACCTGTTTGCAGATGAAGTTAACGGCTATAAGACTATTGACCAATATGTACAGGAAGTATTCCGTCTCATTGGTGTAGAGAAAAAAGCAAAAGTAATTGTAGAGGATTACGCATCAGCGACAGCGGGTGTAATCGTTAATCAACCGGTTGGCGTAGTTAGACGTTCCGGCATTTAAAATTCCCCTTTCATAAACTAGGAGCCTCGCAAATTGCGAGGCTTTCTAGTAGGGAAACGGGGACGAAAGGAAAACAATGAAAACAATTTTTTCAAAGCTAGAAGACAACATTTTTGCGGGCATTTTGGTTAAAAAAGGTGAAAACAAAATTACAGATAAAGAATGTGAAATTTTGTTTAAAAACCACCATTTTTGCGCGGCAGCTGGAAGAGGTTTTATATTCTTGCAGCATACATCGCGTGAAAACAATTCTGCACCAAATTTCGATGAAATGAGCTATGCAGAGTTAAGGAAATATGTACTCGATAACAATATTGCGGTTACATCAATGAAAAAAGCAGACATTTTAAACGCATTGAAAGGGGAATAAGAGCAATGCCTTATATTTTATCAACATTATCCAATTCACAGGATTTTCCTGTATATGTACAGAGAGAAAACAACTTTAAAGAAGCAGTAAAGCATATCATCATTCAAGGTGGTGCTAATGTAACTAATAAACATTTTATTGTGCCGCAGGGTGTCATTACAAAGGTTAGTAATGATGAGCTGGAGTATTTAAAAAGCCAAAAAGCATTCCAACGTTTACTGGAACGGGGTCATTTAAAATATTACGGTAATTCAAACCCGAATATTGAAAAAGAGGCTCCAAAAATGGAGAAAGACAAGTCACGCCAGCTAACGCCGGAAGATTTTAGAAAAGCCGGTAAAAAGGCGCCAAAAGTCGAAAAGGATTAGAAAAATGTCAGATGTGGTAATAGTAAGCCTGGCGGAATTTTATCAGGAATACCCCGAATTTAATACCGAAGAATATTCAACGATATGCCCTATATGTTTTCGTCAGGCTAAAACCCGCATAACAATTCATAATTGTGGGCGGTTAAGTGATGATAATCGTAAACAGGCTATTTATTTAATGACCGCTCATTTATCTTTATTGAGTTATAAAAACCGCAGCGGTCAGGGCAGCTCTGGGGGCGCAGGTCAGGTGGCAAGTGCCAGCGTAGGCGAGGTAAGCATCAGTTATGTTCAAATCCCTAATCAGGATGCCTGGAGTTATTGGCTGTCATTAACCCCATACGGGCTAGAACTTCTTGCACTTCTCGAAGGTTTAACCGCTGTTCCTATGTATGTTGGGGGAAGTATGGAAAGAGTTCTATAATGCGTAAAAAGAATAAAGCCTTGTGGGATAAGATAACCCGTAGTCTAGATGATTTCGAGGTGCAAGCGGGTTGGTTTGAGAATACCAAATATGAAGACGGAACCTCCGTTGCGGGCATTGCAGCAGTTCAGAATTATGGTGCACAAATTACAGTAACTGACAAAATGCGTAATTATCTTCATTATTTAGGTATTCACTTATCCCAGTCGAAAGGTGATATTATAATCCCTCCCCGTCCGTTTATGGACAAAGCAAAGGCACGTATTCAAGGGCAAGAAGGTAAACAAATTCTCTTACAGGAATTACTTCGTGTTTTTGAAGGACGTCAGACTATGGAACAGGCGACAAGCAGACTAGCAAAATGGTTACAGGGAATTATTCAAGAGGAAATCAAAAACACTACGGACCCGCCACTGTCAGAGGCAACAATTGAAATCCGTAATAACGAATACGCAAGCAAATCCAAAAACAGCAGTACAAAGCCCCTCAATTCATCAGGGATTATGTTTAGTACCGTACAAAGCAAGGTGACGAAAAAATGACATTTAACGTATTAATTCCAGCTATGGCGGCGACCGCCATATTGGGATGTAATAAGAAATTTCAATATTTGAAGTATCTTAGAACCGGAATAGACGATATGGGGCGGGCTGTTCCGGAGTTTGATGAACCTGTAAGCTATACAGGTTCCATTCAGGCAGTTCCTAATAGGCTTTATGAGCAGTTGGGGCTGGATTTAGACAAGAATTATAAAACCGTTTTTTGTCCCCAATTAATGCGAAGTTTAGCGGAAGAAATCCAACCCGATAGAATTGTTTATGAGAATAGAACCTTTGAGATTGTGGAGAACAAAAACTGGTACGAGACAAACGGCTATACAAGAGTGTTAATGGTTGAGTTAAAGGAATTGCGCAATGAAAGCGACAATAATCAAATACAAGACGAAGAACCAAATATTTAATGATTTTATTTCACTGGTTAAAGAGGCTCTTAATACATTTTCAATAAAGGATTGGGATGTCCGACAACTAAACCAAATTTTCAAGATAAATGTTTTAAGCCCGTCCGTGTATATTTCTATAACGAATCAACGGCAGTATGGCACACAGGGGCGCAGGAAAAAGGAAACAGAAACCGGCGGAGAAACAACGAATTGCGTTAAACAAGAGGTTACAATAAGGTTCTCGGCGAGCAGGCGGGAACTAGTACAGGATACTCTTGGTACATATTCAGGCTTAGATATTTTAGAGTTTGTAAAAACTTATCTGCAGTCAGAAGCCGGGATTGAGTTATTAAAGGATTTAGGCTATGCACAGTATCGTGCAAGTGATATTTCACCCCAAAACTTTTTGAACGACAGCGATAATTTTCAATTTTTGCCATATTTTGACTGTACATTCTTATACACGAACTCGTGGAACAACACAGTCGGCGAAATAACCAAAATCAAAGAAAAAGGAATTTATAAAATATAGGAGAAAACAGAATGTCAATTCCAATCAGTAAATACGTTGCGATTACATCGGCAGTAGCGAATACCGACAGCGCCGCAAGAAAAGAATTAATTTTGCGCGTTTTGACAACAAACCCATTATTTGCAGCGAATACAGTCTATGAGTTTACAAGTGCAGCAGATGTATCGGCTTTTGCAGGTGCGTTATCCGGCGAGGCAAAACTTGCAACAGAATATTTTGGGTGGATTTCTAAAAAGGCAACGCAAGCGAAGAAAATATCATTTATGCGTTATTCGTTTGAAGCATTGGCACCTTATATGTATTCGACTAAAGCGCTTACCCCGCTTGCTACATTAAAAGCAATCACGGACGGCTCAATGGTTATTAATTTGGGTGGCACCGCATTTACGATAAATAATGTTGATTTATCTGCTATTACATCGTATGCGGATGTGGCGACCGCACTTCAAACCGCAATCAGGACAAATACAGATGGCGGCACATTATGGACAAGCGCAACAGTCGAATATCAGGCTGCTAATAACAGCTTTATTTTAACAGGCGGCGAAACGGGCGAAAATTCAATTAACTATGCTGTAGCTGGCACATCCGGAACAGATTTAAGTTCTCTACTTGGCTGGGATAAAGCAGGGGCGCCAATTTTATCAACAGGAACCGCAGCACAGACGGTTACGGATGTTTTAAACAAAACAATTGATATTTCAACAAATTTCTTGACTGTTGGCTTTATGAGTGCATCAGATGCGTTTGCTAATCTGGATACCGTTGGCGGCTGGATTGATGCCCAAAATAATCAATACCGTTTTGTATTTGACTTGGGAGCATCTAATTATACTGAAGGTATTGAAACAGCATCTAAATATACGGGTATGACCGCCCATTATAACATTAATTACGGTATAGAGGGTGAAAATCCCGCATGGTTGATGAGTGCAATTTTACCTGCCACAACAAATTATAACAGTGTAAATGCGGTTAAAAACTATATGTATCAGGAGTTTCCTCAACAGCCTGTTGCGGTAGGTAATAATGACGGAACATTATATCAAACTTTGGATAATTTGTGTATTAACTACAACGGTCAGACACAAAAATCCGGTAGGAATTTGGCGTTTTATCAAGACGGCTTTAACGCGGACGGTACAGATACAGCGATTTACGATAATGAAGCGTGGTTGAAAGATGCCATTGCAACAGATGTGTTAAATAGCTTTTTAGCGCTGGATTTTGTATCAGCAGATGATGACGGTCGTGCTATCATAACCGGGATTTTATCAAATATCTGCGATGAAGCATTAAATAACCACGTATTTAGTAAAGGCAAAGATCTAACTAATACTCAAAAAGCGTACATTACGCAATTAACAGATGATGAGAATGGCTGGTTGGATGTACAAAATAACGGTTATTGGTTTGTTATAGATTTAACAACCGAGGCGAGAGACAAGTCAACGATTAATGTTGCGAATTATACATTAATCTACCTTAAAAATGATGTAATCCGCAAGGTAGTTGGTTCAAATATTTTAATTTAAGGAGTATCAGATAATGCAAGATAGTTCATCAATAGGCGTAGCGGTGCGTCTGGTTGCATCGCGTACTTTCCCGGCAGGAATCCTTTTTACAATGTTTCCTGAAGACGGTGATGTGGGTCCTACCGGTAACCAAGAGATAGCGGGCAATGCATCAGGCGTAAACGGTCATTTGATTGTATGGTCCACAGTAAACGGGATTGAGGTTAACTTGCCTCTAATACCGAATACTGTTGAGGAGAGTTTAATGGCACAATTATTTCAGGCGAACCGTGGTTCTGTAAGCCGATTCCCTAAAAAGGATGTAATAACGATGACGGTAACAAATCCTGTAACGGGTGTAATTAAGACCTATAAAAACGGAGCTGTAAAAAACGGACCGGTGGGTAATCAGTATGGCTTAGACGGAAGAATTAAATCCAAAGTTTACGGCTTTGTATTTGAGGATGTAATCTAACGATGTAAAGGAAGGGGAAAATGTTTATAAATAGAAATCAATTTGAGAAAATGAAAGCGAATGACGCGGTTCCGGCAGCAACAGCTGCAGCGCCAATGAAGGCTTTAAATCCAACGCTTTTAGAGCCTAAAGTTGTAGAAATTAACGGCTATAAGTTTGTTATTTCCAAAATGCCTTGTACTGTGGCGCAGGAGGTTATATTTAAACTTCCTACCGGCTTGGTGCCTTTGTTAAGCAATTTTTCACAAGCGGAAGATATGGCATTTAAAATGCTTTCATATTGCGAGCGTGTTTACGGTGACGGGCGTCCGAATGTGGCATTAATCAGTAAAGAATTGATTGATAATCACGTGCCAAACTTTGACACACTGGTGAAGTTAGAAACCGAATGTATTAATTACAATTACGATTTTTTCGCAGACGGCAAGCTCTTGGATTTCTTGAACAAGGGAGTTTGCCTTGTCGAATCGAAAACTTCCGGAATATTGACGGATTTATTGGACAAATTGTTGCAAGCGGGCGTGCCACCCTCTACGAATTAAAAACCGTCTATACACTGGAGGATGCGCTTTTAATATATGAAGCAGAGGCAGTCACAAAGCATAACGAGTATTTAATTTCGAAAGCCTCAATGGAGAATAGATAATGGCTAATTTACTGGATTTATTTGCAATCGGCTTTAGTTCCGAGGGCTTAAAAGAGTTTGAAACTAATCTTAAAAATACCGAGCGCGAGCTTGATAAAGCAGAAAAAGAGGTTACGAGGTTAGAGAAAAAACTTGCAGACTTAGAAAAAGCAGAAAATAAAGACGAAAAAGCCATAAGAGCTGTAAAAGTTGCACTTCAAGAGGCGAACGACAAAGTTAAAATGTTCGGTGATGAACTCAAGACGATGCAGGGTAAGAGTGAATACCAGCTTGTAAAACTCAAGCAAAATTTTGGTAATCTGACAAAAACGCTTGGGATGTTGGCTGCTGTAGGTGTTGCGGTAAAGAAAAGTCTTGATTTCTATGAACAGGCGGAACAACTGGACTTTCTTGCTCAAAAAAGCGGGATTGCTGCCGAAAAATTACAGGCTTTGGGTAATGCATCCAAACGTTATGGCGGTACTACCGAGGGGGCTGCAGGAACGGTTGAGAACCTGCGCAGCCAGTATCAGTCATTAAGAATGGGTCAAGGCGGGGGCGGCTTAGAACAAGCCGCTTTTAAGTATGGTGTTGCCATTTCTTCAGACCCTGAAAAAATGCTTGAGAATGTCGCAAGGCGAATGGAAACATTAAAAAGTGATGCGGCAAAATGGGATTTGGCTAAAACACTGGGTATTGACGAGGGAACGACCCGACTGTTGATGCAGGGCGTTGAGGGCTATCGCAAAGAGCTTGAGAGAGCAAATAAGTATAAATTGTATACCAAAGAAGATATTGCACGTATGCGTGAATATCAGCAGATACAGGGTGATATCCGTTTAGGATTGGAGAATGTATTCGGAACGATTTGGCGCGGTTTATTGCCGGCTATCACAACCGTAGCGCGCGCGATTAGGGGAGTGACCGACTGGCTGGCTGAACATGAAGATATTACAAAAATTGGAGCAATTATTATTGGAATAACGGCTGGCGTTTTTGCTCTTACTACAGGTATCCGTTTATTATCAGGAGCTTTAATTCTTCTAAAATTAGCAAATCCAGAACTTTTAGCACTCTCTTTAATTCTAGCTGCAGTTTTTTTAGCAGCGCAAGACCTTTTTGTTTTTCTCCGTGGTGGTGATAGCCTAATTGGGCGTTTATGGCAAAAATGGGGTTATGATTTAGAACAAATTCGGGCAGGCTTTGCTATATGGATTGAAAGAATTAAACGATTATGGAATAATCTTTTAAGTTTTTTTGATAAAAATAGAGCTTTTCAGGAAGATCCATTGAAAATTGATACGGTTAAAACTTTACCATTAGAAAAAGCAAAAAAAGTCCGAGAATATCAACTAAAAAAAGAGAGGGGCTCGAAGGGCCTCTCTCTTTTGGGGGTAAATTGATCAAAGTCTGATTTTTATATAAATCTGTTGATAAAGGTTAGAAGAATTGTGCAGTATATTACTTTGGTTGTAATGTGACTTTATCGTTTCTCTGTTACAAATGTATGCAATTTACGCTCTCTCCTGTGGATAGAATGATTCAGGATTGGTATAAAATCATACAATTCTGTTATTCCGGTATATTTATTTCTCTTTTACAGATTCCAATAATTCAGCTAATTCTTTTACGATGTCAGGATGCTGTTTCGCCACATTCGTTTTCTCCGAAGGATCGGACGATAAATCGTAGAGCTGAGGCTGTTGGTCGTTGCCAAGTTCCATTTTCGTCCAGAACTCAATGGCGGGAGCATCGCTGGGCTCGATATATTTCCACTGCCCTTTTACAATGGCAAGCGTATTATTAAGATTCTGTTGGACGATGTATTCGCGACCGGTATTGTTCCTGCCTAAGAACGTGTTCAGGTGTTCCTGGCTGTCGGGGGCTGCACCTTTGCGCAAAGGCTGATTCAGCAGTGAGGCGAGTGAGGCGTATACATCAATCTGTGAGAAAAGAGACTGTTGCTTGCTCGGTTTAACTTTGGCAGGCCAGCGGACAATGAACGGGATACGTGT
>ENA-ORMR01000902-ORMR01000902.1-human-gut-metagenome-genome-assembly--contig:-NODE-902-length-25640-cov-6.351378_pt1 | contig 25640 bp, 22 predicted proteins | sample MGYA00242107_ERZ509003 | MGnify/ENA primary metagenome ERZ509003 (study PRJEB26280, sample SAMEA2338699) | human gut metagenome | biome: human gut; feature: human-associated habitat; material: faeces... | reverse complement strand
GGGTTGTTCCTATGTGTGAGAGTGGAAGGAATATCCTAGCTAAGCATAAGAAAAACCACTCATTATGAGTGGTGATAATATCTAGGTGGTGGACCGTAAAGGACTCGAACCTTTGGCCCGCTGATTAAGGGTCAGCTGCTCTACCAACTGAGCTAACGGTCCATCGCTATTTAAGATAGCGGAAGTAAATATACACAAGTCGAAATAAAAATGCAATAGTAAATTTTAAAAAAATGAAGAAACATAATTTGAATTGCACTTATAAGGCTGAATTGTGTAAGATTCGTTGCTATTATAAAATCAAATTATTGATATTACCTATTTATATATGTGTGTTAAATATTAAATAGACACAATCAAAGGACTAATACTTAAGGAGTTATAGAATCTATTAAAGCAAATTGTATAAGTTAGTTGTAAAAGAATTACATAAAAGCTAATATTTATTAAAAAAATAGTCATAATTGGGCTTAATTTACTCGGTATGATAACAGATTAAATATTTAATTATTAAAAAGTATTTAATGAAAAATTAAGTACAAAATTTAAAAGTGTTCGTATTTTTCTTTTCTTTTTTGCTATTCTAATTCAAAATTATAAAAAATAGATATTTTTTCTAAGAAAAATCAATATATTGAAATTTCTTGAATTAAAAATAGCTAAGTTATATAAATAAAACCACGAAAGATTTATTTAAATCTACGCAATGAAAGGATATTTTGAAAAAATGAAAAAATTTGTTTTGGCTTTTGGTATTCCTGTGTTGGCAGTCGCTTCTTTGATTGGATCTGGTTATGCAACATGGTATTTCAACAGTGATGTCGTTACTGCTAAGGAAGGAATTACAGTAGAACCTACAGAAAAGAGGGTTGTAGGTGCTAAGTTCCAAAATACTAAGGATGAGAATTTTAAGTTAGTTCTTGATCAATCACCTAAAACTGATGGAATGCCCACTGGTCGTAAGGGTGTTCATTTTGAAGGAACTTTCAGTGAGTCTCTGGTAGCAAATGATGGAGATACCAATATGTTCGTTAAAGGAACTTCTTATAAAGTAACTACTACAATTACTATTCCTTTAGAAGTTGCTACATATGTTAATTTCACATTCGATGGAAATACTTCCTCCACTACTAGCTTAACTCTTACAAAAGAACATACATATATGGTAGAAGGCGAAGATCAAAATGCATTTGAGGTTTTTAAAATTTCTGATGTGACTTCTGTGACTTCTGATGTGACTGTTGCATATGTAGATGAGCCTTCTACATCGACTGCATATGACGATATGGTGCTCGCTGTAAATGGTAAAACCATTAGTGTTAGCTTTGCAGCTGTAATTGTTAAGTAGTCTAATAATCTTTCAGTTTTAAGGGAGTTCTTATATGAAAAGGTACATGAAATCATTGTTATTTGGTTTTGTGGTACCTTTTTTTGCTATTTTATCATTATTTGGTGTTGGATATTCAACATGGTACTTTGTAAATGATGCGATTAAAGGAGATAGCATAACTATTTCTACCGATATAACAGGTGTTGCTGATTTTGGAAAGATAGTCATTAATGATAATGAAAATAGTGTAGAAGATATCAATTCGCCTTCTTTGAAGAATTCTAAAATAATTGTTGAATCTGATAGAATCCATTTGAATAATCCGTTTTATGTACATTATCTACTTCCGGAAGGAGCTTTAATTTCTAGTACAGGAAAACTTAAATTTAATTTGCAATTAACAGTTGATTCTGGATATGTAGTTGACAGGACTGTCGCCGATATTGAAAGGACTGTCGCCGATATTATGAATGTGTCCTATTTACCTTATTCACACGATAATAACTCAGTTTGGGGTGATGGTAGAAAGGATGTAACAAAACCAGCAGATAGTTCTAGAAGAACAGTAACTTATGATGGAATTCAGTGGCGGCAAGATATTGAACTAGTAAGTTCTAAAGATGCTACTACTTTAGATCCTTATAACAAGTTTACAATAAGCAATGAAGGTAAAGTTAAAGAGGATGATCAATATAAAGCAGTGAGTTCGAGTGGCTCTACTCTTAGAGAAGCTGATAAGACTGATGCTAAGGACACATTCGTCTTTTGCTCTAACAATCTATTTTTTAAATTTCCAGAAGGCTTTAGGATTACTGATAATTTAGATGAAGTTGATGTTAAAAAGAATGTGTATTTATATAAAGATGTAGTTCAAATCTTTAGTAATGCAAAGATTTCTTTTACTTTTTCAGTGTCCCTTTAATAAATAATAACAAGAAAGAAGGTATATATGGGTTTATCAACATTGGTACTGATTGTATCTGCAATATCATTGGTGTGTTTTGCAATTGTCTATATTTGTATCTTCTCCTTTTATTACTTTAATAGAAAGAAGTGTATAGAAAACAAATTAGAAGATAATGAAGTAATTAAGATTTTGGATAAAGATGTTGAGAAGTATGATAAGAAGAAAAAAAAACTATCTTTTATAGAAACTTACTATAAGAGAAAAAAGAGAAAACAAGTCGGGAATATTATTTCTAATAGTATTGTAGGAATATTCCTAGTCGCTCTCATAGGTTTCTTTGTCTGGGCTACTGTGATGAAGTCGAATGACCAGACTACTTATTTTGGAGATAAGACATATTTAGTTGTTCAGACTTCTTCTATGGCATCTATCAACGATAGCAACAAGTATTTGAAAGATGGTAGTATAGATTCAAAAGATAGGATGAATACGAGAATATCTCAGTATGCTTTTATCGGAATCGATAAATTCAAATCCGAAGATCAAATAAAAGTATATGACATAGTAGCTTTTAGAATGGACGATAAGATAATAGTTCATAGAGTCTATTCTATAGGAGAAGAAAAAGATGGGCATAAATTGTTCACCTTTAGAGGAGATGCAAACCCAGCCTCTATGTCGGGTGAAATTAATGTCACATCGGATAGAATAGTCGGAGTTTTTGATGGCTATCAAAATCAAATATTAGGATCTATAGTCATTTATATTCAATCTGGTACGGGATTGATTTCAGTCTTTGCTATAGCAATAGTGTTGATGGTATATATCTTTTATTATGATAGAATCGATCTTAGACTTACTGAAAGATATGAAGCCTTGATGAAGGAAAGATTTGGTAATAAAGCATCCCTTTGCATAGTTGTTGCTTTTACTAAGCAAACATATATTCCTTATAGTGAAGAGGATATTAAAAGATAAAAGGAGGTTTGAATAAGATGAGAAGAAAAACATTATTAAATAGAAATGTTATTATTGTTTTGATGCTCTTCATCTTTTTGATGACCGCTTTTGTTTCTACTGCTTATTCTTTGTGGTACTTCCCTAATTCTGGAAATCCAAAGACAGTTAACGCTGATATGAAGGTGGATGATATAGAAGAAAACTTTAAAGATACAGGTAATTACTTAAAAATCATAGATTGTAGAGATGGCGTGATTCCTAATGACACCGATTTTGCTATAAGCGAATCAGGATTCTTGGATAATTCAAAAAATTTCAGCGAAGATGGCAATATTTTCATAGGAAAGGATGGTAGCTATTCAAAGAAAGTATTTGGTGTTTCTTCTTCAAAAGTCAATGCATTATATAAATATCCGTTTAAAGGAGAGTATGCTTTAGGATCTTTTGTATCTAGTGTCTTTTATCGCTCAGGTACTAGCGTGACAGGCTCAGGTACTAGCATGACAGACATGACAGAAATTTACTTATATGATTTATTAAATTCCCAGTATAAGTTAGTAGATCATTTAACAAACGGGAGCATTGAATTAAAAATTAAAAATGGCACTAGTTCTGATGGTGGTGACATGTATGAACCGCTTGATGCTAAATCATATTCGTCTACTAAATTTGAAGATTATAGGGAAAAAATAGGATACTCTTTTTCTAAATCTAAAATACTATTTTTAGTCCCTAGAAATACTGAAATTCCTCCTAAGGTAGGTGATTACAATATTTATTATAACGGCTACGACTATTATAGTAATTTAAAGCGTAATTTAGATTATGTGTGGCTTTGGAATGATAGAACAGATTTCGGAGTTTCATTGCCTTTGACGGATTGCTCTGTGACTAAAGATGGCACGAATTATAATAAATCAGTGCATATTAATTATGAGACTCTTTATCATCAAGTTTGCAATGATTTCTATGACACCACAAAACAATCCGGGTTTATCATGACGCCTCAAACAGCACCTACAGGTATTGTATTTAAGACGCAAGATGGAACAGATTTTGCTCCTAAAGACACTCATGGACACACTGAGTACTTAGCTTTGCCTTTACCTCCTAAGGATTCTACTTCCTTTGATATTTATATTAATGTTGATAAAGAAAATGGCAAGTTTACAATCAGCACTGATCAAGATGTCGATCTTACAAAGAATAAGAACATAGTTTACTATTCGGCCAGTGGTCTTGATCACTTATGGATGTGGTCTAAGAGTGAAGCAGAAGCTAAACGAGATGTTGGACGTTGGATTTCATCCAATTATGTTTATAAATTTAAGATGACTGGTTTCAATAAGGCTGTTTCTTGTTTCTCATACAATTATGGTGAAAAGTTTAATTTCTACAAGAAATGGAAAGGACCTGTGGCTGGTCCAGAGCATTTCTCTCCTGGATTTACTTTTGATAAAAATGAAGCAGGTGAAAAAATAGGCTATAACTATGATAGTCTAGTTTTGGTGGACTACAATAATGTTGATAATAAAACCGGTGATATAGATATCAGTGGTTTGTTTAACGGTACTTCTGATGAATGTACTTCCGTTTATTTGATTGTTGAAAACGATGGAACTGTTATTCCATGTTCGTCGAGGAATGCTTTTATTACTGAATTGAAGAAACGGAATTAGGTTCTAAATAAATACATATTATTTAAAGAAAATGTCTACGGATTGCCGCAGACATTTTTATGTTAGGGCTTTACATTCAATATGCTGCTTTTTCAACTACTTTTTTATTAAAAATTCTCTTTAAAGGCTTGACAAAACGCCCGGAACTGATATCATTATCAACGCACGAACGGGAGATGTTCGTATTTTTTATGCGACAAGTACGAAACGCCCGGAATCGTGGACATAAAATTAAGAGGGATAAGATAAATGCCTACAATTAACCAGCTTGTGCGTCATGAGAGACGCAGGCTCGTAAAGAAGTCCCTTTCTCCTGCATTGGGCAAGAGATGGGATTCTCTCAACAAGAAGATGAACAACACTCCAGCTCCTCAAAAGCGTGGAGTTTGCACCCGTGTCGGAACTATGACTCCTAAGAAGCCTAACTCCGCTCTTCGTAAGTACGCTCGTGTTCGTTTGACTAACAACTATGAAGTCACTGCTTACATCGGTGGAGAAGGACACAACCTTCAGGAGCACAAAGTTGTTTTGATCCGTGGTGGCCGTGTACGTGACCTCCCTGGTGTGCGTTACCACATCATCCGTGGTGCTCTTGAGTGCTTCGGTGTCGAAGGTCGTAAGCAATCAAGATCTCAATACGGAACCAAGAAGAATGGTGAGATCCAAAAGAAGTAAAGTTAGGAGTTAATGAACAATGCCTAGAAAGAATGGTTCAATCGAGAAGAGAGACGTACTTCCCGATCCTGTGTACAACAGCAAACTTGTTACTCGTCTCATCAACAAGATCATGAAGGATGGTAAGAAAGGTCTTGCCCAAAGAATCCTTTATGAGTCATTCGAAAAAGTAGAGAAGAAAACTGGCAAACCCGCCATGGATGTCTTCGGACTCGCTCTTGGAAACATCATGCCTGAAATCGAGCTCAAGGCTCGTCGTGTCGGTGCTGCTAACTACCAAGTACCTGTCGAAGTCTCTGCTGACCGTCAGGTTACTCTTGGACTCCGTTGGCTCGTCAACTATGCTCGCCTCCGTAATGAGAAGACCATGGTAGACAAGCTTGCTGGAGAAATTATCGACGCTGCAAATGGTGTCGGTGGTGCTGTAAAGAAGAAGCAAGATACCTTGAAGACTGCTGAAGCCAACAAGGCCTATGCTCACTACCGCTACTAGTCGTCCTAAGACTCAAAATATAGAGAGGAAACCATAAAAATGGCTAATAAGGAAGACTCAAACTTACAGTCGTTTGAAGCTATTGCCGAGGACCACGTTCGTAATATTGGAATTATGGCCCACATCGATGCCGGTAAGACAACTACATCTGAACGTATTTTGTTCTATACCGGACGTACCCACAAGATAGGTAACATCGATGATGGTAATACTTCACTCGACTTCATGAAGCAGGAGCAAGAGCGTGGTATCACTATTCAATCCGCTTGTACTACCTGTCTTTGGAAGGAAAGAACAACTCAGGAAGAGTATCGTATTAACTTGATCGATACTCCGGGACACGTCGACTTTACAGCTGAAGTCGAGCGTTCACTTCGTGTTTTGGACGGAGCTGTTGCTGTTTTGGATGGAAAGAACGGTGTTGAGCCTCAAACTGAAACTGTTTGGAGACAGGCTGATAAATACAACGTTCCTTCAATCGTTTATGTCAACAAGTTGGATTCTATCGGATCTGATTTCGAGATGTCTTTCCACTCAATCAAGGAAAAGCTTGGTGCAACCGCAATTGCTATTCAGTATCCTTTGGGAACTGAGAAGGAATTCTATGGTGTCATCGACTTGGTCAAGATGATAGGATGGAAGTGGGTTAATGAAGTAGATCCTAGAACTAACTCCATTCCTGCTCCTACTCAAATTGAAATTCCTGCTGAGTATATGGAGAAGGCCCAAGAGTGGCGTCAAATGATGTTGGATGAATTGGCCAACAACGATGACGAAATCATGATGGAAGTTCTTGAAGGAAAAGAACCTACTGTCGAAGAAATTCAGGCCGCTTTACGTCGTGGAACCATTTCTCACAAGTTCCACCCTGTTCTCGCTGGAGCTTCATTCCGTTCTAAAGGCATTCAAACATTGCTCGACGCTATTGTCGACTATTTGCCTTCACCTTTGGATATTCCTGCTGCTGTTGGAAAAGACAAGGATGGAAATGATGTCGAGTGCAAGCCTAATGCAAATGCACCTTTCGTTGGACTCGCATTCAAAATTACTACCAACCAATTTGGTAAGCTCACATTCTTCCGTGTGTACTCTGGTACCTTGAAGAATGGTTCATACTTGTACAACGCTACTCGTAATGTCACTGAGCGTGTCTCCAGAATTGTTCTTATGAACGCTGACTCTGAAGAGGATGTCTCCGAAGTCAGAGCTGGAGAAATCGCAGCTATTATCGGTCTCAAGTCCACGAAGACTGGTGATACCCTCTGCACTGAAGAGAATCCTACATATCTTGAATCTATCAAGTTCCAAGATCCTCTTATCTCTGAGGCTATCGAAGCTGATAAACACACTGACACTGATAAGATGGCTGTAGTCCTTATGAAGTTCTGCGAAGAGGATCCTACCTTCCACTTCTACACAAATAAGGAAACTGGACAATCCATCATTGCTGGTGTCGGAGAACTCCAACTCGATGTTAACTGCACCCGTTTGAGAGATGACTACGGTATTCCTGTACACGTAGGAGCTCCTCAAGTTGCTTACAAGGAAACTATTCGTAAGTCTGCTACCTGTGAAGGTAAGTACATCAAGCAATCTGGTGGACACGGACAATACGGACACGTTATCTTCAAGTTCTCACCTAACCCTGGTAAGGGAATCGAGACACAGAATGAAGTCACTGGTGGTCGTATTCCTAAGGAATTCATCAAACCTTCAATCGATGGTTTGGTAGAAGCTACTGCCCATGGTTTGGTTGCTGGATATCCTGCAATTGACATCAAGGCTGAGTTGATGGATGGATCATCACACCCTGTCGACTCTTCCGAAGCTGCTTACAAGATGGCATCTTCAATCGCCTTCAAACTTGCAGCTCAAAAGTGTGACCCTGTCATCCTTGAACCTATTGTCAAGGCTGAGATCACCACTCCTGAACAATATCTCGGTACTGTTTTAGGAGATATTTCCTCAAGACGTGGAACAGTTACTGATACAAGCTCCAAAGGTAATGCTCAAGTCATTAGTGCTTTGGTACCTCTTGCAAACATGTTTGGATACATCAACGATCTTCGTTCTATGACTCAAGGCCGTGGTATCTACACTATGGAATTTGCTCAGTATCAAGAAGTTCCTAAGTCCATCCAGGAACAAATTGTCAAAGCCCGTACAGGTGCTGGCAATTAGTCGAATTTGATTCGTTAGTTAAAAACCTACATAAAACGCTTTCAATGGCTCTACACCAGCTATGGGCCTTTATTGAAAAAATAGCCTTACTAATGTATATTTATAAGGCTACATAGCAATGCTGGCAAACCAATTTTTAAGGAGGCTTATAAAAGCTTATGGCAAAGGAGAAATTCGATAGAAGCAAACCGAACGTTAACATCGGTACAATTGGACACGTCGACCACGGTAAGACAACTCTTACTGCTGCTATTACCAAGGTTCTCGCCGAGAAGGGTGAGGCCAAGGCTATGGATTATGACCAAATCGACGCCGCTCCTGAAGAGAAGGCTCGTGGTATCACCATTAACGCCGCTCACGTTGAATACGAGACTGCTAAGAGACACTACACCCACGTCGACTGCCCGGGACACGCTGACTACGTCAAGAACATGATCACCGGTGCTGCTCAGATGGATGGAGCTATCCTCGTCGTCGCTGCTACTGATGGTGTTATGCCTCAGACCCGTGAACACGTCTTGCTTGCAAAGCAGGTCGGTGTTCCTTACATCGTTGTCTTCCTCAACAAGTGTGACCAAGTCGATGATCCTGAACTCATCGATCTCGTTGAGATGGATGTCCGTGACCTCTTGAGCAAGAACGGATTTGACGGAGAGAACTGCCCTGTCGTCCGTGGATCTGCTTTGAAGGCTCTTGAAGCTGAACCTGGATCTGCTGATGAGCAATGCATCGTCGATTTGATGAATGCTTGCGATGAGTCCATTCCTGATCCTGTCCGTGATATCGAGAAGCCTTTCTTGATGGCTGTCGAAGATGTTATGACCATCACTGGACGTGGAACCGTCGCCACTGGACGTGTTGAGCGTGGTGAAATCAAGTCTAACGATGCTGTTGAAATCGTTGGTTTGATGCCTACTCGTACTTCCACCGTCATTTCACTCGAAATGTTCCGTAAGACCTTGGATTATGCAAAGGCTGGAGACAACATCGGTATGTTGCTCCGTGGTGTCGATCGTGACCAAGTAGTCCGTGGTCAAGTTATCGCCAAGCCTGGAACCATCGTTCCTCATGCAAAGTTCCGTGCTCAAGTTTACATCTTGACCAAGGAAGAGGGTGGACGTCATACTGCTTTCGCTGATGGATATCGTCCTCAGTTCTACTTCCGTACAACTGATGTCACTGGTGTCATCTCTTTGGAAGAAGGAAGCAAGATCGTCATGCCTGGTGACCACGTCGAGTTCAACGTTGAGTTGATCAAGAAGGTCGCTATCGAGAAGAACACTAAGTTCGCTATCCGTGAAGGTGGCCACACCGTTGGTGCAGGAACCGTCATCGATATTCTTGACTAATTAGTTCCTATTGAAACGATATAGCTCTGCTTCGGCAGAGCTATTTTTATTTCTATAGTTGATTAGATCTTAAACATTAAAAAAAGAATTTGATTCTTTCACTATTAAACAGGCACATATATTATGGATAACATCAGGTGATATGCTTATTTCTCTTTACTTTAAGACAAAACATCTTTATAATTATTTAGCTTTGTGAATATTTAACAAAGCTCTCTGCTATGCACCAGAAATGCTGTACATAGCCGTCATGTCCAAAGGGAGGAAAAAGAACATGAGAAAGTACGAAATCATGTATGTCCTTAAACCTGAACTCGGCGAAGAAGCTACCAAGGCTGAAATCGCTAAGCTTGCTGACATCCTCACCAATAATGGTGCAGTTGTTAACAAGACCACTGAGTGGGGTCTCAAAGACTTCGCTTATGAGATGGAAGGTTTCAAAAAAGGATACTACGTCATCCTTGAGATTGAGGCTGATCCCGACAAGAGCAAAGCTCTTAAGGAATTCCAACGTCTTGCTAGTCTCAACGCAAATGTTATCCGTTATTTGATCACTAAGGCTAATGCCTAGTAATCAACTAGAAAGGAAACATTTTAAATGGCAGTAAATCGTGTCGTATTGGTCGGAAGACTTACTAGAGATCCAGAGTTAAGAAAAACTACTTCTGATTCTAGCGTCGTATCATTCACTCTTGCTGTGGATGGAATTCCATCTAGAGATGGAAAGGCAAATGTCTCTTTCATCTCTTGTGTTGCTTGGAGAAACACTGCTGAAAATGTCGCTAAATTCACCCACAAGGGAAGCCTTGTCGCTGTGGATGGAAGACTTCAGCAAAGAACCTATATGTCTAAAGACAATAGGAAAGTCAGTGTTGTAGAAGTCGTATGTGATACTGTTCAGTTCTTGGAATCAAAACGCGACAGTGCTTCACGTAATGAGCCTAGCGAACCTAGTGATGACTTCTCTTCATCTTCTAAAGCTGACGCACCTGTGGAAGGAATCGACACATCTGACGATGATTTGCCATTCTAGTATTCGATTTGATAATAATTAAAGAAAGGATGCATGAACTATGTTTGTGAAAAAGAAATTCACTCGTAAAAAGGTATGCTACTTCACCAAGAATCACATCAAGAACATCGATTACAAGGATGTTGAGACTTTGAAGAAGTTTATCTCACCTAACGGAAAGATCACACCTAGAGCTACAACTGGAACCAGCGCACGTTATCAACGTATGTTGGCAAAGGCTATTAAAAACGCTCGTTTCATGGGATTACTTCCGTTCGTTGACAACGACTAATCATATTGTAAGGTTAGACTTTAGCACCAGTTTTACTGGTGCTTTTTCTTATGCTTATAATTGTTACTAGCTAATTGTTATCATTGTTATTAATTGACATTTGTTCTGCATAGTGCGACAATGACAATAATTATTTAGTTCATATGGGATGGAATCCGGGAGGGAAAAATTATTCTAAAGTGATGATTAGCAAATATGTTTCTATAGGTAATTTTGGAATTCAATATACAGGAAAGCATAAATGTTCACATAACGTGTGCACTTCAACGTCACGAATTGTTAGTGTTTGCGGCTGTGGGAACTTTTGTCTTGATTAATGATAATATGGCTAAAGAAAAATTTATTAAGTATCACATTTGGAATAGTCTAAGACCTTATGGTGAAGCAAGCCATGATAATGTGATGAAATACTTTAAGTCGACTGGAACATATTACTATGAATTTTTAAATAAAGGATTGACTGCAAAGCAATCATATAAACTAAGTTTAAGAAAAACAGATAAAGACATTCAAAAGGAATATTCTGCAAATATCTATGACAAGTATTATCCTTTGATTGTGATATCGATAATGTTATTCTTCGGACTTATAAATATGATTATAGGTTTAACTGGATATAAAAATGGTGAATTAGGTGTTTGGATGTTATATATATTTCAAGACTTAATAACATTAGTTCTATTAGGAGAAGCCATATTTAGAAAATATCATAAAACTTTATTTGATTGGACAACATTATTAGTTTTCTTAATTGGATCCTGGTCTTTCTTTGGATATAGTTTGAATTACTTTGGAGCTGCTCTTCCAGACATAAAATATAATTACATTTATACTTTTCCTGGATTGATATATAAGACCAAGTATTGGGATGGAGATTTAGTTGAATCAGTTTATTTCTTCGACCCTATCTTATCGTTAGGATTGATCATGTTATTTATTTACTTAGCCATAGTTATAGTAAAGTCGATAATTAATAAAAAACTCGATAAACAAATAGAAGCAATTTGAAATTGTAGCTAGAAAGTTTTAAAAAAAGAGATTGCTGTTGTAAGGCAATCTCTTTTTTGATTAATCGTTATCTTCAATTAAATATGTTTCGTAATGATCGACTGATTCGCCGGCTTTAAGTGTTATATGGGATAAGCCTAAAGCTATTTGCTGAGGCTCTAGAGCCAAAGCACGTCTGTTATGAAGGATAAGACCTTCTGCATTTTCAAACTCATATTTAGAGCATGAAGCATCAGCGTAGATGTTTATAGCTTCGAAGTCAGTGAACAATGACAACTTAACTTTTCCACCTTTATAAATGACTTGAGGTTTATCTTCTTGAACTTTATCGAAGACGAATAAGTGATCTATTGTCTTCTCCCAGATTGTCTTTTCAATGACATCGAGCTTAGGCCCTAATACAGACATACTTCTAAAATCCATGCATTCAGGAACATTGTCGATTCCAGTTACTAACTGACTCTTACCATCGTTTGTTCCCCATTTAGAGGCATTTATATATAAGGAATCATTAGATATATTTTGAATTCCATTGATGTCCCAGTATAAATGGTTAGAGAAGGAAACTATAGTGTCCTTATCAGTAGTTGCGTGATATCTGATGGTGAATTGATTTTTACCATCGATGAATTCATAAGTGATTTTTGTTTCTAGATTTCCGGGATATCCATTTTCACCATCTTTATCAGTAAGAGTGAATTCTACTAAAGTTTTACCATCAGCGTTAATAATAGAATAATCGAAAATTTTGAATGACATGGAAGTCATTCCTCCACCATGGATACAGAATCCTTGTTGCCGTTCTATCATATGATAATTTTTACCATTGATAGTTATATCGCAGGGAATACGTCCAGCAGTTCTAGCCAAGGTCTTTCCGTTGAATTGAGTATCTTCTGGGTACATCTCTCTCTTAGGAGCGAGATTAATCAAATTCCCATCCCAAAGTACTTCCCAAACACCGGCACCAATCGAAGAAAGAATAACAGTCAACCTTCCGTTTTCAACTTTTATGTAGTCAGTCTTCTCGTCATGCATAATACTTGTTTTTATCATGTCTTTATCCTCAGTTCTTTAATAGTTTAATCTTTTTTCTTTTATCTTTAAATAACAATAAAAGATAAAATAATAAATACTAATTTTTATATTTAAAAAGCCTAGCAAGAGCTAGGCTAACTATCAAAATAAATTGAATAAAGCTATATAAGGCTTTGCACCCATATTGAAATAGATTATGTACAAAACAATCAGAGCTACTATCCAAAGGAAAAATAAAGTAATTCCAATCCAACACAATATTTTTGTATTTTTTCCACTTCTTTTATTGAATAGTCCATAGAATCCAAATACAAGTCCAAGTAATCCACCTAAAGCACCGAATACTAACGATAATACACCGAAAACAATATTATCATTTGGATTAGTTGAATTTGATTCTCTCGATGAGTTTTCTTGTATTTCATGGATATTCATTGGACTTCCACATCCGGGACAATAATTGCAATTGACATTCATCATCGAAGCACAAAAAGGGCATTGCTTCTTTGGACTGTTATCATTTTGATTGTTAGAGTTATAAATTTCCATATAATCACACCTCCTTTAATAAGCTCTATACATTAGGATAATTCTTTAGTGCCTGTATAAAGTTGGTAATAAACACCTTTTTCCTCTAATAATTGGTTATGTGTTCCTCTTTCAATAATTCTTCCGTGATCTAAGACCATGATGACATTAGAATTCATAATGGTTGAAAGTCTATGTGCGATAGCAAAGACGGTTCTTCCTTCCATCAATTTGTCCATTCCTTTGGTGACGATAGCTTCGGTCATGGTATCGATTGAAGAAGTTGCTTCGTCTAATATTAGGACGGGAGGGTCTGATACAGCGACTCTAGCAATTGATAGAAGCTGGCATTGACCTTGTGACAAAGATGAGCCATCACCTTCAATGAAGGTATTGTATCCGTTAGGAAGCATTCTAATAAAGCCATCTGCGTTAGCAAGTTTTGCGGCTTCAATACATTCTTCATCAGTTGCATCCAATCTACCATAACGAATGTTATCCATTATTGTTCCACTGAATAATGATGTGTCTTGAAGAACAACACCTAATGATCTTCTCAAATCTTTTTTCTTAATCTTATTGATGTTGATATCGTCGAATCTAATCTTTCCATACTCTATATCATAGAATCTATTCAACAAGTTGGTAATAGTTGTTTTACCAGCACCAGTGCTACCAACAAAGGCAATCTTTTGACCAGGTTTAGCATATAAATCTATATCGTGTAATATGATTTTTCCGGGTATATAACTAAAGTCGACATCAAACATTTTAATGTCACCTTTAACAGGAACGTATGTGGTTGAGTTATCGGCTTTGTGAGGATGTTTCCATGCCCAGTTTGAATGAATAGAAGCATGCTCTTCTTCGACAAAATTATTGCCGTCCCAATGGCCTTGTACTAATTCGACATATCCATCGTCGGCTTCGACCTTTTCATCCAACATTTTGTAGACTCTTGAAGCACCAGCTTTTGCTTGTGCGATGAATCCAAATTGTTGACCGATGGTGTTTACCAATCCTATAGCTTGTTGTACTAAAGGATCAAATCCTAAGGTTATTCCTAAAGTCATAGTTCCTAATCCGAATTGGAATCCATAGTTTTGAGTGTTGAAAGCAAAACATATGATTCCAACGATGATTGTTATGACATATACGATATAACCGACATTGATGATGACAGGACCTATAGCACCGGCAATCCAGTTTGCTTGATAAGATGAATTCATTAAGTTTTTGTTTTTCTTATCAAATTCATTTTTAGCTTTTTCTTCGTGGTTAAAAGACTTAACAACTTTTAATCCACCCATCATTTCTTCGATTAAACCTTCTTGTTCTCCAATTGATTTTTGCTGATCATCAAAGTATTTTTCAGCTTTCTTACCCATCATTGATGAAGCTATAAACATTCCTATGACACCAACGATAAAGATGATTGTCAAATAGACAGAGAACATCAACATCATTACAAATATAGTGATGAATGTTAGCAAGGATGAAAACAAAGTCTGAGTTGTTTGTATTGTGAATTGACGTATCGTATCGACATCATTAGTGTAGATGGACATGATTTCACCCTTTTGGTGTTGATCGAAGTATCTAACAGGCAAATCTTCCATATGCGAGAATATTTTGCATCTAGTCTTATGCATGAAATCTTGGCCTATGTATGCCAAGGCTACGGCATATGTACCCATAGCTAAGTTTCCTAATGTATAGGATATAGCCATGAATATCAAACAAGGATACAAGGTGCCTTCAGCAAATGACTTAAATACGTCTTCCGACACAGCGACATCACCTGTAGAATGAATATTCTCTAATCCATCAATAACTCTTTGTATTGCTACTGGTGCTGTAACAGAAGCAATTGCGGATATGATGATACAAATGATGGATAAGGCAAATAACCATGGATGTAGTCTAGCCATCTCTTTGATCAAAGAGAGAAGGACATTACGTTTCTTTTTCTGATTCATAATTGTTCCTCCTTTACACCTTGAAGATCGCAGACGTTTTTAAAGATGTTATTGTTATGATAAAGGTCTTTAGCAGTTCCTTCACCATCTATTCTTCCATTGTCTAAAACAATGATTTTATCAGCGTGTAGAACAGAAGAGATACGTTGAGCGATAATGATTTTTGTAACTCCAGGTAGGGTTTCTTTAAGGCCTTCTCTAATCTTTTCATCTGTTTTTGTATCCACTGCTGAAGTAGAGTCGTCAAATATCAAAATCTTAGGCTTCTTGATAAGAGCTCTTGCTATACAAAGTCTTTGTTTTTGACCACCAGAGAAGTTAGCACCACCCTGGTCTACTTTGGATTGATATTTATCAGGCATTTGCTGAATGAATTCATCAGCTTGTGATATCTCACATACTTTTTGAATTTCTTCGTCGGTTGCATCTTCTTTTCCCCATCTAATGTTTTCAGCTATTGTTCCTGAGAACAACACGTTCTTTTGAAGAACCATTGAAACTTCGTCACGCAATGCTTTTTTATCGTAGCTCTTAACATTTGTTTCTCCAACTAATATCTCGCCTTCACTGGCATCATAGAAACGCGGAATTAAGTTGACTAATGTGGATTTAGCAGAACCTGTTCCACCTATGATTCCAATCATCTCTCCACTATTGATTTTGAGATTTATATTTTTCAAGACTTCATCTCCGTTACCATCTTTATATTTGAATGAGACATTTCTAAATTCAATCGATCCATTTTTTATTTCTTTTAGAGCGTTAGGGTTGTTCTCAATCGTGGATTTCTCAACCAACACTTCATACACTCTCTTCATAGAGGCTAAACTCATGGAGACCATGACCATAATAGTAGCTAGCATCATAAGGGCAAATAAGACCCAAATAGCATAGTTTGTAAGGAGTGAAAAATATCCAACTTTTATTTGACCTCTAAGAATTGCAAATGTTCCAAAAGCTACTACTAAAGCCATAGAAAGGTTTATTGAAAGATTCATCAAAGGATTGGATAAAGCACCTGAGATTTCTCCTTTGGTCAATATCTTTCTAATATCTTCAGAAGCATTGTTGAATTTTTGCTTCTCGAAATCTTCTCTAGAATAAGTCTTTACTGTTCTAATTCCTAAAACGTTCTCTTCGACAGCTTTGTTCAAATTGTCATATTTCATAAAAGCTTTAGAGAAGAATTTCAAAGCTAAGATTATCAAGATTACAGTTATGATTGCAACTATAGGAAGGGTAACTGCATAGATCCAAGACACTGGTGCAGCTACAACAATAGAAGCGATTATGGAATAGATAAAGTATATCGGCGATATCATTCCGTTTCTTAGAATCATCATATAAGCCTGCATGATGTTGGTCACATCCGTAGTTTGTCTTGTCACCAATGAAGCTTTTGAAAATTGATCAATGTTCTCGAATGAGAAGTCTTGAGTTTTATAGAATAAATCTTGTCTTAAATTGGCAGCAAATCCAGCAGCAGCTTTAGATGATTCCTTCATCCCCCATAAGGATGTTCCAAATGAGAAAAAAGCTAAAACAACTAGCAATACTGCATACATTACAACATGGCACACAATTGTCTGTGTATCATTTCCACCATTTGTTTGGAAGTCGTTCATCTCATTGATCATAAATCCCATCAATAAAGGAATAGTACAATCAGAGCAAGCTTGTAGTCCAAAGGCTACAAAACTTAAAATTGAGCTTTTCTTATATTCTCGAACGCTTTTAAGGAGCATTTTAAAGATTCGAACATAAGAAACTCTTTGTGTTTCTTTTCTTTCTCTCATATATTTACCTCAAAAAGCTATTTATCTTTAGTAATCTAACATATGTATTTTTATTGACTAGTCTTATATTTCGGTATATTTTTAATCGAACATAAAAGCGATAACAAAAAGCCATCTCTAGCAGTACACAGGAGATGGCTTTCTTACCAAAAAAAGAATCTATTTTTAGATGTTTACTTCTTAGGGAACTTCTCTTCTGCAGGGATTGCAAGAGGATCGAAGTCAGCATTTGTGTAAATGTTCTGAACATCTTCCAATTCATCCAAAGCATGAACGAAGTTTGCAAGTTTTTGCTTGTCAGCATCTGCTACATCGTGTTTGACATAGTCAGGAATAGGAAGCATAGTGATTTCGTTTGTGACAAAGTCAACTACTCCAAGATTTTTCAAAGCATCTCTAGTCTTTGCGAAGTCCTTGGGCTCTACCTGAACTTCGATGATTCCATCTTCAAAGGAAACTCCTCTCAATCCTTCGATTCCGGCATCGAGAAGACCCATCTCGATTTCTTCACTCTTGTCTTCTTCACCTTCAAAATCGAAGACACCAGTTTGTGTGAAAAGATAATCTACACAACCTGAATCTCCAAGGTTTCCACCACGATGAGAGAAGATTGCACGAACTGATGCATAAGCTCTCTTATCGTTGTCAGAAAGAGTGTCGACGATGATTGCTACTCCAGCAGGAGCATATCCTTCATAACGTCCACCGACATAAGTGGTGGCATCTCCACCCTTAGCCTTAGCTATAGCACGATCGATGACATCACGAGTTACACCTTCTCCACGATATTTTTCAATTGCTGAACGTAATGCGAGGTTAGAACTCGGGTCAGGATCTCCGCTCTTAGCGGCCATGTAAATTTCCTTACTGGCACGGTTGTAAAGTGCAGACTTTGCGGCGTTTGTTTGAGCCATCTTTTTGGCTCTGACTTCATGTGCTCTACCCATATTCTATTTACCTCTCTTGATTAAAATAATACTGGCTTGTATTCAATATTTCACAAGCAAAGATTAATATACTACTTAATAAACACTCATAGCAAATATTTTTTATTAAAATCCATTATTCAAAATAAATTCTTATATGGTTTTAGAATTATTGTTTGGATTTATGTTAGGAGTACTTAATGAATAGTATAGATAAAATTGATTAAGAAAAGCCAGATTTTTTATCTGGCTTTTGGCAATTATTCAGCTTTAGCTAAATTTGATTTTGCTTGTGGTAATTTGAATTTTGGATGTGCTTTTAAGACAGCAGATTTCGCAGTTTCAAAGTAACGCTTTTCTTGACGGAAACGAACTGAATTGCTTCCCATTTCGAAATTGTAGTATTTGTTTGCTACATCGATGGAATCATCTTCACGATTGAGAATCAAGCCTTTTACTAAGAGAGAATTTCTATATGTAGACAATCTATAAGGCTTCAGTACAGCGTTCTTGACATCTCTCTTCAATCCGGTGAACAACATATCAGCTCCAGCTCTATCATTGAGAAGAAGAAGGATGAATAATCTTTCACCAGCGATATAAGCTTGCTCTTCAATAGTTAGAAAACGTGAAATTTGATGACACTGCTTTAATATGGTGTAGCAATTATCCAAGTCACCTTTATATAAGCTATCGATATACTTATAAATCAAAGCTTTTGATTTCCAATATGAGGTAGGATCAAAGTTGAAGTCAGGAGCTATTAAATCTACATCGGCAAACTCATAAGCAGTATCTATACAGTATATGTTGTAAGCTTTACGATCTTCTTCTTTTCTCGTTTTTATGAATACGAACATATCGTTAGGATAGTCCTGTCTAAACGGGAAGAGTTGGTAGATCAATGTTTCTATAGCGTGGATACCACAGAATAGGAATCCCCATTTCAACCACATGACACTGCTAGGAATGACGAAGTATAGAGCAAAGAGCAATGCAACCATCACTATGATTCCACCCATTCCTCCCCAGAGCATTCCAGAAGGATTGGCATCTACTTTTCTATCCTTGGGAGCAAAGTTTGCATGCATTTCAAGGATGTACGAACTATTGAAATAGAATTTTCTAACTTTTCCGTTCTTATTCTTGACCTCTCTATGTTTCTCATAACAAAGCCCAGATAGAGTTAGGAATGTTAATTCATAACCAGTCATCTTTCCTACTAAGACTTTTCCTAAAAACCAAGCTGATATTGCAAGTAGGTTTCCTACTAAGATGGGGACTAACAAGAATCCGATACGTGCTCCCGATGAATTTTGAATTGCTTCGTAACCACTTCCGTATATTTCCCAAACAGCAAGACCTACCATATAGGCTAGAATGATGACGAAGGAAACGTTAGACCAACTCTTATCCTTCAATTTTAGTGGAGGAAGGGGTGCTCTAATTTCATCGACCATCTCAACAGCTCTTTTAGATGGCTTATCAGCGTGAAGAGATTCTCTTGGCTGAGCCTGAGAAGAAGACTCTTCTTTTTCAAAGTTATTTTCTTCTGACATTTAATTTCTCCTTAAAAGTTTTAGACTTTAGACAATAAAACATTATAAGGGTAAAAAAAATTAGGCTTTATTTTTAAGCTTGGTTTTTAGAACTTCAGGCAACTCTAGTTTGGTAGTTATTGATTTTGACAACAAATCCATTAGTTTTTCTTTTTCTATGCAAGGCTTTATAAAATCTAAAGATGAGTAGACTGATTCTATAAAACTGGATTCTATAATCTTAGAGTTAATTATCTTTGACAGCTTTTTTATCACGGATAAACTTTGATTGAAATTTGAATTAAAACTATAGATTTTAAAAGCTTCGTTAATGGAAATATTATTTAAAAAAGATTCATTTCCAGAGTTCAAATATAGATTTATTCTATTCTCTAAATTTAATTGCGAATTGCCCCTAACATAAACAAAACTAGGATTTAAATCATTGTTTGATAGAGTATGAATGAAATGATGCTTTCTATCTTCTATTTCTACTTGATTAGATGTTTCGTATCCGTTAAAAGATGAACTTAGAATTATTCCAAAAGGAAGAACATGATAAGGATCTACTTCTTTTTTAAAGAAATCCAAAATGTTTTCCTTATAGAACATTTTTAATGAAATTAGTTTTGCTAAATTTGCTGATCTTCCACCATCCAAAGCTAAAACAAATCCAATGTCATTTCTCATGTTTAATTTAGAAAAATAATCGTTGAATTCATTTATATCAATGTCTCTATTCTTTATGACGAATGAATAATCTTCAACATAGAGTTTAAATCCATTATTTTCCAAGAAACGACAAAATGGATCCTTGGAATCTCCAAGGACCATTATTGTCTCATTTTTGTAATGACTGAGGTTTAAAACGATTTTGTTTAATATGTCTTGTGACGTATCATCAACCATTACTTTTTGTGTTCAGCGTTGTATCTCTCGATGTACTCTTCCATAGTTCTAGCAAAGAAATCTCTGCTAGAAGTGATGGCTTTTCTCTCGACAGCATCAACAGGCTCTTTCATTCCAGACTTAACCCAATCGCTAATCAAAGCTATATCAGCCATTGCAAATTGAATCAAGATAGGTCTTGTAAATGCTTTGCATTTGTTTGAATACCCTCTTACGAAGTAGCTAGCCAAATTGTCATAGAGATCGACTAACTTTTCTAAGAATAATTTGCAGATAAGGTTTTCTGACTCAGCTGTGTCAAACATCTTGGAGTAGAAGACCTTTCTCTTTTGAATGATTGTCAAGATAGTTCTCAAAGCGTTTGCTTTAATTTGGAAATCACTGATATCTTTGATGTCCACATTTACTAGTTCTTTGATGGCTTCGTCAATAGAGTCGAAGTAGTAGTAGAAGTTTTGACGCGAGCATCCTACCTCATCACAAATGGTTTTGACAGATACCTTTTGATAAGATGCTTTCTCGATTTCGTTTGCGAGAGTGTTGACCAACGTAAACTTTCTTTTTTTCATAGTGCCATGCCTTTTTCTAGTTTTTAAACCAAAACATATTTTAAAACATAGAACCGGTATTTAAATTCAAATTTAGTTGGTTTTAATCTTTAAAAAAACTAAAATGCTTGCTATATTTAATTTACTCAAATTTCTTTCATAAAATAGATAGGTTGAAAGATTAGGAGGTTTAGTATGCAAAGAGTAAAAATGATGAAAAAGTATGCTGATTTAATAATCAGAAATGGTCTTAATACTCAAGCTCGACAAGACGTTGTTATTATCGCCAATGCCGAAATGCACACTTTTGTAGGATATTTTGTGGCAGAGCTATACAAGATGCATGTTCATAGCGTTAGAGTCTTTTATCGTGATCCAGTTGCAACTAGATTTTACCTTATGAACACTCCTGAAACTAAACTGAGCCCAATAGCTGATTACATAACTTCTTTTTATAAGGAAGCATCGGAAAAAAACTTCTCTATTATTCTTTTCGAAGGTACTGATCCACAGGTATTGAGAAAGAACACCAGGGAGAAGCATCAAGCTTATCGAAAAGCTATTGAGAATTCTTGTCATAGTTCATTCTATAAATATAAAAGAGGAACTTTGCCATTTGTTAGAGTTGCAGTTCCTACTCGTGATTGGGCAGTTTCAATCTATCCAGAACTCACGCCAGTTCAAGGTGAAGATAGACTTTGGCAAGATGTATATGAAAGAAGTGGAATTTGGAGAGAAAGACTTTCTGCTGAGAGTGGATACAGAGAAAGAATCACCAGATTATTCGATATTTCTCAAAAATTAAATTCATTAAGATTAGCCAAAATAATAATAACTGATTCCAATACCAAGACTAATCTAACTGTCAGTCTTCCCATTAAACATATTTGGTATTCTCCTTTAAAAACCAGTGAGGAATTCAATGAAAAATTCTTGACTGAAATGCCAGGATTCTTCATCTCTACAGTGCCTCATTCTCACGGGGTTAAAGGTGTGGTGAACTCGACTAAAGTTGTCTATTTTGATGGTGAACCTATCGAAGACGTTTCATTGACATTTGAAAACGGAAAAATAGTTAAAGCTACTGCTTCTAAAGGACAAGAAGCTTTGAATAAAGCCATAGCCGTAGATGATTATTCCAACAGATTGGGTGGAATCACTTTAGTTGATAGGGATTTGATGCCTGAGGCTTCTAGTGAAGAATATTTTGACAATTATGTTCTCAATATGACAGAAGGATCTCATATCACGATTGGATGTGCTTCATATAGAGGGTTTGAAGGTGGATATGACCTCACTCCAAATGAATTACAATCCCATGGATTGAATCAATCCTTGCTCTCATTAGATTTCCCTATCATGTCTGATACATTGAGTGTTGTAGGTGTCGGTGATGATAATTCCAAACATTTGATAATGGACAAAGGACATTGGGCTATATAAAAATAAAACTATTTTCTCTTAGTTATGGGAAAATAGAATTTTTATTTGTGAGAAAATCGTTTTTATAATTTTTATTTTAAGAAACAAAAGAAAAGATTTTATTTAATTATCACTAAACCGAAAATTTATAAAATATAAATTATTTCTTGTGCTATACTCTCTATCGCTTAGGGCACATTTTTTTGTGTTTTGAGTCCCAGCTAAATAATTCTTAGGAGGAAAAAATGGCTGAAAAGAAACAATATGTTTATCTCTTCAAGGAAGCTCATGGATTGGGCAAGAATGTCCTTGGAGGAAAAGGTGCAGGACTTGCAGAAATGGATGCTATCAAGATCCATATTCCACAAGGATTCATCATCGATACTGATGCATGCAACCTTTATTATAGATCTCATGAGTCTATCCCTGCTAGCTTAGCAAAGGAAATCGATCTCAAGCTCAAACAACTCGAGAAGATTACAGGAAGAACTCTTGGTTCAGAGAAGAAGCCTTTGCTTCTCTCCGTCCGTTCCGGAGCTCGTGTCTCCATGCCTGGTATGATGGATACAATCCTCAACCTCGGTTTGAATGACAAGACTGCCGCTGCTTTGGCTAAAGAGAGCAACAATGAGCGTTTCGCTTATGACTGCTATCGTCGTTTTATCTTGATGTTCACCAACATCGCTATGGGACTTCCTCGTGATGACATGGATGCTATGCTCGATGAAATCAAGGAGAAGAAGGGTTACAAGAACGACTATGAAGTAACTGCTCCTGAGCTCAAAGAGCTTATCGAGAAGTATAAGGTTTACTATAAAGGAAAGTTTGGAGTTGACTTCCCCGAAGATCCTCATGCACAGCTTATGACTGCTATTCAGGCTATCTTCCGTTCATGGAACAACCCTCGTGCTATCCTCTTCCGTCGTTTGAATAACATCCCTGGAGATTGGGGAACTGCTGTTACCGTCATGCAAATGGCTTTCGGTAACATGGGACCCACTTCTGGAACTGGTGTCGGATTCACTCGTAGTCCTGCCACTGGTGAGAAGAAGCTTTCCGCTGAGTTCTTGCAAAATGCTCAAGGTGAGGATGTCGTTGCTGGTATCCGTACACCTGATCCTATCACCAAGCTCAAGGAAATCATGCCTAACGTCTATAAGGACCTCGTAGAGGATGCTTACAAGCTTGAGCACCACTACAAGGATATGCAAGACTTTGAGTTCACAGTTCAAGATGGACATCTCTTCATGCTCCAAACTCGTACTGCTAAGAGAACTGCTAAGGCTGCTTTGCACATTGCTATCGACCTCGCCAAGGAAAAGATTTGCACCAAGGAAGAAGCTCTTACCAAGATCGATGCTCGTTCTTTGGATCAATTACTCCACCCCACCTTTGTCGAAGAGGCTTTGAAGAATTCTAAGCCTATCGCCACTGGTAACCCTGCATCTCCTGGATCCGCTGTTGGACACTTGTCCTTCACTTCTGAAGATGCCAAGGCTCGTCACGATCAAGGAGAGAAGGTAATTCTCGTCCGTGCTGAGACCGCCCCTGAAGATCTCGAGGGTATGGTTTCTTCTGAGGGTGTCCTCACCATGCGTGGTGGTATGACTTCTCACGCCGCTGTCGTCGCTCGTGGTATGGGACGTTGTGCAGTCACTGGCTGCGGTGCCGCTCAAGTCGATGAGAAGAACAAGACTCTTACTATCAATGGTAAGGTCTATGGTGAGAAGGATACTATCTCACTCGATGGTTCTACAGGTGCTGTTTATGAAGGTTCAATTCCTACTGAGGAAGCTAAGCTTTCTGGTGACTTTGCAACCATCATGAAGTGGTCTGATGCTGTCCGTAAGGGTAAGATGTCAGTCGAAGCCAACGGTGATACTCCTCTCGATGCAGCTAATGCTGTCAAGTTTGGAGCTGATGGAATCGGTCTTTGCCGTACTGAGCACATGTTCCGTAATGCCGGACGTTTGCTCTCTATGCAAAAGATGATTCTTTCCAACACCACCGAAGAGCGTGAAAAGTATTTGGATGAACTCGAACCTCTCCAAGAGGAAGATTTCTACCAAATGTATCTCGCTTTGGATGGACTCAATCTCAATGTTCGTTTGCTCGATCCCCCTCTTGATGAGTACTTGCCTAGAAAGGCTGAAGAAATCAAGACTTTAAGCGAAGCTACTGGAAAGACTGTTGAACAAATTCAAGCTAGAATCGATGAGCTTCATATGTCCAACCCTATGATGGGACTTCGTGGATGCCGTTTGGACGTCGTATATCCTGAAATCGGCCGTATGCAGGCTACCGCAGTCATCAAGGCTGCTCTCCGTGCTGAAGAGACTCTCTCCAAGAAGCATGGCAAGCCTGTACACATCCTCGCCTCTATGATGGTTCCTCAGGTTGTTGAAGTTCGTGAATTCAACTACGTCAAGGGACTTATCACTGAGACTGCTGACAAGATCATTGCCGAGTCTTCTGATAAGAAGCTCAAGTATCGTGTTGGAACTATGATCGAGACTCCTCGTGCCTCTGTCACTGCCGGTGAAATCGGTAAGGAAGCTGCATACTTCTCCTATGGAACCAACGATTTGACTCAGTTCACCTATGGATTCTCTCGTAACGATTATTCCACTTACATCACTTCTTATCTCGACAAGAACTTGCTCGACTTCGATCCTTTCAAGACATTGGATCCTGATGGTGTTGGAAGATTGATTGAACTTTCCGTCAAGGAAGGTAAGGCCAGCAATCCTAAGCTCCTTTGTGGAATTTGTGGTGAGACTGGAGGAGATCCTGCTTCCATCGCTTACTTCTACAAGTTTGGATGCGACTATGTCTCCTGCTCACCTTTCCGTGTTCCTGGAGCACGTCTTGCTGCCGCTCAGGCTATTGTTGCTGAAGAAGCTGCCCAAAAGAAGGCTGCCGCTTTGTCCCGCCGTGGAAGAAAGCCTGCCAAGAAGGGTGGAAAGAAGAAAGCTAAGTAATTAGCTCTTTACTTCCTTTAATAAATGATAAAAGGGGGCTGTTGCAAAATCCTGATCCAAAATCAGGTGAGCAGCAGCTCCTTTTCTTT
>ENA-ORMR01000901-ORMR01000901.1-human-gut-metagenome-genome-assembly--contig:-NODE-901-length-25678-cov-40.981657_pt1 | contig 25678 bp, 16 predicted proteins | sample MGYA00242107_ERZ509003 | MGnify/ENA primary metagenome ERZ509003 (study PRJEB26280, sample SAMEA2338699) | human gut metagenome | biome: human gut; feature: human-associated habitat; material: faeces... | reverse complement strand
CTGATATTTGAAGATAAAATTATTCAAAAACATTTATCCGTACAAATGTACGACCACTAAAAGCGTAAGCGGTATTTCGTCAAGTGCGGACAATTTCGTAATTTTGCAGCACCTCTCCAACCGAATTCATTTTCCACATATTTCAAGAACGATGAAAAAAGTGTTATTGCTCGGATCGGGTGCTCTGAAAATTGGCCAGGCAGGCGAATTTGACTACTCCGGATCCCAGGCCTTGAAAGCCTTGCGAGAAGAAGGTATCGAATCAGTGCTCATCAATCCGAACATCGCCACCATCCAGACGTCGGAAGGTGTTGCCGACCGTGTATATTTCCTGCCTATCACTCCTCATTTTGTGGAGGAAGTGATAAAGAAAGAGCGTCCCGACGGTATTCTGCTTGCTTTCGGCGGCCAGACGGCACTTAACTGCGGTACACAGCTCTATCTCGACGGTACTCTCGACAAGTACGGTGTGAAAGTGCTCGGCACATCGGTCGAAGCCATCATGATAACCGAGGACCGCGATCTTTTCGTTAAGAAACTGAACGAAATAGAGGTGAAGACCCCGGTGTCGCAGGCTGTTGAGAATCTTGAGGATGCTCTTGCCGTGGCACACCGCATCGGTTATCCGGTGATGGTCCGTTCGGGCTATGCCCTCGGCGGTCTCGGCTCGGGAATATGCAACAACGACGAGGAATTCCTCACTCACTGCGAGAGCGCGCTTGCCTACTCGCGCCAGATATTGGTCGAGGAATCGCTCAAAGGCTGGAAGGAGATTGAATTCGAGGTTATCCGCGATGCGTCGGACCTCTGCTTCACCGTAGTGCCGATGGAGAACTTCGATCCTCTGGGCATACACACCGGCGAGAGCATAGTTGTGGCTCCTATCGTTTCGCTGACCCCCGAACAGATAAAGTTGCTCGAGGACATAGCCACACGCGTGGTACGCCACATCGGCATCGTGGGCGAGTGCAACATCCAGTATGCCTTCAACGCCGAGACAAACGACTATCGCATCATCGAAATCAACGCGCGTCTGAGCCGCTCGTCGGCTCTTGCATCGAAAGCGTCGGGCTATCCTCTGGCTTTCGTGGCCGCCAAGCTTGCTCTGGGCTATACCCTCGATCAGATAGGCGAACCGGGCACCCCCTATTCGGCTGCCCGCGCACCCCAGGTCGACTATATGATAGTGAAGATACCCCGCTGGGACCTCTCGAAGTTCGTGGGCGTAGACCGCGAAATCGGCTCGTCGATGAAATCGGTGGGCGAAATCATGTCGATAGGCAAGTCGTTCGAGGAAATAATTCAGAAAGGCCTGCGCATGATAGGGCAGGGTATGCACGGATTCGTGGGCAACTCCGACTTCCATGTCGACGATATCGAGAAAGCCCTCACACATCCTACCGACACCCGCATCTTCGCCATAGCCCAGGCTCTGCAGGAGGGCTATACTCCCGAGCGTGTGGCCGAGCTCACCAAGATCGACATATGGTTTATAAGCCGTCTCGACAACATAGTTCGCTTCGCCGACAAGCTGCGTAAGCGCGGCGGAACAGTCGAGGACCTCGACCGCGAGACACTCCTCGAGGCCAAGCGTCTCGGTTTCTCCGACTTCCAGATATCGCGTCTTGTCGAGAATCCGGAAGGCAACATGGAGGCCGACGTGCTCCGCGTGCGCGCCCGCCGCAAAGAGCTCGACGTAACTCCCCGCGTGCGCCGCATCACCACCGTGGCTTCGGAATATCCCGAGCTCACCAACTATCTCTATGTGACCTATGGCGCCACTGAGAACGCCATACCCTACGACTTCAACGCCCGCAACAATATAATAGTACTCGGCTCGGGCGCATACCGCATCGGCAGCTCGGTAGAGTTCGACTGGTGCTCGGTCAACGCCGCCACCACCTGCCGCACGCTCGGCTACAAGGCCGTGATGATAAACTACAACCCGGAAACCGTGTCGACCGACTACGACATGTGCGACCGCCTGTACTTCGACGAGCTCAGCTTCGAGCGCGTGATGGATATCATCGACCTCGAAGTGCCCCGCGGTGTTATCGTGAGCGTGGGCGGTCAGATTCCCAACAACCTGGCCATGAAGCTCTACCGCCGTCATGTGCCTGTGCTGGGCACATCGCCGGTGTCGATAGACCGCGCCGAGAACCGTCACAAATTCTCGGCCATGCTCGATCAGCTCGGCATCGACCAGCCCCGCTGGAAGGAACTTACCACAGAAGACGAAATACATGCATTCGTCGAGGAGGTCGGTTTCCCTGTTCTTATCCGTCCGAGCTACGTGCTCTCGGGTGCGGCCATGAACGTGTGCTACGACTACGAGCAGATGCACGGCTTCCTCAGTCAGGCCGCCAAGGTGTCGAAAGAATACCCCGTGGTTGTGTCGGAATTCCTGCAGAACGCCAAGGAGATAGAATTCGACGCCGTGGCCCGCAACGGCCGTATCGTGGAGTACGCAATCTCCGAGCATGTGGAGTATGCCGGCGTGCACTCGGGCGACGCCACTCTGGTGTTCCCCGCTCAGAAGATATATATGGCTACGGCACGACGCATCAAGCGCATCAGCGCACGCATCGCCGAAGCCCTCAATATCTCCGGCCCGTTCAACATCCAGTATCTTGCCAAGGACAACTATGTGAAGGTGATAGAGTGCAATCTGCGTGCCTCGCGTTCGTTCCCCTTCGTGAGCAAGGTGCTTAAGAAGAACTTCATCGAGACTGCCACCCGCATAATGCTCGGCGAGAATCCCGAGGTGGCCGATTCGTCGACTTTCGACATCGACTACATCGGTGTGAAGGCATCGCAGTTCTCGTTCGCACGTCTGCACAAGGCTGACCCCGTGCTCGGTGTTGACATGGCTTCGACCGGCGAGGTGGGCTGTCTTGGCCGCGACTTCGACGAGGCTCTGCTCAACGCCATGATCTCCGTAGGCCACCATGTGCCCGCAAAGGGTGTGCTCGTAAGCTCGGGCGACGCCCGCGCCAAGGTCGACATGCTCGAGGCCTGCCGTCTGCTTGCTTCGCGCGACTACACCATCTACGCCACTCCCGGCACTGCCGCATTCCTGGCCTCCAACGGTGTGAAAGCCACCCAGGTATGCTGGCCCGACGAAGAGGGCCAGTCGGTGCTCGATGTTATCGGCGACCACACGGTCGATCTGGTAATCAACATACCGAAGAACCACACCAAGCGCGAGCTTACCAACGGCTACCGCATACGCCGCCATGCCATCGACCACAATACGCCGCTGCTCACCAATGCGCGTCTGGCGCTGGCCTATGTCAAGGCATTTGTATCTCGTCCTGTCGAAGAGATCGCCATCACACCCTGGCAGGAGTATTAATACGACATACACATCAGCAAAAGCGGCTGTCCGGTCATTCGGACGGCTGTTTTTGTGTCGGTGCGAACAGGAAGCGGGCACCGACCTGGAAGTAGGCCGTGCGGGCCGAGGGGTTGACCATAAACTGGGTGTAGGGCGTGAGCGAGATGGCGCATTTCGGAAAAGAGAAGGTGTGCGAGGCCTTGAGGGCACACATGTTGACGTGAAAGCCACCCGAACGGTCGTCGGAATAACGCGAGCAATAATATGGCACTATGCCGGCCTGAGCATTCCAGTCGAGCCACGCGAAGCGAAACGGAGCGCCGACGATGAGATACGAGCCGTAGGACCGTTTGCCGGAATGGTTGTAGCCGTCGTAGCCCGCGATTGTCGTGGTCCATTCGAGATTCACATATTTCAGATCGGAAGCCAGCAGCACATCGAGGCCGTTGGCGGCATGCGGAATCGGGCCGAAGCTGAAGAAACCGTTGCCGCGGGTATTGACATATACGTCTTTCAGCCCTACGGTAAAGCAGGGTGCAAAGGTATATTTGAGGAAAAAATCGATTTCGTGTTTCACCGGCTGTCCCGACGGAGGCGCAAGCTGCTCGTTGCCCCAGATATAGAAATTGAGACCGCGCCAGCGGATGCCGAGCACCGGCTGAATGCTCACACCGGCATTCTTCTGCCCGCGCCACAGATAGGCGCTTACAAGATCGGCCTGCACATAGGCTTCCGCACTCTCTCCGGCATATGCCGGCGCAATGGCAGAAAGCAGAAAGATAAAAATGAGAGACAGTTTTTTCATACAGGTGTCAGAAGTACGGCGAGCAAGCCCCATATCACTAACAGAATGTTGCTCACTGCATAAGTGACGGTATATCCTATTGCCGGAAGCGAGCTTCCGAGAGTCGACTGTACCGCACCGAGGGCGGCGGTGCATGTGCGGGTGCCGGCGCAGCAGCCCAGGGTAATGGCGGGATTGAAGCGAAAGACCTTGTGTCCGAGCCACAGACCTGTGAAGAGGGGTATCATCGTCCCTACAGCGCCCGCCAGAAACAGGGTCGGTCCGACGTTCTTTATTCCTTCTACAAACGATGGCGCGGCCTCGATGCCCACCACGGCGATGAATACGTTCAGGCCGAGATTGTTCATCACCCATACCGCCCCTTTTGGAATCTGTCCGAAAGTAGGACGCTTAGAGCGCAGCCAGCCGAATACGAGGCCCGCTATAAGCGCGCCGCCGCTCGTGCCGAAGCTCAGCGGAATATTATCGACCCAGAAGGTGATGGCTCCGAAGAGGCCGCCGATGAACACGACGAGTCCCACAAAGACAAGATCGCTCGATATGGTGGGACGGTCGATATGGCCTATATGCCCGGCGGCCGCGTCGACATTTTCCTGGCGGCCGACGATAGTGAGCAGATCGCCCTTGCGGAATGTTGTGTCGTAGTCGATTGTTATAGGTTTGCCCGAATGCGAGGCGTCGCGCACCACTACTCCGTGCATATATGGTTCCTTCCGGAGGTCGGAGATTCGCTTTCCGATAAAATCTTTCTTTACCACCAGGGCCTTGACACGGGTCACGGGATAGTTCTGCAGTTCTTTGTCGTCTATTTCCTTGCCGATATACTCCTCGACATCTACCATGAACTCCGATCTGCCGCATATCACCACATGATCGCCCGGGTGGAGCAGTCCGTCGAAGCGCGGCACGCTGATATCACCGTCGTGGCGGAGACGATCGACGTATACTTCGAGCCCGTGTGACCGGAGGTACTGTTCGGTTTCTGCCACGCTCCTCGGGGTGTCGAAAAAGCTGTTTTCAATCGTATATGTGCGGTAAGCCACATTCCTTTTGGCGGGTATCAGAGCGGGGTCGTCGGAGCTTTCCGACCGGTTGAGTGTCTGCTCGAGCTCGGCTGTGCGTTCTTTCACTTTCTCGAGGCCGCCCAGCAGCCGTGGGCCGAAATTGCCGAGAATGATAACCGTGCCGAGGGTGCCGAAGATATACGTCACGGCATAGCATACGGGCGCAATATTGAGCTCCTGCTGAATCTGCGCTTTCGACAGTCCGAGTTTCTGAATGGCCTCGCTGCCGACACCGAGAAGGGCCGAGCAGGTCTGTGAGCCGGAAAACAATCCGACGGTCTCGCCTTTGTTGTATCCCATAAGATACGATATGGCCAGAGTGCTGCAAAAGCACGTGGCGCTCATCAGAACGGCAAAAAGAGCCTGTTTGGCGCCCGAGCCCCGCAGCGATTTGAAAAAATCGGGTCCGACGCTATAACCTATCGAGAACAGGAACAGCATGAAAAAGAACATCTTGATCGGTCCCGACATCGGTATTCTGAGCTGACCGATAAGCACTCCGATGAGGAGCACAGCCGTGACACTGCCGATCTGAAACCCTCTGATACGTATCTTACCCACCAGAAAACCAAGTCCAATGGTCAGAAACAATGCCAGGGGCGGATATTCGCGCAGTATGGATACGAACCAGTCGATCATCTTATAAAGTGTTTGGTTTATAACAAAATATTCCGTATTTCTGTTCATCGCTTTCCTTTTGGAAGTATTGCCGTAAAAATTTTGTGGGGATTGCTATTTTGCGCTATTTTTGCAGGTGCAACACTATATCCCAATTGTTATGGCAGCGGAATATGAAAACTCAGGCAATGATGAAATAAGAATATATCAGAATGTGTGGAAAAACATGAGGATTGCTTTGGTATGCCTGGTATTTGCTGTGGCCGGATACTTTATGATTTTTTACAATGATGATGCCGGCGCAAAGGAATATATAGCCGGCTGGCTCGGTATTATTTTTTTCGGCGGGGGCGCCCTGACTGTGGTGGGTATCAGTATCTACAACAAAATCCGTAATATTCCCTTTTTGATAATCAGGCGCGACAGTGTGGAAATGTATGTTCAGAAGAAGGGGGAATATGAGGTTATGGATTTTTCTGAAATCGACGGATTCCGTTACATACGCTTCGGCCGCTTGAGGATGATTGCGGTCGATTTTTATGAAGATGCCCTGAAGGCCAGATTTAAGGATTCGTCGAAAATAGTGAGGAAGATGGTGAGAATCAACATGGACTATACGGGAGCGGCAATGAATATCCCCACCGACAATCTCACTATGAAAGGAGGCGATATCTACACCATACTCACGGACCGATTAGTTTCGTACAAATCTCTTGCCGCCGGAGCGAAATAAGAAATCATAAAAAAGAGTGTCGGGGCGATTTTCGTCGTCCCGACACTCTTTTTATGGTTTTGTGTGAGCGGTTATTTGCTTACGATGTCCATTGTGTCGCGGGCAATCATGAGTTCTTCGTCGGTGGGGATTACGCAGACTTTCACGCGGGAGTTTTCCGACGATATTACGGCGTCGACACCGCGGATGCCGGCATTGACTTCCTTGTCGATTTCCACGCCCATGAAGCCGAGTGTGGAGCATACGTCGGCACGGAGTCCGGCCTGATTTTCGCCTACACCGCCGGTGAACACTATGATGTCGGCACCACCCATCTCGGCTGCGTATGCGCCGATGTACTTGGTGATGCGGAGCATGTACATGTCCAGAGCGAGGCGAGCGCGCTCGTTGCCCTCGGCAATGGCGGCTTCGATTTCGCGCATGTCGTTGCTGACACCGCTCACGCCGAGTACGCCGCTTTCCTTGTTGATGATGTTCTGGAGCTGTGCTGCGGTGAGATTGTGCTTGGTCATGAGGAATGTGAGTGCGCCAGGGTCGACATCGCCCACGCGTGTACCCATCATGAGACCCTCGACGGGAGTGAGGCCCATCGACGTATCGACGCACTTGCCGTCGACGATAGCGGCCATGGAGGCGCCGTTGCCGATATGGCAGGTGATTATTTTCTTGCCTTCGGGGCTTACGCCGAGGAATTCGCATACCTTGGCGCTCACGTAGCGGTGGCTGGTGCCGTGGAAGCCGTAGCGGCGCACGCCGTCCTCGGTGTAGAATTTATAGGGGAGGGCGTACATGAATGCCTTGGCGGGCATGGTCTGGTGGAATGCGGTGTCGAATACGCCTACCTGAGGCACGCCCGGCATGAGGGCTGTGATGGCCTCGATGCCTGTCATGTTGGCGGGATTGTGGAGGGGAGCGATGTCGTAGCATTCGCGGATTTTCTCCTTGACATCGTCGTCGATGAGCACGCTGGCGCTGAATTTTTCGCCGCCGTGTACCACGCGGTGGCCCACTGCCTCGATTTCACCGTAGCTTTTGATGCAGCCTTCGACGGGGTCGGTGAGGATGGAGAGGATGGCCTTGACGGCACCCTGATGGTCGGTGAGGCCGAGTTCGAGTGTGGCCTTGGAGCCGTCGTTGCGTTTGTATTTGAGGAATCCGCCTGCGAGGCCTATTTTTTCGACGCCGCCTTCGGCCATCACGGTGGCCGATGATGCCTCGAGGTCGATGAGCTTATATTTTACCGAGCTGGAGCCGGAGTTGAGAACGAGTATTTTCATAGTTATTTTTTCAGACCGATGGCCTGGTTACATGTGATGATGATGGTTTTGTAGATATCTTCGGGGAAGCAGCCGCGCGACAGGTCGTTGACAGGAGCTGCGAGGCCCTGGAGTACGGGACCTACGGCCTGCACGCCGCCGAGGCGCTGAACGAGCTTATAGGCAATGTTGCCGACTTCGAGGTTGGGGAACACAAGCACATTGGCTCGTCCGCTCAGAGGGCTGTTGGGGGCCTTGCTGCCGGCTACCGAGGGTACGATGGCGGCATCGGCCTGAAGCTCGCCGTCGAGGATCAGTTCGGGGGCAAGTTTGCGGGCGATCTCGGTGGCTTCGATAACCTTGTCGACACGTTCGCTCTTGGCCGAACCCTTGGTGGAGAACGAAAGGATGGCCACACGCGGCTCTATGCCGGCGATATCGCGCGCAGTGCGGGCGGCGGCCACGGCGATCTGTGCCAGTTCGGGAGCGGTGGGCTCGGGGACAACGGCGCAGTCGGCGAATACGAGGATGTCGTTGGTGCCGAATTTCGAACCTTTCGGGAGCAGCATAATGAAAGCACCTGATACCACGCTGATGCCGGGCTGTGTTTTAATAACCTGGAATGCGGCGCGGAGCACATTGCCTGTAGTGTTCATGGCGCCGGCAACCTGACCGTCGGCATCGCCGGCTTTCACCATCAGGCAGCCGAGATAGAGTGGGTTGGCAGTAGTGAGGCGGGCTTCCTCCATAGTTATGCCTTTGCTCTTGCGGAGTTCGAAGAACAGAGGGGCGTAGCGGTCGATCACCGATTCATCGGCCGGATCGACGATGGTTGCCTTATGGATGTTGTCGAGTTTGAGTTCCTTGGCCATCGCAAGGACATCGGTGGGGTTGCCTATTATAATAATCTTGGCAAGTCCTTCGGCGATGATGCGGTCGGCGGCTGTAAGGGTACGTGGTTCAAGGCCTTCGGGTAGTACTATTCGTTGCGGTGTCGCTTTGGCGGCAGCGGTTAGCTGTTCGAAAAGTTCCATTTCTGTGTTTTTTGTTTTAGATACGCAAAAGTACTAAATCCAACTCAATTGAACAAGGTTTTTTAAGAGCGTGCGCTGTGGACAAGATACAACAAACCCCGGCACTCGGTACCGGGGTTTGTTGTAAAGGGGATTATTCTTCGGCGGCCTGGTCTTCGGCTGCGAGAACTTCGGCATCGGGTTTGATGTTGGGATCTTCGAGGCCGTAGTGTTTCTTTTTGTCGAGAGCCTTGAGGTAGATTGCCAGAAGGAGCGCAAGTACACCGAATCCGGCGAAGATGATCATCGGTATGGTGTAGTCGTAGTGGATGAAGAAGCCTTCGGCGGGTTCCTGACCGAGTTCCTTCCACTTGTCGAGCTGTGCCATCTCCTGCTGTACCAGCGGGTTGGAGGCGTTGACCGAGTCGAGCACATAGCCGATGAGCAGAGGCACGAGGCACAGACCGATGTTCTGCACCCAGAAAATGAGGCAGTAGGCGCTGCCGAGCACTTTTTCCTCAATAATCTTGGGCACCGATGGCCAGAGGGCGGCGGGCACCAGGGCGAAGGATATGCCGAGCACTACGATAGTGCAGTAGGCGAGTACCTTGCTGTGTGTGGCAGGCAGCAGGAAGGCGAATATGAGGTGGCAGGCGATGAGGAGCATGGCACCGTAGATGAGCATGGTGGCGCCTTTGCCGCGGCGGTCGAGGAAGTTGCCGAGGAATACTGTGACAACGGCAGCGCCGATGGGGAACCAGCGGAATATGTCGGAGGCTTCCTGGGCTGTGATGTCGCCGATGTTGCACTGGAGCATTTCGGCGCCGTAGGCCTGGAAGGGGAAGATGGCCGAGTAGTAGAGCACGCAAAGCAGCGATACCACCCAGAAGATGTGGCTTGCGAAGATTTTCTTGATGTCGGATGCCTTGAATTCTTCGTCGGAGGCTTCGTCGGAGGGTTTGTCCTTGCCGAGCTGACGGTCGAGTTTGGTATCCATGACGGCGAATACCGAGTACGATATGAGGCCGATGAGCAGAAGCACGGTGCAGAATGCCACCGGAGCCACTACGCTACCGAATGAGTCGGCAATGAGGGGCGAAATAGAGAAGATGGCGAACACGCCTACGCGGGCGATAGCCATCTCGAGGCCCATGGCAAGAGCCATTTCCTTGCCTTTGAACCACTTGGCGAGGGCTTTCGACACCGTTGTGCCGGCCATTTCGCAGCCGCAGCCGAATATCATGAAGCCGAGCGAGGCCATCTTGGCGCTTGCCGGCATGGAGGTCCACCAGGAGTTGAGCCATGCTTCGAAGCCGGTGCCGACCATCCAGTCGCTGATGCCGTAGAGCTTGATGCATGCGCCAAGAAGCATGAGCGAGGCTGAGAGAATGCCGGTGAAGCGGATGCCCGTCTTGTCGAGTATAAAACCTGCGATGATGAGGAAGCCGCAGACGTTAAGGATATATTCGGCTGAACGGTAGGTGCCGTAAACAGTTGAATTCCACCCGAGCTGAGGGTCGAGCATACTTTTCAGAGGCGCCATGACATCGACAAACATATAGCCGAAAAACATCATGGACGCCACAAGGATCAAGGCGAGCCAGCGGGCCCATGCCTTGTCGTTGAGCACTTGATTGATTTTTTCTGTCATCGAATTTTACTTTTTCCAAATTTTGCCACAAAATTACCATTTTTTAATTAACTTTGAAAAAATATTTCGACACTTACCGTCCAAAAATGTTGACATGATACCGGAAAACAGACAAAACGCCACAACAACAGGCTACCGTCCTTATACTTTCGACCGTGTGGTGCGCATGGTTCTTACACTTGCAGCCATCCTCGGAGCCGTGTGGCTCATAGGAATCCTCAAGTCGGTGCTTCTGCCTTTTATGGTGGCATGGCTGATAGCTTATCTTCTTGAGCCTTTTGTTCAGTACAACAAGAAATTGCTGAGAGTAAAGAAACGTTGGCTCCCGATATTGATGACTCTATTCGAGAGTGTGCTTATTATGTCGGCGATAGGTGTGTTCATAGTTCCGTCTATGATGGACGAGGTGCACCAGGTGGCTCAGTTTATAAGCGGATATGCGGCGTCGGGTGCGGAGATTGCTTTTATACCCGACTGGCTGCACGACTATCTGCGCACCAACATAGATTTCGACCGTATATCGCACGAACTTACCAACCAGGATCTCCGTACTATTCTCGATACTTTAGGCACATTTATAGCCGGCGGATATAATCTGGTGCTGGGAATATTCAACTGGTTTGTGGTGCTGTTGTATGTGGTTTTTATAATGCTCGACTACGAGCGGCTGCTGCGCGGCTTCAAGCGGCTTGTGCCGCCAAAATACCGCACCGCAACCTACCGCATAGCCAACGATGTGAAGGATTCGATGAACCATTATTTTCGCGGACAGGCTCTTGTGGCATTTCTGGTCGGAATCATGTTCTGTATAGGTTTCAGCATCATTAATCTGCCAATGGCTATTGTGCTGGGGCTTTTCATAGGCCTGCTCAATATGGTGCCCTATCTGCAGCTTATATCGCTGTTGCCCACCACGCTGATATGCCTGGTATATTCCGCCGATACCGGTGCCGACTTCTGGCATGTGTGGTGGTCGTGCATGGCGGTATATATCATCGTGCAGTGTATACAGGACCTTGTGCTTACGCCAAAAATCATGGGTAAGGCCATGGGACTCAATCCTGCCATTATCCTGTTCTCGCTGTCGGTGTGGGGCACACTCCTCGGGTTTATCGGGCTTATCATAGCTCTGCCGCTTACCACGCTCCTTCTGGCCTACTACGATCTCTACATCACCAGCCGCGAAGACGGCGAGACGCCCTCCGAGCACCACGACGATTCCGTCGTCCTCCACAAAATGACCGGCGACGAGTAGTGTCTATCCCATTTTGTTACGGAGTTTCTGAAGGACTCCGTCGACAAACATCAATATCTGTTTTCCAAGAAGATGTTGTTCGGTTGAAAACAAGGCCGGGCATCCGTCGGCATCTCTGCTGAAGTTTTTGTCCGAATTGTCAATGGCGTCTTTGAGGCGCACGGGATCTTTCTGAAAATCGAAGCCGCCGGCCACACAATTATGGACGAATGTTTTTATCGACGGATGGCGGCGAATCTCATCCACGTCGGGCTGGCAGTCGTAGTGATGGTAGTAGAGCCATATTTCAAAGCAGGGGTTGCTTTGGGCGACATTCCATGCTTCATATGGCTTTACTTCATTATATTTATGCGGAATATCTTCATTCAGACGCGCGCAGAAATCCCTGAGGGGTTGTATTTTGCCTTCTTTTTGCCAAGTGTCGGTATCTATCGCGAACCAGACGGTATCGCTCTGCATATAGTCGAGAGTATGCGTTCTCGTTTCCGACAATAGTTCTCGTTCGGCCAAGGACATAAGCTTCAGCGGATCGGTGCCGTCCTCCGGCGGTATGACAATCAGTTCGAGATTTGATGACAGACCTTCAAAAAATCCGAAATAGTTTTTCTCTGTCTCAGCGCCTTCGCATATTATATAGATTTTGCGGGCATCCTTCGACGGAGCGTGTTTCACATAGTCCTTGCGTCGCGTTATCATATCACCATTTCAGATCCGAAAGATTAGACAAGAACGGTATGCCTCCGTAGCGTCCGTTTAGATATCCGTTTTCTATATTTGCGGTTTTGTGGATATTGAAGTCGCTCAACGGATAAATACGGGTGGACTGGTCGATATCTTTTTGGACAAACCATATTTCATCGGGGCGGAAGATGGTCTGGTCCAGAAGACAGCTTTCGTGCGTGGTGAAAATGATCTGACCTTTGGCTTCTTTGTTTTCGGAAATCCTCTTCATCAATGTCTTTATCATTATCGGGTGAATGCTGCGTTCGATTTCATCGATGATAAACACATTGTCGTCCTTGGCCACCGATAATAACAGAGGCATGTACTCTATGAGCCGGCGTGTGCCGTCCGATTCCATATCGATAGAAATTTCCACCTCAGAGCCGTCGGCATCTTTATGCAGTCCGACGAGAGTCTTAAGATATATGATGCCATCTTCAACGACGATATTGGAGATGTCGTTAAAAATAGTCTTTTTATACATCTGTGGCTCTCCGGGCTGTTCTTTCGCGGCTTTGATGGCCATCGAGAGACCCGGGTTGCCTTCGGCATCACTGTCGGCTATTATCTCTTTTTTTACTATCAGTCGGCTTATACCGGTATTCAGTTCCGGCAAGAGATTATTGACATACCCGGCAAAATCGGAGTCTTCATCGAGCATATGAGGCAGGTATCCTATCCGCTTGGCCGGAAGGACCACCTGAAGTGTGCGTATCCACTCATAGGCCACTTTGACAACCGGAAATTCATCGGGATAATACTGACCGAAAAACGACAGAACGAGCATGTCCGGCCGTATGATCCTCCTCATGGCATCGGCAAATACACGCAGAAATTCTTCTTTATCCTTTTCGGAATCGCTTTCTACGGCAAGTATGACATCATTGTCCTTGCGGCGGAAGATGGGCACGTCTTCGTTCTTATAGCTTAAAAGAAGTTCTTCCTCAAATATTTTTTCCTGATTAAAAACGAGATGGTAATAAAAGACCTCTCCTCCGGCATAAAATTCGACAGCCAATTCCGACGGTTTGTTCTTGCCGTCGTTATCGAGTTTGAAATATAGGTCGGCAGGCATAAACACATCGCCGAGTTTCTCGGAGCATACCATCTCTTTAAGGAGATCCATGCATTTGAGAAGATTGCTCTTTCCGGCACCGTTGGCGCCGTATATGGCGCTCATGCGCAGAGCCGTGACATGGCCGCATTTCACTTTATGCCATTCGTGGCTGTGACTTTTGCTCGATGGAAAAGTGTTGAATTCCACCGCATCCCTGAACGACATGATATTTTCAGCTGCGAATCGGAGTAGCATTTTTAATTCTGTTAGATATTCACGGCAAATATACGATATTGAGCCTGAAAAGCCAAAATATCAGTCTTAAAAAGATGTGTAAAGGTGAAAATCTAACGGAAGGTGATGGTGAAGCGGGTGAGGGAGTCGGCGGGTGAGGTGGCCAGGGAGTAGGTGCAGTTGTGGCGGGAGAGGACTTCGCGGACGAAGGTGAGGCCTATGCCCTGGCCGCCGGGTTTGTCGGTGAAGAAGGGCGAGGCCATCTGCGCGGCTTTGTCGGGCGATATGCCGGGGCCATCGTCGGCGACGGTGATGGTGGGGCCGGCTACGGTGACTGTCACATGGCCGCCGCGCCCGGTGCTTTCGCAGGCGTTTTTCACTATGTTGACCAGCACCTGCTCTATCTGTGCGGCATCGGCCATAACCGTGGAGCTTTTCTCCGACCGCAGGCCGAACTGTACGCCATGCTGTGTGCAGATGCTTTCGAGGAATGTGGCGCAGTCGTCGACCAGGCATGCCGTGTCGGTGCGCTCGAGGCGCGGTTCGGGCGTCTTGACAAGGTCGGCGAAGCGGCCTATGAACTCGCTCAGCGCCATGGCTCGGTGGCGGCAGGCTTCCAGCAGGCCGTCGGGGTCGTCGGCATCGACGGCGCCAAGAGCAGTGCTCATGGCGGCCACGGTGTTGTTTACCTCGTGGGCCATGAGGCGTATCAGTTTCACATAGGCTGCGCGTTCGGCGGCCGCCACCATCGGTGCGACGTTCTCGATGAGATAGAATGTGCACCTCACGCCGTTGTCGATGAAATGCCGGCGCACAATGCGGAAAAGATGGCTGCTGTCGGCCCGGAAAGTGTCTTCGCCGCCGTCGGGCACTTCGTCGAGCCGGGGCTGAAGGTCGGGGAAGGCGTCGAACACCGTCCTTGCGGCAGGATTGACCATGCGCTCGACGCCTCCGAAGCCTTTTACAACCACTCCTACCGGAGCTTCGTCGACCAGCAGAGTGAGAAAATGCCGCTGCTCCTCGAGGGACAACCGCTGGGCATGCATGCGGCCCATCATTTCGTTGAAAACAGCCACAAGCGAGTCGACCTCGGGCTGTCCGAGGGGCCGCAGAGCCACATTCCAGTCCTGGCCGCGGAGCAGATCCATGCCGTTGGCAAGTGTTTCGACCGGCACTACCACCTTGCGGTAGAAGAATAGGCAGGCGGCGATGTCGACCGCAAGCATTATTTCGGCTCCGTAGAAAAACAGCGGGCGCGAATTGAACGTGAGCCACATGAGCGCTCCGTAGACCGGCAGCTGCAGAAGCAGAAAGAGGAAAAAGAGCAGGCGGAGATTCACGACAGACCGTATTTTTCCATTCTCCGATATAATGCGCCGCGCGAAATGCCGAGTGCGGCCGCCGCACGCGACACATTGCCGCCGGCCATGGCGAGGGCTTCGGCGATTTTGCGCCGCTCCACACCTTCGAGGGTGTCGGAGGCCGCCTGCGGCGAAATACCGGCGTTCTGTGGTGCGGCGCCGGCGGTGGCGTCGCGCAGGTCGGCGAGGGTTATGGTGCTGTGTCCGCTCATCAGGGCGGCGCGCTCCACTATGTTGCCGAGTTCGCGCACATTGCCCGGAAAGGGCTGTTCCGACAGATATTTCAGCGCGCCGTCGGTAAATTCCGGCACGGGCATGCCGGGCTGTTTTTTCGCATACTCGCGGGCGAAGTCCCTTACCAGAGCGGGTATGTCGGCGCGCCGTTCGCGAAGCGAGGGCAGGCGCAGGCTCACCAGGTTTATGCGGTAGTAGAGGTCTTCGCGGAAACGGCGCGCACTCACCATGGCGCCGAGGTCGGCGCTTGTGGCACATATCACGCGTACGTCGACGCGCCTGGGCCGCTTTGCGCCGAGGGGCTCGACGGTCTGTTCCTGAATTGCCCGCAGGAGTTTCATCTGCGACACCGGCTCGAGGGTATCGATTTCATCGAGGAAGAGAGTGCCGCCGTCGGCGAGTTCGAAGTATCCTTTGTGGTCGACCAGTGCGCCTGTAAAGGCTCCGCGGATGTGGCCGAACATCTCGCTTTCGAACGTCGGCGCCGGTATGCCGCCGAGATCTACCTCGACAAAAGGACCAGCTCCGCGCCTGCTGTTGCGGTGTATCGTTTTGGCCAGAAGAGTCTTCCCGGTGCCGCTTTCGCCGGTGATGAGTACCGGGGCATCGGTGGGCGCCACGCGTGCAGCCGAAGCCAGGACCGATTCGATGGCCGCGCTTTTGCCCGCTATGGACCCGCGGTCGAAGGTGCCTTCGCCGCGCGAGGGTGTGTGCAGGCTCAGCGCGGTGGCGATACGGTCGAGCAGGGCGTCGTTGTCCCATGGCTTGGTAATGAAGTCGAAAGCGCCGGACCGCATACCCTCGACCGCCAGATCGATGCTGCCCCATGCCGTCATGAGTATGACCGGCACTTCGGGGCGGAAGATCTTGACCTGTCGGAGAAGAGTGAGGCCTTCGATGCCCGATGTGCCGCGTGTGAAATTCATGTCCATCAGCACCAGGTCGGGGCGCCCGGCCCTCACATGGTCCACAGCCTCGGCCGGCGAGGGCACAGCCACAGCGGTGTAGCCCGCTCTCGCAAGCAGCCCGCGCAGCGAGGCGAGGAGCATAGTATCGTCGTCGACAATCAGAATGGTAGCCATGGTGCAAAGATAGTGAAAAGTTGGGAATCAGACGTTACAAAAATAAGGTCTTGCGGAATCGAATTCCGCAAGACCCTTAGAGTCTGTAAATATCCGGATTTAAATCTTGGTTTTCACGCCGTTGACTATGTATATACCGTGTGGTAAGCTATGCAGGCCGGATGCCGATGCATTGCGGAGGATGAGGACGCCCTGCAGCGAGTAGACGGTGAATGTACTGTCGCAGTCTGTTGTCACACCCTCTATACCAGATATATGGCCTGTCGTACAGCTGGCGGTAAGCATCGAGCCGTCGGTAGTGCTGACCGTTATCACGGCTTTGCCCTCGGCAAGAACGCTCACCAGGCCGTTGGCATCGACAGTTGCCACATTCTCATCCGACGATGTCCATCTTAGCTTCTGCCATGCAGCTTCCGCGGGCAAAATCTCGGCCTTGAGTTGCACCTGCTCCCCGGGAGCGGCATCGATCACTTCGTGTATAATAGCCAGCGATTCGGCCAGCGGCGGCACAGTCTCTGTCTTTACATCTGAGTCGGGTGTGGTATAGTTATGTCCGTCGGCCGAGCTAAGAATAATATTCTCGATACCGACAGAGCCTCCGTCGATGTCGGTGCCTTCGAAGCCAAGTGTGAACACCGTGCCTTCGTGGCCCACGAAGGGCTGGTTGCTTATCGAGAACATTACTATCCTGTAGCGGTCGGGCGCCACCCGGGCAAGTGTTGCCGAGTGTCCCGAAGCGCGTTGGCCCAGACTGAGTTTCGATTCGTCAGTAGTAAGGCCGCCGGAACAAACCAGGTCGAGCTGCAGTGCCACAATTTCGGCCTCATTCTCCAGCCACGCATCGAGCATGAAGGTGCCGTTGCTGCGGTAGCCCCTGAATGTAAGCTCGTTGGGGCTATAGACCGAGCCACGGACTATCATGTCGAAACAGCGACGGTCGGGATCATTGCTGTAAATCTTCAGCAGCGAGGCGAAATCGCCCACCGAAGTATCGGCAATCGCCATAGGCAGTTCTCCCGACTGCCAGGGTTCTATAGTCAGAGGCAGCGATGCCGTGCAGCGGAGGCGTCCGTCGTCCGACACCAGCCGGTCGATAATCAGGGGAGCGTCGCCGTAGTTGTTCACCGGAATGCCGAATGAAAGGTCGCCGCTATCGGCAATATTGCCCGCCATGGTTTCCCGGTCACAGCCCAGAGAGGGCGTGGCCACATTGAGAAATCCGCCCTGGCTTTCGGAAGCCAGATTTTCGCCGCCGGCATTTGCCAGAATCACATTGGCGGCTATAAGCTGGCAGGAGGCCCTGGTGCCAAGCCGCAGACGGAAAGTCACTATCGGGCCTTCCGAACCGAGGATAGGACTGTTGTCGGCACTGAAGCCGACAATTCGCAGAACTTGCGTAGGATAGAAGCCCCAGAAAGGATTGCCCCAGTCATCAAAATCGCCGGAACCGCTTTCTTTGACCACATTTGCATCGAAGGTAAGCGAAGAAGCCCGCGACGACTTTTGCAGACTGCCTTCCACAAATTCTATGCCCTCCGGAAGTTCGAACGAGAAGTCGGCACCCACGATGGGGTCCATATTGTTCATCATCACTTCCACGGTTACCTCCTGGTCGATTACGCCGCTTATATCGCCGCATACCAGTTCGTTGACCGAATATGCCTCGGCTTCTATGCGCAGCAGGCGGGTGGGTTCGAAGGCATCGTTGGTTTCGAGCCGCAGCATTTCGTTGATTCTGCCGCGGTTTTGCGGAGTGTACGACAGCATGAGGGTGCCTTCCCCGCCGGGAGCCACGCTGCCGCCCGGGATATACACACTGAGACCGTCGACAGAAGTGCTGAAATCCTTGAGCACGAGCGGCGCCGTGCCGGTGTTGGCTATCGTGACGCCTGTCTCGAATGTCGAGCGAATGGGTACGCGGTAGAAATTGAGCACATTCTCCGACAGCATCATGCGGGCGCCGCGGACAGTGAGCTCAGCTGCTGACGTCCCGACCGGCAGCGGCTGCCCGGCGGCATTGCTGAGAGTGGCCTGCGGCGTGAGAGTGTAGGTGCCCGGAGAGCATGAAAGCTCCACCCCGAAGCGCACGATCTCGCCGTCGCCGGCAGCAATGGGACGCAACGAAGTGTTGTACACCACAAGCACGTATTCGCCGGCGTCGTTGACATCGGCAGTCACGCTGTGATCGGGCAGTCGCAGAGGGTTTGCCGTGAGGCTGCCCGGCACAACAGTGCAGCCCGCGGGCAGCGGCAGCCGTATCTCGGCGGCCACTACACCGGCATCATCGGTGCGTAGGCCCACCGACAGCTCCACGCGCTCGCCTGCTTCGGCAGTGATGCCCGACACTGTCACGACATTGGCGGCACGGGCGGTCAGAAAGACCGTCCATACTGCCATGAGCGTTGTTAATAATCTGCGCAACATTTTATCTGTCGGTTTTTACTACTTTGCACGACTGGATGCTGGTTCCGTCGACAGTGAGTGTGAGGAGATAGAAACCGGTAGGAACGGCAGTGGTGTCGAGCGTTACTTTGTGCTGGCCATATCCGAGGGTGGTGTCATATTCGAGTACCCTCACTCCGACGAGGCTCGAAAGCGAAAGCTGCACGCTGTGGTTGCCTTCGGTGCCTATGGTCACAGGTACTTCGAGAACATCGTCGAAGGGATTGGGCGAGGGCACGAGCATCTGTTGCATCACGATTTCGGAAATACCGCTCAGCTCGCCGCGTATGGCCGCTACCTGCGAGGCATCGGGACTTACCAGCATTATATCTTCCACCGTATTGGAGCCTATCGACAGCAGGGCGGTGCGTCCGGCGGCGATAGTGTGTCCGCTGAGCGAGAAGGAGAGGAAGCGATACTCGCTGTCGTTCATCCAGCGGCCTGTGGTCTCCATGCCTTTGAGGCCGGCGAGCACTTTTATTTCACCGGTGCTGCGGTCGCCGCTCAGTGTCAGTTGCAGACCAGCCAGTTCGACGGGAGTGTCTATGTAGAGAATGCCGTTTTCGACAGTGTAGACAGCCACACTGCTGAGCGACGCTTCGGCCGGAGCTTTGTCGGGAGTCATGATTATGTTGACGGTGCCGACCACGTCGAGAATGTTGATCCGGCTGTCGGAGTTGACATCGGCGGCGTCGAAGATAAATGGCCTGGGCTCGCGGCCAACCATGTAGTTTACGTCGGTGACAACGTCGGCCACGTCGACCGCTCCCGAACCGTCGGAGTCGCCCTTGCCGGCTGCGCGGGGGGTTGCCGACACCACACGCGAGGGTGAGTTTTCGGTGAGCGACGTGCGCAGAACCTTGTAGAAGTAGCAGTAGGTGTTGCCCGGCTCGATGTCGTAGTCGGTGAATTCTTCTTTTTCGATTAGCTGCGCGTTGATGCGGACGGTGTCGGCGGGCTGACCCTCGTCGTTGAGCACGTCGGGACGGTAGCGGTAGAGATTATAGCCGAGCATGTCATCGATATTATCGGCGGGGCTTTCCCAGGTCAGCTTCACGCGTCCGACACCGGCCTCGGCCATGAAGCCGGCGCTCATCGAGCCGGCACTCTGCACGTTGGCATGGAAGCGGAAATCCTCGATAGGTATGGGGAAGAACTCCTCGTCTTCGGCATCGCCCACGTAGATGCGGTTGAGGCCGTCGTAGGTATCGCGGCCCCTGATAGTGAGATATGCCGTGTAGACATCGAGCTCATCGCCGTCGATCACCTCGGTGCGCCATGAGGCATCCTCGCTGATGGGAATCTGTGTGTAGGGCGGACGGACACCCATGGTCACCATAGGCGTCTTGTCGCGGTTCATGCGCTTGCTGAAGAATACCTCGACCTTGTGGCGTCCCACGCCTAAGTCGGGAAGGATGTCGAAATCGTCGCAGGCGTTGATTCCGTCGATTTCTACCTTCCACACCACGCCCGGAGCAGCGGGATTTGGCCGTGTGAGCATGTTCGAAAGGTCGAGTTCGGCGAATGAGCGGGGCGACCATGTCCAGCCGGTGTTCTTGGGATTGCGGATATCCCATATCCAGTTGCGGAGGATATCGCGGTTTGCGGAACCGTAGTAGTTCGGCTCGTCGGTGGTTTTGTAGATAGCCTTTTCGCTATATTCACTTATGGAAATATAATTTCTTTCACTATAGTCTTCGTATATGTTGCCGAAAGTATTGCAGTTCCGGATTTTGTCTACACCAGGCAACAAATTGATATGAGTCGAATGAAAAACCGGGTTAGTGTAATTTCTGACAATAGATGTGGCATCGGTTTTTGCAGCCACTAATCCCCGAGTGCAGTTATAAATGGCCGATTCATTAATATAGATATGTTTAGGATACCAATCGCTAATACCCAAATAATTGAACAGCGTTTTTCTGAACGAAGGATATTTACAACCAGTTCCCGGATAAGAGAACGAACATGAAAAATTGTTGAATTCCACATACTCCAATTCAGAGTTCGGACCGAAATTAAATTCCACACGACTATCAACACCATAATCAGTATTGCCAAATGCAGTGAATAATATTCTCTTATCGGGTGTTCCTTTGGCTATAATCTTTCCGGCATTCGGGTGGTTCCGATAATAGTAACCATTTAGAGAATCATAGAATTCCTGCCCTTCAGGCTCGCCAGGTTCCACCGATATGCCGGTTACGGGCCTGAAGTGTAGTTTGGTACCGGGCATCAGGGTGAGGGTAACACCCTCGCAGACACCGATGTTTGTGGTGACGATGTAATATTTGTCGGGGTAGAGGGTGGTGTTCTGCCATATCAGACCGGAAAGCTCGATGCCGTTCTCCACCACGAGAGGTATCAGCGTCTCGACCGTGTTGGTGGAGTTGTCGCAGCTTATTGCGAGGCGGAGAGTTATATGGCGTCCGTCGGCGCAGTTGTCGTTTATCTTTATCCTCAGCGGATTTTTGCTCTCGTTGTGTGCGTATCCGCTGATTTCGGAGCCGAAGTCGGCCTCACCGTCGATAATATCGATTATGCTCCGGTCCTCGTTCTCGCCGTACAGCTCCACGGTGGCTCTGACGTTGCGTGCCTGCCCCCAGAAGTTGCGCACGGTAGGATATATCTCGAGTATCTCTCCGGCATCGGGCCTGAAATCGCCGTCGCCACCGGCGGTGTCGTCGAAGCGGCAGCCCACATATCCGAGTGTGGGCACTCGGTCGGAATCCTTGACGCCGTATAATGCATTTACATCGAGGACACCGTCGAGGCCGCCCTGCAGAGTATGGATCATGTCGCCGAAGAGAATTTCTTTGGTAGGTATGTCCTTGCACTGGTATAGCCTCGACAGCGCGCCTGCCACGAGCGGACACGCCATCGATGTGCCGTTGAGGCTGCGGTATCCTCCGCCGGGATATGTGCTGATAATGTTTGTGCCGGGAGCTTTGATCTCGTACTCGTAGAGCATTTCGCTGTTGGAGAATGCCGATGAGATGGGTCCGTCGGGGTCGTAGTTGGAGAAAGGAGCGAGATTTCCTTCGGTGTCGCTGGCCATCACGCCCACCACAAAAGTGTATGCCGCGGGAAAGAAAGGAGCACCCATTGGAGGTGGAATCAGCATCATTCCGTCGTTTCCCGCCGCGCCCACGATAAGCGATTTCTGATATGCCTTTGCCAGGATATCGTAGAAAGAGAGCGAGTGAGTGTATGTGCCCAACGAGAGCGAGAGCACATCGGCACCCTGCGCGCAGGCGTAGTCCACGCCCCGGGCTATGGTAGCCACGTCGCCCGAGCCGTCGCTCTGCATCACGGTCACCGGCAGAATTAGGGCGTCGGGGTTTGCGCCGGTTATGCCGATGCCGTTGCTGCCCGAAGCCGCCGCGATGCCGGCGCAGTGTGTGCCGTGGCCATTGTTGTCGCGCATGAGGCCGGTATTGTTTATGAAGTCCCAGCCATGGATGTCATCGGTAAATCCGTTACCGTCGTCGTCGCTGTCTTCTATACCGTTGGCTTCGCGTTCGTTGGTCCATATGTTGTCGGCAAGGTCGGGATGCTCTATGTCGACGCCTGTGTCGAGGATGGCAATGACGGGGCGCTTGCTGTTGATGACCGGTTTCTCCCAGAGTTTGTCGAGCTTAATTGCGGGAACGCCCCACTGCTGCCCGTACATCGGTTCGGATGTATAGTCGGAAGCTGTGGCGCAGATGCGGAGTATGTAGTTTGGTTCGGCATATTCCACTTCGGGCAGAGCTGCGAAGTCGCTTGCCACGGCATGGATATCGGGTGTTTTGCTGCGGTCGAGGCGGATCAGATAGAGCGACGACAGGTCGCTGTCGTCGACAGTCTTTCCATCGAAGGCCCGGGCACGCAGGGCTTTGGGCGTCACCTGTGCGCCGGTGAGCGGCATGAGTTCCTCGGCTTCGGAAGCTCCGTATTTTTCGAGAAGTGAGTTGAGGGCTTTAGCCTGGGCTGCGGCACGGAGTTTGCCTTTCGTGGCCTTGAGCCGGGGCGCCGTAGTGTTTTCGGTCTTGAATTTCACTATCATTTCGCCCTGTCGGTACTCCGGCATGCGGGAACTGATGTTGGTCACATCGTAACTTCCCGCGTAGGGGTCCTGTGCAAGGACTTCCGGAGATGCAACTAACATTGCGGCACATGTGCTGTGCAGCAATAATTTGCAGATTGGTTTCATTATGTGAGAGCTTGGTTAAATAATTGATTCTGTAGCTTTTCGGGAGTTATTATCCCCATTGATTACAAAATTAACTATTTTTACCCCCCCCTGTAAAATTTTTAACACAAATTAAGCCTCTGTTTAATTTCTGATTATATCGGCGATGTCGGCGTCGATTGGCGGTCTGGTTAGTAATCAGGAGTTACAAGCGGGAAGTATTAACTCATAACCTTGACCTGCTGTCTCCCTGCCTGTAACTCCTAACTTCTAATTTTTAATTAGATTTTCGATATCGGCGTCGATGGGGGCGTTGCGCGAGAAGTCCCACAGAGTTATGGAGCGGAGCTGATAGAAGTAGTACCAGTAGTAGAACAGCTCCTCGAGCTGCTTGGAGCGGGCGCTGTCCTTGTTGGCCTGTGAGTCGCTGAGATCGAGAGTGGATATTCGGCCTATCATGAAAGTCTCGACATTGGTGTCGTAGCGCCTGCCGGCTATTTCCGATGCGCGGTCGGCGAGGCGGAGCTGCTCGGCCTGGTTGTTGAAGCGCTCCACGAGGATAAAGAGGTTGCTGTTGAAGTCGAGCGTTTCCTTGCGCAGGGTATTGGCGGCCAGTTCGCGCTCGCTCTCGGCCACCTTGACGGCAGCCCGGCGCTTGCCCCAGTCGACAAGTGGTATGCTCACGCCGACTTCCACCACCTGGTTGTCGCGCAGGTCGCGGTAGCTGCGGCCGAAAGTGCGGTCGGCGCCGGTGTAGCCCACCTGGGCGAAGAGGGTCACCTCGCGCATTGCGCCTTTTGCCTGGGCCACCTTGTAGTCGGCCTCGAGCTGACGCCGCTGCACATTGTGCATGAAGGGATTGTTCTCGGTGGCTCGGTCGAGCGCCTGTGTGTAGCCCACGCTGACATCATGCAGACGCTCGGGCTCGAGCGGCATTATGACGGTGCCTTCCTCGAAATCGAGGAACGACGACAGACGGAACGATGCGCTCCTGAGGTCGCTGTCGTCGTTGCTTACGTCGCTCTGCGCCTGCAGTAGGGTGAGTTCGATCTGCAGCAGATCGTTTTCGCTTATCTGACCCATGCGCCGCTTGGCCTGCGCCACTTCGTAGAGCTTGCGGGCGTTGTCGAGGTTCTGGCGCGAGCAGGCGAGCTTGTCGGCGGTCATGAGGACGTTGAAAAACAGCCGTATCGCCTCCATGGCCACCTCTTCGGTCTCGCTCATGAAGCGAGCGCGGGCCTCGGCATAGCGCACCGGCTCGATGCGTCGTTTCCACTTGATGTCGTTGGCGGCGAAGAGCGGCTGCCGGAGGGTCAGGGCCACGGGTATCGACATGAAATTATTGTATTTGTCGCCACTGAGCTGCCGCATATAGTCGAGCGACGAGCGCAGCGACAGCGTGCCGCCGGTAAACCATATGCGCTGCGAGAGGCTGAGTTCGCCGCTGAGCTGCAGATTGTCGTTTGGCACGAAGCGGTAGGAGCCGTCGGACTCCTGATAGCTGCTGTAGCGCTTGGAATATGCCGGAATGGTGCCATTGAAGCTGATTTCGGGCAGGAGCTCGGCACGGTAGGTGCGGTACTGCCAGTAGGCGGAGCGCAGCTCGTTGAGCGCCGCGGAGGCATCGACACTGTGAGTGCGTGCGCGGGCTATGGCATCGGCGAGGCTGATGCGGACGGTATCTGTCTGAGCCGGCAGGTTCAGACACAGGGCGAGGAAACCGATGAGTGCCAGGATTCTATTCATTGTTAACTCAGACGTAAACTCCTAAGTGTTTTTAATTGCGAACTTACCCTGCGACCTGGTGGCCGTCGAAGAAGTGGACGGTGCGGTCGGTCTCGGCTGCCTGTGCTTCGTTGTGAGTCACCATGACGATGGTCCGGCCGTCTTTTTTGTTGAGGTCGTGGAGGATGCCCATGATTTCGGCGCTCATCTTGGAGTCGAGGTTGCCGCAGGGTTCGTCGGCGAGGATAATGGAGGGATTGCCTACGATGGCGCGGGCTATGGCCACACGCTGGGCCTGGCCGCCCGAAAGCTGCGAGGGGAAGTGGTTCATGCGGTGCGAGAGGCCGACTTTCTCGAGTGCTGCGCGGGCGAGGGCTTTCTTGTCGCCCTTGAAACCGCGGCGGTAGAGCAGGGGCACTATCACATTGTCGAGAACGTTGAGGGTGGGTATGAGGTGGAAGCTCTGGAAGACGAAGCCGAGGGTTTCGTTGCGGAAGCGGGCAAGTTCTTTGTCGCTCATGCCTTCGGTGCTGCGGCCGTCGAGTTCGACGGTGCCCGATGTCGGGTTGTCGAGGAGGCCGATTATGTTGAGAAGCGTGGACTTTCCGCAGCCCGATGGGCCCATGATAGAGAGAAATTCGCCTTTGGCGACTTCGAGGTTAACGTTTTCGAGCGCCTGAGTCTCGACTGTCTTTGTGCGGTAAACTTTATTGATATTGTTAAGCTTTATCATATTAAGTTAGAAATTAGGAGTTGTTGATAGTTAGAAATTAGGAGTTAGAAGTTAGAAGTTGTTGATAGTTAGAAATTAGTAGTTAGGAGTTAGGAGTTGTTGGGAGTTGGGAGTCGAAGCTATAACTACTAACGAACTATATTAAAAACCAAATAAAATGAGGCAAAAATTACATCCACCT
>ENA-ORMR01000897-ORMR01000897.1-human-gut-metagenome-genome-assembly--contig:-NODE-897-length-25776-cov-7.087866_pt1 | contig 25776 bp, 19 predicted proteins | sample MGYA00242107_ERZ509003 | MGnify/ENA primary metagenome ERZ509003 (study PRJEB26280, sample SAMEA2338699) | human gut metagenome | biome: human gut; feature: human-associated habitat; material: faeces... | reverse complement strand
CATGAGAAGCTTGCAATGCTGCGGGCCGACGACGGGGAGAGCGAGGACGATGAAGACGAAGTGGACGGCCTCTGAGCTGGAGGCTATGAGCCGCGAGGAGATCGACAGGCTCTACGACATCGTTACATGGTACGAGGAGCTGCGGCAGACCAGCAACGAGACCTTCCTGCCCCTGTTTGCCGACCGCCACCGCTATCTTGTGCTGAAGGGCGGCGGCGGCAGCGGCAAATCCATTTTTGCCGGACGCAAGGTGCTGGAGCGAGCGGTCAACGAGCCGGGCCACCGCATTCTTGTGTGCCGCAAGGTAGCGAGGACGCTGCGCGAGAGCTGCTTCAAGCAGCTTCTGGGACAGCTGGCGGAGTTCTATCCGGACAGCGGATACAAGCCGAACAAGTCGGATCTGACGATCTCCTTCCGAAACGGCAGCGAGATCATCTTCGCGGGACTCGACGACGTTGAGAAGCTTAAATCCATCTACAACATCACGGGCATCTGGATAGAGGAGGCCAGCGAGCTCTTGGAGGGCGACTTTAACCAGCTCGACATCCGACTGCGCGGCAAGACGCGTGAATACCAGCAGATCATCCTGAGCTTTAACCCCATCAGCATACAGCACTGGCTAAAGAAGCGCTTCTTCGACCGGAGGGATCCCCGGGCGAGGGTGCACGAGAGCACCTACAGGGACAACCGCTTTCTGGACGCGGCGGCCATACGGACGCTGGAGAGCTTCAAGGAGACGGACGAGTATTACTATCAGGTCTACTGCCTGGGAATGTGGGGTGTGACCGGCAAGACGGTGTTCGACGGCAGGGCCATAAGCAGGAGGCTTCGGGAGCTGAAAGCACCCGAGAGCACCGGGCTTTTCGAATACGACTACAACGGACTGAGGATATCGGATATCCGATGGACAGCCGACAGGAGTGGCTGCGTCAGCATATACAAGGCGCCGGAGGCGGGAGCGCCTTATGTAATCGGAGCGGACACGGCGGGCGAGGGCAGCGATTTCTTCGTCGCGCACGTTATGGACAACCGTACGGGCGAGCAGGTCGCGGTGCTGCGCGGGCAGTTTGACGAGGATGTGTTCGCGCATCAGCTCTACTGCTTGGGACGGTACTACAACACGGCGCTCATAGGCATCGAAACAAACTTTTCGACATACCCGGTAATGGAGCTTGAGCGGCTGGGATATCCCAAGCAATATGTCCGCGAAACGATAGACGACTACACGCACAAGCCAAAGCAGAGCTACGGCTTTCTGACAAACGGCAAAACGAGGCCCGTGATCATCGCGGAGCTGATAAAGGCGGCGAGGGAGGACATAGGCAGCATAAACGATGAGACGACGCTGCTTGAGATGCTGTCCTTCGTGCGAAACCCAGAAAATCTCCGGCCGGAGGCCGAGCCGGGAGCGCACGACGACTGCGTTATGGCGCTGGCGATAACGCAGCACATACGGCCTCAGCAGGAATACATATCAGAGCCCTCGGAGGGGCAGGGATGCAAATGGACGAAATCCATGTGGGAGGACTATGGAAACGCATCAAACGCGGAGCGGGAGATGCTGATAAAAAAATGGGGCAGACCCATGAGGTGAGAAGATGAAGAAAACCGACAAAAACAAGCTTCGCCTGTGGCAGGACAGGCTTCAGACCAATGAAGCGGCCTATCAGGAGGAGATAGACAAAATGGACGGCCGCGAGGAGCTTTACGCCGGGCAGAAGACTCTGAGACCCATCGTGCAGGGTGAGCGGAAAACGCAGGCCGTGCACGTCCGCAATATCTGCGCGGAGCTCATCGAGGCTCAGACAGACAGCAGCATACCCCAGCCGAAGGTCACGGCCCGCCGCGAGCGGGACGAGGACAAGGCAAAGCTTATCGAGGATATGCTGAGAAACGAGCTCGACAGGATGCCGTTTGAGCAATTAAACGATGTTATGGAGCGCACCGTGCCCATACAGGGCGGCGCGGCCTTTCTGGTCGAGTGGGACAACACCGACAGGACGCACTACACGATAGGCGAGCTTGCGGTTTCGACGCTGCACCCGAAGCAGATAATCCCCCAGGACGGAGTCTACACCGGCGTTGAGGACATGGATTACATCATTCTGAAGATCCCGCAGACGAAGGAATACATAAAGCAGCGCTACGGAGTCGACGTGAGCGAGGAGGGAGAGCAGGAGCCGGACGTCAAGGGACAAAACGAGACCCCGGCTGACGACATGGTAACGCAGTATATGGCCTACTACCGCAACGGCAAGGGCGGCATAGGGCTTTACTCATGGGTATGCGATACACAGCTTGAGGACCTGGAGGACTACCAGGCGAGGCGGCTGAGACGATGCACGCAGTGCGGAGCGGTGGAGCCTGCATTGAGCGAGCTTGACGAGATCCCGGACGAGCCCTTACCGATGAGAGGCAGCAGAAAAGCCTGCCCTTACTGCGGCGGCACGAGCTGGGAGGCAAGCGAGGAGGGCTTTGAGGAGCTGCCGGAGCCGATAATGCGCAGCGACGGGAGCAGCATAGGCGGCATGATACAGAGGGCCGAAATGAGCGGCGAGCTTGACGAGATGGGCCTGCCCGCAGTCGAGATCATAGAGGAGCCGGAGAAGATCCCGTTTTACAAGCCGGATGTGTTCCCGATCATATTGCAGAAGAACGTTAGCATATACGGCCGCTTCCTGGGCGACAGCGACATTGACAAGATCGCAGACCAGCAGAACACCACAAACCGCATCGAGGCCAAGATAATCGACAAGCTTTTAAAATCGGGCAGCTATATCACGCTCCCTGACGAGGCGAGCATCAAGGTAGATGCCGACGACATGAAGGTCATACGCCCCGGCTCGCCCGCGGCGAAGGCCATGATAGGAGTATACGATCTTCAGGGCAACACCGAGCGGGACATGGCGTATCTTGCGCAGGTGTACGAGGAGGCGCGGCAGGTCATAGGCATAACGGACAGCTTCCAGGGGAGGGCGGATCACACGGCCACCTCGGGCAAGGCAAAGGAGTTTGCCGCGGCGCAGTCCGCCGGCAGACTTGAGAGCAAGAGGGTCATGAAAAACGCGGCATACGCCGCGCTGTTTGAGACGATGTTCAAGTTCAAGCTTGCGTACGCGGATGAGCCGAGGCCGGTGATATCAAACGACATATACGGCAACGCGCAGTACAAGAGCTTCAACAGATACGACTTTTTGGAGAAGGACGCGGCGGGGCAATGGTGCTGGAACGATCAATTCCTTTTCTCCTGCGACACCTCGGCGCCGCTGGCATCAAACAGGGAGGCCATGTGGCAGGAGACGAGAATGAACCTCTCCACGGGCGCCTTCGGAGACCCGAGCAGCATACAGACGCTGATCCTGTTCTGGTCGAAGATGGAGCTTTTACACTATCCCGGAGCGGGAGAGACCAAGGCCTATCTTGAGGAGCAGCTGCGCCGCCAGCAGGAGCAGGCAGCAATGCAGCAGGCACAAGCGGCCGCGATGCAGCAGGCCGCGGCAACAGCTGCGCAAGCACCGCCACAGGCGGCCTCGCCGCTTCCCGGAGCGGACATTCAGAGTTAAGCATAAGGGGAGCATCCGAACCCGTTTTTAAGCGGATCTGAGCGCCGCAGGCTTCGTTTTGCTCAATCACAAGGCGTCAGCCTTCCTCAATCGCAAAGCCTTGCCTGCAACGCACAGCTCTCACTTAAAAATCGCAGACCTCCGCCATTGAGTTTTTGCCCTTAATCAAGGCAGAGGACGCGGGAATACTCACGTATTTCAAGGACGATAACGCAGAGAAAGGGCAAAAAAACATGGCAGAGGCGGAGTTCGGATGCTCCCCTTATGCTTATTGCCCCGGTATGGGAATAAAAACACGAGGAAAGGAGGACACACTATGGCAGACAAGAAATGCGGATATGCCGGAAGCATCAAGAACACCGGCTCGCAGGTCGTCAGAGCTCCCTTCACGCAGGAAAACAAGAAGGGCAAGAGCACTGTGAAGACCGGCAAGGATCTCAGAAGCGGCAACAAGTAAGCCGCAGTACTTTCAAATTCGCAGGAAAAGCGTAAAAATCCGAAAGGAGCAAAAACACATGGATGATATCGACTACGGCGCAGTGTTCGGAGTGGAAGGCGGAGAAGCTCAGGAGGTCGCCGAGCCTGAAGAAGCCACGGAGGAACAGGCGCAAGGCGCAGAAGAGCAGGAGGTCGCCGAGCCTGACGCAGGAGATGAGGAGAGCGCAAAGCAGACCCCCGAGCAGAACGCGGCCTACGCCGCCGCGAGACGCAAGGCGGAGGCCGAGCGCGATGCCGCCATACGCAAGGCACAGGAGGAGGCCCAACGCACGATAGATGAGGCCTTTAAAAGCAGCGGGCTTAAAAACCCCTTCACCGGCAAGCCCATAAGCTCGAAGGCCGAGTTTGACGCATACATGCAGCAGGCAGGGGACGCCCGAAAGAGCCAGCTGATGGAGCAGGCGGGTCTGAGCGAGGAGGAATACACCGCCCTGGTAAACGACCTGCCGGAGGTAAGGCAGGCGCGAGAGGCGAGGGAAAAGGCCGAGAGCGCCATGCGCAGAGCCGACGAGGCTCAGGCCAAGGCCAAAATCGACGAGCAGCTTCAGGAGATTGGCAAGCTCGACCCCGATATCCGAGAGCTCAACGACCTTGCCGGGATGGAGAACTACCCGCAGTTTTACGAGCTTGTGCAGAAGGGAAACTCTCTGCTCGACGCTTACAAGCTCGCAAACTTCGACAAGCTGGTTCAGAAGAATGCAGCGGCAGCCAAGCAGGCGGCATACAACAGCACACAGAGCAAGCAGCATATGGGGAGAACGAAGGAGCGCGGAGCGGGCGCGATAAGCGTGCCTAACGACGTCAAGGAAATGTACCGTGCCTTCAACCCCGACGCTACAGACGCCGAGATACAGGCGCACTACAACAAAAATCACAAAAGCTGAAAGGAGCCAAAAAAACAATGGCATTTAAAATCCACATGACGGATGATAACCGAGTGCCGGGCATTGAGTATCTGCCGGCGGCGGCCATTACACCCAAGATAGGCATGGCGCTTATCCAGTCCGGCGGCAACCTTACCACCGCGAGCGGCACGACCGCGCCGACATACATAAGCATGTGCGAAAAGGACAGCGCATGCGCGGCCGGAGATATCATCCCCGTTATCCGCGTGAACAAGGACATGATGTTCGAGACGGCATTCTCCGCCGCCGCCACGGCGCTCAAGCTGGGCGACAAGGTAACTATCAACACCGACGGCCTTACGGTCACGGCGACAAAAACAAACGGCGTTGCCGAGATCGTCTACATGGAGGGCATGGCCGCAGGCGACATGTGCCTTGTGAGATTCTGAGAAAGGAGAAGGATATAAACTATGGGCATTATTTTTACAGAAGGCAGCGGCCTTCAGGACAGCATATTCGGAAAAAGCCAGGAGCCGATCAAGATGTTCCTGGAAAAGAGGGGCGAGGCATTCGAGCAGCAGAGCCTGCTGCCTGAGCTTTTCAACATGGACAGCTCGAGCCACTGGGGTGAGAAGCTGACCACCCTCACGGCTATGAACGGCTTCCAGCCCGTCGGCGAGAACGGCAACTATCCCACGGACGAGATGCAGGAGGGCTACGCCAAGTTCCTCGAGCACATGACATGGAAGGACAGCTTCGCTATTTCCCGCGAGATGGTGGACGACGCGAAGCTCATGGAGCTCAAGAAGCAGCCTGCAAACTTCATAACCGGCTACTACCGCACGAGAGAGATGTTCGGCGCGGCGCTCTTCGGCGGCGCTATCCAGAGGGCGGCGACGGTCAGCTTCCGCGGCAAGACCTTCTCGACCGCGGGTGCTGACGGCAAGAGCCTGTTTGCGACAGACCACCCGTCAAAGCTCGGCAAGGCAAAGCAGTCAAACTGCTTCGCCGATGCATTCTCGAACAAGGCGCTCGCCGCAATGGAGACCGAGATGCAGAACTTCAAGGGCGATAACGGCGAGGTGCTCGACGTTGCGCCGACCGGCATTCTCATCCCCAATGACTACGAGACCAAGATGGCCGTGTTTGAGGCGATAGGCGCGGACAAGGATCCCGCGACGGCAAACAACGGCTTCAACTACAACTTCGGCCGCTGGGACGTGTGCGTATGGCCGTATCTCAACCAGTTCGTAACTGCCGGCACCAAGCCGTTTATCGTTTACGACAAGAACTACAACAAGGAATACGGCTCGGCCGTGTGGCTCGACCGCGTGAAGCTCGAGGTGAGAAGCGAGATTGCAGGCAACGACGCGAACAACTGGAAGGGCTACGCACGCTTTATCGCCGGCTTCAACGACTGGCGCGGCTTTGCTATCGGCGGCATAACGGGCGGCACTACTCTCATCAGCTGAGGAGGCTTGGCATGGACTTCACGAGATTTACAAACCTTGAGGTAACGGGCGTTCTGAAAAACTCCGGCATTAAAGAGGCTGACTTCAAGATCACCTCGGCAGATGCTGCCGCCGCGGCCGGGACAGCTCCGACGAAGGCAGAGTTTGACGCCGTTGTCACACTGGCAAACGAGCTCAAGGCCGATCTGAACAAGTTCGTAAAGCAGCTTACGAGCGGCAAATAACATCACCGGGCGGCGGCACAGGCCGCGGCCCGGCTTTTTACTAAGGAGAAAGCAATGGCGACACTTAAAAGCGTAATTGAATACGTTGATGAAATAAAGCCGAATGCCTTTTCGAATGAAGCAAAAACACAGTGGGTGAACGAGTGCGAGGGGCTGGTGCAGACCGAGGTGCTGCTTCTGGCCGACACGGAGCTCATAAGCTACAGCTACGATACCGACAAGAACAAGGAGCTGCTGGTCAAGCATCCGCACGTGAAGATCTACTGGGCGTACCTCACGGCGATGATCGACTTTGCCAACGGGGAGTACAACAAGTATCAGAACACCATGCAGATGTTCAACGCGTTCTTCGGAGAATACATGCGCTGGTTCGCGCTGTGGTACCACCCAGCGGACACGCACGGAGAAAACGATGGCGAGGAGGGCTGGCGGGGCTATTACATAAGCGCATACGGCCTTGCCGTAAAGCACGGCTTCGAGGGCACGGAGAGCGAGTGGCTCGAATCCCTTTACGGCGAGGAGGTAATGCTCCGCTACGACGAGACGGCCGACGAATTGCAGTGGAAATACAAAAGCGCCGAGCAATGGGACAGCCTGATGGACACCGAGGCACTCAGGGGTGAGATAGTCAGCAAAACCTTACAGGCCGCGCAGAACGCAAAAGAAAAGGCGGAGAGCGCACAGACGGCAGCGGAAAGCGCCGCACAGAGCGCGAGCGCATCGGCTCAGGGCGCGGCCGCTTCAAAAGCTTCCGCAGAGGCCGCCGCACAAAGCACGAGCACCGATGCCTCGAGCGCGGCAGCGTCGGCGGCGGCAGCGTCGGAAAGCGAGACCTCAAGCGCACAGAGCGCTCAGACGGCCACGGAAAAGGCCGCGGCGGCACAAGCATCGGCTGAGACGGCAGAAACGGCACAGGGGGCCGCCGAGAGCGCGAAAAAAGCCACAGTCGCGGCGGGCGCGTCTGCCCAGGATGCAGCAGAAAAAGCACAGGCCGCCAAAGCTTCAGCCGAGGCGGCAAATACACAGGCACAGACCGCCTCTGAAAATGCGCAGAGCGCCAACACCTCGGCTCAGGCTGCAAAAACGGACGCCGAGGCCGCGAATACATCCGCCCAGGCTGCCAAAACCTCGGCCGAGAATGCCAAAACCTCGGCGGCGGGAAGCGCCGCAAACGCGAGCACGAGTGCCCAAAACGCACAGGCGAGCGAAAAGAAAGCCGAGAGCTGGGCCGTGGGCGGCACAGGAACGCGCGAGGACGAGGATACGAACAACGCCAAGTACTGGTCAGAACAGGCGCGAAACGCTGCCGGAGGCGGAGTGACGAGCTTTAACGGGCGCGCAGGAGCAGTCACTCCGCAAACAGGTGATTACACCGCCAATATGGTCGGGGCGGACACGCAGGGCGCTGCCGCTGCCGTGCAAGCCAATTTGGACACCCACGCAGAGAGCACGGCACTCCACACGAACTCGACCGAGAAAGCCAAGTGGAACGGCAAAAGCGAAAAAGCGGTTTCCTTCACCGTGACTCTGAGCGCTTCGACGTGGAGCGGAAAGGCTCAGACTGTCAGCAATGCCGGTTTCATTGCGAGCGGGTACGCGTACACTGTGGCACCGAGCGGAGACAGCTTCAAAGGTTATACCGAGGCTATCATATACGCCGAGGACGTAAACGAAAGCGGCAAAATGACATTCCACTGCGGCGAGGAGCCGACGGAGGATCTTACAGTGAACATACTGAGAACGGAGGCAGCGGCATGAGCTTAGCATTCAACATGGTCGGCGGCGGGGGAGGCGGCATAAAGCTCACATCCTTAGCGATAACAACGCCGCCGGCAAAGACCACATACACGCAGGGCGAGACGTTTGATCCCGCCGGAATGGTCGTCACGGCCACTTACTCCAACGGAGCTACGCTAAAGTGCACCGGCTACAGCTACGAGCCCGACACAGCACTGGCAGACGGCACGGAGAAGATCACTGTCCGCTACACCGAGGGCGGCATAACGCTTACAGCCGAGCAGAGCATAAGCGTTATTCACAGGCTGACGAGCATCGAGATCACCACGCCGCCGACGAAAACGACGTATGAATACAAGGATAGCTTTCGGGCTGCCGGGATGGTCGTCAAGGCCACATACAGCGACGGAGCGACGGCGATCATCACCGGCTACAGCGTGAGTCCGACGACGTTCACGACCGTGGGAAGCCAAAACGTCACGATCAGCTACGCAGAGCGCGGAGTTACCAAAAGCACCGTGACTGCCGTTACAGTCAATAAAAAGGTCATCTCAACGATCCCAAGCCAAAGCGGAACGCTGACCTACAACGGCAGTACCCGCTATCCTTCGTGGGCAAACTACGACAGCGAGGAGCTCAGCGTAAGCGGAACGACGAGCGCCATAAACGCCGGAAGCTATACGGCCGCATTTACGCCCAAGGCCAATTACTGCTGGTCCGACGGAACGACGAGCGCTAAAAATGTGACCTGGACTATCGGCAAGGCGAGCGGGAGCTTATCCATAAGCCCGACGACGATGACTTTGGACAGCAGCACGAAGAGCACGAGTATTGCTGTAACGAGAGCGGGCGACGGCACGATATCCGCTGTCAGCAGCGCACCGAGCATAGCAACGGTGAGCGTAAGCGGAAATGCAGTCACGGTCACGGGCGTTGCAAACGGCAGTGCGACAATAACCGTGAGCGTAGCGGAGGGCACGAACCACACTGCCCCGCCGAGCAAGACCTGCACAGTCGAGGTCAATTTTCTGAAGGCTAACTTCGCCGACAACACATGGGAGCAGATAATTGAGGCCTGCCACAGCGGCGAGGTGCCCGACACATGGGTCGCCGGAAACAGCAAGACAATGACCATAGACGGGACCGATTATCAGATTGATATCGTCGGCAAAAATCACGACACATACACCGCCGGAGGAATTGCGCCCCTGACGTTCGGCCTGCACGACTGCTACGGCACGGCATACCCGATGAACAGCTCACAAACAAACTCGACCGGCTGGGACGGCAGCAAAATGCGAACCGAAACGCTTGCAGCCATTCTCGCAAAAATGCCGGAGAATATCCGAAACGGCATAAGAGCCGTAAATAAGCTCACGGCGACGAGCGGAACGAGCAGCACAATAAAGACGGCATCGGACAAGCTGTTTATATTCAGCGAAGCGGAGGTCTACGACAGTACAACACGTTCCTACGCCGGCGAGGGTAAGCAGTACGACTACTACAAGGCCGGAAACAGCAAGGTCAAGAAGTTAAACAGCGCCGCTGTCTGGTGGTGGCTGCGTTCGCCTTATGCCAACAGTAGCAGTTTTTTCTGCGCGGTCGACACGAACAGCTCGGTGAGCAGTAACTTCGCCGGCTACTCGAACGGCGTGTGCTTCGGCTTCTGTTTTTAATCCAATATCAAGTAATTAATCCCCCGGCCTGTGCGCCGGGGGATGGGGAGAAAAAATGTCTGTACTTAAATCAAAGCGCGGAGAAAGCAGCGTGCAATTCATCGAAACCGCAAGGCAGCTTGAGGTGCACAGCAATGCTTATGCGAAAATGTGCTTGTGCCCGAGTTTGCGCCGGCGTTCATCTACGATAACTCCGTGAGCTTGAAGGGGAAAGGTATGGACTTTGCCATCGGTTCATATTGACGGAGACGGGGCGCGTCATCCGCAGGATGTGCCGGGAAAGCGCGCAGAGAATGCGCAGGAAGCTGAAAACCTTTCGACTCTGGCTCGAAGACGGCCGAATGAGCGAGGAGGATGCCCGGACGGCGTACGAGAGCTGGAAGGGGCACATGAAGCGAGAGAACAGCTACAGAGTGCTCAAGCGCATGGACAAGCTTTATAAGAAAACAATACTGCAAGGAGGGCAGCAATGTATGAAATAAGAAAAGACGGGGAGGCAATAGCCCTGACGGAAAAACCGAACTACATCCGCCGGCACGAGGACGGCTACTATGTTCTGTGCGACGAAAAGGAAGCGCAGGGCATAGCGGTGAACGGCACGGCATACCACCTTATGAACAGGCCTTCGATGGAGGGAGTTGAAACGGTGTTCGTTACCGAGATCGATGCCGGAGGCGAGCTCAGAACTGCGGCGGACGGCGCGAAGATGAGCGGGCAGCTCACAGCGGCGACAAAGATATTCGTTCAGCAGTCGGCGACAGACATAGCTGATGCGGCCGCATTGCAGATGCCGAGCCTGTTCAAAACGTGGGAGGAAGCTCTCGCGGCGGGCACAGCGCTCAAGGCAAACGAGATCATCAGCTGCAACGATAAGCTGTATCGCGTGGTTACAAGCGTCACGCCGCTTGAGAGCCAGCGCCCAGACGGCGAGAGCATGCTTGCGGTTTACCGCCCGATAGATCAGACTCACGCGGGCACACAGACAGACCCTGTTCCGTTTATCTACGGCATGGACACGGAGGCGGAGAAGTATTACAGCTACAACGGCAAGGTGTACCTATGCAAGCTGACGATGCCGGCCTGCGTGTACGCGCCCGACACGCCCGGCCTGTGGCAATGGGAGGAAGCATGATGGACGAAGAGAAAACCTATTCCGGACTTTTGGAGGAGGACTAACGATGCTTGAAACCACAATCAACAATATCAATATTCACAACGGCTGCTCCCACAGGCTTCCCTGCGGCTACTGCATACTGCTCGGGCGCGACTGCCCCAGGCAGGCCGCTGTCACAGCAAACTTTACATCAAACAGCGACAGCACGGCAAAATCTACATCGGGCAAATTGGAGGGCTAAAGAAATGGCATTCACTAATTCACCGCTTGTTACATATAAGCTCATATCCCCCCACAGGGGCAGCCGCGACGGGCACAAGATCGATACAATCACGATCCACTGTTCGGCGGCGCAGGCGGCAGTCAAGACGCTGGGCAGCCTGTTCCAAACCAAGCCGGCCAGCGCGAACTACGGCATAGGCCCCGACGGCAGAGTCGGGATGTATGTCGAAGAGCGGGACCGCAGCTGGGCCACATCGGACAGGGCAAACGACAGCAGGGCGGTGACGATAGAGGTCGCCTGCGAAAACAGGCACCCGTACAAGGTCAATGATGCAGCCTATAGGACGCTGCTTGATCTTGTGACGGATATATGCAAGCGCAACGGCATCAACAAATTAGTGTGGTCAACCAACAAGGCTGACCGCATAAATCACAGAAACGGCTGCAATATGACCGTTCATCGCGACTACGAAAACAAAGCATGCCCGGGACAGTGGCTGTACGACCGGCACGGGCAGATAGCGGCCGAGGTAAACAAAAGACTTACGGAGGATGAAGAAATGGAAAGATGGAAAACGATCAAGGATGTACCGGCGGGTTACCGCGAAATGGCGCAGCGCTACATAGACGCGGGCGCACTAAAAGGTAAAGGCGACGGCGAGATCGATCTTACAGAGGATATGATACGTGTCATGGAGATCATGCGCCGCTATTTCGAGAGTATGATGGAGGGCAAATAAATGAGTGCACCGGATAAAATCACCGAGATCAAAGGCGCCGCGACTGCGTTTGCGGCAATCATAACCGGCCTGATCGGCTGGGCAGGCTGGGCGGTAATGCTGTTTCTCGCGCTTATAATCATCGACTGGACAACGGGCTCGTACGCCGCGAAGAAGGCCGGAGACTGGAACAGCGCAAGATCCCGCGAGGGCCGCTGGCACAAGGTCGGCGAGATAGTCGCAGTAGTAGCCGCTTTTATGTGCGACCTTGCGTTGAAGATAGGCATGCAGGGGCTCGGCATAACGCTGCCGATAGACTATGAAACGCTGTTCGGGCCCTTAGTCACAATGTGGTACATATTCACGGAAATAGGCTCAATCGCCGAGAATGCGCAGGCATTGGGCGCACCTGTGCCCGACTGGCTTACCAAGGGCATCAAAAAAATGAAGGACGCAACGGACGACGCCGGCAAATGACCGGCAAATAAAAAAGGGCAGCTCCAAGGGGGCTGCCCGAAAGGAGGCAAAGCATGCCCACCAATCTATCGATTGCCGACAGCAGCTTTCCCCAGCTTACAAAGCAGCAGTCTACAGACGAGAAGTTCGACAAAATACAGAGCTATCTTTACATGCTGCTTGAGAGCCTGAGATTCTCGCTTTCGAATTTAGACAAGGACAATTTCAACGATGCCGGGCTTGACGAGATATCGGACATGATAACGGAGCCCGTATACGCGCAGATAAGCGACGTGAAGGGCAACGTTACGAGCCTCGCCCTGACGGCTCAGGGATTAAGCACAAGGATATCAGATGCCGAGGGCAATATAAATACGCTCAGCGTCAGAGCGGACAGTCTCACCAGCCGCATCACGAGCGTTGAAGGCGACGTTTCTACGCTGAACCAGACGGCAACGAGCCTTACAGCGAGGATATCGGATGCTGAAGGTGACGTTTCGGTATTGCAGCAAACAGCAACGAGCCTTTCAAGCAGGATATCAAACGCCGAGGCGGACATAAGCCTTATACAGCAGACGGCAAACAGCCTGACACTGGCCGTTACAAACGGAGATACGAGCTCGGTTATAAGACTCAAGGCCGGCGAAACACTTTTGAGCAGTCAGACAATAAAGTTTACCGGCATAGTGACATTCTCCGATCTGTCGACGGCGGGGAGCACCACGATAAACGGCGGCAACATCACCACGGGCACGATATCGGCCATAGCCTTAAGCGGCAACAGCATAACTGGAGGCACGATAAGCGGCGCGACAATAAGCGGCAGCACGATCAGGACGCTTTTAAGCACATCCGGAAATGTCGGCGGAGAGCTTGAGTTCCATTACGGCAGCAGCTACGGCACCGCGCACGGCGGAATGAGAATGGACGATCAGGGCGCCGGAACGGCCACGGAAATGAGCAAAAGGCTGTTTATTTACACAAAAAATCCTTTCGCTCTTAAACTGGACAGTGAAACCAGAATGAGTATTGAGGCCGACTGGTCGATCCACATAACGGCAGGGACGACGGCAAGCATTAACCTGTACAACGACGGGACCATTAATCTCAGGGGCACGGTAAAGATCAACGGGAAAGAGATCGGAGGATAAAATGTATCTCATCGAATGCATAAACGCATACATTGCGGCAACGCAAATGCAGCAGAAGGAAACGGACTATCAGACGGCGTATGCGCTGCTGAGGGTCAAAAGAGAGCTTCAGACACAGGTGGACTTTTTCAGGGAAGAGGAGCTGAAGCTTATAAAAAAATACGCCAGGGCGGACGAGAGCGGACAAATACAGTGGCTTGAAAACGAGCGCTTCGCCTTTGAGGACGCGGCCTCGGCCGAGGAATTCAAAAGGGAAAGAGAAAAGCTGTGCATGACGCAGACAGACGAGCCGGAGACACTGCGAGCGCCTATACCCGAAAGGATAAGCCCTGTACAGCTTGAGGCTTTAGAGAAGTTTATACGCTTCGGGGAGGAATAATGGCAGGACTTCCGCAAATGGTCAACGCCGACAGGATAACGGGCAGAAAGCAGGTCAAGTTCGGCGGATACAATCACACGGCTGCGGCAGACAACGGCGAGCTGTGGGACATGAAAAACCTCACGAGCGATTACTACCCCTTATTGAGTCCGCGCGAAAGGCGCTGGGTGTACGCCACCATACAAAAACCCAACGGCTTTCTGGCGCACGACGGGCTTTTCTGGGCAGACGGCACGGGCTTTTATGCAGACGGCACTTTAAAGGGCAGCGTGACGGACACGAAAAAGACCTTTGCGAGCCTCGGAGCGTACATAATCATTCTCCCGGACAAGAAATACTACAACCGTCTGACGGGCGAATTCGGCAGCATGGAGGCAAGCAGGAGCGGCCCGGCAAAGCTTCAGGACGGAAGCTACGCCGGCGAGAGCGCGGCGGCAAACACCATATACGCCAAGGACGCGGACTGGGGTTCTGTCTTCAGGGAGGGCGACGGCGTTACCATATCCGGCTGCACAAGGCACACGGAGAACAACAAAACGGCAATCATACGAGAGATCGACGGAGACTACCTCTGCTTTTATGAAAACACCTTCATCATTGATGACGGCGGAGACAGCGAAACGATACAGATAACAAGAAGCATGCCCGACCTGGATTTTATCTGCGAGAATGAAAACAGGCTTTGGGGCTGCAAAAACGACACGATATACGCCTCAAAGTTAGGAGACATTTTCAACTGGAACGTATACGACGGAGTTTCAACGGACAGCTTCACGGTCAACGTCGGCTCAACGGGCGATTTCACTGCCTGCGCCTCATATCTCGGATATCCGTGCTTTTTTAAGGAGGAGCACGTGTATAAGGTCTACGGGGATAAGCCGTCAAACTTTCAGGTGATGGGCTCGGCATCATCAGGCGTCGAAAAGGGCTCGGACAGGAGCCTTGCCATAGCCGGAGAGGTGATGTTCTATCTTTCGAGAGCGGGCATCGTCGCATGGAGCGGCGGCATACCGCAGAGCATAGCGGCGCCGTTCGGAATGCAGCGCTTTAAAAACGCGGTGGCCGGCTCGGACGGGACAAAGTATTACGTCTCGATGCAGGGAAAGAACGGGTACGAGCTGTTCGTTTACGACACGAGGGCCAAGCTGTGGCACAGGGAGGACGACACCGAGGTCATAGGCTGGGGCTGGAACGAGGAATTGTATTTTCTTGACAGCAGCGGCAGAATTCAGATAAGCGGCAACGCGAGAAGCGTTCCGGCCGCGTCGGTGCGCGAGGCGAGCGTTCAATGGATGGCGGAATGGGCCGATTTTTACGAGTACACGTCATATTCAAGCTCATCCTCGGAAACGCCGGAGAAGAAAACAGTCAGCAAGCTGCTTATAAGGCTCGAGCTGGACGAGGGGGCGAGCCTTAAAATAGAGATGCAGTTTGACAGCGACGGGATATGGCAAACAGTGAAGGAGCTTAATGCCGAGAAAAAGCGCAGCTATTACCTGCCCATAATCCCGAGAAGATGCGACCATTTCCGCATACGCATGAGCGGACAGGGCGAATGCAGACTGTATTCGCTGGTCAGAGAGGTCTACACGGGATCACCGAATTAAGCAAGGAGGAAATATGGCTTCTAAATACACATACGATGATTTTCAGAGGGCGCTGACAGACAGCGGCCTCAACAAGGAATTCTCCGACGCGGACTTAAAGCTTGCGCTCGATAACCCCGACGCCGGAATGAGCATCCTCAAATACAAGCAGGACTATCACAAGGCCTCCACGCCCGAGGCAAAGGCTCTGGCCAACCTCGGAGCGGAGGGAATACGCTCGGGCTACGGCGGATACACGGGAGGCGCGAGCGGCGGCCAGTTCTATCTTGATCCGCTTGCTCCGAAGGATTTTGAGAGCCCGGAGGCGCCGACATATGATAACGCCTACAAGGACAGGATAGACGGTCTCCTGGACAAGCAGCTCAATTACGGCAGCTTCAGCTACGACACCGCAAGGCCGGAATACAGCAGCAGGCACGATGATAAGATGCAGAGCGTGCTCGACCAGGTCGTAAACCGGGGAGATTTCAGATATGACCCGCAGACCGATCCGCTTTACAGCCAGTACAGAAAGCAGTACGCCCGCGAGGGACAGAGAGCCACGCAGGACGCCTTGGGAGCGGCGGCCGCGGCAACGGGAGGAATACCGTCGAGCTATGCCGTCGGAGCGGCTACACAGGCCGGAGACCACTACGCAAGCAGAATGACGGACAAGATACCGGAGCTTTATCAGCTGGCTCTGAATAAATACATGAACGAGCACAGCATGAAGCTTGCAGACCTCAGCGCCCTCTCGGCGGCGGAGCAGGCCGATTATGAGAAGTACGTAAACGAGCTTAATCAGTACAACATAGACAAGAATTTCGCCTACGGCGAGTATCAGGACGACTACGACCGCATCATTCAGAACCTCCAGACGGCAGCAGGGCTTGAGCAGAGCGAATACAACAAGTACCTCGATAAGCTCAGCCAGCACAACGCCGACAGGAAGTTTAACTACGGCAAGCTTCTTGACGAGATAAACAATCAGACCTCAAAGCGAAGCGAGGCTCTCAACAAGGCTCTCGCTGCGGCGGAGCTGGGCGACTACAGCTTACTTGAGGCACTGGGCATAAATTCGAGCAACAATCCCACGGACTTCGAGAGGAGATTACAGCTTGCGAAGATAGCCGCCTCATACGGCGACTATTCCGGCCTGAAGGCTTTGGGCATTGACACAAGCGCCGTGGAGGCACCGGCCTCGACCGGCTACTCGCCCGGAAAATACTATTCGCCGGGCGCGGGAGACGAAGGCGAATACACTGCCGACTCAGATGCAGAAACCGAAGACACAGGAGCAGACAATGCTACTTACAATGGCATGAGAGACACTCTTTATTACGGAAAACAGGCGAATGGAATACAGTGGGCAAGAAACCGCCTTGCGGACTATATAGCGGAGGGAAAAATCACGAAGAAACAGGCACAACAGCTGGGAGCATACGTTGGTATTGAATTCGTTGACGAGGAGGATTAATAATGGCTTCGGATTGGCGCGAAAAGTATCAAAAAGCAATTAAAGACGGCAGCGCGGCGAAAAGGTATCAGGAAAGCTCCAAAGGCATTCCCGCCAACAATCCGGCCTTTGTATACGCCAAGGTATACGGCGACGGGAAGACGGGGCAGGAGGCAAACAAGCCGGTAAAGGGAAAGAAGATAACAAAGCCGCCGAAGGTGCAGCACAGAGACGGAGAAATAGCTGCTCTCGGAGCGGGAGACTACGGAGCAAGCAACTCTACGCGCTTTGACAAAACGATGAACGCCGCCATATACAGCACGGCGGCCGCTTTGGAGAACCTGCACGGAACGCTCAAGGAAAAGGACGCAAGACAGCGTGCCAGAGATGAGGCCGACAGTAAAAGGCTCAAGGCCGGATATGACGCTATGATACAGGGCGAGGATATTTATTCCCGCCCCGGCGGCCTCAAGAAAATAAGCGAGGACGCCGACAAGGATTTTGAGGCGCGCTATGAGAAGGTCAGGGGCGTGGGCGACGAGTATTTCAAGAAAGCGGACGAGATGAAAAAACGCTCGGAGCAGCAGCAGAAGGAGGCCAAGGAGGGGCTCGGAGGCTTCGGACAGTTTGCGGTGGATCTCGGCATAGCGGGCGCACAGTTTGCAGGAGACATTGCATTAAACGCAGCTCTCCCCGGAGCCGGCCTTGCGGCAATGGGCATGAGAGCGGCCGGCAGCGCCGCACAGGAGGCAAGGCAAGGCGGAAGGGATATCGACACGCAGCTCAACACCGGCCTCAAGAGCGCGGCTATAGAAGTTCTCACTGAGAAGCTTTTCGGCCTCGGCTCAAAGGCGGCATACGGATCGGGGCTCATAAAGAACGAGAAGCTCATAAACGGCATTGTAAACAACCTTGCGAAAACAAACGCGGGCAGAACAACCCTCAAGCTGATAACGGGCGCTGCGGAGGAGGGCGCGGAGGAGGTCCTATCGGACATTTTAAACCCCGTGGCCGACCGCATACTGAAGCTTGACGACGGCAAGGGCGACTGGTCGGATATAGGGAAGGACATGGACACGCAGCAGATGCTTGCAGACTTCCTCATAGGCGGCACACTGGGCTTGTTCGGAGCGGGAACCAACGTGGTCAACGGCCAGTTCAAGGCTGAGAACGCGCAGCAGCGAGGATATGAAAAGTATCAGAGGGAGCTTGTCAACATGGGGCTTGAGGCCGAGCCGGGGTCAAGAGCGCAAAAGGCCGCGGAGACGTACAAGCCCATAGTAGAAAAGAGCGGGAAGCATTTTCACAGGAACCTGAGCGACGCGGAGACCGAGAACCTCGCAAGGCTCATGGACGCGCCGTTTGCAAAAAAAGCCCTTGCGGATGCAAACATCCTCATTGACGATAACACCGCGGACATAATAGCGAGAGCGGCCAACGGGCAGAGGATAAGCCAAAGCGAGAGGGAGAGGCTTCAGAAGATACCCAACATAGGGGAGGTCATAAATGAGGTGGCCTTGGCCGGCGTGAAGGCAAGGGCGCTTGAAAGGACATTCACACAGGAGCTTCAGCCGGACGGGATCACGCTGCCCAGGGGCGACGAGCTGCTCAGGGACAAAACGATAGAAAGTGCCGAAAGGCTCTCGAAAATAACCGGCAGAGAGATAAGGCTCTATGACGCCGATCCGAGCGAAAACGGATATTACGACAGGGCAACGGGCGAGCTCTACATTAACCGAAACAGCAAGAACCCCTTGGCGCAGGTCGTGGGGCATGAGCTGACCCACAGCATCGAGGATGCGGGAGCATATACCGACTTAAAGAGCGTTATCTTCAGTCAGATACAGAAGCAGGGCGGCGACCTTGCGAAAATGAGACAGGAAAAGGCCGCGCTTTATGAAAAGCACGGCCACACGCTCGGAAGCGAGGAGGAGATAGATGCGGAGATCGTTGCGGAGTTTGTCGAGAAAAATCTTCTGACGGACGAGGCGAGCATAAAGGCGGTCGTCACGCAGAGCCCGAGCCTCGGCCAGAGGATATTGCAGTTTATCAACGACCTGCTCGCCAAGATAGGGGACAGAAAGGCTCAGGAGAGGGCATTCCTTACTAAGGCGAGAGGCTACTATCAGACGGCGCTCAGGGAGACCGGAAACCGACCTGTTAACGTCACCTTTAAGGCGGAAGCGCCCACACAGGCAGCGCCGGCGGCGAAAACTACACAAGCCACACAGCAAGCAGCTCCGGCACAGGAGGCCACTCAGGAGGTCACGACACGGGAGGCTTCTCAGGCGCAGGAAGCTCAGGCGAAAAGCAGCGAAATGACGCCGGATGAATATCTTGTGTCTCTGAGAGATCAGCTTGCAAGAGGCGAGATCAGCGAGGATGAGTTCAGCGACCTGTTCGACGAATACTATAACGGCGGAACAGAGAGGCAGTACAGCTTTGCAGGGCAAAAGGCGAGTACGGCAAATCTTGAGCAGCTGAAAAACGCGCAGGAGATGGAGACCCTCGGCGCTGACATGAAGAGCATCCGCAAGACTACCGGCTGGTTCAAGGGCCGAGACGGCAAGTGGCGGTTTGAGATCGACGACAGCAAGATGGAATACCGCAACACAGCAGGAGAGATCGAGGCGAGAGACGCAGCGAGCCGCCGAACACTGACACCCGAAGAGCGGATAAATAAAGCTCCCGATCTCGGAGACGAGAACACCGTATTTGCGGAGGACGGGAAAAGCTACAGTATCTCTGAAGTAGAAGGGACAAAGCGAAAATACGGCGAGGGAGTTATCCTCGATACCGATATCTTTAACGGAATCCCCTCGAAAAAGTGGGGTAACGTATTAAGCCAATATGTCTACGAGAATATGGCAGGCGCAGAGCTCACCATGTACGATGAGACAGGAGCCCCTGAAAAGGTATTCCTTGCACGCAGTACGGACCGAGTCACAAAGGACGGGTCAAAAAACAGTCACAAAGTGATCGATAAGCTGGCCGGTTACAGAGGAGATACTGTTCGAGCACAGGCAATTGTACAGCTCTCGGAAGTTTTAGCAAGTTCTACACACAAAGCTTCATCGAACGAGCACACTCACCAATGGATGGATGAGAACGGGTGGCTTATACGCACAGCTTATCTTCAAACTCAAGACGGCAATATATATGAAGCCACTCTAAATATCGCCGATGGCCGAGATCGCAAAATTCTGTATGAAGTAAATAGGGTTCATCAAATAGACAAAACGAAAAATCTCAGCGAGCATACCGACACTGGCGAAAGCCAGCGCTCTCGTTACCAAGAGCATGAGCCGGGTGGTACTCAAACTGAGATTGATAACAGTATACCCACAAGCCCTCAGTCTGTCAACAAGCAATTTTCCGTAAGCGAGCGGACGCCGGAGCAGAAGAAAGAGATATTAGCCCAGGCTCGGCGCTATGCCTCGGGAGAGATCGGCAAGGACGAGTTCTTCCGCCACGTGGACAGCATAGACGGGACGCGGAGAAGAGCACTCTCCCGAAACGCTTACCGGCAGCCGCCAAAAAACCAAAGCTATTCCGACGAGGCGAGAGAGATATACGACCGTGCGCACTCCGAGGGCGTGAGCGTCGATGAATACCTCCGCCGCAACTGGGAGGAGTTCGACATTGACGGCCGCTGGAGCGACGCCGCGCAGGAGGCGCTCAGAATGGACGGCAGGAGATACTCCGTCGAAGAGGGAACCGCAAGCGAAGAAGAACCCAAGGAGCCAAGGGTACGCGACACCATACCGAAAAAGGCCGAAAGATACCTGAAACGGGCGGAGGAGACGCTCGTGAAAGATCTTTCGGACAAGCTCAATGTTCCGAAATTCGCGCAGAAGGAATACCTCAATGAGATAGCACAGGAGATAAGCGAGGAGTATCTCAAGACCGGCATGGTGAGCGAGGAGACAAAGAATGAGCATTTCGAGACGGCATGGGAAAACGGCAAGGCCGTAGCCGATGAGTTCTACAACACCTACAAGGACATAAAGGACTATCTAAGAACGCAGTCCGTTACGCTCGCGGAAACGGATAAAGCGGATATCGCGGACTGGAACAACTTCCGGAAAAGCGCCCTCGGCACACTGAGGATAGTTAACAAGGGCGGCCTTCCCGTGGACACGGCGTATCAGGAGCTTCAGGGCATGGCTCCTGAGCTGTTCCCGCCGGATATCACACACCCGGCCGATCAGATACAAAGAATGCTGGAGGTCGGCAAAAGCATAACCATGAGCAAAAAGAGCCTCAATGACCATTCCGGCAGGAAAGCGGAGGAATATAAGAAATGGGCGAGAGCGGACTTTGAGACGGCCATAACCGACAGCCTGAGCGCGCTGCGCACCGTGAAGAGATACGTAGAGGACGGCAAAGCGCCCGCGGAGAAGCTGCACACCATCGACGAGGTGCAAAATGCGTACAAGGGCTTAAAGGAAGCCCGAAAGAAATACGAGATAGCAAACGCGAGAAACCTTCTTACCGACCATGACAAGATTCAGGTCGGCAGGCTGCTCCGAGGCGAGATCGAGCTTAAGCACCTCGACTCCACGCAGGACAATGTAAAGGGCATAAGCGCGGTTTTTGAAGCACAGGAGGAATATGAGCGGATCGCGCGAACCATAAGGGAGTGGAACGCGCAGAGAAAGCAGGAGCTGCGCGACGAGGCCGACGAGTATCTTCAGACGGCAAACGACTGGAAGGACAAGAAATCCGGCATACTCTATGCGAGGGAGACACAGGAGCGCAACGTTTTGGATATCGTGCCCGATGAGAAGATCGCCAAAGCGATAAACCGCAAATACTTCATGCCGGTGCATCAGGCCGAGGCTATGGCCACGCAGTTCAAGAAAACGATGCGCGGCAGGGTGGCGGCGCTCAAGCTGAGTACCAAGGAAACCAAGGCGATGAAGAAGGCCGGGAAGGTCTCGGAGGCACACGCGGTGCAGCTTATAGGCGAGGCGAGGGACAACGCCAAGATGGCGCGGCGAGCCCACGACAAAAAACGCGACGGAAAGACCGCAGAGGAATGGAGGGCCATCGAGGCCGAGCTGTGGAAAAACAATCCCGATTTAGACAAGGCCAAGATCGAAAACGCCATAAAGGAGTTCAGGGGGATATATGACGAGCTGCTCAAGATGATGAACGACGTCCGAATAAAAAACGGATATGAGCCCGTAAACTACCGCAAGGGCTATTTTCCTCATTTCAAAAAGGACAGCGCGGACAACATCATCGGTCTGTTCGGCCGGGCTCTGGGCATCAAGACCGACGTCACGGAGCTGCCGACGACCATAAACGGCATGACGCATATGTTCAGGCCGGGCATACAGTGGTTCGGAAATGCCTTAGAAAGAACGGGCTTCGAGACGACATACGACGCCGTGGAGGGCTTTGACCGATACATAGAGGGCGTTGCGAACGTCATATATCAGACCGAGAACATCCAAAGGCTTCGCATACTCGCAGATCAGGTCAGATATCGCACGAGCCCGGAGGGCTTGAGAAAGCAGATAGACGCCGTGAGAGCTGATACCCAATTAAACGAGGCACAGAAAAAGGCCATAGAGGACGACTTAAAAGAAAGAGGCAAATACAAGCTGTCAAACTGGGTGGTAAATCTCGACGAATACACGAACATCCTTGCGGGCAAAAAGAGCATGGCAGACCGAAACCTTGAGCAGGCGTTGGGGCGCGACATGTACAACGTCGTCAAGGCGGTCGAGTCGAGAGTCGCCGCAAACATGGTCGCAATCAATGTGGGCTCGTGGCTGACAAACTTCATCCCGATCACCCAGGGCTACGCGCTTCTGGGTACAAAGGATCTTCTCACGGGTATGCAGCAGACATTAGCGGCCATGAAGGAGAGCGACGGCATGGTCGAGGCCTCGGCCTTTCTCACGAACAGAATAGGGAGCGACCCGCTTGTTCAGACATGGGCGCAGAAGGCCTCGGCAACGCTGTCGTCGCCCATGTCGTGGATAGACAACTTCACGGCCGGCACGCTGGTGAGAGGACGATACAATCAGAACATCCGGCAGGGAATGAGCGAGGCCGCGGCCATGGAGGATGCGGACACCTTCGCGGCAAACGTCATGGCCGACCGAAGCAAGGGAAGCACCCCGACGCTGTTCAACCAGGCAAACCCCGTTACCAAGCTGTTTACTCAGTTCCAGCTTGAGGTCAACAATCAGCTGAGCTATCTGTTCAAGGATATTCCCCGTGAGACCAAGGATAAGGGCGTGAAGGCCTTGGCGCTCGCCCTACTAAAATTCTTCCTCGGCGCGTATCTTTACGATGAAGCATATGAATACTTCATCGGGCGAAGGCCGGCGCTCGACCCGATCGGAATACTGGTTGACACGGCACAGGATATAGCAAACGGCGAGAGCGCATATGACGTCATAACGGGCACTCTCGAGGACACGGCGGAGCAGCTTCCGTTCATAGGCGGCATACTCGGCGGCGGCCGCATACCGATAAGCAGCGCATTACCCGACGCTGGAAATCTTCTCAGGGCTGCGACAAATGAGGATTGGGACAGCAAGAAGAAGCGAAACGCAATATGGAAAGAGGTTTCAAAGCCTATTACATATACGGCGCTGCCGTTCGGCGGCGGTCAGATCAAGAAGGTCGCGCAAGGCATCGATGCGACGATCAGAGGCGGCAGCTACACCTACGATGCCGACGGCAACGATATTTTGCAGTATCCCGTTTACAATCAGAGCTTCGGTGACAGCGCAAAGAGCATTGCGGAGTCAGTACTGTTCGGCAAAACGGCGCTTCCGACGGGCCGGGAGTGGATAGGCAGCGGCTTTAAGAGCTTCGGTGCAAAGGAAACCGCTGCATATAAGGAGCTTACGGAGAGCGGCACTTCTCAGAAGGATGTATACGATACGCTCAAGGCCATACGAGCCGAGAAGACGAACAACGGCAAGAGGACGGCGATTTCCGACAGCTCTCTCACTGACAACGAGAAACGCATACTGTATAATCACATATTCGGCGAGAAGCAGGAGAACGGAACATACAAGTCCACTCGCACGGAGGAGATCGCGGCATTTAAAGAGGCCGGGCTTGACATGGACGACTTTCTGAAGGCGCAAAATCGGTATACGGATATCGGCAAGGAATATGATACTACATCGGACAAGGCGCTTGCGTTCTCGCGCTGGGTCAATCAGCAGGGATGGACGGCCGACCAGAAGGCAGCGGTCAACGACAGCTTTAAATACTACAGTCAGATACCCGCGACGGCGGCGAATTACAACAGCTTTGCCGATGCAGGCCTGAGTGATGAGACCGCATACAAGCTGGCCAAGGCGATAAATGACCTTGAGCCGCAGGACGGAGCGGACACCGTGAGCAGCACGCAGAAGTGGCGGGCGGTCGTCGATACGGTCAAGAACACAAACGATCAGCTCGCAGCGCTGGCACAGGTCATGTCCGAGAGCGAATACAGGAAGGTATCCGCCGGGCGCGCCCACGGCGTGGAGCCGTCGTCGTATGTTGCTTTCAAGGAGTCACTGCCGAAGTTCGATGCAGACGGCAACGGCACCTTTAAGCAGGCAGAGATCAAGGCCGCCATTGATGCAATGGGCGAAAAGTACGGCACGGTTCTTCCCGGCGGCAGCAAGCTTACAATTGCGCAGCAGGCCGTGCTTTGGCAGCTTGCGAATAAGAGCTGGAAGCCTAAAAACAATCCTTACAGCGTGGCAATAGGTCAAAAAGTCTACAACGAATTAAACGCAAAATGAGAAAAAGGACAGCGCAAACGCGCTGTCCTTGACTTTTGCATGAGGGGATGATATGTTGCATGTAAATGAAGCGTTAGACGTGTTATCGGTTTTTTCCGTGTGGAGGACCTGACGGCGAACTCGGAGCTTCGCTGCGGTATCTAAGTCAGCGATACAGCATGCCGTATCCTGAGCTTAAAGGCCTCTTGACAGATATAGGTAGAGAAGCCTCTGAAATGTTCCATTCAGAGGCTACGGCTTTTTTTGATGCTTTTGCAACCGTATAGCTCCACTTCATAGGAAGTAAATTCAGATATACATCTATGTTATCCTTATCTTGAACTACCATCTTGTCTAAAATGTGCTTATAGAACTCATCTTCGTACTCCACGCCGCTGACAATCTCTTTGATTGCGTCCTCAATCTCTTTTAAGAGCTGCTGTTGCTGCTCTATCATTTCCCGCTGTTTATCCACGCTTTCGATAATAGATTGAAGCTCCTCGATTTCAGCATCGCAGCTTGCACGGGTGGCAGTAAATTCGTCCTTGTTAATCAGATTGGACATATAAAGGTCAATCAGATTAGCCCGCTTGCCCTCAATCTTTTTAATCTGCTCTTGCAGCTTTAGGACATCCGTACCCGTCGTATCCATAGCAATGATGGACTGAATAACGGCAGTTAGGTTATTTATGATTTTATCTCTATTGGAGATTTCCATTTCATGAAGTATAATTTATAAGAAAAAGGAAACAATGCAACACCAAAACAAGGAGTTTTACAGAATTATGGTACCAAGAAACGAATATCCGAGGCCCCAGTTTGAACGGACGGACTGGCTGAATCTCAACGGAGAATGGACCTATGCGTTCGATTTCTCACGCAGCGGCGACGAAAGGGAATGGAGGAAAGCAACCTCGTTTGAAGGCAGGA
>ENA-ORMR01000862-ORMR01000862.1-human-gut-metagenome-genome-assembly--contig:-NODE-862-length-26431-cov-3.882204_pt1 | contig 26431 bp, 28 predicted proteins | sample MGYA00242107_ERZ509003 | MGnify/ENA primary metagenome ERZ509003 (study PRJEB26280, sample SAMEA2338699) | human gut metagenome | biome: human gut; feature: human-associated habitat; material: faeces... | reverse complement strand
ACAGACTCGAATCAACAGCGTCAAAGATACGATGAAGATCACGAACGCCATGTATATGATCTCGTCTACCAAGATGAGACAGGCGAAGAAAAAGCTGACAGATTCAGAGCCGTACTTTTACGGACTTCAGGGAGAGATTTCCAGAATCCTGAGGCATATTCCTGAGATCGAGCACCGGTATTTTGATGTGCGGGAAGAGATTCCAAAAGAGAAACGAAAGATAGGTTCCATTGTCATTACTGCGGATAAAGGACTTGCAGGAGCTTACAACCACAACATTGTCAAGGTGGAGGATGAGATCCTGGAGGAACCGGGAGAGCATAAGCTGTTCGTAGTCGGTGAGCTTGGCAGACACTATTATTCGAATAAGGGTGTGGAAATTGACACCAATTTCCTCTATACTGTGCAGAAACCGACCATGCACAGGGCAAGAGATATCGCGGAAGTGATTCTTTCCCAGTATGAGAGAGGTGAACTGGACGAGGTCTACATCGTTTACACCAGAATGGAAAATTCGATGCTGACAACGGTTGAAAAAATGAAGATCCTGCCGCTTGAGAGATCTTCATTTAATGAAATGAAAATGCCGCTTAACATCCATAGAGAGGCGATCGCGCTTTATCCATCAGCAGAGGCGGTTCTGGACAGCATCGTACCAAACTACGTGGTTGGTATGATCTATGGATGTCTGGTAGAGGCATATGCAAGCGAACACAATGCGCGAATGACAGCAATGCAATCAGCAACAGACAGCGCGCAGGAAATCATCAAAGATCTTTCTATTATATATAACAGGGCAAGGCAGGCTGCGATCACACAGGAAATTACTGAGGTTTGTGCAGGCGCCAAAGCCCAGAAACGGAAAAGGAAGTGAAAACAGGTATGAATAAAGGACGTATTGTACAGGTCATGGGACCAGTTGTTGACGTTGTATTTGAAACAGAAAAACCTGTTACAGTTGAAGCTGTAAACGCAGCATTGAAAGAAGCTGCTGACGGACACGTTCTTTGCTACTCTGAAGAACCATTGGTATCTTCTGACTACATCGGTTCATCACAATCTTCAACAGTTGACGCTGCTTTGACAATGACAATGGGCGACAACATGGTTAAAGTTGTTTCTTGGTACGACAACGAAATGGGTTACTCAACTCGTTTGGCTGAAACTACAAGATTAGTTGCTTCTAAATTATAATTAATTTAGAATTTGTTTGTGATAACAAAGAAGACAAGTCTGAAATTTTTCAGACTTGTCTTTCTATTTGTCTAATTTAATAAATGAGCAAAATGGTATAGCAACTTGTTTATTACCAGGGATAATCGTCATTGATTTCCCACTCGTCCCCCATAATAACAGCTGCGCAGCTATAAACACCTTTCTCGTTTATACATTGCCTGAGTGCAGTGTCTCTTTTAATACCATAATACGGAGCTCCAAGCAGTCTATATTGAGTACTCGAACTCATCTGGAGTCTGAATATATCCTTTCCCCAAGTGTTTGGCCCCTTATAACCATTTGTATCAATATCAAGCTCAACTTGTGTATCAATGCCGGTTTTTCTGACCATAACAATAACTATTGTTCCATCAACCAGATGTATTTGAGTCATATTACCCCCCATTGCTGACCCGCAGGTTTCACAAAAACCAATAACAGAATTGCAATCCATAACTCTTCCGTCAATTTTCTTGTAGGTAATATTTTTACAACCGTGAAGTCTGTTGTCGCGGTAAACATTGAGTTTCTTAAAATACGGAACTAAATATCTGTTTGCCCAGTTCCAGGAGTTATCACTAACTGAGAGATTTTCATCAAAATATTGCCAATATTTTGCTTCGCCTTCATGCACTTCCGCCATTTTAATTGCGTTATAAAGTTTTGAGTACATAACTTTAAGCTGATTTGCGGCCATTTTTTTCTGTTGTTTTTGTATAAGTGAAGGCAATGTCATTGCGGCAATAATTCCAATAATTCCTAAAGTTATGAGAACTTCTGCCAGAGTGAAGGCTTTGTTATTATTCTTCATATCATGCTCCCAAAAGTGATTTTTTATATCATTATTATGAATTAATTTATCACTTTTGTCAATAATTTCTGCTTTTTAAAATCATCATAACTTTTTTATATAAGGTATATGATTTTATTTAAAGGAGTTAGAAATGCAGAGTGTTAAGGATTTATTTGGAAAGAGAATAAAAGAATTACGAAAGGCCAGAAATCTAACTCAGGAACAACTGGCTGAACTTGTTGATATCGACACAAGAAATATTATAAAAATTGAAAACTCAGAGACTTTTCCGCGTGTAAAAACTCTTGATAAACTGCTTGAAGTTTTCCAGATTTCAGCATCAGAAATATTTCAAACGGCACATCTGGAAAATTCCGACCTCCTTCGAAAAAAGATTTTTCAAAAGCTGGAGGAAGACGAGGAACTTACAAAATTAATTTATAAAATGTTATTTTAATTTAGCTTAATATTGTTTTTTATTTTAAGTATAAGATTATGAAAGTGTTATAATATTTATTCTGCCTCTCTGAAAAAATTAGACTTTTGGTTTACCTATACGGGGAATATATTTTAGTAATAATATTTTAAGATATAAATAAGGAGAAAATTTATGTATATTTTAAAAATTATTACATTTGTTTTGGTTATAATAGGCGCCTTGAACTGGGGTTTGGTCGGCGCTTTCAATATTGATTTAGTACAATTGATATTTGGTGAAATGACTGTGCTCTCAAGAATTGTTTATATTCTTGTCGGAATTTCAGCAGTAATTTTTGCAATATTGGAGTACAAGCATCTTATAGACGATAAGTCAAATAAAACAGACCTTTATTAATATTGGTCTGTTTTATAAAATATGTTATGCAGAGAGTGAATTTAGAAATTCTTTATTTTGCTTCAAGGTATTTTCCGTTGCAAGAATTGAATAAACCGGTTTGCCTTTAAAAATGTAGTTTGCTGCATTCTGAATGTCTTCCGGTGTAATTTTATTAATCATCTCAAGTATCATATTTTCCTGATTAATTCCATAGGGTGAAATCAGTCCATATTCAAGTGATTTGTTTTTGCCGGAATTTGTTTCGTTTGAATTTAAAATCCTGTTGCGAAGTGTTAATTTAGCATTTTGTAATTCTTCATCCGAAACTTTTTCTGACTTCATTTTTTCTATATGTTTGTTGAACCCTTCAATTGATTTTTTCACATTGTCATAACTAATTTCATTTGTATCAAGGTTTTCGGTTGTTGTTCCGATATCAAGCGCAATTGTTCCGATATCGTCCATAAGTGCAACTTCGGAGTGGACTGAATATGCAAGATGCTGCTTTTCGCGCAAATCATTAAACAATCTTGAGGACGGGCCTCCGCCAAGAATTATGTTTAACAGGTTAAGCGTAATTTCGTCCTTAATATTCTGGTTAACTTTGAATTTGTAGGCTTCAATAATTTGAGCCTGAGGTTTTGCATGAACATCTGTCAATACTTTTGTTTTTTCAATCTCGGTATAGATTTCCTGCATGCTTGAATTCTTGTCTGCAACTTTTGGAAGTTCTGCAATTTCATTGAAAATCAGTTGTTTTAATTCCGGTTTTCTTGAAAACGGCGCAGAAATAACAATATTTGCCTGACTGTTTTCCAGGATATATTTGTAGAGGTTTTTAACATCCTCAAGCGTAACTTTGTCTATAGAATTCAAAATTTCTTCTTTTGTGTAGCCGTTTGGAAGCCCTTTAAAGATTTCTGCTGTAAGTTTATCATCGGCATCTTTTTCCGAAGTTTCTATTTCATCGCGGAGCTCACTTTTCATTTTCGATAGAGTTTCTTCAGTAAATCTTGGAGCCTGCAGAACTTCTTTTGCTGCTTTCAAGGCTTGCTGCATATCATCAGCGTAAAAATAGCTTGATTTAATTTTTAAGTCTTTGTCGCCTGCTGCAAAAATAAAATCAAGCGCGAGTTTGTCCAGTTCGGTTTGATATTCCTGTTCGTTTTTGTCTATGGTTCCGGAATTTAGTATTTTGAATAACAAATTTGCGGTAGCAGGTTTTGTATTTTTCGGATATTCGGGCGCTGTGTATAAAATATCAAACACCGCATTATTATTATTTGTATCGTGCAAAACAACTGCAAAATTATTATCAAGTTTGTATTCTTTAACTGCATCCATGTTTATTGCACGTTTCTGGACTTGTGAGCCGGTAAAAGAAATGTCTGCTGCTTTGTCGTGGTTTGCTTTAATGCTTTCAGGAGTTGCGCTTGCCGGATGTACAACTGTTAAAGAAGCTTTGTTCAAATCCATATATTTTTTAGCGGCTTTTGATATGTCTTGCGGCGTAATTTCTTTAACTATTTTTTCGAAATCTGTAAGCAGGTTCAGGTCGTTATCCTGGAAGGCTCCGCCAACAAGTGCGTTTGTGTAAGCCGATTGTTCATAAAGATTTGAATAATCTTTAAGCATTCGTTTTTTTATAACACTAAGTTCTTCTTCTGTCGGATTTGCTGCGGCAAGTTTTGAGATTTCAGAATAAATTGTTTTAATTATTTTTTCTGAATTTTCTTCTGTTCCTTCTGCAATCATAAGAATTGTGCGGCCGTCATTCGGTTTTGTACTTATTCTTTCAAGTTCGGTTATTGCACTGCTGTTGTAATCTTTTAACTTTTTGTCAATTCTTGAGGTTTTCGACATTGTAAGAATTTGTGACAAAGCTTGTGTAAGAATTTTCTCTTTTGCGTCATTATTTTTGGGGCCGTTAAACGAAAGAATTACGGAGGTTGCGGTTGCTTTATCCGAAATTATATCTTCGCGAACCGGTTTGTCAATCGGCTTTAATTCTTCAAAATGACGTGAAGACGGCGGATGTTTGGTTGATGTGAAATATTTTGACATCAGCTTCATTGTTTGTTCCGGGTCAACTTCTCCGGTGATAACCGTTACCATATTTGCCGGATAATAGTTTTGATTAAAATAATCAACAACATCTTCGCGGGTTATGTTTGTAATGTTGGAGGTAGTTCCGCCAATCATATCAAGAGATTTTGTATCAATTTGATAAAGGTTTTTGAGGGATTTGTTAATTCCGATATTCAGCGGGTCTGCCGTAATCATATTTATTTCGGAATTTACAATGCCTTTTTCTTTCTCCAGCATATTTGCTGCAAATCTTGGTGTTTCAAGCATTGAGGCGTGAAGTTTAATTTTTTCTTCCAAATCGGTTTTATTCAAAAGGTTTGAACTGATAAAGTAATTTGTTTCGGAGAATCCGGTAGAGGCATTTGTTGAAGCGCCCATTTTGTCTACGCGTTTGAAAAATTCTCCGGCCTCAAGTCCTTCTGAACCGTTAAAAAGATTGTGTTCTATAAAGTGCGAAATCCCGCGGACTTTATCATTTTCGTTCATTGACCCTGTATTAACATAAGTCTTTAATACGGTTTTGCCTTCCTTTGGTATAATTACAACCCGCTGGCCGTTTGCAAGTTTATACAGGCTTGCATTTGTGTCAAACGGAAGTTTTATGCCGCTGACTTTTTGATAAGCAATCGGGGTTTTAACAGAAAAATCAGGCGTCACGGTCTGCATTGTTGTCTCAGACGCTGTTTGAGGTACATCGCCTTTGAAGTTTTGATTTTTTTTATATGGTTCTGAAGTGTTTGTTTTTGTTGTTCTAAAGTCCGGATTAATTCTTAACATATACCTACCTATTCTCTACATATAATATTAAAAACAAGAACATTTAAAAAATTGCGCCTGTGTATTATAAAATTTTTTTTAAGTAAATCATGTCACTCAATTGCTTTCCATTTTCAAAAATAGGATGAGAATAGTTCTCTATAAAAAAGTTTTTTATTCTGTGTGTTTCAGCAAAACCTCGTTTTTTATAAAAATTAAGTGTTGTTTCGTTTTCTCCTGTGCCAAGAATTATGTTTGAGACATTTTCTTCTTGATATTTGTTACAAATAAAGTTTAGCAACCTTGAAGCATAACCGTTACTTTGGTATTCTGGATAGGTTGCCAAATTTTTTATTTCTATGGTTTTATTATCAATTTGAAGAACTGCGCATATAGAAATTAATGTATTTTTATCATACAACACAAAAAGATTTGATTGCTCTAAATATTTGTTAATCATCGCTTCATCCTCATCGCCGATTAACAAAAGCTCCATAAAATCTGTTTTATTTTTTGTTATCTCATATATTTTCATAAGTTAAATATATCATAACTGATAGAAAACTTTGCAGTCTGCGTATAAAACTTTTCTGGAAAAAAGGCGCCGCTTGCGGCGCCTTTTTATTTTATTTTGTTTCAGTGGTTTGCGGTTCTGTTTTAACCTCTTCATCTTCTGTGTCAGGTTCTGATTTGGTTGTTTCCGGTTTGCCGGTTTTGTTTACAAGCTTCAGGTCATAAACTCTTAACGCAAAGTATGGAAGTTTTTTGTCGCGTTCTTGCAGAAATAACACAAAGGTGTCATCTAAATAAAAATACCGCGGTGCAACTTCTTCGACCGGTTCAAGTGAACATCTCATCGTCGCAATTGCTGCTTCACTCTTAAGTTTAACGCCCTTACGGTTCATTTTGAAATCAACGGTTTGCAAAGCATCTGAAATTTTCATTTCAGTACCTTCAATTTGTTTTCCGGTAAGCTCAGGATATCCCTGCAATTTGTACAGATTTACATCCGGAACTCTAAGCTGGTCTTTTTCTTTGAAGTCATGCCAGCCCATATATCCGGCTTTTTTCACGTGCATATCGCTGTATAATTTGTCAAAAGTTTTGTTATCATCTGTTCTGTAAAGATAAACAATATCTTTTCCCTGCGTTTCAAGTGCTACCGCAAAGTCGTCAGGCGAGTTGTAAAATAATACATTAACGGTTTTGTCAAGCTCTTTGTCAGATTCATCATTTATGCCGAAATAGTCAACTTTGCCTCTGAATTTACCGAATCTTGAGGGTTCAAGTTTGTCAAACGGTGCTGCAAATTTAAAATCTTTTTTCAGCATTGTGTAGACTAAATATTTATCAGGTGCCGGTGTCCAGTCCAGCATATCAAGAATGTCGCTTGTTTCGTTAAATTTTTCTTTTATGCCGGTTTCGATTTCCTGTTTTAATTCAGGCGAGATTGCTCCGTAAGTTTTGTAATATGTATTTTCACTGAGCATGTCAGCTTTAAATCTTTGTTTGTTAAGCTCTTTTACTGTAACATTCTTTTCATCTCCGACTAATTTTATCGGGCCTTTTACAATGTTATTTTGCAAGTCATTCCAAACGATTTGGAAAGTTCCGACCCAGGCTCTGTTTTGCTGGGCTGTTTCGGATTTCAATGTCGGAACAAGAACAAATTCGGAATTAAGGCTTTTCTTCCCAAATCCGAATGCAGAGGCTGTTGTTGCACATAATAGGGTTATGGCAAGTGCTGCAAGTATTTTTTTCATCTTCTCTCCTTTTCATAAATGCCTTTTGCTGTTGCAGAAAGGCTTCTAGTCTAAATTCAAATACCTGAAAAAACTTTTTACCTTTCCGGCAGCGTCTTTTGTGTGCGGAAGGTTTGGTTCTTTGTAGTATTTTTCATAATTTCTTATAATATTATCCGGCAAATCTTCACCGGATTCAAGTATTTGTGAAATCATTTCCAAATATTCATCCTGCTCTTCTTTATATAGAATATCACGGCGGCGCAAATCTTCATCTGCTTCCAAATGTATTAGTGCATGAAAAGCAGCCTGAATACTTTTATCTTTTGTATCCGGCGGAAAATTTAAAAGAGCCTCTCTTACCGGAATAAATCCTATTAAAGCTTTTCTGACAAGCTCTGCAACCAGAAGCCTTTCCTGAAGATTTCCGCTCATTAGACCAGCATTTCACTGCATTCTTTTTCTATAAAACGCAGCATTTTAATTTTGTCATTGTCAAAGAATTGTTCGGAAACTGTATTTATGGCTTCAATAGCCATTTCACGTTTGTTCATTGCTGCGCGGTAGAAAAACTTTTTACCAACCTTGTATCTTACTAGAATGCTTTTTAATGTTAATCTGTCCATAACTGTTTTAATTGTAGTATATGCTCTTTCAACCCCGTTTGCAGACAGGCTGTCGACCACATCCTGAATTGAAATGTCACGTTCTTCACATTCGGCAGTAAGTGTCCAAATTGTATTTAAAATATCAATTTCTAATTTGCCGCAAGCCATATTTTTCCCTCACATTTCTATATCTCTATTTAATTACTAATATTGTAACACAAAATATTTCTTTTTCAATCTATTACCAAAATCTTTACATAAATTATATTTCATCAAACAAATCAGTTTCTTTTTTGAAATTGGTTTTTTGTTTGCGTTTTTTAAGATTTTTTTTCTTTGTTTTATCCGAAACCTTTCTGTATGCATTGTCAAGCGAAATTTTTGCGACCGGACGTCCGCTACGCCTGTCGAAAAACGTCAGCCAAAAATTTCTGTTTATATTGTCTACCGTAAAAGAGATTTTTCCAACCGCTTTATCTCCGGGGCTGATATGCTTGAACATCAGTTTTGTATCGCCGAAAATTGACGGCCTGAAAACCTTGTTGTAATCATTTATAAGTGCCATATCTAGGCCTGAAAAGGTTTTATCCGAAAGATTTGATATCAAAACAGTGATTGTGATTGTGTTTAATTCACCAAACGGGTCTTCTTCATGTTCAATATTGTTAATATTGATTTCAAGACCCGGATAAAGCAGTTCATGCTGCATAAGCGCTGTGTCTTTGTAAACCGGAAGCGGAACGGTTGTGTTTATTTTGACACGGATTTCATCACCGGGTGCAATTAAAACTTCACTGCCTTTTCTAAAAAGCGCCATGCCAAGGCCTATCGCGCCGCCGACAGCCGCCCCGCCTGCAAGCGTATAACCTTGAGAGGCGATTGCGGCTTCAAGACCAAGCAGATTAAGCGCTGCAAGCCCCCCTGCTGCGCCGCCCACAACCGTATATCCGACATCTTGCGCAATAATTTTTGTTGTTTCGGCTACTGGATGAAGTTTTGTTGACATTTTGCCTTCAATCGGAATTTCGCGACCGTCAGGAGTTATGAGATAATCAAAATCAAGTTCAATCCAGGCTGAACGGCCTAACCGTTTTGCATCGCTTGTTTGTGAAATTTTGCCATGAGCAATTGTTCCTTTGGGTATTATTACGCCCTTGTCGCCGTAAACCTCATTTGTAACTTCAGCGAAAAATTCATCGCCTTCCATATTAATGCTTCCATCAAGAACCTGCGAAACAGTCATATGAATAACATCTTTTCTCTCAAGATGCTCTATTTCTCCGGTAAATAACTCCTGTTCCGTTTTATTGTATTGATCGCTGTATTCGGCATGCCCTTCAAACACGGGGGAAGCCAGTACTGAGGTATTTAACATAAATGTGCTTATTAATAAAACGGATAAAAACTTTTTCATATAAATATTATACTACGCTATTAAAACTATAACAAATTTCCATCATTTATGATAATATAAAAATACATTATAGGAAAAAGCGAGGATTTTATGAATTTTAAACGCTGGTACGATATTGATGTTACAATGAGCAGAGCTGTTGCCTTGTGGGAAAGTGCGGAAGAAAGTTTGCAGACCGTTTGCGCGGACTATGTAATTGACAAACTTAAGGACATGGACTTTGAAATGTCGCTTGATGAGCAGTACAACTACATAATGCGCCGCTGGTATGATAAAAACATCAGGGTTTCTCACGCAATGGAATACCTGAAGCACGCACCCGAAGAAATTCAGCGTCAGCTTGCGCTTGATATTATTGAGTATATTGAACAGAATGAAAAAAGTGAGAAGTGAGAAGTGAGAAGGCCTTTACCTTAATGTTAAATTCGTGGCATTTTACAAATATTCATATTGAAAAGAACTTAGTGCCTTATTGCCTTCCACACCAAAAAACGTAACGGACTTTTCACTTCTCACCCCATCTTCACCAATCTTAACATGTAGCCATGTCATAGCACTTCATATTAAACTAAAACTATGAGTGATGAAATTAATCGTAATGTAATAGATATTTTTTCTCAACATAAAAAATCACCTTCCACAAATACTGAAAAGGTCAAGTATTATGCGGGATTCAATTATGTAAAACTTACTAAAGACAATAATGGTAACAAATTCAATTCCGAACATCTTTTGAAGTATTCTAAAGCTTGCCATTATATTGTTAGAGTAATGCGTGAAGTTAACGGCGAAATAGTTTTATATAATTATGATGTTCCGAACGATGAACTTTTCAGGTTCATGAAATCTTTTGAGGAAAACACCCTTGACGGTACGATTATTGAAATTGAAAAATATATTCCGGACGGCCTGGCATAAAACAATACCGGCGGGCGGAATAAATATAAATAGCGGAAAATATTATGAATTGTTTTTTTAGAAAATATCATGAAAGTTTATATAATTGTACAAAGCCTTACCAGTATGTTGGCGGAGAATTTCTCTCTTACAACAAACCCTTTGATGAGGCAAAACTTCGCTTCGCGTTCGCGTTTCCCGATAAATACGAAATCGGCATAAGCAATTTAGGTTTAAGAGTGCTTTACGAACAGGTAAATAAACAGCCTGACTATATGGCAGATAGAGTTTATGCGCCGGAAGCTGATTTTAAGCCGGAACCTCTCTATGCTCTTGAAAGCAAACGCCCGATTAAAGATTTTGACGCTGTCGGCTTTTCAATCCAGTATGAACTTGCGTATCCGACGATTTTGAAAATGCTTGAGATGGCCGGAATTCCATATAAAAATTCCGAAAGAAGCGAAGACGACCCGATTATTCTTGCGGGCGGCCCGTGCGCTTATAATCCTTTGCCGGTTGCAGATTTCATTGACGGATTTTTGATTGGCGACGGCGAAGACAGCATTCTGGAAGTTTGTGAAGTATTGGTGGCAACCAAAGGCTTGCCGCGCGCTGAAAGGATTAAAAAACTTTCCGAAATCGAGGGTGTCTGGTGTCCGGATTACTCCGAAAACGTAACAAAGTGTATTGCACAATTAAAATACGAAACTGCTCTGAAAAATTATCCGATTCCATTTTCGTCTTCAGTCCATGACCGCGCAATTGTGGAAATTCGCCGCGGCTGCGGCAGAATGTGCCGCTTTTGCCAGCCCGGGCACGTAAACCTTCCAATAAGAGAAAGAAGCGCCGAAGATATTATAAAAATAGCGAAAGAGCTTGTTAAAAATACAGGGTATGACGAATATTCACTGCTTTCGCTCTCTTCAAACGACTATTCAAACATAAACGAAGTTATAAAAGAACTAGCGGTTGAGTTTAATGAGAAAAAAGTTTCTGTATCATTGCCAAGCCAGCGCATTGACGGTTTTAACCTTGAGTTGGCAAATCTTGTCCAGAGTGTTCGAAAATCCACAATGACGCTTGCGCCTGAAGCCGGGTCACAGCGCCTGCGCGACGTTATTAAGAAAAATATTACAGATGAACAAATTCTGAATGCAGTTTTGACGCTTTACGAAAACGGCTGGTCAAGGGTTAAGTTTTATTTTATCTGCGGGCTTCCGACCGAAACTCTTGAAGATATGGATGAGATGGCAGAGCTTTTAAGACGGATAAAATACCGCGCAAAGCTTATCAAAAAAGAAAAAGATTTGAAACATGGACTTGATATAACCTGCACGCTTTCTATCTTTGTGCCGAAACCTTTTACTCCGTTTCAGTGGAACGGCCAGATGAATTTGGATAAAGTTACGGAGCATATTCACTACCTGATAGACAAAATTGCAAACTTAAAAGGCGTGAAAGTCAATTATCATGACAAATTCGTTTCAAGAATAGAAGCTGCTTTGACGCGCGGCGAGCGAAGTCTTTGTGACTATATTGAAGCACTTTATAAAAAAGGCTGTTATCTGGATGCGTGGGGTGAATATTTTGACAAAAACGTCTGGCATGAAACCGCGGAAGAATGCGGAATTTCATTACAGGAACTTGCAGAAAAGACTTTCGATATTGATGCTCCGCTTCCATGGGACTTCATTAATATCGGAGTTGACAAAGAATGGTTTAAAGAAGAATATCGTAAAGCTTTATCGATTACTTCCCCCGCCCCTGCGGGGAGAGGGATAGAGGGTGAGGGGTCAAATCCGCATATTGTTCCGACCTGTGAAAAGGGCTGCGTAAATTGCGGCGTCTGCAAAAACTTAAAAACACACAAAGTTCTTGCAAAACCCTTCAAAGCTTCTGAAAACGCTCAAAAAATCAACTTTGAACCGGTTGACCCGCACACGCACGAAACTGACAAACGCGAAGTTTTCAGATACCGTATCAAACTTACAAAAACCGGAATTTTAAGATATTTTTCACATCTTGACTGGCAAAATACCTTTTTCAAAGCACTTTCAAGAACAGATATAAATATTGCCTTTTCACAAGGATTTAACCCATCAATGAAGGTTTCGATGGGCGTTGCGCTCCCGCTTTTTGCACAAAGCGTCTGTGAGTTTGTTGATATTGAAATTTACGATAATCTCACGCCCGAACAACTCAAACTAAAGTTGGAAAAAGTTCTTCCCGAAGGTTCGGAAATAATAAGTATTGTAAAAATTGAAAAATCAGCAAAATCAATTGATACAACCGTGTGCTGGGCAGAATATGAAGTAAAGATTTTTAATAATTCTCTTTACGATTTTGAAGATTTGAAGTATAATACGAACAGAGTTTTGACTTCTCCTGAAATTTTTATCGAGAAGAAAAACAAAAAAGGTTTAATTAAAAAAGTAGACATCAAACAGTGCATAAAATCTTACAGATTTGCAGATGAAAGTCTATTCATAGTATTAAAAACCGGTCAGAACCTTGAAGGCGGAATCCCGTCTCTGAGAGCAGACACCTTGATGGAGCTTATATCACCTGATGTTAAATTCGACATCACACGAACAAGGTTCTTTGACGAAAAAGAGTTAGAGGTTTAAACAAAGGATTTTTTATGAACAACAAAAACACAAATCAGCCGCAGCCTAAAAAAATTGTTATTGCTGAGCGCGATAATATTGCCGCGGTTTTAGAAGGTAAGAAAGTTACTGATTTTTTCATTCACAGAGGCGAAGTTCTCTTAGGCGATGTTTATCTGGCAACAGTTGACAACATTCTGCCGAGTATTGACGCGGCTTTTGTCAACGTCGGCACTGATAAAATGGGATTTCTTCACGCGCAGGACGTTATGGGCAAAGGAAGTTTGAAAGAAAAACTTTCACCAAAACAAAAACTCATAGTTCAGGTTGTAAAAGAACCAACCGGCCACAAAGGCCCTCGTGTTACAACAGAAATAAGCCTTCCGGGCAGATTTCTGGTATTGATGCCAAATGAGCCGGGGGTAAGCGTTTCGAAAAAAATAGAAAATTCAAAAGAACGCGCAAGATTAAAAGCTATTATGAATTTAATTAAGCCCGTAGGCGTCGGCGTTATCATAAGAACAGAAGCCGAAGGCCAGTCTGAAGCTGATATTCAGGAAGATTTGGAAATTCTACTTGAAAAATGGAACAACATTATCACAGCCGCTGAAACAATGACTCCGCCTAACCTTATCTACCGCGACCAGGATTTACTTTACAGGGTAATCAGAGAAGCCTGCACGGAGGATACTAAAGAAATCATTGTTGATACAGCTTTTGCGATGAACAGAGTTCAAAATATTTTGCAAAACTGGCACATGAACAAAAATATCGAAGTTACGCTTTACAAGGGCACTGAACCTTTGCTTGTTGCAATGGATATTCACAAAGAAATTAAAGCAGCATTGAATATCAAGGTTAATATGCCCTCAGGCGGATATTTGTTCATTCAGCAGACCGAAGCTTTGACAGTTATTGACGTCAACAGTGGAAAATTCACAAGCTCATCAACTCAGGATGAAACCATTTTGAAAACAAATATCGAAGCAGTTCACGAAATCGCCCGTCAGTTACGTTTGCGCAACATCGGCGGTATGATTATCATTGACTTTATTGATATGCTTTCACGCGCCGACAAGCTTGCGATTATGGAAGAACTTGAAATTGCGCTTGAGCCTGACAAAGCAAAACCGCAGGTCGGCCAGCTTTCAGATTTGGGGCTTGTTGAATTGACACGCCACAGACAAGGTCAAAGTTTAGCCGAAATCTTTACGAAAAAATGTCCGCATTGCCAGGGCACAGGATGTTCGGTAATTGATTTTAACTTTGCAACTCCGACCGCAGAAGGTGAATACAGGGCAAAAGCCGCTAAATTGAAGCTTCCTGTAAATAACTTCAAAAAGAATAACAACAAAAACTTTAACAAAAATCAGCCTCAGCAAAACCAGCAGCCGCAGGCAGAGGTTCAAGAGCAAGCCGCACCGCCTGCAATTGAAGTTGAAAATCCCTCTCAAAACGCTGTTCAAGAGGTTGAAAAACGTGAAAATAACAAACGCCAGCGCAACAAACGCAAAAAGTTTGACAAGCAAGAGCGTGATTTGAATACCGAAGTTCAGGCTGAAATTAAACAGGCAGAAGAAATTCCGACTGCTGAAACAGTTATCAGGCCAATGGAAGAGATAAAACCGGTTATCGAAGAACAGGCAAAAACTGTCGAAACTCAGGTAACAGAACTAACAGAGCCGGTAGTTGCAGAATCCGAAGAAAAGCCTGAAAAGAAGACAAAAAAAGTTCGAGGAAAAAGAAATAAAAAACAAGAATCTGTTGAAGTCGTGTCTTCTGATGAATCTGCGCAACCGCAACCTGTATCTGATGAAGCTGTTAAAGTTTCAGAGTTAGCAGCTGAACAGCCTGAAGAAGCGCCCAAAAAGACAAGACGTCCGAACAGAGGTTCTTCAAAGAAAGGACGTGCTAAAAAATCAAGCGAGGAAAAAATTGAAACTCCAGTTCAATAAAACAATTAAATTTATTTCATTAATCGTTTTTGCGGCCGCAATTACATTTATTGCGTCACAAAACGGTTTTTGTAACAGTGAGGTCGCAAATCAAATTCCTGCTATTGCGGAACAAGCTCCAGACGTTGCAAAGCATGAGGCAATTATAAAGTTTGCTATTGCAATGGCAGGCGTTATGCTTTCTTCTTTCGTAATTTTTGCAGGACTCTGGATTTATAATAAATTCTTTGTTGACAAAAGCCTGTTTCCAAATAACGACAAAGATGATGTTCTAAATACTCCAAAAACGGTTGAAGAAGCTGTTACTTTCTTTATCAAGAGGAATAAATTATGCTAAAACCTGCGTTTGGAATGGTTTCAATGCTGCTGGCACTTTTGATTTTAGGCGTTATGGCAGCGATGATGCTTCCGATGCTAAAAGCAACAAGCGGAGCCAGTATCGGCGGAACTTCTCTTAAGCAGGAAAGTGTTGAGCAAAAAGCTGATGAAATGATTAAAGAAATTGAACTTCGAAAACAACAGACAATGGATTATTACAATAATTCCCATCAGTAATATGTTTTTGGGTTTTTCTTGTATTCTCCGTGCAGCCGCTTAATTTCATTTAACAAAAGCTCTTTATCTTCTTTGCTTATTTGTCCTACGGTTCGATACGGATATTCTCTAAGAAAAGTTCTGCCATTTTTATCCATATCATAATCATATCGAAGTTTTAAAATATCGTTAATATCATCCAAAGAGAGCTTTACTATCTGTTCATTTTTATCAAGTGTGAAGGATAAAACCGGACTGTTTTTTGAGATAAATCCGTTTGGATATTTTTTATCTCTGAAAATATGGTAGTGCGAATTTTTTAAAGAAAGGTTTGCTTTTTGAACTTGAGCTGTTTTGTCATTTTTCAAAAGATTTATAATATATTCGACACTTTTTTCTAAGGAAGATTTTTCTTTAACTTTATCCGTAGTTTGTGAGAGTTTATCAATCTTATCAGGAAGATAAATTTTATCATTTGCGTGCAAGCCGTTCATTTTTTCAACGGTGTTTAAACCATTAATTTTGGCAATCAAAAGCATATATTCCTGAATTTCTTTATTCGAAACATTTTTGCGGCCAAGCTCCTGCTTTGCCAGTCCCCAGAGCGATTCACCGGCTTTTAAGTTATGTTCTTTTTTTTCTTTTACTTCCGGCAGCGACGCCATAACTTCATTAATGTAAGCCTGTACGGCGGTAATTTTTTCAGACATAATATTTCCCCTATACAATTTCCCAAGTAATTATATAAAGTATTTTTGCTGAAAAAATTTGCCTTTATATTACAATTTTATAACTGAAATTTCGAAAATATTGTAAATGCCTTATACTTCAACAACTTGTGAGCGAAGATTTTGGTGGTTGTGAATTATTTCAATCATTTCTTTCATAATTTTGTTGTAAGGTGTTTCAATTCCGTGTTTTTCGCCTAATTTTACAATTGTTCCCGCAAACATATCAACTTCGGTTTTCCGTCCGGCCTCGACATCCTGAAGCATTGACGTTTTGCCTTCAGGAAGCATTGTTTTAAGATGTTCAACGGTTTTTTCAATCATATCTTCGGTGTTGTTAACCCCTTCTGCTTTTGCTATTTGCTGAACTTCGTGCATTATGTTTACGGCAAACTCCATAAACTTTTCGTTTTCAAGCATTTCGCCAAAAGTCATTCTTAAAATTGCGGTAGGCTGATTTGCTGCAACATTGAGCATGAATTTCAACCATAGCGAATATCTCATATCAAGAGGAATTTTGTAATTTATTCCGGCTTTATCAAAAAATGCTTTTACGCGTTTAACATTTTCAGAAACAAGAGAATTGTCTTTCGCACCGAAAACGATAGTGTTTACGTTGTCGTGAGTTATATTGCGGCCTTCTCTTATGGCGCTGTGGCCTATGAAATAAGCAAGTAAAACCTTTTCCCATCCGTAAGCTTCTGCCAGAATTTCCTCGCTTGTTACGCCGTTCAGCAATGAAAGAATTACGCTATCCTCTTTCACAAAGTTTTTGATATTTCGACAAGCCTCATTAAGCCCGCTGAATTTTGTTGCAATAATTATTAAATCAGCTTTGAAATCGGTATCTTCCGGCAAAACATAATTAAAATGTAATTCCCTGCCGTTAAAAACCATAGGATTTCTGGTATATTTCTCCAGCCTGTCTTTATCAACAAGCACCCGTAAATCTGCACTGTCGAAATTTTGGATTTTGTCGGCATAAATACTTCCGACTGCACCAATTCCGCATATCAAAACATTTTTAATATCATTCATAAAATTATTTTACCACCACTTTAAATTCTTCGTTATAATCTGAATATAAATTTAATGCGGCCAAAAGTATATTAGTCGGATAGCCAATTTTGTAAATTTTTTTTACAGTCCGGCAATTTCTGCTTAAAAAAATACTTTATAAATACATAAGTGTAGTGAAAAAGTGTGTAGGTAATAATGGGAATAGATTTTAATCCCTGTTTAAATGTGCATGGTTTAAATCTTAACGTACGTTCGCAAATAGCCTCTCCAGCTTTTGCGTCACAGACTCCGCCTGACAGATTTGAAAGCCAAAACCCTGCAAGGTTTACTAATGAAGCTGTTCTTACAAAGCTTATAAACGCCAATCCTAAAATTATTTCAGTTTTGCAAAGTGTTAACGCGCCTTGTAAATTAAACATGAAAGATTTGGAAACTTTACTCCAAAACCATTGTTCTGATGTTCAAAAAATTGCACTCGGGATTTCTGCGAACCTGCCGTTTTCACTAAAAGCAAAGGTTAATGAAAAAGCGCTGTCAGATGCTGCATATCTTCATGATATCGGCAAAGTCCTCATTCCGCCGGAAATCCTTAACAAAAACGCAAAACTTGATGAAACTGAAACAAAAATTATGCACAAACATTCCGAACTCGGCTATGAACTTTTGAAAAACACAAACCTTGACAAAACAACACTTAATCTCATTCGCAACCATCACCAAAACGCTAAGAAAAGCGGTTATCCGTTTGTGAATAATGATTTTCGTGCGGATTTGAATTTGCAGATTTTGACGATGGCGGATAAATATTCGGCTTTGACCGAAAAACGCTCATACAAGGAGGCTTTCACACCAAAGGAAGCTTTGACAATAATTTATCAGGACGTCAAAGACGGCAAACTTCATCCGTTTGTGTTTAAAGCGCTCGTAAATTACGCCAACAGCCGGCAGCCTGTTGAAGCTGCATAATTTATCTAAAAATAGTTTGTTCTCTGTCTGGACCTACGCTTACAATTGAAACCGGAACTCCGAGAAGTTCTTCAAGCCTTTCAAGATACTTTCTGCAATTTTCGGGAAGTTTTTCATACTCGCGAATGCCCGAAATGTCAGTTTTCCAGCCCTGATGGGTTTCATAAACCGGCTCTAAGTATTTGTGCATAAATACATCAGTCGGATAATGTTTGTAAATCTTTCCGTCGCGTTTGTCTTTGTAAGCCGTACAAACTTTGATTTCGTCAAAAGTGTCGAAAACATCAGCTTTTGTGAGCGCGATTGAAGTCAATCCGCCAACAAGCACTGAATATTTCATAATAACAGCATCAAACCATCCGCAGCGGCGCGCACGGCCGGTTGTGACACCGAATTCGTGTCCAATCTCCTGAATTTTCTTGCCTGTTTCGTCAGTAAGCTCTGTTACAAACGGGCCTTCGCCGACGCGTGTTACATAAGCCTTTGCCACCCCGATAACTTCGTCAATCATTGTCGGTCCGTAGCCGCTACCTGTTGCGGCTCCGCCGCCTATTGGGTTTGAAGAGGTTACAAAAGGATAAGTACCGTAATCCACGTCAAGCATTACGCCCTGAGCGCCTTCAAAAAGGATTTGTTTGCGGCGTGAGTTTTCTAGTAATTCCTGCCACTCAAAGCAAACATATGGTTTGAAAATTTTTGCGTAATTTTCACATAAAGCCAAAATGCATTCTTTTGTATAAGGCTGTAATCCGTAAACTTTTTCCAATTGTTTGTTTTTGAGCGGTAAAATAATATCCAGTTTTTCGTTAAGGGTTTCTTCGTTGTATAAATCACCGATTTTCAACCCTATGCGTGCGGCTTTGTCAGTGTAAGTCGGTCCGATTCCTTTTTTTGTGGTTCCGATTTTGCCTTTGCCGGCTGTGTTTTCGGAATATCCGTCAACTTCGGTGTGATATGGCATTGTAATTGAAGCAAGAGGGCTGATTTTTAGCCCCGAAACATCAATTCCCTGTTCAATAAGTTCGCCGACTTCTTTTTGAAAAGCTTCCGGAAGAATTACCGTGCCGGCTCCCAGAAAACATGTTTTGCCTTTGTATAAAATACCTGAAGGAATAAGGTGAAATTTGTAGGTTTTGTTGTCCGCAACAACCGTGTGGCCGGCATTGCATCCGCCCTGATAGCGAATAATTAAATCCGCATCATGCGCCAAAATATCAGTAATTTTTGCTTTGCCTTCGTCGCCCCACTGTGAACCTACAACAACTTTGTTTGTCATTTTGTATCCCTTCCGTAAACTTATTTCAACATAGATATTTTACCACGGAAATATTGAATTATATAGCAGAAATATAGTAAATAAGTTAATTTAAGGTAAACGGGGTAAATTTGCATATAGATAAATAAAAATCGCCATCTAAAATGACAGCGAAAACATTAATAACATAGGGTGCTAAAGTTATTGTTCTAATTTGTGGCTTTTTTATAGAACTTACCCTATGGATATATTATTAACTAATTATATTTATTTGTCAAGTACTTTTCTTAATTCTGTAATACTGTTTTTAAATATAAATTTTATAGTTTTGGAGATATACCTATAAGAAAATCGCCCAAGGTGAGCTTAGGCGAGAATTATAACAAATAGTTTAGTTTAAAAAGTTCTGGTGTTTTAGCCGCAACCTGCAGTCCATACGGACTGCAGGGATTGTAACTTATATTATGCGGTTAAATTATTTTGCGTAAAGAACAGCTCTTGCTGCTGCAGCAGCAGGAATAATTGACTGGTCATAAAGAAAAACTGGATATATATCAGTTGGGTTTGTTACAGTACATGCCCCGTCATCTTTGCCTGAATCTGTTGTATCTAGTGAACCAGTATCACAGGCTACAAGTCTGTTAGGAGCTTTTTGTCCATTTACATCAATAAACGCCGTACAATAATGGTCTGCTTCTGTTGCTGTTGCAGCCATGCAGTTTGCTTGCGCATTATCAAAAATAAAAGATATACCATCATTAAAGAATAAAACAGTTTTGTCATCACTCCAAGTTGTACTATCAATATATGATGAAAAGTTTACATCTGTATTACCGTGTAATGTAGCAAGTGCATCGGCATCTGCTAATGTTTCATTCCCATCTGCAATACCAACTAATTTCCAGCAATCTGGATCTCCATCTGTATTATTAAAATCAGTTGTATTTGCAACTTTAACAACATTCATACGATTTTTAAACAAAGAATATAATGTTTGAGCTTCTCCGTCAGCTTCTGTTCCTTGTTCTGTTCCAGCTACTGTTTGCGACAAGTCATAATCTTCAAGTGCAATGTTCATAACAACAGCTTGAGACATAACTGACAATGCTTTTTTGTAAGCTGTTTTGTACTGAGCACCCTGTGTCGAGTTAATCAAGGTCGGCATGGTCATTGCAGCAACAACCCCGATAATACCTAAAGTAATCAACACTTCTGCAAGAGTAAACGCGCCTTTTACGCCGTTACCAATAGTTTTCTTTAACATCTAAAATACCTCCGTTTATTGTACAATTCCATTTATTAAGTAGGAATTAATTATAATTATATCTTATAAATAGAATTTTGTCAATATGTTGGATAGAATATTTAATAAATTCTGTTTATTAGATAGTTTAATTACCCCCTTGAAATTGTAATTATATATAGATATCGGGAGCTTAGTTATGTCTTTAAAAATCCAACTTGGACAAAAAATCCAAATGCTGCGCAAAAAACGCAGACTTACTCAAGAGCAGTTTGCCGAGTTAATCGGCATTGACCCTAAAAATGTCAGTAAAATTGAAAACGGCAACAATTATCCGTCTGCTGAAACCCTCACTTCTATTGCCAAAGCTCTTGAAGTTGATATATATGAACTTTTTGTTTTTAAGGAGGAAATTTCTTATGAAGATATGCGCGAACAAATTATAAAAGCACTCGACTCTGACAAGGCCGTTATGTATTTGTATCAGGCTGTTAAGCTAATGTAAGTTAATATTTTGGCTATATTTTGTTTAGAATTTCCGGGATTATCTTGTAAGCGTCGCCAACTATTCCCAAATCTGCAACTTCAAATATCGGCGCATTTTCATCCACGTTTATCGCAATAATTTTTTCACTGTCTTTCATGCCGACAATGTGCTGTATTGCACCTGAAATTCCGCATGCAATATAAAGTTTCGGCCGAACTGTTTTTCCGGTTTGCCCGATTTGAATTTCTTTCTGTACAAGTCCGCTTTCTACAACGGCACGGCTTGCTCCGACTGTACCATTAAGCTTTCTTGCTAATTCTTTTAACAGTGCAAAGCCTTCGGGCGTGCCAATTCCGCGTCCGCCTGCAACGATTACTTCTGCGCTGTCAAGTTCATTCAATTCTGATTGAAGGGTTTTGATAAAGTCCAGCAATTCTACTTTTTGTGTTATGTTTGAAATATCAGCCGTTTTGTAAATAAACTCTGTATTTCGCGGCGCATTTTCGCTCATTGGTTTGAAAACCTTCGGGCGGACGGTTGCCATTTGCGGGAATTTTTTGCACAAAATTGTTGCCATCAATTGACCGCCAAAAGTCGGACGGGTTGCCGCAAGCTGTCCTTTTTCGTTTATGTCCAAATCCGTGCAGTCGGCGGTTAAGCCTGTGTGAAGCGCTGACGAAATTCTCGGCGCTAAATCTCTTCCTTGCGCGGTTGCGCCAATCAGCATTATTTCCGGTTGAATTTCATTTGCCAAATCGATTGCTGTTTTTGCATAAAGTTCGGTGTCGTAATTTTTGTATTTTTCGTTTTCAAAAACATAAACTTTATCAATGCCGCTGTTTACAAAACCGTCTTTATAAAGCGCCATATCGCAGGGTTCGGTAATCAAAAGTGCTGAAATTTCGCAATTGCCAAGTTTTTTCGACAGTTCAAGCGCTTTTGCGGCAAGTTCGAAAAATACAGTGTGAATATATTTATCACGCGTAACTTCTGCGTATAAAAGAATTCCTTTATTTTCACTCATTTGCACCTGCCTTGAATTCGAGTATTTTTTCGCAAATTGTGCCGGCTGTGTCGTCCGTGAAGATTATTTTTTCACACTTGTGTTCGACAATTGGACGAAAAGCCTTGCTTACGTATGTTGGAGAACCTTTTAAACCAACGTCTTCTGGATTTAATCCGATATCGGCAAGCGAATATTTGCGGATTTCTGTCCGCATTGCTTTTTTTACTCCGTTAATTCTTGCGCGCGCCGGCTCTTTGTTATTTTGCAAAACGCACAAAAGCACAGGTAATTTTGCCCTTAAGGTTTCAATGCCATCGTCTGCCTGACGGGTTACGACAATATAATCCTCGCCGCATTCAAGTACTTCTTTTACAAAGGTAATTTGCGGAAGGTTAAGGTGGTTTGCAATGCTCGGGCCTGTTTGTGCAGTGTCGCCATCTATTGCAAACTGTCCGCAAATGATGATATCAAACCCCGGAACGGCTGTTTTAATGGCGTTCGCAAGGGTTTTGCCTGTTGCATAGGTATCCGCGCCGGCAAATTTTTTGTCTGTAATCAGCGCACCATTATCAACCCCGACTGCAATTACTTTTTTAAGCATGTCTTCAGCTTGCAGAGGCCCCATTGTCAAGGCTGTAATCTCGACATCTTTGCAGGTGTTTTTGATTTGTAATGCGGCTTCAAGCGCATAAACGTCGTAAGGGTTTATAATGCTTTCAACCCCTTCTCGCTGGATAGTATTATGTTCCGTCCACTTTATGTCTGATGTGTCCGGAACCTGTTTTATGCAAAGTGCTATTTTCATAATTTATTACTGTTTGTGTTTCTGTGCGGCTTGTCTGGAGTTCGCTGAAAGAAGCGCATTGTAAGCCATTATATACATAGAACATTTTTTTACGCTCGGAATGTACCAGCTGCAGCGTTCTTGCGTGCAGACCATGTCAATTCCGGTTCCTATGCTTAATACCGGACAAAAAGGAATATCTTTTTTCTGAGCCATTCGTTTCTCCTGTTTATTTTACTGCTGAGTTGAAGCTTGTTTCAGAAGATTGCAGTTTTGGTCGCGTGTTCTCTCCTGATCTTTGTAAATACGTGTTCTGTTAATAACTTCATCAAAATCAATTTTGTGGGCATCAAAATCCGGGCCGTCAACGCAGGCAAACTTAACTTCTCCGCCAACGGTAACTCTGCACGCTCCGCACATACCTGTTCCGTCAACCATAATCGGGTTCATGCTGGCTTCTGTGTATATTCCTTTGTCACGGGTCAAATCTGCCACTGCACGCATCATTGGCATTGGCCCTACAGCGATAGCATAATCCACTTTTTCACGGTTCATGATTTTTTCCAATACCTGGGTGACGAAGCCTTTTTCACCCATTGAACCGTCGTCGGTTGTTATGAATAGTTCTGTGCAAGCGTCTTTCATCTTGTCTGCCCAGAAAATTAATTCTTTTGTTCTGGCGCCCATTATCATGTAAACTTTGTTTCCTGCTTCTTTGAACGCTTTTGCAATTAAATAACAGGGTGCTGCTCCGTAGCCGCCTGCAAGACAAACCACTGTTCCATATTTTTTTATGTCTGTCGGCTTGCCAAGAGGGCCTACAATGTCATGAATTTCTTCACCAACGTTAAGTTCTGCAAGTTTTTTGGTTGAGTAGCCGACCGCCATGAAAACAAGAGTTAATTCGCCTTTCTCTTTGTTTACATCGGCAATTGTAAGCGGAACTCTTTCACCGTTTTCGTCTGCTCTAAAAATTATAAACTGTCCGGCTTGCGCATTTCTTACAACGTACGGCGCCTCGACTGTTATTTCATATTGGTTCGGGCAAATTTCTTTCTTTGCCAGAATTTTGTAACCCATTTTTCTCTCCTGTTATTCTTTAACAACATTGTACTACAAAAAATCCACAAGAAATAATTCTTTATTATTTTTAATATAATTAAACTGTTTTGTATGTATATTCAGGGTGCTGCTTGAGTTTTTCTTCAATTTCGTCGAAGGTCAAAAGCCCCTGTGTTGCTCCGAATTCGGAAACTGCTCCGGCGGAATTGACAGAAGCGTACATTAATGAACGTCCTATATCAAGCCTGTTTCTCTCCAGTGCGGCGCAGAAGGTCGAAGCAAAAGCATCACCGGCACCGAGAGTTGACACAACCGGACCGTCAAAAACAGGGCAAAGATAGAATTGGTTTCCATCGTACGCATAGGCTCCATGTTTTCCGTCTGTAATTACGATTACCTGATAATCTCTGATTTTTAATTTTTTCAGCATTTCTTTAACATCAGGATGAAGCGGCTCTTCTGAATATTTAGTCTCGCGGGTGTCAGGGCGTTCCTGAATTTGGGTTGCTAAAGAGGCTTCTTCTTTGTTCATAACAACGATATTTGCGTTTGCAAGGATTTTCTTAAGGTAATTAAACCCTTTTTTGATGCTTGATGAACCGGCATTAAAGCATACAAACACATTGTTATCGTGCGCAAAAGTTGCAATATCGTCAAGAACTTTGGTGCTATCACCATTCATAGGCGCAATGTAAAGCAGTTTTGCGTTTTTGATTGCATCAAAGTTAATATCAGATTTCTTAATTCTTGCATTTGCGCCGCGGTGCGCAAGAACTGTTCTATCACCTTGAAAACTTACCAGAATTATAGAAAAACCTGTGCTTTCTTTCGGGTCTTGAATTATGTTTGATAAATCAATATCTTTGTTTTTAAAAGCTTCTAAAACTCCATCCGAATATATATCGTCCCCGATTTTGAAAATCGCACTTGTTTTATAGCCCAGATTTGCAAAGTTTACGGCAGTGTTAACTCCGCCCCCGCCGACTTGAGAGGTGAAATCCTCAATTTCAACTTTGGCTCCGTAGGGGTAACTCATAAATTCTGATTTTTTATTTTTTGTATAAACTGAAACAATGTTCGCATCGTCGCTTTCAACAAAAACATCCATTGTTGCGCTTCCGATTGTAATTACGTCACACATCTTAATATCCTCCAATTATTTTCATTCTAGCATAAAAACTGTAAATAAATATTAATATTTGTTTTGCAAAACAGGCAATTTTTCTAACCAAAATTTGTTAATAAATTTACGAGGAAAAATATAGGGGAATTTTATTATGTCTGATTTAGCAGTAAAAGAAAACACAACTATTGTTATTGAGAAAGACAAAGGACTTACACATGCTCTGAGAGATTTGGTTAAAAAAAATCCTAACTCAATACTTTCGGACGGGAAAATTACAGCAAAGGAATGGAACGCTGTTTTGGATAAACTTATTGATATTAACAACGCAAGAAAAGCAAATAACCAGAAACCGATATTCACCGGTGGTACTGACAAATCTCGTGCGGGCTGGCATTCAAGCTTTGTTGTTCATCCAAATCAAAAGATTGAATTTACTCCAGAAGAAATGAGTGCACTGTATTCTGCAATGGGTGTGACTTTAAAAAGTATAGAAAATTCTGAAAATGCGACTGAACAAAAAGTAGAAAGTAACCCTGACTCCACAGTAGTTACTCAGTCGGAAAAACAAGATACAATTCCGTCACTAAAGACGGATCCTGTACCGGAAAAATCAAAATTGGATACTTCCAAAGTTGTTTCAGCTACACAAAAGGATAGTGTTGCGTTACCTGCGGCTGAGCACGAAAAAACAGTCATCAGCGCTGATGACTCAACTGACGTAAAAGAAGCGCCAGTTGATACTTCCTCTAAGAAATCAAGATACGAACTTAGCTGGGGAGAAATCGGAAAAATCTCACTCAAAAGCGCTAAGAATTTTGTAAAAGGAATGTTCTGTGATGAAAACGGTTTTAGCCTTAAACGCACGGCTACAACGGTTTTAAAAAATTCATCTTTAGGCCATTTAATTGGTGATGTTAAAATTGCATTAGAACATAGTGGTGTAGAAAATCCTTTATTTCATTCCATTAAATTAATTGAAAATGATGCAAATTTACATATTATTGTAAAGATGAAAAAAGGCGATCAGCCGATCATACAAAAGCCATCCAAATGGTGGATGACTTTAAAAAGACCTTTAAAGACGATATCTTTGGAACCGACTTTGAAGCTTTAGTTGCTGATGAAAGATATAAATTCCTTGCCACTTTAGTGAAGGGAATTTTAATAAAAAAAGTAAAAGAAACAAAAGATAACAAAAATCAACTTGTCGTTACAAAATCGGATAAAATTGACAAAGTATTAACCCATAAAATTTGGGGTATTCCTATCTTTTTAGTCATCTTATTTATCATCTTTCACTTAACTTTCTCTGAAAACTTTTTATATTTA
>ENA-ORMR01000860-ORMR01000860.1-human-gut-metagenome-genome-assembly--contig:-NODE-860-length-26462-cov-2.956830_pt1 | contig 26462 bp, 18 predicted proteins | sample MGYA00242107_ERZ509003 | MGnify/ENA primary metagenome ERZ509003 (study PRJEB26280, sample SAMEA2338699) | human gut metagenome | biome: human gut; feature: human-associated habitat; material: faeces... | reverse complement strand
TATCGCTTGAAACCGAAACCCACTGCTTACCCTTGGTAACGCCCGGTCTGTCCTCCACCTTAGCACGCTTTGATCCGGCAAGTCTGTTTATAAGCGAGGATTTGCCGACATTCGGTATTCCAACTATCATAAGCCTTATAGAACGTCCTGTCATTCCCTTTTCAGACCATCTTTTTATATCGTCTGCTAAAACACTTTTGACAGTCGGAAGTATTCTTGAAACGTTCTTTCCGCTGCGGCAGTCGGTAGCTACTGCAAAAACCCCGCTGTTTTTATAGCTTTCTATCCACCGTGAGGTGACAGCGTCATCTGCGGCGTCACATTTGTTGAGTACTACTATCCTTGGCTTTCTGCCCACAAGCGAATCCATTTCGGGGTTTCTGCTTGAGCGCGGAATCCTTGCGTCTGTAACCTCGACAACTGCGTCAACAAGTTTCAGATTTTCGGTCATCAAGCGGCGGGTTTTTGCCATATGCCCGGGGAACCACTGTATTGTAAGTCCTGAATCTATTATAATCAATCCTTTACTTGAAAAATCTTATTTTATTAAGAGGGTATATCCTCATAATGGCTTTGCCCAGTATATCGTCCCTTGAAACAAATCCTACATCGGGATGGCGTGAGTCCTTGGAACCCTGACGGTTATCTCCCATACAGAAATAGCAGCCCTCGTCAACAACTATGGGATAATTGAATGCAAACTCGTCGTTGAGCGTAAGGTTCTTTATATACGGTTCGTCAAGCTCCTTGCCGTCAACATAAACAGTGCCTGTGGTAAAATCGATATTTACCTCCTGACCGCCTACCGCTATTACTCTTTTTACTATTACCTCATCAAGACCTTCGCAGTTTGCTGCGATGATATCGCCCTGCTTGGGAGTATAGAAAAGGCTCCACAGCAGAAGGAAATCTCTGTCGACAAGGGTATCGTTCATAGAGCTGCCGTTTACTATTACAGTCTTTGCGATAAACGTAAATATCAGAACTACAACAATAAAAACCAAGGCAAAAGTTTTTAGCCAATCAAGAAGCTCATCTATAAAAGGCTTTTTCTCTTTTTGCTTTTTGTTCTTTTTGACCTTTTTTGTATCTGCAGCAACTACTTTTTCTTCGCCCATGCTTATATCATGCTCCTTATAACTAAGTTTAAAAAATACAATTCAATATATTGTACCAAATTTTTTCTTGAAATGCAATAGGTTTTGAAAAGAAAAAAGAGAAGCCGCGAAAACAGCTTCTCTTTTCAATTAAACCCAATTTACTTGATGGCATCCTTAGTCTTAGCTGCCTTACCAACTCTTGATCTGAGGTAGTAGAGCTTAGCGCGTCTGACCTTGGCAAGTCTTACAACCTCAACCTTCTCAACAACGGGAGAATGGAGAGGGAATACTCTTTCGACTGCACAGCCGTGTGCGATTCTGCGGACGGTGAAGGTTTCGCTTACGCCGCCGTGCTTCTTGGCAATAACGGTGCCCTCGAAGACCTGGATTCTTGACTTGTCGCCTTCCTGAATTCTTACGTGTACCTTTACGGTATCACCGACAGAAAATTCGGGAACTTCCTTTTTCAAACTTGAGTTTGCAATGATTTTTAAAGCGTCCACTTTAAAACTCCTCCTATTTCTTTCAGACATTCATACGCTTCTATCGGATTGCTGCATTTATTTCGTCATAATATCGCTTGAATTACAGATGAAATTAAAACTTTCCGCTTAACGAAGCCAGAGGACTATCCGCTTTAATGCTAATTCTTACGAACAGGCACTAACCCCCATTATGCTCGGAGAACATAACGGAACTCAAATGCTTTAATATTATATCACAAATTCAGGTGGGTTTCAATAGTACATTATGTAAAATTCTCGCCGCTTATTGAGAGTATTCTTGTGCGTTTTATATATGTTTTGTCAAATTCAAAACCGCAGAAGCTTTCAAAAGCGTTTGTAAGCGAGACTATATTTAGTGAATGACTTATCCCAGCCGGAAGTCGGAAGCTCAGACAGGCGCAATCTGCTTCTGCGTGCTTGTCCAAAAGCAGTATATCCGGTTTTATATCTATGGTAACGATGGTTTTCCGCATATTTACCTTGCAACGTTTTTCGATATATATGCCGTCCTGCGCAATAAAGCTATCGTAAAGCTTCAGTATCTCCTCCGGGCTTTTTTCGGAATATATGCTGACCTCGTATTCACAGGAACCAATTTCAGTATGCTTATTTTTTGGTTCATAAAGCTTTACAATTTCAAGTCCGGCGGGCAGCACCTGATTCAGCCGTTTTTTGATATCCTCATAGTCAGGCTCTCCGGCAGAAAAGTCTATTCCGAAATCCATAAGCTCACATTCGCTTGACACTCCCAAAGACAGCGGCAGAGCAAACATAAGATATATATGCGGGTTGTAGCCCTTCGTAAACCATACCGGCAGCTTAGCGCGCTTGAAGGTGCGCTGCATAACCCTCATCAAATCTAAATGCGAAATATATATCGCCCTGCCGGTCTTTTTGAAGACCGCCCGAACGTCATAATAATCCTTTACCACAGTATGTTCCTCCGCATTCCTTTTTGACCCCGCAGCCGGAGCATTTCTCGCGGCAATTAGGAGTTGTAACAGCCATGTGTGCCTTTTTATTTTCTGAAATCAAAAAGCGTTTGGATATGTAGTAATCGAGATGCGACCATGGATTTACCTCTTCAAAGCTTCGTGTGCGGCAGGCATAAAATTCAGGGTCAAGACCACACTGTGCAAAAGCTTCGAGCCAGCTGTCAAACTTAAAATGCTCCTCCCAGCTGTCAAAGGTGCAGCCCTTTTTCCATGCCTGATATATGACTTCTCCCACGCGCCTGTCTCCGCGAGCCAGAGCTGCTTCAAGGATGCTTACATTGTAATCGTGGTATGAAAGGCGGATGTGCTTTGATTTAAAGCTTGAAGTGAGAATATCCTGTCTGCGCTTTACCTCCTCACGGGTTATCTGAGGCTCGAACTCAAACGGCGTGAACGGCTTGGGAACAAAGGTCGCGCAGGAGACGGAAATGCTTAAAAATTTACCCTTTACTCCCCTATTGATCTCATAAAACAGGTCTGATATCTTTCTTACAAGGGTTACTATACCCTGAATGTCCTCGTCGGTCTCGGTAGGCAGACCCATCATGAAATAAAGCTTGACCGTCTGATATCCGCTGATGAACGCTATTTTGCAGGTGGAAAGTATCTCATCCTCGGTTATATTTTTGTTGATGACATCGCGCAGGCGTTGGGTTCCTGCCTCCGCGGCAAAGGTAAGTCCGGTTTTTCTGACACGATTGATTTTTTCAAGCATCTCCTCACTGAAATTATCCACTCTTAAAGACGGTAGAGAAAGGCTGACCTTTTCAGACTCGGTATAGTCTACAAGCTTTGACAGCAGCTCTTCTATCTCAGGATGGTCGCTCGTTGAAAGTGAGGACAGCGAAACTTCCTCATATCCGGTCTGCTCACAGAGAGCTTTTGTCTCCTTGGCGATGGTATCAACGCTCTTTTCCCTGAATGGTCTGTAAATGTATCCGGCTTGACAGAATCTGCATCCACGGATACATCCTCTGAGCACCTCCACAACCGCCCTGTCGTGAACGATATCTGTAAACGGAACAACAAAATAATCGGGATAGTATACCTTGTCAAAGTCCTTGATAATTCTTTTCCTGATGGGCATGGGAGCGTCGCCGTCAGATGTTATGCTTTTTATTGTACCGTTGGAATTGTATTCGACATTATAAAACTCAGGGACATATATGCCCTCGATATGGCAGGCAGCACGCAAAAATTCTGACTTGGATTTGCCTTGATGCTTCATATCGTTGTACAAATCCATAAGCTCAAGGTTGACTTCCTCGCCCTCGCCGAGTATGAACAAGTCAAAAAACAGTGCAAGTGGTTCGGGATTGCATACACACGGTCCTCCCGCTACAACTATCGGATCGGATTCTTTTCTGTCCGCCGCCTTTACCTCGAGACCTGCAAGATCGAGCATATTAAGAACATTGGTATAGCTCAGCTCGTATTGCATAGTAAAGCCTATAAAGTCAAACTCCTTTACAGGGTCAAGACTTTCAAGAGCGTACAGCGGGATATCATTTTCGCGCATAAGCTTTTCAAAATCCTTGGCCGGAGCAAACACGCGCTCGCACCAGAAATTCTCTCTTGCGTTCTTCAGACCGTAAAGAATTTTCATTCCCAAGTGGCTCATTCCGACCTCGTAGGTATCCGGAAAGCAGAAAGCAAAGCGGACATCTACCTTTGATTTATCCTTAACAACGCTTCCAACCTCGCCGCCGATATATCTCGACGGTTTCATTGATCGAAGCGCAAGCTTTTCGATTTTGTCCTTTAAATCCATTTTAATACCTCGATTTTTATCCTTTATATTGTAATTCCTATCAGACATCCAGTAAATCTGAAAGAATGATGAACGCAAGTGTAATCAAAGCTGATAGCGATACCGTATCCTTTGAAACAAATATTCCGAATAGAGCAAGTCCGACGATTATGCAGACAGATGCCGCCGAAAGAGCCGCTCGCAGTCTGCGTTTGTCAGGAAAAACAAGCGATAGCACCTGTCCTCCGTCGAAATACGAAACCGGCATAAGATTCAGAATAAGCAGGCATAGATTTACGGTGCAGAAAAGTGTACTTCCCGCGAGGTAAAATACAGCTGCCAATATAAGATTTGCCGCACATCCCGAACAGTAAATAATTAGTTGCCTGCACTTGTCAAGCACTGAAAGTCCTCTGCCGCAGATTTTGATTCCGCCGCCATATAGCTTTATTTCTGAAACATCCACAGACAAAAGTCTCATGCAGACAAGGTGCGCAAGCTCGTGAATAATGCAGAAAGCAAGACAATACAGCGTCAGCATATCGCCGCCGGCAGTGTTAGCTGCGATAAGAAACAAAAATCCGAACGTTACGCTCAGGTTTGTACCGAAAAATTCAATAGTCAACATACCAAATTATATTTTCGGCACTCGGACAATATTACTTGCTTTCAGATCGTATTAATTGGTTTTCGCCACGGAAAGCTCTATCCAAGACGGCTTGAACCCACAGCTTAAAGCGTTTTTGACAGAGCGAATATTCGACCATGCTGCGCAGTAAAACGGAATCTTTCCTGCGACAAGAATGTCCTTAGTAAGTCGGGATGTCAGCGCGCTTGCAACTCCCATGCGGCGATATTGGGGCAGGACATCTACGCCTATCTGATACATATTTTCACAATCTGCAGAGCAGGCTGCCATGCCTATAAGCACTCCGTTGTCGTATGCTCCGACGCCCATAACATCCAGTTGAGGACGCTTTTCGCACAGGGCGTTGCTCCACTGCGGAAGGTAAAGCTCTTTGAAATCATCATGAACAAGGCGTCTTGTTTCGTATTGACACTCTATATCAGGGATGTTTTGCGGGTCAGGCAGAAAGTACTCGCCCATATATTTAACGCTGTAACCCAGCGGACGGATTATATCGTTAAGCTCGCAGACGGCAGGAGTTTCAAAGCAGTGATACCATTCGCGGCATCCGATATAGTCGCGAATCGAGGCAATAAGCTCATCATTTGCCGAAGCCACAACGTTATTGCCATATGAGACAAAATTGCAGGAAAACGGCTGGCTATAGTATTTTCTTGCACGCAAGTCGGCTTTTGAAGCTGTAATTTTGTTCTCGTTCGAGAAGAAGTCCTCATCGCGGCAGTTCATTTCTATTGCAGACTGTTTTATTGCGGCAGTCAGCATATATTTGTATGTCATTGGCTCCTCCAAAACGTGTGTAAAGCTATTTAGCTTTGCAAGCTTTTTGCTTTTCCGGATTCATTCTTACAAGCATCATGGTGCAGATTATCATAAGCACAGGAAAAACTATCGCACACGCAAGACCTGCCTTGAGGTTATCAGAACAAGCTCCAGAAACCATCCCTACAATAGTCGGACCACTTGAGCAGCCCATATCTCCGGCGAGAGCCAAAAGCGCAAACATTGCAGTGCCGCCCTTTGGAAGCTTAGCCGAAGCTATGCAGAACACACCGGGCCACATTATTCCCACCGAAAGCCCGCACAAAGCGCAGCCTATAAGTGAAAGAACCGGTACAGGAGAAAGAACCGTAATCAGATAAGCTGCTATGCACAACCCTGAGCTGAATATTATGAATGATACAAGATTGATTTTTTCGGAGAACTTAGCATAGAACACTCTTGCCAGACCCATCAGCACCGAAAAGAAGCAGGGACCGGCAAGGTCGCCGATGGTTTTTGAAACCTTTAAACCATTTTCGGCGAAAGCCGAAGCCCATTGGCTCATTGAAAGCTCGCTTGCTCCGGCGCAGAGCATCAGCACTACAAACACCCAGAACAGCTTGGTTTTGCAAAGCTCGCCTATCTTCATTCCCTCGCCTTCTTTGGTCAGTGAGGCTATCGGAACGCGTGTAAAGCAAAATGCATTTACAATCGGTATTAATGCCCAAAGGCAGGCTAAAATACGCCAATGTTCCCTTCCGAACGCGGCAAAGAAGCCGGTGGACAAAAGTATTACTCCGACAGAACCCCAGCAGTAAAATGAATGAAGAAGGCTCATAGCGGAAGCCTTATCGTCGCTCGGACAGGCTTCAACTATCGGGCTGATAAGCACCTCTATAAGTCCGCCGCCTATTGCGTAAAGAATGACCGATATAAGCAGTCCTGAATATGCACTTGGCAGAATGCCCGGCAGAAACGCCATGCCTAAAAGACCGAGAGCTGAGAAAATATGTGCTGAAACTATAGATACTCTGTAGCCGATTTTATCCACAAACTTTGAGCTGAGCAAATCTACAATAAGCTGGGTTGTGAAATTCAGTGTTGTTATCAGCGTTATCTGTGAAAAGGATATACCGAATTCCTCGTTGAACGTGACAAAAAGCAGAGGTGCAAAGATATTGACTATTGCCTGAGTTATGTATCCGGTATACGAGCAGTATATCGTTCCTTTATGGCTTTTCATATAGAGCTAAGCACCTCTTTAAAGATCTGCTTCAAATTTGGTTATATTATTTCTCTTGCCGCATACAACAACGGTATCGCCGGTTACAACAGGAGTGTTAGGTCCGATATCGGTTGTTACAACGTCGTCATGCTTGATGGCAATAAGGTTAAGACCGTATTTGTTGCGGAATCCGAATTTGACAACCGTCATATCCTCCGGAATCTGGGGCAACTCTATCTCGGTTATGTCAACCTCTCCGCTGACGGTTATATATTCCATAATCTTTGAGGATGTGAGCTTTTTGGAGAGAATAAGTGCTCTGTCTCTTTCGGGATAAACAACCTCAGCACCGAGCTTTTCAAGAACGGCACCGTGTTCGAGGCTTGAAGCCTTTGCTATTACCTTTTTAACGCCAAGCTCTATTACAGTTAAGGTTGTCAGAATGCTTGTATCTATTGCCTCGCCAATGCAGATTATTACGGTGTCGCAGTTGTTGATTCCACAATCCATAAGTATCTCTCTGCTAAGTCCTGCAACCGTGAAAGCATTGTCCGTAAAAGCAAGCGCCGCTTTGGTTCTGTCAGGGTCACTGTCCAGAACAACAATTTCCACTCCGTTTTCCGAAAGACTCTGAGCAAGAGCAAAGCCAAAGCGTCCCAAGCCGATTATGCCATATGTTGTATTGTTATTCCTTTTTGTTTTTTTCATATGATAAACTACCCCTTCCTTATCCGACTGAAATATTTTCTTCCGCCCTGCTGACTGTTGGCGGTGGGCTTATTGCAAGAAGTGTTACTGCCGTAAGCGGTCCGATTCTTCCTATAAACATCGTTAGTATTAAAACTATCTTACCTGCCGCGGAGATTCCGGCGGTTATACCGGTGGAAAGTCCGACCGTTCCGAATGCTGATACCGCTTCAAACAGCAGCGGCAGAAATTCGATATCAGGCTCTGTAAGGCAGAGCAGATAGGTTGAAACAAGGCAGATGATAATAGACGTTACGAATATCAGAAACGCCTTGAAGACCGTCTCCTGCTTGAATTTGCGCTTGAACGCTCCCATATCCTTATTTGTCATGATTGAGATAACCGAGCTGATAAGCACGAAAAACGTAGTAGTCTTGACACCGCCGCCGGTCGATCCGGGTGACGCTCCTATAAACATCAGAATAATAACAATGAATATTCCCGCGCTTGACAATCCACCCATGGCATAGGTTGAAAATCCTGCGGTTCTTGTTGAAACACTCGTAAAGAACGCTCCGAGCCACGACATTTCCTCGGAAATTTTCAGCAGAAGAGTACCCACTATAATCAGCACCGCCGATGTTGTAAGCGCGACCTTTGTATTGAGTGTGAATTTTTTGAATGATTTTTTCGAGATTATCTCTTTGATTGCATAAAAGCCGATACCGCCCAGAATTATCAGAAGAGCGGTTACGATATTCATAAGTGGGTCGTGAGTGTACGGCGAAAGTCCCCTGCCTCCGCCGATGATATCAAAGCCGGCATTGTTAAAGGACGCTATGGAATGAAAAATGCTCATCCACACCGCCTGCCAGAAGCTGTAGTCCCTGATAAACACAAAAAAGCTTACAACTGCACCGGCGGATTCTATGCACACAGTTGTCAGCAAAACCCATCTTACAAGACCGGTAATGCCATCAAAGGAGCTGTAGTTTAAAGCTTCCTTTACAAGATATCTGTCTCGCATATTGACTTTTCTGCCCGACAGAGCCATAATGCCTATTCCCAGCGAAGCTATTCCTAAGCCGCCTATCTGTATAAGAATTGCTATTATAGCCTGTCCAAAAACGTTAAATGTATCTGCGGTATCAAAGGCGACCAGTCCTGTAACGCAAACGGCGCTTGTCGAAGTAAACAGCGACTCGAGATAGCTTACCTCAACGCCCTCGTTATGAGTTATCGGCAGATACAAAAGGATCGAGCCTAAAACTATAAGTCCCGCAAAGCCCATCGCGATAAACTGTCCGGCAGACATGAACTTGTGGGTTCTCTTTGATTTACCTCTGTACTTAACTCCTTTTACCGCTATAAATGCCAGCGCGCCGATAATAGCCGCTGCCAATACCACATAAAACGGTGCAGGAGCGGAACCTCCCTGCAAAGATGATGACAGCAGCATATTACTTTTTATCTCCATATTCCCTGAAATGTCTCTTGATAGCCTCAAACGAAGCATCGCTGATATCGTGTTCCATCTTGCAGGCGTCCTCCGCGGCGATTTCAGGGTCTACACCGAGCCTTGTCAAAAGCTCGGTTAAAACCGTATGCCGTTCGTAGATTTTTTCAGCAATTTCCAGTCCGGCGTCAGTCAGCTCTAATAGACCGTCCTTATCCATTGTGATATAAAGACCGCTTTTCAGAAGACCCACCGCCCTGCTGACGCTTGGCTTTGAAAATCCCATATACTCGGCGACATCCAAAGAGCGGACAGCACCTAATTTATGTGAAAGTATATATATAGTTTCGAGATACATTTCACCCGACTCAGCCAAATGCATTTATCTTACCTCCGTTACTGCCATTAAAATTATACGTATATACAGTATAATAGCATTTTTCTCTTACAATTGCAAGCGGATTTATACTTTTTTAATGATTCTCGGTTAATCTAAAACTTAAAGTGTAATATTGAACGCATTTTTTCAGGCAAATTATCGATTAATTCTGCACAAAATTGAGTTAGCATATGCTAATTGATTTGTTTATACCTACAAAATTGTTTTTCATCAGCAAAAACAGGTTGACAAACAAAAGCTGTGGGTGTATTATAGCAATGGTTAGCGAGAGCTAACTATATATTTTGCAATTGTGTTAGCCTATGCTAACCCATATAAGGAGGATTAATTATGATGCCACTTGCACTTGCAGCCGCAGGAGAAGAGAACACTATAAAGAAAATCGGCGGTTCCCCCGAGGTGAAAAAACACCTTGAAGATATAGGGTTTGTCGTTGGTGGAACGGTCAAGGTCATCGCCACACTTGGAGGCAATGTTATTGTGAATGTTAAGGAATCTCGGATAGCTATCAATTCCGAAATGGCACGAAAGATAATGGTATGACGATGGCGAATCGAAAAAATCAGTTTGTCAGCAATATCACTTAATATAGATCGGAGGAAAAAATATGACTTTAAAAGAAGCAAAAATCGGAAGCTGCGTTAAGGTTATCAAGCTTCGCGGCGAAGGCGCAATTAAGCGCAGAATTATGGACATGGGCATAACCAAGGGTGTTAAAATCACGGTAAGAAAGGTTGCTCCTTTGGGCGACCCGCTGGAGATAACCGTCCGTGGTTATGAGCTTTCTTTGCGCAAGGCAGACGCCGAAATGATAGATGTCGAGCTTTGCTGATATCATTATTTTTATACAGTGCAGTTAGCTTTAGCTAACAAGAAAGGAGAAAATACATATATGGCTGAGCAATCAATAAGAATCGCTCTTGCAGGCAACCCCAACTGCGGTAAAACCACGCTGTTCAATGCGCTTACTGGCTCCAATCAGTTTGTAGGAAACTGGCCCGGAGTTACGGTTGAGAAAAAGGAGGGCAAGCTGAAAAAACATTCGGGAGTTGTTGTTACCGACCTTCCGGGTATCTATTCCCTTTCCCCTTACACCTTGGAGGAGGTTGTCGCGCGGAACTATCTGAGCAATGAGCGCCCCGACGTTGTCCTCAACATCATCGACGCCACCAATCTTGAAAGAAACCTTTACCTCACCACTCAGCTGACCGAGCTTGGAATACCGGTTGTAATAGCCGTCAACATGATGGATATAGTCGAAAAGAACGGCGACAAAATCGACACCGACGAACTTTCGCGTCAGCTTGGATGCAGGGTAATGAAAATGTCTGCCCTGAAAGGAACAGGAATCATGGAGGCGGCTGAGGCTGCTATCTCGGCGGCAAAGTCGGAAAAAACCGTACCCATGCACACATTCTGCGGCACTGTCGAACATGCCCTCGCACACATTGAAGAGGCTGCTGTTCACAATCTTCCCGAAGAGCAGCAAAGATGGTATGCGATTAAAATCTTCGAGCGCGACGACAAGGTTTTGCAGTCGCTGAATATCGACAAAGGCATACTTGCGCATATCGAGAAGGACATTTCGGAAGCTGAAAAGGAGCTTGACGACGACTCGGAAAGCATTATCACAAACGAAAGATACGTTTACATAGCCGAGGTTATAAAAGCGTGCTACAAGAAGAAATCACAGGGCGGGCTTTCAACATCGGATAAAATCGACAAAATCGTCACAAATCGCTGGTTGGGTCTTCCCATCTTCGCGCTTATCATGTTCTGCGTTTACTATATTTCTATGGTAACAGTGGGTACAGCGGCGACTGACTGGGCAAACGACGGCTTGTTCGGCGACGGATATCACCTGTTCGGCATAGGCTCGTCCGATTACGAGGAAGCAGCGGAGAGTTACGGCGATTCTGACGCTATAATATCTGCGTTTGTCAGTGAATACGGCAATGATGAAATAGCAAATGCTATCGACTTAGAAGCTGAAGATTACAGCAATGAAGCTGCATCTGCCGCTCTTGCAGAGCTCGTTTCGCTCACTCCGGACGACGCAAGCGTTACATATGAGCTTGAAGATGAGGAAACGCTTGCAGTAGAAGAAATTACCGGCACAACAAAAGCCGACCTCGAAAACGCAGTTTCACAGTATCTCAACACTGATTACAAGGAAGCATACGGCGCACCAGACACCACCGCATACGGCGTATGGGTTCCGGGTATACCCGTTCTTATAGGAAACGGTCTTGAAGCGATTGGTGCTGCCGACTGGCTTCAGGGACTGATTCTTGACGGTATCGTTGCCGGCGTCGGCGCGGTTTTAGGATTCGTTCCTCAGATGCTGGTTCTGTTCCTGCTGCTTGCATTCCTCGAAGCCTGCGGCTACATGGCAAGAATAGCATTCGTTTTAGACAGAGTATTCCGCAAATTCGGGCTTTCGGGTAAATCATTTATTCCCATGCTGATCGGCACTGGCTGCGGAATCCCGGGAATCATGGCTTCAAGAACGATTGAAAACGAGCGCGACAGGCGCATGACCATCATGACCACCACCTTTATCCCCTGCGGCGCAAAGGTTCCGTTTATTTCCATGATAGCCGGAGCAATCTTCGGTGGCTCGGCTCGGGTTGCAACAAGCGCATACTTCATTGGCATGGCGGCGATAATAGTATCCGGAATCATGCTTAAAAAGACCAAGATGTTCTCAGGAGAGCCCGCTCCGTTCGTAATGGAGCTTCCAGCTTACCATCTGCCCACTGTTTCAAACGTTCTGCGTTCGATGTGGGAGCGCGGATGGTCGTTCATCAAGAAAGCCGGAACAATCATACTTCTTTCAACCATATTCATCTGGTTCACAACCTACTTTGGCTTTACCTCAGACGGCTTCAGGATGCTATCAGAAGACGAGCTGGATAAATCCATCCTTGCCGCAATCGGTGGTGCTATAGCTTGGATATTTGCTCCTTTAGGCTGGGGAAACTGGCAGGCGGCTGTTGCATCCATCACCGGACTTGTTGCAAAGGAAAACATTGTCGGAACTATGGGCATTCTTTACGGCGCCAGCGGAAACGTATATCAGGTACTCGGCGAGACCTTTACACGTGTAAGCGGATATTCATTTATGGTATTCAATCTTCTTTGCGCGCCCTGCTTCGCGGCTATAGGAGCTATACGCAGAGAGATGAACAACGCAAAGTGGACATGGTTCGCAATCGGATATCAGTGCCTGTTTGCCTACGCTGTCGCGCTTATGATAAACCAGTTCGGCGCATTGTTTGCCGGAAGCGTCAATATTATAGGACTTATATGCTCAGTAATCATTCTTGCAGGAATGATATTCATGCTCTTCAAGCCTTATAAGGAAGCAACCAAATTAACTATCAAGAAGTAAGGAAGCGTATACTATGGAATTGATTTCAACGGCTGTTGTCAGCCTGATACTTATTGTTATTGTTGCGCTAATTATCTGCCGGCTTGTTAAAGACAAGAAAAACGGAAAACATTCCTGCGGCGGAAGCTGCGGCAACTGCCCGATGTGCGGCTCTTGCCATCAAAATAATCAACGCTGATAACCTCCTTTTTAAGAATTAGTAACCGCGCCTGTCAAGGATATTTTCCAAGACAGGCGCGGTTATTATTCTATATTCTGCTTTTACTTGGCAGCCTTTTTCTTCTTTGAAAGCAGTGTCGCGGTCGCTATAGCTATCGCTGCAATCACCGCAATTATTATGATGATTATAAGCATAGGATTAGAGGCGTTTCCTAACCGCTCCGAGCCTAAAATCATGCAGTCGAGATAGAGAGTATCTTCAAGCTCGCCGGTTGATTTCAGTTCAACGGTATTTGCGCCCTTTTTAAGTGACACTTCTTCTGTGCAGAGCGACCATTCGCTTGTCGAGCCGGTTTTTGCAAGCTTAAGATTTGTGACCTTTCTGCCGTTGACATACAGTGCAAGCTTTGAAACATTGGCGTTTGCCAGAGCGTATCTTATGCTGAGATTATATTTTCCTGATTCAAGAGTGTTTATGGTGTCTCTTGCGGCGGCTTTATTTTCCTTGCCGAAAATCAGATAGCCCTGACCCACGAATTTATCTACGCCGGTTCTGCATCCGTTGGGAACGTTTTGCTGAATGTTTTTCTGCTCGCTCAGCTCAAATTCGTACTGCCTGTCGCCATAATATATACCTGGTCTTTCGGGTGGAATGTATGAAGCTGTGTTATAATCCGTTGCCTTGCCGGTTTCATTACCCTTCACCTTTATACTCAGGTCAATAGGACCGTTATGCGAAACCGTGATGGTAAAGCTTCCGTTGGAGTATGATGAATTTACCTTGGGAGCCATTCCGTCAATCGTTCTGTCCTCATATGTAACAGTCGGCTCCTCTGAACAGCCGTTTATGGTTATAACATCATCGCTCAACATTATCACGCTGTCGTTATCGAAGTTGTTAAGGTAAACGTCTATGCTGTCGGAATATTCATTTATAACCCCTGTTGTGTACTTGCTCAGCGTTAAATCCATGTCCTTGGCAGTGTTGTACTGCAAGGTGAGGCTTCCCTGAGCGTCCTGACGGTTTTTTAGCGGGTTATATACAACCCATGTGTTCTTATTTCTTCCGGCATAGATAGTTCCGCTCGATTCTTCCGGGAACATAGTGTTTAGCTCTTCAACCTTGTCGTCAACCGTTTTCCATCTGTCTATAAATTCAGACTGATTTACAATAAGCTCGAAAGACTTTGAAATATCGTCTGTAAAGGCGTAAACCGTGGGTATGGTGGGATATCTTCCCGTCTTCTTGTAGAAGTTTTTATTATCCTGCAAAACGCCGTCTCCGTCCATCTGGTAAAGACCTGTGAACAGTGATGGATATGTGCAGTACTTGGCGAAATCGTTTCCTTTTTCAACATCCTGAACGATTGCAACCTTGGTGTTCTTTATTACCTCTTCGCGGGTGGGAATGCGGATTGTGCCGTCGATGACTTTGCGGAACATATCGGTTGCAACATTCTTGAACTGAACATATGACTGCCACTTTCTTATGGTGTAGTCGTCCTCATCGGTCTGCGCTCTGTCCTCATAGAAGCAGTCTTCGGGGACAAGCTCAGGACCGTCGATAACCGTAAGTCCGGACTTTACAAGCTTTTCAAACTGAGTTGAAAGACCCGTTGACATTGAATACGGCAGATCGTTTGAAGTCCATCCGGTTTCATCATAGCGGATTCCGTACTGTCCGGAATAGCCTGAAAGCCATGCGCCCAATATATAGCTTTCCTGATCATGCATGTATCCGACCTGAGTATACTTTTCGCAGAGAATAAAGTTTTCGGTATAGGTTCTTGCCGCCTCTTCAAATTCCGGAACGGTCTTCAGCATAGCCATGGGATTGATAGACTGTCCCCACTGGTTGCCGCACCAGCTGTCTACAAGATATCCGCCGTAATCATGGGTAAGCTTTAAAAGATTTGCAAAATGACGGTATCTGTCGGGGCAGGTTATGGGGAAGTCTTCCTGCTCAAAGCCCCAGAACTGCTCGCAGTAGTTATATCCCAAAAAGTTAGGATAGTCTCGGAAAAACTCCTCAAACAGTGTTCCGTCGCAGGACTCATTTATGTAGTCCGGAAAATGGCACTGTCCGCCGCTGGCAGGCTGAATCATTGCCCATACCTGACGCTCGGCGCAGGTGCGGAGCCACGATTTTGCAAGCTCATAGCCGTCGTTTACCACGCCCCATGTGTGAGTGTCATGGTCATAGTTTATCGACATGGATATATTGAATACGACATACGGCAGAACATCCTCCGGGATAAGGTCTATTATCTTATCCGGATCAGCGTTGTTCCATGTGTCGATATGTACTATCCACATCGGCTGCTCGGGAGAAATCGGACGCCGAAGCTTGCCGTCTCTAGGCATGGTCTTTGCCTGATTTTCCTCGCCCTCGGCAACGGTCGATATGGGCATTGCCATAAGTGGTATCACCAAAGCCAAAAGCAAGGCGATTATTCTTTTTAACTTCATAACATAACCTCCGATTTATTTTATTTTGCTTTTGAAATAACTATATTGTCAAGATATATATCCTCCGAAGCCGAGGACACTGCCTTAAGTTCAAATGTATTTTCGCCCTTGTTCAGGTTGACCTTGACCTTATATGTTCCCCATTTGCTGATTGAACCGGTCTTTTTAAGTGACGGAGACGAAACCAGCCTGCCGTTTATATAAAGCGAAAGGTTATTTGCATTTGAGCCTTTTATTGCATATCTCAGGTTCAATATGTATTCGCCCGCTTCGAGAACGCTTATGGTATCCTTTACGGCGGCATTCGAGCTTCTGCCGAATATCATGTAGCCCTGTCCGGTGAATTTATCAACGCCTGTGCGGCAGCCGTTTGTTACTACCTTTGAAACATTCTTATACTCAAAATGCTCCGCTTCATACTGTCTGTCTCCGTAATACAGCGGAGGTCTTTTCGGAGCGATAATATCAGACTTTGTATACTTAGTCAGCCTACCCTCGGCATCTCCGCTGCAGCTTATTGTGAGATCAACGGGTCCGTTATGACTGACAGAAACAGTCAAAACACCGTTCTTCCACGATTTTGTCACCTTGCTCTTAGACTGGTTTACTCCCCTGTCCTTATATGTAATTTTTGGTTCGGATGAAGCTCCGTAAATCTTGAAGACATCCTTTTTAAGAACCGTGGATTTATCCAGCTCGTTGTCATAGTTATTTATGTAAATATCAACCTTGTCCGGATACTCATTAATGATTCCGGCTGAATATCTTGATAGAGACAGTTCAATGCGGTCGGAGGTATTGTATTTAAACTGAATTCTTCCCGTCGCCTTTTTGCCCGTTTTGAACGGATTGTAAATCGTCCAGCTGTTTTCATTGCGCCTTGCATAAATGTCTCCGGTGTATTCCTTGGGGAAAAGTTCGTTAAACTTAGAGATTTTTGTTCTGACATTACCCCATTTTTTATCATATTCCAAAGCGCTTATCTTTACCTCAAATCCTTTGGCGATATCATCAGCCAAACCGTAAACGACAGGAATTGCCGGATATCTGCCCGTACTTTTGAAGAAGTTGTGATTATCTCTCAGCGCGCCGTCGTCTGCCATCTGATACAAACCCTCAAAAAGCGATTCCGGAGAGCAGAACTTGGCGTCATCAGATGCATTGGAGTTCAGCTTATAGTCCTGAACAACAGCCACCTTGGTGTTTTTGATAACCTCTTCCCTGCCGGGTATCCTTATAGAGCCGCCAATAACCTTACGGAACATATCTATCATGACATTCTGGAACTGGTCAAACATTTCCCACTGTCTTGAAGTATAACCGTCGGAAGTTTTTGTGCCGCCCCACTTTTCCATAAAGTCCTGCTGCCATATAAGCTCAGGACCGTCGATAACCGTAAGACCCGAATGCATCAGCTTTTCTATATGAGTTGACAGACCTGTTGCAAGTGTAAAGTCCTCATTTTTGCCTTCCGAGTTAGTCCATCCGGTGCTGTCATATCTTATGCCATATTGACCCGCATATCCGGAAAGATATGCGCCGAGACATATACTTTCAGCATCCTGAATATATCCCACCTGAGTGTACTTTTCGCAGAGAATGAAGTTTTCGGTATACTTACGGCAAGCCTCTTCAAATTCTGATACGCGCTTTAGCATTGCAATGGGATTTATATTCTGTCCCCACTGGTTGCCGCACCAGCTTACAACAAGATATCCGCCGTATTTGTTTGTAAGCTCTAAAAGATTTGCAAAATGCTTATATCTTTGAACAGGGGTTACAGGAAAGTCCTTCTGCTCGAATCCCCAGAACTGCTCGCAGTAGTTGAAGCCCAAAAAGTTGGGATAATCGCGGAAAAATTCTTCAAACAGCGTGCCTTCAAGCCCGCAATTCGGATAATCCTTGAAATGGCATTGTCCGCCGCTGGCAGGCTGGATCAGCGCCCATACGTTCTTTTCGGCACAGGTGCGAAGCCAGGATTTTGCAAGCTCGTAACCGTCGTTTACCATGCCCCAGGTATGAGTTTCATGGTCATAATTTATCGACATTGATATGTTGAATACGACATACGGCAGAATATCTTCCGGTATAAGGTCGATAATCTTTGCCGGATCGGCATAGTTCCATGTGTCGATATGCACTATCCACATCGGTTGTTCGGGTGAAACCGGACGCCTTAGCTCCTGCTTTGAGGAGGTTTTTTCACTTTCCTCGGCAAAAGCCGTCAGCGGAAGCACAGATATAGCCACTATGACCGCTGTTAACAACAAAACAAAACGCTTTAACTTCATAATATAACATTCCCTCGCAAATTAATTTGTATATTAATTATAAAAAAAATCAACTGACAAGTCAAGAATATTTTAAAAACGACCAAACTATTATTAAAAATGACCACCTTATATAAAAATATGTCCGTTTTATTTTCTGAATCTATTGCTATTTTGTGATAATGAATATATAATATATTTGAAAGTATACATATTTAAAAACAGAAAAGGAGTAGTGTACAATGAAGGTATTAATGATCAACGGAAGTCCTCACGCAAGTGGAAGCACCTTTACAGCGCTTAACGAGATGAAAAAAGTCTTTGAAGCTGAGGGCATAGAAGTAGAGCTTTTGCACATCGGAAACAAGGACATAAGAAGCTGCGTTGCCTGCAAGTCATGCTACAAAACCGGAAAATGCGCTTTTAACGATGTCGTAAACGAAGCGGCTCAGAAGTTTGAGGAGTGCGATGGCTTGGTTGTCGGCTCGCCTGTTTACTATGCAGCCGCAAATGCAACCTTGGTTGCTTTTCTTACAAGACTTTTCTATAGCACTCACTTTGACAAGCGCATGAAGGTGGGCGCGGCGGTCTGCTCTGCGAGAAGAGGCGGTCTGACGGCGACATTTGACGAGCTTAACAAGTTCTTCACAATTAGCGGTATGCCGGTTGCGTCCGGTCAGTACTGGAACGGAATTCACGGCAACAGCGCAGAGGATGCACAAAACGACCTTGAGGGACTTCAGATGATGAGAACACTTGCAAAGAATATGTCCTTCCTGATGAAGTCGATTGCTTTGGGCAAGGAAAAATACGGTCTTCCCGAAAAGGAAGAAACGATAAGAACAAACTTTATAAGATAAGTTTTCACCATAGCATACGAATCATGGACAGAGCGGATAACCTCCGCTCTGTAATTTTCTGTGAATAATTGTAACAGAAATTTCACATTATTTTCATAGTATTTTTGAAAATAGGTGTTATCATAACTGTTTGATAAAAAATTATTCCAAAAGGAGAATTATCATGGCAAAAAAAGAATTTAAAACAGAATCTAAAAAGCTGCTTGATATGATGATTAACTCCGTTTACACCCACAAGGAAATCTTCCTCAGAGAGTTAATATCAAACGCAAGCGACGCTTTGGACAAGCGTCATTTCCGCGCCCTCAACGATTCAAGCGCTTCGCTTGAAAACGGTGAGTATGAAATCTGGATTGTTCCGGACAAGGAGAAAAAAACTCTTACCATAACCGACAACGGCTGCGGCATGACACGTGACGAGCTTGAAAACAACTTGGGTACCATCGCAAAGAGCGGCTCTTACGACTTCAAGCAGAGCGATGAAGCCAAGGAAAAGACAGATATAATCGGTCAGTTTGGCGTTGGCTTTTATTCTGCTTTTATGGTTGCCGACCTTATAACCGTTAAATCAAAGGTCTGTGGAAGCGATGAAGCATGGCAGTGGCAGTCCTCCGGCGTGGACGGATATACCGTTGAACCCTGTGAAAAGGCGGAAGCCGGAACAGAAATAATCCTTCACCTGCGTGATGACAACGACGACGAAAAGTACAGCGAATATCTGGACGAATACAGAATCAGGGAGCTTATAAGAAAGTATTCCGACTACATCCGCTACCCCATCAAGATGGAGGTTGAGGAATCCAAGCTTAAAGAGGGCAGCAAGGATGAATACGAAACCGTCAAGACAACAGCTACCCTCAACAGCATGATTCCGCTGTGGAAGCGCTCGTCATCTGAAATCACCGAAGAGGAATACAATAAATTCTACCGCGAGAAATTCTATGATTATGAAGCTCCTTCTAAGGTTCTTCACTTCTCTGTGGATGGTACCGCGGCTTTCGACGCGCTTTTGTTTATCCCATCTCATGCGCCGTTTGACTACTATTCAAAGAACTACGAAAAAGGCTTGCAGCTTTATTCGAGTGGAGTTCTTATAATGGACAAATGCTCCGACCTGCTTCCCGATTACTTCGGCTTTGTTCACGGCGTTATCGACAGCGCAAACTTAGCTCTTAATATCTCTCGTGAGACTTTGCAGCACGACCGCCAGCTTCAGGTTATTGCAAGAGCGGTTGAAAAGAGAATCAAGAACGAGCTTACAAAAATGCTTGAAAACGACCGCGAGAAATATGAGAAGTTCTACTCCTCCCTTGGCTTACAGCTTAAATTCGGTCTTTATTCTAATTACGGTATGCACAAGGACGTTCTTAAGGATTTGGTGATGTTCACCTCATCCAATGAAAAGAAGCTTGTAACCCTTAAAGAGTATCTTGGAAGAATGAGAGAGGAGCAGAAATCAATTTACTATGCCTGCGGTTCGAGCATAGACGCCTGTGCAATGCTTCCTCAGTCGGAAGCTGTTGTTGACAAGGGCTTTGAGGTGCTTTATCTTAAAGACGACGTCGATGAATTTGCGCTGAAGGCTCTCGGAGAATACGAGGGTAAGAGCTTTGTAAACGTATCTGATCAGTCGCTGGATATCTCAACCGAGGAGGAAAAAGAGAGTCTTAAGACCGAAAACGAGTCTAACGACGGTCTGCTCAGCTTTATGAAGGATTCACTTTCTGGTGCTGTCAGCGCAGTAAAGTTCACTAACACCTTAAAGGATCACCCTGTATGCATTTCGAGTGAGGGCGGAATATCCCTTGAGATGGAAAAAGTGCTTAACACCATGCCGGACAATGACGGCAGCATTAAGGCTCAGACCGTCCTTGAAATAAATCTCAACCACCCGATAGCACAAAGCCTTAAAAAGCTTTACGAATCAGATAAAGACAAGCTTGCAAAGTACTCTAAGATACTTTACGCTCAGGCAAGGCTTATCGGCGGAATGGAAATTTCCAATCCTACAGAGCTTTCCAATCTCGTCTGCGATTTGATGGTGTGAGTTGAACGCTTTTAATGTGAACAAGCTTATAAGAAAGGTCGGTACACTCCGACTTTTCTTTTTTATAATCTTGAACAAATCGATTTTGCGAGGTTTAACCGCAATGGTTTTGCTCTCAAAATCATCTCATGATAAAATAAGGCAGATTTGCAGAATAAATTATAGAAATTTAATATTCACTATTGATAATTTCGCAGGTTTGTGCTATAATAACTTAGTTATAAATTCAATATATTCTCATCAATTTTGAACTTATTACATAAAACTTTTTGATATATTATAACATAATTGTACGTTTTTTCAACGAATAGTATACTTATTTGCGCTGATGTAAAGTACAGTCAAGTAGCATGAAAAAGAGGTACATACATATGTGAAACAATAAAGCTAATGACAAGGACGGTTTAATAGTCAAAAACAGCCGTCGTCTTGCTTGGAAAAGAATAGTGTTTGCATTGGGATGCATTGTAGTTTTCTGCACTACATATGCATTGATTCTGCCTGCCATCACCATGGAGATACCCACCTACTGCGGCTTTAAAGAGCATATCCACACAGATGAATGTTACAGACAAATCATGTCTGAAAATAAAACAACTGCCATTCCGGCGGAAATCAATCCGATCATTCACCATCATACCAGCGCCTGCTATGACGAGCTTGGCGCACTGAATTGCGGCGAAGCTGATTTCGTCGTTCATATTCATGACGAAAACTGCTATGATGAGGACGGAAGCCTTTGGTGCCCCCTGCCGGAAATATCCTTGCATATTCACGATGAATCATGCAATATCCCACAGGATGATATAAACGAACCGCACATACATACTGACGAATGCTACGAGCTTCGTAAAAAATACATCTGCGGGTTCGATGCTCCCGAAACTGATATATTCGGAAACGAAATTGTCGACGGCATTGTGAACGAGCCTACACTAAACACGGACAATAGCCTCTTCCCTGCTCCTCCTGCTGATGAATTTGCATTTGGCGAGGTTACAACAGTTGCAGAGACCGACGTGACCGCTGAACCCGCTTTGCCCGCACTTAGCGAGCCTGTTACTGAGACTGCCGCTGAGCCTATCGTAGACCCAGTGTCCGAGCCTGTCTCTGAACCCGCTGTTACGGAGCCATTCAGCGAAGCAGCTCAGACAGATTTCCCTGTATCAGACATCATGCAGAACGAAGCCGTTACTGCTGTCACAACAAACGATTCTGCCTTTGGCGATATACCGCCAGAACTCGGCAACCCTGCCGCAGAAACCGTTACTACATCACCCGTTCATCAGCATACAGACGACTGCTATATTTATGAGAAGGTTTTAATCTGCACAAAGGCAGAAGCAGGCGAAGTCATGGATGCGGGCGAATATGCTTTCGACCCAATGGCGATAAGCACCGAAAACTACGGCTTAATGGAAAGCCCAGAAGATCCGGCAGCTGCTGCCGAGACCGAAGAGCCGAATATTCCCGATGAATCCGGCATTACCGATCTGTTTGGAACATATGACGAACCTATTGTTTCCGATGTGCCGGACAACATTGATAATGTGAGCAATTCGGATGATCCGGTAATTTCCGACGGGCTTAACAATGCCGCTGGGCTTGGCAATCTTGATGTACCGGAGAATCCGGAAGGATTTGTAGATCAGAATAACGTTTCGGAATCGGGCATGTGCACCCTTCCTGAGGTCATTTTGCATGAACATACCTTTAGCTGTTATAACGAGTCGGGAGAGCTTGTCTGCGGAATGATGGCAGTAAGAACACATCAGCACACGCAGGAGTGTGAAGGCATTTGCTATATAATCGAAGAAATCCCGATAGATGCAACCGCCCTGACCTGTGAAATTCCGGAGGGTGAAGGCGCTCACCTTCACAGCTTTGAGTACGGCTGTTTTGATGAAAACATGAACATCATCTGCCCATTGGAGGAGTCTTTGGGTCACTTCCATGATATCCATTGCTACGGCAAGTGGGAGCTTATCTGCGGCATGGAGGAGCACGAGCATACCGAGGAGTGCGAAATAGACCCTGACAATGTTACATTGGACAATGAAATTATGATGCTGGCAAACGCTGATGGTACTTGGGGATATTATCCTGATGGCAGCATTTATTGGAATAGGGGTAATGTATGGGCTCAAGTTCCTTTCAACAGCATAGATGAAAATGTACCATATATTATCTTTGGTCACCAAGGCAATAACCTTATGGGCGACATAACTTATCAAAAGGGAGGATTTAATTATCTAAAAGCAATTCCGAAAGAAGATGCAGGAGATTATTCGCAATATGAGCGCTGGTATTTTGAAAGAAATCAAGCCACCGGTGAATACTATATTTACTACAAAGGCAATGATAACTATAGAAATTATTTAGTCTTTGGTGATGCTGGCATCAAAGAATGGGATAAGAGTACAAGACAAGTTATACTGACACAAGACAAAAACGCCGCTACTGCTTTTACTGTTAATGCAGTTAATTCTAGCGAATATCCTGGTTATCCTAAGCATATTGTCATTTCCAAAATGATTGATGGCGAAACTTACTATCTCAACTCATACTTCGGTGACAAGCCTCAGAGTAATGGTAACACCACGCATTGGCTTGCGTATCCTGAATCCTCTGAGGGCAGCTTCATAAAGCTTGAACACTATAGCAACAGCGAGCAAACTGCCCATCGTATTCCCACCGTATCATCATCCAATACTATTATAAATATGTTTGACTATTGGACTGCTTCTGACGATACAGAGGGACGGTATATACCTGATGTAGGTAGTAATTCGGATTTAGGCATTAATAAAAATCACAGACTGCATTTTGTTTATAATGACGATGGTGATATAAACCAGTGGGTTGGAGCTGGCGAGCCCCCATTTTACAATATTGTCAGCAGAACATTGGGCAATGACGGCTATCCTTTCCTTTCGCAAGAAACAACCGGCAGCAATGAATCCCTTGCATACCTGTTCGATCCTGATATATCGCACATGGGCAAGGCGTCATATACAAACGTCGGCGGATTGCTTCGCAACAATGATGAGGGTTATTTCTACTTTGACTGTAAGCAAACTATGGCTGAATATAATCAGGAAGACAATAATATCTACATCTACGATCAGCCGGGCGTTAAAGAAAAAGGAGGAGGCGTAGGTCAATTCTTCCCATTTAATAAAGCTCCTCAGATCATGGAATTGGCTCGTGATGATTCTCAGGTAAATCACTACTTTGGCATGACGATAACAACGCGCTTCTTCCAAAAGAACGGCGGCTACACCAAACAAAATAGTGGTATTCCAACCTCATTCCACTTCTCTGGCGATGATGACGTGTGGATATTCATTGACGATGTTCTCATCGGCGACGGCGGCGGCATACACGACGCTTGCAGCATTGATATTAACTTTGTTACCGGCGAAGTTGCAATTAATGGCGCTCATAATACCACTCTAAACGAAGCTTTTATAGCAGCAGGCAAATCAGATACCACAAAATGGTCAGATACTCAACCTGCAACATTTGCGGATAACACAACCCACACGCTTAAATTCTTCTACCTTGAGCGAGGTAACTACTCATCAAACCTCGAACTTAAATATAACCTTATAAGCATACCCAAGACTGCTATTTATAAGGTTGACCAGTACGGTCAGGTTGTTCCGGGCGCGAAGTTTGCGGTTTATGCGGCTGATGCGGATTATCATATGCTAAATACTAAAGATGGACATCTTGTAAACGAGCCTGAAAGTCCCATATACAACGCCAACGGTGATTTTTACGATGCTAATGGTTCGCTCGTAAACGCTCTTTACACCGGTATTACCAATAATCAAGGCGAAATGATTTTTGAGGATACTGTAAACAATGTACCACTTACTCTGACGGAGATCAGAGAGAAGTTCGGCGATCATTTCATTCTCAGAGAGATTAAGGTTCCGGATGGATACAGAGTTGTTTCAAAGGATGTTTCCCTTGAGATATGGACGGGCGCTGAGCAAACTATTCTGCGATGTCGGAACACAAGTGAATCCGGTTCGCGAGCGGCGCCTACCCTTCAGGTAACAGCAACTGATACTATCTGGCTTAAGACAGATACTGGAGCTGAACCTGTAACTTATTATGAAATAGATCGCGACGAAGCAAACAATCATGTAACAACACAAACACATGGCACACTGTTTGCTGTTGTTATGAAGTACACCGGTCCTGTTGATTCAAACGGCTACCCGACGGCTTTAGGAAGCGATAGCAGCTGGACTCCGGTTTATGGCAACGATATGTATGGTTACCAATTGGAGGATGTCAAAGCCCATGGTGGTAATATCGTTTCAGCGGCGATTGAAGCGGCGCAAAAATCGCAGGCCGAAGGAAACGAAGTTGTATTCAAGGTTTCACCGTCTTGCGATATGCAGGTGACTCTTGAAAACCTCCCCGGAAACATAGCCACTTATTATCGTATGCTTGACGATAAAAACAAGAAGAATACCCGCTATACCGTTGGCTTCTACTGGACATCAGAGAACAGCCTGTATGAAGCGACATTAGAAAATACACACGGAGTATACTCGCATGATGATGAGCTTGCAAGAATAAATGTAGTTCCGACAGGTACCAAAGGCTTTGAAAGAGCCTTCGGCGCAAACATCAGAGTTCCAAACCTTATCAACAAGATTCTCGTTCAGAAAACGGATGAAAACAACACCTTGATAAATGGCGCAACCTTTGCTATCTATAATGTTCATCAAGATGAACTCACCGAAAAAATCCTTTACCGCACAAACAGCGGCATCTATGCTGAACTTTCGGCAAACTATTCAATTGACAGCAATACCGGCGTTATTACAGATGGAAGCAACACAATATTCCCGCTTCAGACTACAACGACAAGTCAGCTTGACAGCGTTCACACAGGAACCGGTGAATTTACGAATCTTGATGACGGTCAATACATTGTCAAGGAAATCAAAGCTCCTTTGGGATACAAAATTAACACAACTGACATCATGGTTCTTGTCACCGAGGATACTATTTACGCCAACGCAGGAACTGAAAACGACGGAGTTATCGTTGGACGCGGTCCGGGCTACGTTGTCAACACTTTGAACCTTTTTGCATCGCAAGGTGAAATAGACAATACCCTTACATGGATTTACGCAAAAATGAGAATAAGTAAACCCAGTACGAGCTTCTATGACATAGGTAAGCCTGATATGTACAAGGGATATATTTAAAAGAACGAGTCAAGTGAAACTGATGGCGACGCATTTAAGACTTATCTGGTTTATAAGCCGAGCGATGCTGTTACAAGCGGTCAGGTTGCCTTCAACTACTACCCGAATAAGGATAGGCATAACGACAGTGACGAGCTTGCACAGTACAGACGTATTTTCACAACCTCCGGCTGGCCATATTACGAGCTTTGGCAGGATTATGAGTTTGGTTCAGGTAAGGTTAACGGCACCAATATCAACTATGAAGACTGGTCGGATAATGAGATAACCAACCTGTTCTCGCGTTCTACATATATCCGAGTAAGGGACGATGGGGACTCCACTCTGACGGTTTATAAGACAAACTCTGACGGTAATACACCACTGTCCGGAGCTAAGTTCAGATTGTATCGCGTAAACAGTACCGGCACAAATGAATACTACAGCAGAGATGAAATTACAGATACGGTCAGATGGGCAGATGATGAAAGCGCTGCAACCATCATCACAACTGAAGATA
>ENA-ORMR01000859-ORMR01000859.1-human-gut-metagenome-genome-assembly--contig:-NODE-859-length-26525-cov-4.142123_pt1 | contig 26525 bp, 27 predicted proteins | sample MGYA00242107_ERZ509003 | MGnify/ENA primary metagenome ERZ509003 (study PRJEB26280, sample SAMEA2338699) | human gut metagenome | biome: human gut; feature: human-associated habitat; material: faeces... | reverse complement strand
AGCTATATTATTTTTTTGATGGAGGTACTATTCAATGACAAAAAGTAAAAAAATTATTTTAATAACTAGTGGTCTACTTGCTCTTACAACAGCAAGTATTGTATATGCAACAGTAAACTTAAATTCTTCTCAAGACCAAACAACAATTACTGAAAAAGTCAGTGCAACCAGCGTTTCAAAAAGTTCTAATATACTAAAAGAATTAAACGTATCATCTGATAATTTAAAAACTACCGTTATCTATGATGAATTAAAAGACGAAAACGTATACTCAATTGAAAATTCAAACTATCTAATAAACATGGATACAAACAATGATTTAATCGGAATTTATACAAAACAAATATCTACAACTCAAGAAGTTTCGTCAATGGACTCTTCATCAGCTAAAGATTATATTTTAGATAAATATAAAAATTTAAATTTACCAAGTGATTATGAATTAAATTATTTAGAAAAATTTGACGATCTAATCTGGCAAGCAAATTTTGAAAAAAATTATAATGGAATATATAACAAATATGAGTCAGTTAAAGTATTCTTTATTCCTGATACAGATGAAATTGTTTCATTAACTGTTTTCAACGAACCAGCCACTTCTAATGAAACAACAATAACTCAAGAAGAAGCAACATTAACTGCAACAGAAAATTTAGGAATATCTTCATCTGATGTTGTATCTGCAACATTAACAATGGAAAAAGCAAACGATTATTACGATAACTCAAATCAAGATACCTCTATCCGCCCTACATGGGTAATACAATCATCAGATAATTCAATTATTTATATTGATGCTGAAAATAATAAAGTAATTGGAGGTGACTGTATAAATGAATAAAAAAATAATTTCTACCATTCTTCTTATGGTATTAATATTAGCATTTTTTGCAACAACATGTCATGCATCAGCAAGTGCAAAAGTATTTTCAAGTAGTCAAAGCTCATACTATAAGGACTGCGCAGTTTATGCATCTAATGGATTAAACACACTTGGATATTCATGTACATCAAGTATAGGAGCTATCACAAGAGATTCTATGCTTTCATGGATAAGAAATACAGGAAATGGTTATGCAATGTATGTTCATACATTGGGTGGAACAGGCTATTTCAATGATTATTATGGAAATTCTATAAATAGTTCTATGATTTCTGGAAACTGGGACTTTGTTTATATAGATTCTTCATACAGTGCTGCTAATAATAGTTTAGCAACAGCTTTTCATACAACAGGATATTCAAATAGATGCTTTTTAGGATGGTATAATGCAATAACTACAAGTAATTCATATACTTTCAATTACTATTTCTGGTTAGACTATGTTGGAAAATCATCTATAAGAACCGCCGCTTTAAATGCAGCCTCTCACGTTCCAGGATCTGGTACAACACCTATAAAACTTTATGGCAGTACAACATATACAGGAGCAGCTAGATAGCTACTCCTGTATTTTATCATAAACTATTTTCTATGAATCCACCCGTATTAACATCAATCATATATACAGTCAAAACATCTTTAATACACACCCACACTTTTCTTATATCATTAGTATTTTCATCTAATTCTAATTCATACATTGCATCATCATTAACTTCCTCTAATATATCATTCGTCCTTTGCTTATTTCTTCCAATCTTCTCAATACTCAATTCTATCTCATCTTCTGATACATCAATTCCATTTTCTTTAAATATTCTTATAGCATCTTCCTTAGAAATATTAATTTCAGTATCTGTATAATCATAATCTAAAACATTTATATTAGCTATTCTATTATTTTCAACCATAATCTTTACACTCTGATATTCATTAACAAGATCTCCATATTTCTTAGCATATTCTATGTTTCTAATTTCACCCATCACTTCATCTGATATTAAATCATATCCATCACATAATTTTAAATTCTTCAATACCTCATCGCTAAAATATACTGTACTCTCACTTTTATCATATATAGCAAAAGAAAGTAATTTACCATTTACAGCATTAATCGAAATTTTGTATTCACTCTTCTCCACTGTCCAATATATTTCATTAATCATGTAATCTCTATATAAATGCAAATCATTTACATCATTTAAATTAGAGTATCCTAACACAGTCAAATACTCATTTATGATGTCTTTAGCTTTTTCTTTATCTATAGCTTTATCATCACTAATTTCTGATTTCACATCAGCCACCGTATATGTACCTTTATAAAATTTATCCATGTACACTTTAAATGCAGCATATGAAAATCCACCTATTAATCCAAAACAAACAGTTGAAATCACAACAGCTTTTGCAACCTTCTTAAATCCATATTCCTTTACTATTTCAGGATATTTCTCAGCTATATCTTTCTTAAGAGTTCTCTTAGCTCTAAAAATTAATGACTTAACACTAAGTTCAGATTTCTTCATAATTCTAGCAGCATCTTTATATGACATATTCTTTATATAAACTAAATTTAAAGCCATTCTTTGTGTTTCTGGTAATTTATCCAATACACTTTTCAAATTATATTCACCATCGATACTGTCATAAATTATTGCAATATCTTCATCACTAATTAGATTAGAATTTAAATATATTTTTTCAATTCTATTCTCATAATTATTATTGTTTCTAAAATAATCAGAAATAACTTGCTTAGCATTAGTCAAAATAAAATTATAAAAAGAACTTTTACTCTCATCATACAACTCTATATTTTTATAAACTTTCACAAAAACTTCTTGCATTAAATCTTCTACTTCAGCTTTATCACTTACTTTACAATAAACATAAGCAAATAATTTACTTTGATATTTTTCATATAAAATTTTAAAACTACTACTATCTCCATTCTTAATTTTTTTAATAACAAAATTTTCTTCCACAATTTTCTCCATTTTTTAAATTTTTGCGCAACTTTTTCTCTACTTTTTACGTTAGTAATTATATAAGGAATTTATTTTATGATTACAGTTTTTATGTTTTATGAAAATTTGGAGTATTTAATAAATTTATCAAATAAATTCGTAGCTCTGCATCTCAACATTAGACTGCTAGGTTTAGATCAATATTTAAGCCCCATTAGTATCCGCTTCTGTCAATCACATAAACCTAACATAATCATCTGCGGAACCTCATATAATTCAAGATTAGAAAAACTTTTAAATTATAAATATTATTCATTGAATATTCCAAATGAAAGTCAAACAACAACAACGTTAATTCTAAATCAACTAAATAAACTTTCATTAGATACTAGATATTCACACAAACTAGATATGTTTAATTTTAAAAAAGCTATATATAATGAACTAATCTTATTAAAATTCAACCCTAATTTATGTGGAACCAAGTATCTTGTAGATTGTATCGTATTAGCTCACGAAAATCCATATTCACAGTTGAATAATCTAGATTTCAAGAGATATTTCAACAAATTGGCATTAAAATATAATACGAATGCTCAAACAATCATATGGAATATTCGCACAGCAATTGATGACATGTATAAAGCAACAAATTCAAACTTTCGAAAGGACAAGTTTGGCAATGCTTCATACATTACATATCAATCAATTATCAATTCTCTTAGGTTATTATAATGGATTTTTAATTTTATAAATTTTATTCTTCTATAACAAAATTCAAAGAAGACAATTATTACCCACTCTATAAAATTAAATTCTATTATATATAATAAATTTGTTTAATATATTCTACCTATTAAACAAAAAATAAACTCTCAAAGTATCTGCTTTGAGAGTTTATTTTTTTATTCAGATCTTAAAGCTTCCACTGGATCTTTTTTACTTGCCATCTTAGCTGGAATTAAACCTGCTATCATTGTAAGAATCATACTTATTAATATTAGTATAACAGCACCACCTACTGGTAATTTAGAAATATTTGAAACATCAGCAACATTTTTTATAACTGCATTTATAGGAATATTTAATAATACAGTTATTCCAATTCCAAGTACACCTGCAACTAAACCAACAATAAATGTTTCTGCATTAAATACTCTTGATATATCTTTCTTTGAAGCTCCTATACTACGCAAAATACCAATCTCTTTGATTCTTTCAAGTACTGAAATATATGTTATTATACCAATCATAATTGAAGAAACTATTAAAGAAATAGAAACAAAAGCTATCAATACATAACTAATCATATTTACAATTACAGTAACAGATGACATCATTGTAGCAACCATATCAGTATATTGAATTACATCACTTTCTTTTCCTTCACTTCTCTTCTGTTCATTATATTTATTAATATCTTCAATAATTTTATCCTTACTATCAAAATCAATTGGATATATACTAATTGCAGAAGGAGAATTCAAATCACATATTCCTAATTCTTTTATATTCTCTTCATATGTTGCACTTGATTTTTCAGAATATGAAGCAATTACACCTGCTAGCTCTTCTTGTGAAAGACCTGCTAAATATGCCTGCTCATCAGCAGTTAACTTAGAATAATCAAATCCACCTACATTTGAAGAAGCCTCAGTTGAAAATTCTTTTCCTGTAAATACATTTACATTCTTATTTTCTTTTTGTGCCTTAGCTATTTCAGAATCATTAATTGAATTGATTATATATGTAGTTAATTCTTTTTTATAGCCTATAATTCCCATATCTCCCATTGATGTTGCAGTTGCTTCTTCTTTTGGACGAATTATACCAACAATTTTAACTTCCTGTGCATTTTCTAATTTTTGCTTTAAATAGCTTTCATCACTCTTCTTACTTATCCATGAATTACCTTGTTTAACATAAAAATCTGTATTCAATAAAATTTTATATTTTAATCCAATAAAATCATCATATGAATAAACATCATCTTCTAAATCATCTAAAGTTTCTCCAGCCATTACTTTATGCATCTTTTCAGTTATTTCTGATTGATCTTTTATTCCCAAAGAATATAAAGAATAATCACTAATTTCATTATTTTCATTAACAATTAAAACAACTTCATCATAACTCTCAGGCCATTTTCCAGCCATTACATCATATTGAGATTCTAACAATTCTTGATTATCTAACATCTCTGTCCAAACATCAGTAGAACTTCCCATAACATATGTTGACTGATCAGATGATTCGGCCATTCCTAACTTTTCGAAAGTTGTAGATGGATTAACTTGAACCACACCATCATCAGTATTAGCTTTATAAATATAAGGAGTTACTTCATAAGAGTACTGCACAGCATTTGAATATTTCTTTATGTCATTATCAGTATTATCTATATAATTTTTAAACTCAGTTAAATTATTTCTTTGCACATTTTTTGATATCTTATCAAAAATTTTACCAATTATTTGTCTTGAATGAATTTTATTATCATTATAATTATTATCTTCTTGCTTCATGAAAATTTCTAACATAGAACTAGCATCAACGCTCTCCTCTTGTATTGTCAATGGATAGTTAGAAAGAGTATCTTCTTGAACTTTTTCAATATACTTATCCACTCCATTAGATAAAGACAATATCAATGCTATTCCAATAATACCTATACTACCAGCAAAAGCTGTAAGAAATGTTCTTCCCTTTTTAGTCATTAAATTATTCAAACTCAATGAAAGAGCTGTAAAGAAATTCATTGATGTCTTACCAGACTTAGCTTTTAACTCTCCTTCATTTTTTCTATCCTCTTCTGTATAAGGATTTGAATCACTAATTATTTTTCCATCTAGAGCTTTAACAACTCTAGAAGAATATTTTTCAGCAAGTTCTGGATTATGTGTAACCATTACAATCAATTTATCCTTAGAAATTTCTTTTAAAATCTCCATTATTTGAATACTAGTATCAGTATCCAATGCTCCAGTTGGTTCATCTGCTAAAATAATATCTGGATTATTGACTAAAGCTCTAGCTATTGCTACTCTTTGCATTTGACCACCTGATAATTGATTAGGTCGTTTATGAATTTGTTCTTTTAATCCAACATCTTCTAAAGCTTTTATTGCTTTCTCTCTTCTAACCTTTTTATTAACACCTGATAAAGTAAGTGCTAACTCAACATTAGCTAGAACACTTTGATGAGGAATTAAATTATAATTTTGAAACACAAAACCTACAGAATAATTTCTATATGCATCCCAGTCTTTATCTTTAAATTTTTTTGTAGACTTTCCATTGATAATCAAATCACCAGCTGTGTATCTATCCAATCCACCTATTATATTAAGTAATGTAGTTTTACCACATCCACTTGGTCCTAATATTGAAACGAATTCGCTTTTTCTAAATTCAATATCAATACCTTTTAATGCATGAACTGTTTGATCGCCAGACAAGTAATCTTTTGTTATATTCTTTAACTGTAACATAATCTCTCCCTTCATAAAATCACATTGCCATAATTATATGTTATTACCAAAGCAATATCAATATTCACAGCCATGAGTTTTGTCATTTAAACTACTTTTTAATACACTAAATCATACTACAATAATATATATATAATTTCTCACACCTTGCTGTCGCAATCTTTAATAAAAAATCAAAATTGATTTTTTATTCTAATATGTATGGATTGCTTCAATCGCATTCACTCAGCACAGCTTCGTTCATTTGGTCGCTGCGCGGTGATTTGAAATTTTATATATATTATTGTAGTTTGCATTTCGGCATAAATTCAGAGCATTCTCTACGAAATTAAAAAACATCATTAAAATCTATACACCAAAAAGAAAAAGCAGGTATGTGTCAAACACATACCTACCCTTCCATGAAATACTTTGCGTTAAACGGTTTCCAAATCAACCTCATTATCATTGCGAACAACAATAACATGATCAGTATCGAAAACATCATCAACGACATCACCTTGAACAATCTGCTTCATCAGCAGCTTATACAACGTATCATCCGGAGAAGTTGTACCGATTCTCACTTCATAGCTGTTCCATCCAAATTTTTTACAAGCCTTTACCAGTAATCCATCATACGGAACATTTTCCTCTAGAAATCCTCTAACATACATTTCCACCAAAGCAGGTTCAGAATCAACTCTCTGATCCCTCGGACCATTCGCAAGAACAGGCGCATACTTCAGATAGTTCTCATATACTTTAGAAATATATGTAGCGACAAAATCAATAGTATCTTCTCTTTTAGAGAAAACTACTTTGCTGTTTCTCCGGAACGTTGACAGGTACCGACAATAGTCTACGTACTTCATAACACTTGCCTCCTAATCTTTTATGATATCTTAATTATACCTGAATTAGCCTTCCAGTCAATTTTTATGTTAACATTCATTAATTAACCTTACCATGTTTATAAGGTCTTGTTTTATTATATTCCATTTTTTCCAAGATTATCTTTTCTAAATCTATATTTTCTCCTCCACAAAAATCAAAAATTCTAATAACAACATCAGCAAGTTCAGATGGAATACCACAAGGTTTACCATTTTCTTCATAATATGTCTCATTATAACCTCTATGGTTTCTATACTCCTCATATGCTTCTGATAATTCACAATGCATTAATGCAATTACTTCTCCAAAATTTTTATTCTTCTCCCAAAATCCGTGTTTTACTGAATTCTCATGAGCTTCTTTTACTAAATCATTTATCATTTTATTGATTCCCTTCATAATTTTATTTACAAGTATTATATAACATTTTTGTACATCATTTAAACAAATATATAAATTTTAATTACACAAAAAAGAAACCCAACATAATATTGGATTTCTTTAGTCAGTTATTTTATTTTTTTATAGCTAATATTTTATATTTCATAACACCAACTGGAGCTTCTACTTCAACAGTTTGACCTTTTTTAGCACCTAGTAAAGCAACTCCCATTGGAGATTCATTAGAAATTTTGTTTTGAGCTAAATCAACTTCTGTTGATCCAACTATTGTATATTCTAAATCTTCATCAAATTCTTCATCATGAACACGAACAATATTACCTATTTGAACAGTCTTTGTATCAATTTCAGATTCATCAATTATTCTTGCAAATCTAATTTTGTTTTCCAATTCAGCTATTTTGTTTTCATTAGCAGCTTGAGCACTCTTAGCTTCATCATATTCAGAGTTTTCTGATAAATCTCCAAATCCTAAAGCAACTTTTATACGTTCTGCAATTTCTGTTCTTTTTTCTGTTTTTAAATGTTCAAGTTCTTTCTCTAAATTATCATATCCTTCTTGTGTTAATAATATTTCTTTATTTTCTTCCATATTATCAGTCTCCTCTCTAAAAGATATTAACGCCATTTATAATAGTATTAAATTTAAAATTTGTCAAGTATTTTAAACTAAAAATTCTCTAAAACTAATCTTTCCATTATTACCAATAAAGTACCTTATATTCACGTTATCTCGTCTTAAAATCGCCATAATATTCTTAAATGAATTTTTATAATAAACTATACTCTCATATAAAATTTCTTCGTTAAAATGATTAAATCTTGCAAATTTTTCATCATATCTAATTGGCAAATTTAATTTAAAAAATCTAATAACTATACCATCTTTTCTAATATATTCTTCTCTATTCATTTGTACTAATATTGAATTTTTCTTCATATTACACTTATCTAATTCGTCTTTTACAAAATCAAAATTAAAAATCACATCTGCTCTTTTACTACTCTTCTCTATATTTCCAGTAATATTAACCATTACTCCATATTCTTCGTTCAGTAATTTCTCTACATATTCAAACTTTTTAACATTATCAGTAATTATATTAAACACTTTGCATCTTTTGGCAATCACTTTAATTTCCTCTATATGATAATCAGAAAAATTTTTAATAAAAACGGACACTTCCATCGAATCAATTCTAATATTTTTAATATATGCAATTTTTTCTAAAATATCACACATTAAAAATTTCATCAACCAACTACCATCTAAAACATTGCAATTGTTGTTATTAACCCATTTCATAAATAATTCATTTCTTTGCAAAGCATCAGCACACACAATTGTATCAATATCTTTTTCATTCATTATATCTAATATTTTTTGCAACATTCTTTCATTTATAACATCACCTTTTTCAGCGCATAAACATAAATAATTATCATTCTTTCGTATTCTTCCTACATAATTTAAAAATTTATATATTAAAAATTTAAGCCATTTGGGAATATTCCACTCAATAGCATTCAAATACGAATCAAAATAATCAATATATAAAACACTTTTATTCTCCATAAAAAATCACCTTCATAATTTTTATGAAAGTGATTAAATTATATTCTATTTTCTCTCATTTATTTTTATATGAATCTCATCCAATTGTTTTTGAGTAACAGTTGATGGAGCTCCCATCAATAAATCTTGAGCTTTTGCATTCATTGGGAAAGCTTGAATTTCTCTTATTGTCTCTTCTCCTGCAAGTAACATTATAATTCTATCAATTCCAGGAGCAATTCCAGCATGTGGTGGAGCACCATAATGAAAAGCATTATACAATGCAGAGAATTTCTTTAAAATAACCTCCTCTTTATATCCAGCTATTTCAAAAGCTTTTATCATAATTTCAGGTGAATGATTTCTTACAGCTCCAGATGCAAGTTCTATACCATTTCCAACTATGTCATATTGATATGCTAATATATCTAATGGCTCTTGTGTTTCTAGTGCTTCCATTCCACCTTGAGGCATTGAAAATGGATTATGGCAAAATTCTATCTTACCATTTTCAACTCTTTCATACATTGGAAAATCAACAATCCAGCAAAATCTATAAACAGAATCATCAATTAATCCTAATGTTCTGCCAAGCTCGTCTCTTATTTGACCACCCAATTTTGATACAACTGGTTCATGTTCAGCTATAAAGAATATAGCATCACCAGCATTTGTATTTGTACTTGTAAGTAATTCTTCTCTTGATTTATCATCTATAAATTTAGCAATAGGACCTTGTAGAGATCTATCATCTCCAACTTTAAGCCAAGCTAAACCTTTAGCTTTACATTCTTTTATTGCATAATCAGTCATGCTCTCAAACCAAGTTCTAGGTTGACTTGCGCCATTTGGTACAGAAATGATTCTAACTATTTTTCCATTAAACACTTTCAAATCTATTTTCTCAAATATATTTGAAACATCTTGAATTACAAGTGGGTTTCTTAAATCTGGTTTATCTGAACCATATTTAAGCATTGCTTCTCTATAAGGTATTCTAGGAAATGGATATTCAGCTATTTTCTTATCTGAAAATTCTTTAAACACATTGTAAATAACATCTTCCATAACATTAAATACATCTTCTTGAGTTGCAAAAGCCATCTCCATATCTAGTTGATAAAATTCGCCAGGAGTTCTATCTGCTCTAGCATCTTCATCTCTAAAACATGGAGCAATTTGAAAATATTTATCAATTCCAGCCACCATTAACAATTGTTTAAATTGTTGAGGAGCTTGAGGAAGTGCATAAAATTTGCCTGGATAAATTCTACTTGGAACTAAATAATCTCTTGCACCTTCTGGAGATGAACTTGTAAGGATTGGAGTTTGAACTTCTAAGAAATCCTTTTTTACCATTTGTTCTCTCATAAATTGAATAACTTTAGCTCTTAATATTAAATTATTTTTTAATTTCTCATTTCTTAAATCTAAGAATCTATATTGTAATCTTAAATCTTCACGAACCTCTCTACTAGATTCAATTTCAAAAGGTAATTGCTTTGTTCTTTTTCCTAAAATCTCAATTTTTTCTGCAAACAATTCAACTAAACCTGTTTCAATTTTTTCATTAATAGTTTCATCATCTCTTAATCTAACTGTTCCTTCAACAGAAATAGTAGATTCAATAGGAATTTTTGTAGCAAAATCAACTAACTCTTCATTACCTGAAGCAACAACCTGTGTAATACCATATTGATCACGTAAATCAATAAAAATTACTCCTCCCAAATCTCTAATTGTTTGAATCCATCCAGCAAGCTTAATATGCTCACCAACATGTTCTTTTCTAATAGTGTTACAAGTATAAGTTCTGTACTCGTTCATTATTTCCACCCTTTCTAAATAATTTTTTATCTAACTTAATTTTTTTACAATATTTAAATTTACCTTTCTCAAATAGCTGTACCTAGCCGAATTGAAAAGATTGCTCCAAATACAAGGCAAAAGTGAATTTAAAAGTAAGGGAGCGTATGCTGATACGTGACCGCTTTTAAATTTACTTTTAACACAGTATTTGGACAATATCTTCAATTCAAAAGTACAAAAAAAGTTGCCCTCCTCCCCAAGGGACGAAGGCAACTCCGTGGTACCACCCTAATTGAAAATAAAAATTTTCCACTCTATATAATATGCTCCAGCATGTTTCATAATTGTTTCCATCTGAATTGCTCTCAGCCAACGACAACTCTCTCTTTTAGATATTCTATCACAATTACTTTGTACTTTCATCGCATCGATATTCAACTGTAAATTCTATTTTAAACAGTTTTTCCAATTTTGTCAAGTATTATTCATCATATGTATACCAAAGGCCTTGTTCTTTCAACTCTTTTATTGTCTTTTCATGTTCCGCATTTGTTTCAGAAAAATATACTTTTCCATTTTTATCTGCTACAAAGAATAAATTTTTAGTATCATCATGTTCTAATATTGCTTTTATTGAAGACTCACTAACCATACAAATTGGTCCAACAGGAATTTTCCCAGTCATTGATGATGAACGTGTATTGTATGGATTCTTTGTTTCTAATTCCTTAGCAGTTAAATCTCTTTCATCCATATTTAACTTTAAAGCATAATATGTTGTAACATCACTTTGTAATCCCATTTTTTTGTTAAGTCTATTTATAAATACAGAAGCAACACCAGCTCTATCTTCTTCATTTCTAGCCTCTAATTCTACAACAGACGCTAATGATAGAATTTCATGTGCTGAATACTTACTACTTTCTACTTCATCTTTATACTTATCTAAAACTGTCTCCATTTTATCTAGCATTTTTCCAAAAATCACTTTTACATCTACATCAGCATTTTCAAAAATATATGTATCTGGATATAAATATCCTTCTAAAGAGTAATAAATATCTTCATCTTCAATATCATCTGTTATAAACCAATACTTATCAATTAATTCATTTAAATAATTTTCATCTTCCAAAACTTCATAAATTTTTTCTTCAGTATTATTAGTTTTATCAGCTATTATTGAAACAACATCTCTCATGTTTTTGCCTTCTGGAAAAGTAATTGTAACTGTCTCATCAACGATATTTCCTGCTTCAAACTTATTAATAATTTCCTCTATTGACATATTTTTATCTATACTATATTTTCCTGCCTGCATAGCTGTTCTACTATTTACTTTGCAATAAATTTTAAAAGCATTTGCACTTTTTATAACTCCATCATTTTCAAGTTGTTCTGCAATTTTAGAAATCCCACTCCCTTGAACAATTTCAATTTCTACCTGTTCACTATTTGATTGAATTGGTTTTATTGCAGATTTATACCACAAATACGCACCTCCACAAGCAACTACAGTTATTAAAACTAATACCAATAAAACAACAAATATGGTTACTCTACCGTTCTCTTGTCTTCTCATTGATTTCTCCTTCCTTATATCAATTATTTTAAATTTTTATACAACAATATTTGCAATATCTTTAACAATATCATTATTTAGATTTGAATTATTAACAACAATTAAAAAGCAACCATTTGCATTTACATATGCTTTTAACTCTTTTAAAAATCTATAATAATTATCAATATTTGAAATAGAAGTTATATTCATCTTTAATCCAATATTTTTAGAACTAAGCTCAGCATTAGTAGAAATTTCTTTTGAAACTTTACTAGTCAATTCCTTGGCTAACTCTGTTCTATTCTCATAAGTTGAAATTTTTTCATCAAAATTTTCATAAGATTCATCATTTATTTCTATAACAACATCATTTTTAAGATCAAAATTAGAAAACTCTGCATTAGCTAATTCTAAATCATTACGAGCTTTAGTAAAATCAAGTAACTTAGATTTTTTTACATATCCAACTTGATAATCTTTTGTCTTCACTTTAATCCATTTTTTATCTGATGAATCAAGTACAGTAACCGTATCTCCTTGTGATAACTTTTCAATATTTCTTGAAATAGCCGTCATTTTATATTTTAATTCTGTATCTCTATTTACAATTGCTGTTACTTTTTCTTCAGATAATTTTTCAATATTTAACTTATTTGTATCTGATAAATAATCTACTTCTAAATTATACACATCAGCCAATTCTGAAATTGGGAAATAATAAATTCCATCTCTATTAATAACTTTTCCCTTTATCTTAGTAAAAGTACCATTTATATACATATGATTTTTTTCTTCAGTTATCTCTAAAATTTTACTTTGTGAAATAGAAATATATCTTCTTAAATTATCTTCATCTTTTTCATAATATAATTCTTTATCAAAAAGATTTCTCATATCATCTTCTGAAAAATAAACAATTTTATTTTCATCTATATATACATCATGTTGCATTTCAACATTTGTATCATTTTGAATTATCACACTTAATTGAGAATTATCTTCTTTCTTAAAATATGCAGCATATCTCAACACATTTAAAACTATTATTAACAATATAAATACAATGATTAATTTTCCTAATAAACTATCTTTTTTGAACTTTAATTTCATTCTTCTTTTACTACTTTTTTTACTCATTTGTTATCTCTTTCTCAGGCTAATTTAATCAAAACCTGTCCTTATTTGTCTTTATATTTATATCATAAATATAAACTTTATTAAATACTAATTTAGTAAAATATTCGTTTTTTTCAAAAAAGTCTTTATTTTCAAGGGGTTTTATGCTATAATTATACTGTGACTATGGAAAAAATTACATTTTATAATAAATAAAATAATTAAGGGAGGAAAAACATGAAAATATTTTTCTTAATATTACTAATATTATTAATCGTGCTATTAATAAAATCAATAAAAGTTGTTAGACAATCTGAAGTTTATATAATTGAAAGATTAGGTAAGTTTCACAAAGCTGCAGATGCCGGTTTAACAATAATTATACCTTTTATCGATACTGTAAGATCAGTAGTAAGTTTAAAACAACAAACAATGGATGTTCAACCACAAGAAGTTATCACATCAGATAACGTTACAATAACTATTGACACAGTAATCTTCTATAAAGTTATAGATCCTGCAAAAGCAGTATATGAAATTCAATCACTAAAAAAAGGTATTGAATACTTATCAATAACAACAATTCGTGATATCATTGGTAAAATGGAACTTGATGAAACATTCAGTTCAAGAGATTCTATAAACGAAAAATTAAAATTAATACTTGATGAAGCAACATTCCAATGGGGTTGTAGAATTGACAGAGTTGAAATAAAAGATATAACTCCTCCACCAGATATTAAAGATGCAATGGAAAAACAAATGAACGCCGAAAGAAATAAAAGAGCTTTAATTCTACAAGCAGAAGGAGAAAGACAATCTGCAATCACTCTTGCTGAAGGTAGAAAAGAAGCTGCCATTCTTGATGCTGAAGCTGATAGAGAATCAAAAATAAGAAGAGCTACTGGTGAAGCTGATGCAATCAAGCAAGTAGCAGCCGCTAAAGCTAAAGAAATCCAAATGGTATATGATGCAATCAAAGAAGCTAATCCAGATGATAAATTAGTTCAATTAAAATCATTAGAAGCACTTGAAGAAGTTGCTAAAGGTGATGCAAATAAAATATTTATTCCATTTGAAGCAACATCAGCATTAAGCAGTTTAGGTTCTATAAAAGATGTAATGTCAGATGATAAAAGGACAAGAAGAAAAAGAACATCAGCTCGTGAAGAAGCAGAAAAAGTTGTAGAACAAATGCATAATACAGATACAGATGCAAATACAGAAAACACAAATCAACAATAATATGTAAAATAAGCCCCTGGTACTAAACTAAACCAGGGGTATTTTTCATTTATAAAATTCATTATTTAAAACTTAAACTCAACAATCATCTCTTGCCTAAAATATCACTTAACACATATACCAATCTTTCAACATCTTCAACTGTATTCTCTTTTCCAAAAGTTACTCTTAATGAACCTTCTGCAATTTTTACATTATGGGTCATGTTCATCAAGACACTTGAAGGCATTGGTAATCCAGCACTACAAGCAGACCCACTAGAAGTACATATTCCTCTTTTATCTAGTTGTTCAACAATATCTGCTCCCTTATATCCTATAAATGAAATATTCATATTGCCAGATAATCTATTAGTAACATCACCATTCACATGAACATTGCTAAACAATCTCAAAATAGATTTAGCATACAAATCACGCAATTTAATAAGATGGTTATTGTACTGTTCCAAATTAGCATTAGCAATCTCAATTGCCTTTCCTAAACCAACAATGCTAGCAACATTTTCAGTACCAGCCCTCTTTTCTTTTTCTTGATGTCCTCCATCTTGTTGTCTAGTAAATTTAACTCCATTTCTAACATACAAAGCACCTATTCCTTTAGGAGCATAAAACTTATGTCCAGACATAGATAAAGCATCTATGTTCATTTTTCTAACATCTATCTTTATATTTCCAACAGCTTGAACACTATCAGTATGAAACATTATATTATTCATTCTTGCAATTTTCCCAATCTGTTCAATTGGCTGAATTGTACCAACCTCATTATTAGCAGTCATTATAGAAATTAAAATAGTATCACGTCTTATAAGTTTAGACAAAGCCTTAACATCAATTATTCCATTTTCCATAACCGGAACATATGAAACTTCATATCCAGCTCTTTCCAAGCTTTTACACGTTTCTAGCACCGCAGGATGTTCAATATTACTCGTTATAATGTGTTTTCCATATCTTTTATTTGCATTTGCAATCCCCTTAATCGCTAAATTATCACTCTCGCTCCCACAACTAGTAAAATAAATTTCTTCTGCACTACATCCTATAGCATTAGCTACTTGAACTCTTGCCCTATCCATCGCCTGCTTACTAGTTTTACCAATACTATATAATGAAGAAGCGTTACCATAATTATAAGATAAATAAGGTAACATCTCTTTTAACACAACATCATCAATTTTAGTCGTCGCTGCATGATCTAAGTAAATAATATTCTCCATATAATCATTCCTTTTTATTATTTACTAATATAATATGTTAGAAAAAAATTTTTGCTTATACCTAAAAAATATTTTTTAATTTTAAATCATCCTTTTCCTCAATATGTTTTATGATAAAAGCCATCTTATCTAATGCTTCAAAAGCCTCTTCCTGTTCTAATTTACAATAAGTTTTTAAAGATGTATATTCAGTCATAACTTTTTCTAACTCATCATGCTCAACGAAAAAAGAAACTATATCCTCTGACTTTTTCCAATACTCATCTATTTCATTAATCTTTTGATTAGCTTCTTCATATTTTTCTTCTTCAACCAATGGGCGTAAGTCGTTTAATTCACTTAAAACATAATTCAATTTATCATCCACATACTTTCCAACAAAAGCATTAAGTCCAATAATTGCAACTAAAATAATCACTGTAATAACTATTTCTTTTGACATTTCGTCCCTCCCTTTTGCTGGCAAAAAATATTATCATTTCCATCAATAGTCACAACCAAAGCATCCTCTGGTTGAAATCCAAACTTTCCTACTTGTTTTGTCAGCCATTTATAATCCTTATTAATTTTCTTCAAATTCTCATACTGAATCACACCATCTATAACCAAATCATATGCTATTCCCTCATATTTAGCCTGCAAACTCATATCCTCCAAAGTTGGATTTCTTTTTTCTGGCTTTAAAATAATATTTATTTCACCACTTGTCTCTAATATCGCATACTCAACATCACTAATATTAAAAACATCTTTTCCTCTTAATCTTTCTTGCAACTCATTAATCGTATATCTTTCTCTTATCAAAACATCTTCATCAATCTTTCCTCTAAAAATAAGAATAGACGGTTTACCACAAACCGCTTCCCTAAATTTAATACTTTTTAAATTAGCAAAAGAAATCATTAAATGCATTATAAGTAATCCTGCAATTGGAATAATACCATTAAATATAGGCACACCAATATCAGACATAGGAATAGAAGCCAAATCAGCAATCATTATAGAAATAACCAACTCAAAAGGCTGAAGCTGACCAATCTCCCTCTTTCCCATCGCCCTCATAACAAGCAAAACTAATGTATATAATACAATCGTTCTAATTAAAATAACTAGCATATCAAAACCTCAACTTTTTCCAATATATTCTTATCTTTTCACAAACAAAAAAAATTATGCATAAAAAATTTTTTTCTGTAAAAAATATAATTAGAACAAAAGTGAACATTATGCAAATTGCATAATCAATGCTTTAGTTCTTATTCTGATTTAATTTCAGAATATATTAGTAGCCAGAGGCTCTATATTGGAGGTTCAAAATGGACAATAACAATTCAAATATACAAACTTCCTCTACCATGGGTATTGTTGGTCAAATAGTTGGTAGATTAATTGCTGCAGCTGTTATACTTGGAGTAACTGCCTTCTTTACACCTGGTTTTACAATAAATAATTTCTGGTCTTTAGCTTTAGCAGCAGTTGTTTTAACTGTTATGGATTATTTGATAGTAAAATTTACAGGTCTTCAGGCAATGGCATTTGGTAAAGGATTTGTAGGCTTTGTTTTGGCAGTAGTAATTTTATATGCAACACAATTTTTTGTCGCTGGATATTCAATCTCGTGGATGTCAGCTATAATTGGTGCTCTTATATATGGAGTTATTGATTATATCTTACCTGGCGAACAAGGAATGTAAACAAAATATTGTCAAAATCCTTGAATAAAAATTTATTCAAAAAAGAAAGTATTACTAAAATAAACTTTTTAAGTATATTTCAGCAATACTTTCTTTTTTAATTATACGTAAACAGCAATACTATAAATCAAATGAATCAATTAAATACAAAATTAAACGATTTACGTACCTATCCAGAAAACAAAATAGATACAATAATGTTTTTTAAATACCGCGTAAGCGATCAAATGAACGCAGTGAATGCGAAATGGAGCAATTTACATATAAAAACTGATAATATGGAAATTGCGACACCAAGGTATAAAAAAACATTATTGTATCTATTCTAGGATTTTTTCACCACATTCAAATTGCTCTAGTTACATTAGATTAAATTCCATAAAAAAGTACATATAAAATTTATATGTACTTTCTATTTGCTCAGTTACTAATAATTATTAATCAGCTATAAACTCGAACATCTTAACAAAAATCTTATTAACATCCGTAATAGGTTCTGAAAAGGTTATATCAACCATTTCATTAGGATGAATACCATAATCGCTAGCCAAATGATTTGACATTCCTAAATAACTCTCCGTTTTATTATCAGTAAAATCATAATTAGCACTAAAATAAGCATCTGGTCGATTTGAATTTTCGCCATAATACAATGCACAAATCACACTACCAGAATAACCATTCTCATCAGTAGTATAATCAACTATCGCAGTATTAATCTTCGTCTTTCCCTTAAGCTCATTCTCAAGCAATCTATTATACTCCTCTTTATCTTGAACTGAAAGAGATTCAGCATCATATGATTTAATACCATCTTCAATTCCAGTCACAGTTGCAGTACCAGTAACAAAATCTCCTACTTGAACCTCATCAGCAGTCTTATTAATAAGTTTTCTTGATGATAACATTACCTTTCCTAATACCTTCGCATATTCATTAGAAGTATATGCAATTGTAATCTCGTCAGCATCTTTACTCTTTACAACACCAGAAATACTTTCAGTTGTACCAGTTAAATTATCAACAAATTCTACACTATCATAATTATAATAAATACAATTTGTATTAACAATTTTACTAACTAAAATTAAATCTACATTATAACCTGAAGGAGCTGTAGAAGCTACTGCATAATCATTTCCTGCAAAATTAATTTTAACATTTCCAATATTGACTTTATAATCTTTAATATCATATTGCGATAATATTAAAATACCTTTTCTATTTTCAAACTTGTCCTTAATAGTATCTGCACTATCAAATTTTAAATTATATTGATTAGAAATTTTATTAAAATCATCATATGAATCAAAAGTTTTTACAAATACTTTTTCATCTTTTACATTTTTAAAATCAGCTGTAGCTGGTAATGCTTGATATTGAATCATTGAATCAATCTTCTCGCTACTCATATCATAACCGCTCTTATCTTTTATAGCTTCAATATAAGCTTCACCAATTTTATCAAGATTACTCAATTTATTTGAAATTATAACTCCATCAGAATCCTGCATTTGAATAGCTCCAATATCTGAAGTTAAAGTAAAAATAAAATTCTTACTTTCAGTATTATAATCAAATTCTATAAACTTAGCCGTTGATTTCAAAGAATCAATATCATTCTCAGAAATCTTTTCATCATTCTTTCTGTTAATATTATTCCTACACAAATCAACAAGCTCAGAATATTTTTCATAGTCAGGTGTTATTTCATAATATTTAGATTCATATTTAAAAATAATTCTATCTGGTGTTTTTATTAATCCTTCATCACCAGTTGGATTTTCTACATTATTTTCTGATTGATTGTTTTTAAATTTATTATTAGCCCAAAATCCTAAGCAAAAACAAGCAAAACAAATAACAATAACACATATAATATCAAATATTTTCTTTTTCATAGGACATTTCCTTCTTTATTTATTTTTATTCCATCCTTCTTTAACCACTTGTCTTTCTCTCGCAATAGCTAAACTATCAGATGGCACATCCTCTGTAATTGTTGAACCTGCAGCAACCAAAACATTATCACCTAATTTAACTGGAGCAACTAAATTTGTATTTGAACCAATAAAGCACTTATCTCCGATAATAGTCTTATGTTTGTTTACACCATCATAATTACATGTAATAGATCCACAACCAATATTTACACCTGTACCAATTTCACAATCACCCATATATGATAAATGAGGAACCTTGCTTCCATAAGCAACTTGAGTCTTTTTAATCTCAACACAGTTACCAATTTTAACTTTATCAGCAAGAATGCATTTCTCTCTAATATACGCATTAGGTCCAATCTCACAATCTTCACCAATTACACAATCAGATTTAATTGTTGTATTTGGATGAATTACAGTATCTCTACCGATCTTAACATCCTCATAAATATATGTAGTATCAGAATCTTCAATAGTAACACCATTTAACATATGCATTGTGTTAATTCTCATTTTTAATACTCTACCCAATAATTCTAATTGTACTCTATCATTTACTCCTAGTATTTCAGTATTATCTTCAACTATCATAGCACCAATCTTTAAGTCTTTTGATTTCATTATTTTAATAATATCTGTCAAATATATTTGACCATTTTCATGAGCTTGTAATTCTTTTACAGCATCTAATAAAGATTCAATATCAAAACAATAAATTCCTGAATTTATCTCTTTAATTTTCTTTGTATCTTCATCTGCTAAAGACTCTTCAACAATCTCTAATACTTCTCCAATTTCATTTCTAACAATTCTACCATATCCTGTTGGATTATCAGAAATAGCTGTAAGTAATGTAACCGCTTCTCTTTCATTTCTATTTCTATCTATCAATTTTTCAACTGTTTCTTTTCTTATAATAGGAACATCACCATACAAAACAATTACTTGACCTGATTTAGATTCTAACTCAGGAATAACTTGCATTAATGCATGACCTGTACCTAAAAGTTCTTCTTGAACAACATATTTTGTTCTGTCTTTTAGAACTTCCATGATTTGCTCTTTTTGTTCACCAACAACTGTAATAATCTCATCACAATCCACTTTTTCTGCCACTTCTGTGACTCTAGAAACAAGTTCTTTTCCATATAATTTATGTACTAATTTTGACTTTTTTGAATTCATTGACTCGCTTTTTCCAGCAGCCATAACTATTGCTATTTTATCTTTTTTCATAATCTATCATCCTCCTTAAAAAGATAAATGTATTCTATCACAACACCTATTTTTTTTCAATTATTTTGCTTTCTTACTCATTGTACAAAGTTTAGAAAAAATTATACAAAAAAGCCATATATGGTTCTACTTATTGTAAAACCATACACAGCCCACTAAATTAATTTATTAATTTCTACAACTACACCATATATATATCAACGCAATAAGCGCCAATATTACTAAAGTAGTTCCTATTGCATAAAAGTAAACAGCACCAATAGTTGAAACAATTGTTGTTTGAGCTCCTATAACTATTCCAATAACAAAAGCAAATAAACCAATTATTGTATATAAAACTCTATATAAGCAACAACATCTCTTTTCTCTTTTATTGCAACAAATCGTAACTTGTGGTTCCATATCTGCACCTCCTAGAGTTATCAGATTAATATAATATATGCACTACTTATCTTTATTGTTACGTTTTAGTTCAGATGCTCTAGTTAAAATATCATATCCAAATTTCTCTTTTAATTGATCTATTGCATTGTCTAATTTTTTATTTTTAGAATCTTCTTTTATATCAAATATTGAAAGTTGAAACTCCTCTTTTTCGACTAACCCATCAACTCTAACGCCAATCAATCTAATTGGTTCACCTACAAACAATTCTCTTAATAGTTCTTTTGCAACTTTCAAAATATCATTAGTAGAATCAGTTTTAGAAAGCAATTTCTTTTGATGAGAATAATTGTTAAAATTATTGTTTTTTAATTGAACATTAACCACAGTAGCAAGCATATCTTCTTTTCTAAGTCTATATGCCACTTTTTCAACAAGCTCAACTAATGTAGCATCTAATTCATCAATACTAGCTACATCATAAGGCAAAGTAATACTATTTCCTATTCCTTTTGGTTTCTCAGGTAAATAATTTACCTCCTCACCACTTTCACCATTGGCATATTTCCAAATAGTATAACCATATTTGCCAAAATTTTTTATAAGTACAGCTTTATCCGTATTAGCCAAATCACCAACAGTTCTTACTCCCATTCTATTAAGCTTTGGTATAGATTTTTTACCAACCAAAAACATTTCTGATACTGGCAAAGGCCATAATTTTTCTCTAATTTCCGACTTAAATAAAGTATGTATTTTATCTGGTTTCTCAAAATCTGAAGCGATTTTAGCCAAAATTTTATCATCTGAAACACCAACATTAACTGTAAAACCAAATTGTCTTTTTACTCTTTCTTTTATCTGTATTCCAACTTTTATTAAATCCTCATCTGGTTTAAGATATTCTGTCAAATCCAGAAAACACTCATCTATAGAAAATCTCTCAACCTTTTCTGTATACTCTAAAAAAAGATTATATAATTTATCAGAACACTCTCTGTAATACTTATGATCAGCTGGAACTACAACAACGCTTGGGCATTTTCTTCTAGCCATATACAAAGGTTCAGCAGTTTGTATACCAAATTTCTTAGCAATATTACTTTTTGCAACTACAATTCCATGTCTCTTTGCTTCATCTCCACCTACAACTGATGGAATAGTCCTTAAATCCACCTTTTCCCCTGCCTTTAATCTTGCAACTGCAGTCCACGACAAAAAAGCATTATTCACATCTATATGTAAAAATTTTCTCTCCATATCAACACCTGCTCCAATTATAAAACAAGTGTTCTTAGTAGTCAAGGATTTATCCTTGATTTATGAACTTTTTTATGATACAATAATTATACTTTTTATTCTAATATTAATAAAATATATGGATATAAACATCAAACACAATTTAAACCAAACTATTTCAAATTCTACTTTTATAAAAAGATTAGGAGGTACATTAGAAAAAATGAAATATTTTTCAGTAGATAGAACAGAAGGCAAATACACAATACTACAAAACTTATCAACTCAAAAAATGCATGAAGTAAAAACATCTAGCTTGCCTCCATTCTTAAATGATGGAGACATATTAAAAAAAGTTGGATTTAGTTATGAATTTGATTTTCAAAAAACAAGAGAAATTCAAAGAAACATGCAACAAAAAATGAACGAATTACGAAGTCCTGAAAACTTCTAAATACATAAACAGCACTAGATTGTTCTAGTGCTGTTATTATTTTAAATATCAAAGAAATATGTAGATTCCAAATCAGCTTCATGCAACAATAAAGCTAAAGGATATTTCTTAAAAGCTTGACCTAAAGTATTATAAGATTCCTTTGGTTCTGTAAATCCCATATGCCAACGAATGCAATATTTTTCCTCAACTGTAAGTTTCATATATTCAGTAAGCATCATAACTGATTTTTCTCCATGTCCATAAGGAATAGTATCATCAACTGTATAATAAGGAACTTTCTCCCACTCTCCTCTTTCATTCTTTGCATTTCTATAATCTACTTTGTAAAAATTAACCTTGCATACATCATGAAGTAACGCAATTATAATTAAAGTATCATCACCAACATTCATATCTACAAAACAATTTTTTACTTTATGTTTCAATATTTCATATACTTTCATGCTATGCTCTAATAATCCGCCTTCATAACTTCCATGAAATCTTGTACTTGCAGGAGCCTTATAAAAATCTGTTCTTTCTAAAAATTGTATAACTTCCTCAATACCTTCACGATTTGTACTTCTTAATAAATTAATAAATTCTTCTTTCATATTTACTCCTTTTCATCTTTCTTAGAAGCTGGTAAAATTTCATCACCCACTACTTTATATACACCTTGTAATTCTTTTTTTAAAGTATTATACATTGTTGATCCAATGCTTGTATCTCCAGCCTCATATTTAGCTATTTCTGCTTCTATATCCATTATTTTAAATCTATGTGCTGATTTAGAAGTATAATAATTATACATATAAATTGGTGTATATGTAACTGAACCTATACTAATCTTTCCATCATTTCCTGACTTTGTAAGCTGAATATCTAAAATTACAGATTGCCTTGAATTATCAGCTTTTTGTCCAGACATAAAATTTCCTAATGAATATATAATAAATCCATCTTTAGTAGTACCATCAGATAAAGTAACTGTTCTTTTCTCCATTGGTTCCAAACAATGTGTATGACTTCCTAATATTAAATCAGCACCATTTTCAAACAAGAAATCTGCTAATTCTTTTTGTTCATCAGTTGGAGTTAACCTGTATTCTTGCCCCCAATGCATATTAACACATACTACATCTAGATTTTCTTTTTTTACATTATCTATATCTGTTTTTATTTTATCTCTATCAATCATACTAATAGCCCACTCTTTTCCTTCTGGTAAAGCAATACCATTAGTTCCATAATTGTAATCCAAAAACGCTATTTTAATTCCATTTACATCTTTTATTAAGTACTTTTCACTATCCTCTTCTGTTGCATAAGTTCCATAATGTTCAATTCCTGCTTTATCAAGTTCAGCTAAAGTATTTACCATTCCTGAAAAACCTTTATCTAAACAATGATTATTAGCAGTTGCCATCACATCAAAGCCAAGCTCTTTCAAATCAGTAGCTAGTTGTTCTGGTGCATTAAACAATGGATAATTGCTATATCCAGCAGCTTTCCCAGCAAAATTAGATTCCAAAGTACCAACAACAATATCGGCATTATCAAAATATTTTTTTATATCTTGAAATGTATATGAAAAATCATATGAATCTGTAGAAGCATTATATGCATCAAAAAAATTCGTATTATGACACAAAACATCACCAGTAACCGTCATATTAATTGTAATGTCTTCTTTCGGCTCTTCTTTTACATCATCTATTTTTTCAGCCATTCCAATTTCTGTATTTTCATTATTCCATCTATGCTGAACAAAATATATTCCAAAAATAACAAGTACTGTTAGTACAATAACTATCAAAATTTTTCTCATATTCATTCCCCATTTCTTTTAATATCAAAATTTTATCATATAACAAAAATTCAAGCAAGAATAATAACAAGCCAAATTTCACATATTTTTCCAAACATTAAATATAAAATTCAGTCAATACATAATTCACATATATAATTTCTAATTTACACATTTATGCAAAAAATCTAAGTACCATGTTAGCACTTAGATTTTATTTTTTTACAAATTATTAAATATTTCTAAAATTTTATCTTTATCAGGATGATCCTCAACATTAACTAAAATCAATCCTTTATTATAAACAACCTTTAATTCATAATTATTAAAAGATGGCATCAACACTTTGCCTGATTCTTTAGCTTTTTTCAAATTAGATACCGTAAGTTCATCTGACTTATTAAAATCAAATTTATAAACTTGAATCAACGAATCAGATATCATATATGAAGAACCTTCACTAGCACCAATAAGATTACATTCTGTATTTTCTGTTTCTAAATCTATTTTTAAACCAGCTTCCTCCAGTTTTTTCTTAAATTCATCAATTGAAACAGATTCTTCAACAAGTTCCTTTGCTTCTTGTTTTGTTTCTTGAACTTTGTGTTCTCTATTATATAATAATATTCCTAAAACTGCTGCAACAATAATAAGAATAATTAAAGCAACAACAATAATTCTGCTATTTTTCTTCATATTCTCCTCCATCTATCCCCATGATTGTTATTATAACTATATTTGTTTTTTTATGCAATATTTTTAAAATTTTTTTCAATAAAAAAACTATATTATACAAAATATTTCATTCTATATAATATAGTTTAAATTACATATCTAAAATTTATTATTGAGCAGGCATATTCTTTACTTCATTTGAAACTTTATTTTCTGTTTCATTTGAAGTTTTGTTTGAAACTTCATTTGTTGCATTTTCTACTTCATTGCTAACTGTATTTTCATCTTCTGAATCAACTTTATTAGCTACATCTTTTTCATCATCTTTATCTGATTCTAAATCTTCAATTGTAATTCCGTATTTATTTTGCATACGTAATAATTGTTGTCTTGTTGAATCAGCATCTCTTTTTGATGACTCAAGTTGTTTTTCTAAATCAGCTTTTTGATCATTTAGATTATATATTGCAACCCACATGAATGCAATTATAATAGCTGCTATTAATAATACTGTTAAAATTAACCCGTTAGCACCTGTTTTTTTTGTTTTGTTCTCTTCCATAATTTCCTCCTTAGTACTTAATCTATTAACATTTTAACAATAAAAAAAAACAATATCAACTATTTTTTTATAAAAATATAAGAAAAGATAAATATCACAATTTTTCTTTCATCTTTTATTCGTACTAATTAAAAAACTTAAAATAATAAGAGATATGAATTGTTTTATGAATTCACACCCAAACTATTGACAAAGGAGCAAAAATTCTACTCAATGTATTAACAAATAACCAGAACAAAATATTTTAACTATTATGATAATAAAAAAGAATATCAATGATTTGAAAAAATTCATTGATACTCTTTTTTTGCAGTGGTGGCTCGAAGTGGAATCGAACCACTGACACGAGGATTTTCAGTCCTCTGCTCTACCAACTGAGCTATCAAGCCAGTTATTTTTGCCTATATAAT
>ENA-ORMR01000856-ORMR01000856.1-human-gut-metagenome-genome-assembly--contig:-NODE-856-length-26602-cov-3.394169_pt1 | contig 26602 bp, 25 predicted proteins | sample MGYA00242107_ERZ509003 | MGnify/ENA primary metagenome ERZ509003 (study PRJEB26280, sample SAMEA2338699) | human gut metagenome | biome: human gut; feature: human-associated habitat; material: faeces... | reverse complement strand
GCGAAATTCTGGTTGATGGCAAATCCACCGCCGAGTGGGACAGAAAAGCGCTTCGGCGTGAAGCCGTATCGGTGATATATCAGAGCTTCAACCTTTTCCAGCTGCTGACTGTCAGCGAAAACATCTGCTATCCGCTAACGCTTAAGAAAATCAGCGGCAGTGAGGCAAAATCTGTCGCCAAGAAAATGCGCGAAAGAGTAGGTCTTGCAGACGATTACGACAGACGGCTGCCGTCCCAAATCTCAGGCGGAGAACAGCAGCGTGCTGCCATTGCAAGATGTCTGGCTCAGAACTGCAAAATCATCCTTACCGATGAGCCCACCGGAAACCTTGACAGCTCCAACACCCAAAATATCGTTGAGATTCTAAAAAGCCTTGCTCATGACGACGGTCGCACGGTGATTATCGTAACGCACGACAGCGCAGTTGCAGAGCAGGCGGATGTTGTTTTAGAAATGAAGGACGGTCTTTTGCAGGGCGAACAGTCCGCTCCGGCGGTTTAGTCTCCAAAGAAGCATAGGTGTACATAATGAAAACATTTACCCAACTGTTAAGGCAGCCTGTAAAATCGGCTATGGGAATACTTTTGGTGGCAGCGGCTGTTATGATGCTGATTTCAGGCGTTGGGCAGCAGGTCTCCACCCAAAGCACCCGCAAAAGCATTGAATACCAATACGACACGGTGGCACTGTTCAATAAAAAGGATTTCGGGGTGCAGACGGATATGTCCGCTGAGGAGCTTGAGTGGCTGAATCAATCCGCCGCCGGGCATCCCGACATCATAAAGTCCATTTCAAATTCGTGGCTTTTTACGGGATACTCGCCCGAAATCTCTCCAATAAATTACACCACAATCAAGAACCCGCCGTTTTCCGTCAACTCGCTTGTCAATTACGCTTCAGACGAAGAAACCCTGTATCAGTTCGACGCTCTGAGCTGCGCCATGTTGGAAATTACCATCTTGGAGATTGATGAAAACGCCGCCGAATCGCGGAAATTTATCACGGTTACGGACGTTGATGGCAGCCAATCCGAGCTTGGCAATACATATTATGTCAAGAAGCACTGCTTAGGAAGAGTTGAAAGTGTGATTTGCTTGCAGGAAGGCTATGCCTCCCCGATCGGGCGGGATATCTATCTTGACATAACCGCTCCTACCATGGAGGATTTGGAGGCAATGGAGCTCGAAGCCGGCGGCAGATACCTTATCTACACCGAGGAGTACATCGACTTAGATTGGGTTTTAAGGCAGAGAATTTCAGAAGACGATATCAATTTCCGTCTGCCGTTTGATAAGTCAAAGGTATACACAAGCCACCCCTACGGCTTGGATACGGTTGACAGCAACGGCACCGTTTATAACTATTATGAAAATACCGTCGGCGATGAAAAGGTCTACAAAGCCTTTGCCTCCGCGAGTTTGTACATGGCAGACAGCTGCGCGGCGACCGTCTGCGACTACTCAGAGCTACCGTGAATGCCCATGGGCTTTGACGAGTACGGTGCACCGGCAGGATACCAAAGAATCACCGACCGCAAGCCGGATTTCGTAAGTTACAATCCAAACGACAGCCAGAATATGGACATTTCGGAGGAGGGTGCCGAGGTCATCCCGCAAAGCGAGTATGAGCAGTACTACTCTGTCCCCACAATAGCAAAATTGACGGAAGGTCAGAGCGCAGAAGAGTTTTTATCTTCAAAGAAAGGCGTGGAATGGTCTGAAATGCTGAGTGATATGGACATCAACAACCACGCTCTGCCCTTGATAGCGGTTGACAAAATCGGCTATCAGGCGGATTTTGCAAGGGAGCAGGCAAGGATAGTTGAGGGCAGGGATTTCAGCGAGAAGGAGCTTTCGGACGGCAGCAGGGTCGCTATAATCTCGCAGTCCTTAGCCGCTGCCAACAACATCAGCGTGGGAGATACGATTGACCTTTCATCATATTCCTACGACTACAACATCCCCACGACCGCTCGTTGAGGGAGATGTATACGTTCAGCTTTCCGCACACTGCCTTATATTCAAAGCGTTTTGGCTTTGAGACAGATGCGCAGAAATTCGAGGTTGTGGGGCTGTATCGCGGAGAAAACGAATGGGCAAACTCCGAAAGCAGCTACGGCTTTACTCCGAACACCGTTTTTATTCCGAAGTCAGCCGTATCCTCCGCCAAGAGATATTTTACCCGCAACGGCGGAATGTTTTTAAGCGTAGTTCTGCAAAACGGCAAGGCGGATGAATTTTTGGAGCTGGCAAAGGAAGCCGGACTCTCGGCTGAATTTACCACCTTCGACAGGGGATACTCCGGCATCACCGAAGCTCTTGAAAGCTATATGAGAGTTTCGTCCAAGGCGGCTTATGTGGGAGCGGCAGCGTTTGTGGTGATAACGGTGCTGTTTCTGGCGTTGTTTGTATTCACAAGAGCAAAAACGGTGTCCGTGATGAACGCCTTGGGAGCAAGAACCAAAGACAAGCTGAGCTACGTTTTCTTAAGCGGCATGGGCTTGGCACTGCCCGGCTGCGTTCTGGGCTGCGCCGTTTCGGTCGCCGCTTGGGACAATATCACCCGCAAGCTGATGGAAATTAACTCGGTTTCCGTTGAGATAAACAGCAGTCCCGCGGGGATGTGCGCTGCGCTTGCTCTGATTGGTGCGGCAGTTATCGCGGTTGGGGTTATTGCCTGCGCGGGTGCGGTTGTCGGGAAAAAGAGGTAGATGGGTGATTGCAGACCCGCATGACTTTTCCCTTCTTTTGATTTGGCACTTGGTTTTTAAGCCAGGTCCGTAACTATTTATACTGATACCGGTCTGAAAAACGACCGAAAAGTGGGCACAAAATCCATCGGATAGTGATTTTGTGCCCACTTTTTGTTATTGTTTCAGACTGAAATCACGTTCTGCGGAACAACAGAGAGCTTTTATATCTTTTAGCCCAAATTACACCGAACAATTTTTCAAAAAACCGTAACCAAACCCACACAAAAAGTGTTATAATAGATGAAGACAAAAAAGAAAGGACTTTTTCCCATGACCGACGAAGAAATAGTCTCCCTCTACCTTTCCCGAAACGAATCCGCAATCGCTAATACCCGCGATAAATACGGCTCCCGCCTGCGCACGGTTTCATATAACATCCTGCGCGACCAACAATCGAGCGAGGAGTGCGAAAACGACTCCTACTTGGCGGCGTGGGGCGCAATCCCTCCCGCAGAGCCGGTAAACTGCCTTTATGCCTTTCTGGCTCGGATTATCCGAAACCTTTCGCTGAACCGCCTGCGCGATTCAAAGCGGCTTAAGCGGCAGAGCGAGCTTGTCGACCTTTCGGACGAGCTGGAAGAGCTTATCTCCTCGCCGGACGACACCGAGTGCGAAGTGGAATCGCATGAGCTCGCCGCGCTTGTCAGCGATTTTCTGCGTTCGCTCCCCGAAACCAAGCGGCTTATCTTTCTGCGAAGGTACTGGTATACCGATTCGACCGCTTCCCTTGCCGAGCGCTTCGGCATAAGCCAATCGAACGTTAAAACTACACTCTGCCGGATCCGCGCCGAGCTTCGCGAATATCTCAAAAAGGAGGGCGTTGAGCTGTGAGAGGAACAGATCTGCTTTATATTCTTTCGGAGATAGACGCCGACCTCATAGAACAGGCAGAAAATCCAAGCGTTCCGAAGCCAAGAATATCCTATATAAAATATTTATCCATAGCGGCATGTGCGGTGATTGCCGTTTCGGCGGCGGGATACGCCTTTATGAGAGGCTTATTGCCCCCCTGCGGAAATAACGTCGACACCGACCCGCTTGTAACCGACGTTTCGACGGATGACGAGCCGGTATTTCCTGATGACCCCGACGAACCCTATGACCCAGACTTAGTAGAAACCGATCCTCACGCCAGACCCAATGTCGAAGATACTGATCCTTACACCGGCGGCGCGTTTTCCTACAAGGAGCTTACCGAGGATATGTATAACTCCGGCAAGGCTTATGGGCTTGTCCGTCTTGAAATCATCGAGAGATTCACTCCCGAAAAGGCTGCCGAAATCACCGGCAACCCCGACTTCCTCGAGCCTGACGCTGATACGGATGCGGATGCACCTGCGCCGCGGGTTCTCATGTCTGCGCGAATAACCTATGATTATCTCAATCAGCGGGATATGTCAAAGGAAACGGAAATCCTGCTCTGCCTGTTTCCCGAAGTCTTCGGCGAGACTGCCGCAGATGAGCATATCGCCGTTCTTTCGGACATATCAGGCTGCGGCTATTACATCCCGGATATGCTTTTCGACGTATACAGCGAGGACGGCGTCGACTTTGCCCTCCAGCGCGGCAGCAAATGGATATCCATTGCGGACGGGCTTGAAATCGGGCTTGTCAAGGGAGATTATCATAACCTCGACCTCCCCGTGACCGACGAAGAAGCGGCAGTTTACATCCACAAAATGGCGGTTGCCGACCTTGCCGGCTTTATCCGCGAGGATTGGGCTTTGCGCGGAATAGACTTTAAGGGCTTTGATATCCCCGACACCGACAATTCGGAGATCCGCCGTCAGAGATTTGCGTATCACGATGTCGGGCTTACCGAATACAGCCCGAGCTTCTCGGCAGAAGCGGACTTTTTGGGACACTACGACTTTGCGGATGTCTCGGAGGAGCTGCTGAAAGACAAGCCGGGGCTGCGGCTTATTGAGTTCGAGGTGGCAGCGGTTCACCCAGACGAAGAAGCCGCCGAAGTTTCGGGCAGGTCTGACGGCACTCTTTACACCCTGCGCGTTGTCAGGGACTTCACGCAAGGCTCGTCTGAGGAAGGCTCCGAAATAACCCTTTGGCACTACGGAAACGGCTCAGAGCAGTATCGGGGATATCCCGTCTGGGCTGAGGGCGAGCGGCTCATCGCGGCGGTATATGAAAGCGGCAATGGCTATTATCTGCCGGTGTACGAGCTGGAGTTCGCGCTGATGAAATCCCCCATAGACGGCGAGATTTACGCCTATGATATCGGCGAAGGTCCTGTTTACTTTGATTCGCTTGGTCTGCCGCAGGGAGTTGCGGAAATTGAGTACAGGTGGCAGACTACCACCGACAGCAACGACAGGCTTGTCGGTGGGCGGTTCGAGTTGGAGGAGATAGCCGGAGTTATCGCCATAGCTATGGAGTAGGATTGGATAGTGCATCAGGGTGGCAGGGAGACAGCCAACTCTTCAAAGAAAGGAAGCCCGTCAGCCAATTGCCCGCAGAAGCGAACAATCCCTGATAATCAGCCGTGCCAAACGGCTTCACTATACAGAAAATCCCGCACAGAAGGCAATTCTTCCATGCGGGATTTTTGCGTGTTAAAACGTTCAATTACTCCTCAGAGAAGAAATCCTTTCCTGCTCCGCAGAGAGGGCAGACCCAATCCTCGGGGAGATCCTCAAAGGCGGTGCCGGGTTCGATTCCGTTGTCGGGATCGCCGACCTCGGGGTCGTAGACGTATCCGCAAAGATCGCATACAAATTTATCCATGATAATTACTCCTTTCGTTATGTCAAAGACGGCTTTCGTACTGCTTCCGGCACAGCGCATATGGCAGCTCGGATTGAGCATACCGCAGCGTCGGCGCGGATTCAAGGATATTATAATCCAGCACAATACAAATGTCAATACGGCTTAAGGTATTTATGCCGACATTTTCCGCGAATCTCTCGCCGAATTATCTCCCTTGCCGGAAGTTCTATTTTCTCGACTTCCATTTTGATGGAGAAAATCCGGTTACCATTGAAAATTGGCGAGAGAAGTGAACCGGACTATTATAGCCGCAGCGATATCCCACCTCTGCAACGCTGAGAGAAGTACCGTCGAGCAGGGTTTTTGCCGCCTCGATTCGCGAGCTTATAACATCGGCACGGCAGGACACCCCAAAGGTGCTTTTGTAAAGCTCCTGCAAATATGCAGGGCTGATGTGAAGGCTTTTCGCCATTTTGGGAACAGTCCAGTCCCGCTCGGGGGACATATATATCTGCATACGCATATCGGTAAGCTCGCGGTAGTGGACGCCGGAGCCGCCGGGGTCGCCGGATATCAGCGAAATCTCGCTGAAAAACGCGCTCATCAGCTGGGAACACGCCTTTTCACTGCGGCGGTAGTAGGCGTCGCAGATGAGATGGGTATAGCTTGAAACCGGAATCCTCTGGCTGAAATAGTAAGGGCGGGCGAACTCGATTGCGGGGATCTCGTCGCTTTCAAACTCTATCCAGTCGTTGACGTAGCGCTCGCCGCAGCAGCGGTAGGAAACGAACTTTCGCTTGTCGTATACGATGAACATATCCGGCTCGGTTCTGATTTCGGTTCCGCCCAAGGTGAAGTACGCCTGCGAGCGGACGTAGAGGGCAAGGTAGGTTTCAAAGCCGTTTGGGCGGGTGAGTTTAAAGTCCTTTGAGTGGACCGCGTCGCAGCCCATGTGTCTTATTCTGTACATTGGTCTTTTTCACTTTCTGGGGGTTTTGTTTGTTTTTGGAGATGGGGATGGTGCGGTGGGAGGATTTGCGGCTTTGGGTGAAGGGTTTGTTATCTGTCCGACGGACTGCGGATGGTGTGAAAGGACACTTCGCTCCTCAGGGTGAGCCGATTGTGACCTGTCCTACTGCCTGCAGTGGGTAAGGGGGATGACCCTAAGGCAAGCAGTAAGCACTGGCGTGCTAACTGCACCCGAGGGGAACCCTAAAACCGCTGCAAAAGTGCGGATTTCCCCCGTCCGCAGTTAGTGCGCAGCACTTACTGCTTCTCACGTTTCTCCTAACAAAGGTTGGGCGTTTCCGTCCATATATTGCAAGCAAAGGTATAGATTAATACCACTAAGTATCCTGTTTGACGAAGTTATGCCAACGACGGAGGAAAGGCGGCTGACGGCAAAACAATAGTACGGAAATAACAAGGTTCGAGCCGTCAGCTTTTTCCTTCACCCTCTCACCCCTTTTCCGCACTTTTCACTGCCTGCAAGCGTCCGCGTTCGCTGGCTTGATTTTACTGCCGTTCCTTGGTGACAGAATGTTGTTGCCAAAGATAGTGCGCCGTCTTATCATTTGAGCGGGCGTACTTTGTAGCCCTTTGAAAGACAATATGTTTTTTGGTACTCCAGCGCATCCACAAAGTGAATGGTAGGCAAGTGAGCGAAGAGCCGGAAATTTACAATGACAGAATGTGTCATTGTAATGAGTGTCACAGAAGCAGAGCGGGGCGGGAGATTACGTTTCACGTTGTGAAACGTGACGCAAGCGGCGAAGCCGCACTTAAAATCCGTCGGCGTACGCCGACACATCAACGCGCCGTAAGGAGTGCATCACAAGCGTTTCGTCGCCAGATGAAACGCTTGCATCACTTATCACTACGAGCGCAGGCGAGTGCATCGTTTTCTAAGAACGCCAGCGTAAACGCCGCGGGGGAGTTCCAGTAAATGGTTATCTCGTTGATGGAATAAAACTCCATTCTGTCAACATAGCACTTCATCGGCGGGGTGCCTTCGGGGATGAACTGCCGCGCTTCCCTCTCGGCGGGATGGCTGTTCGGTCCTCCGCTGACCATGCCGGGGATGCATTCCTCTATACCGTCTGCGAACGCCGGGCGGAGGTGGGGATGGCTGTAGGCGAACTCGCCGTTGCCGGTGACATAGCTCACGCCGACCGCGTTGACTCCCATAAGCACATCGAGCTGAGTCTTGGCAGTGTCGCGGAATTCGTCGGTTTTGCAGACCGTGTCCGCAATCGCGCAGACCATTGCATTTTTCATCAGCCCCATGTTGCTGCCCCAGTTGTACTCCCTCTCGGTGAGGGCGCAGGAGTAGCCGCTGCGCGAGGACAGCCACTTTACCCGCCTTGCGTGGCTGTAAAACATCTCCCTGAACGCGCCGTCAAACTCCATATTCTTGTCGGGATTTTCGCAGAGGATATAGCTGAGCGCACCCAGTCCACCCACCGAGCCTACGCCCATCTCGGTTCGCGAGAAGTCATATACAAGATAGGACTGCATGGCTTGGTGATACTCCCGCTTTCCGGTGGCTGAGTAAAGCTCAGCGAACGCCCAGAAGCGGTTGTCCTTGTCGCCGCCTTCGCCGTAGCCGCCGGTGCCGCAGCCCTCGGGATTCATAAATCCCACAAATTGCGGGTTTTTCGCAAGCCAGACGGCGGTTTTCTCTGCCGCGCGGAGCAGAATCGCGGAATAATCGGGGTCGAAGGGCTTATACACCCTTGAAGCCAGCGCGCATACCGCCGCAAAGTCAGCCGTCGCCATGCTTGAAACCGGCAGAAGATACATCTGCTCGCGGTCATGCTCAGGCATTACGAAACGCGCGTGCTGAGCGGTCGTAGCCTTGTGATACACCGAGCCGTCCGGCTTCTGCATCTTCAAAAGCCAGTCAAGCTCATATCTGCACTCGGCAAGCCAGTCGGGGAGCTTGCTCCCACTCTCGGGGATGTTCATTTTATGGCTTCCTGAGTTCTTGGGATAGGGACACTCTCCTCCGCTCTCGGGGATGTTCATGCAGAGGCTTCCAGCCGCCTTGGGGTAGAGGCGTAAAGCAGCTGAGCGCAGGCGACCGCCCCGGGGGTGACGTATCTGCCGTAGTCGCCGGCATCGTGCCAGCCGCCCGAAACGTCCTTTTCTATGTTGTGGTCGAGCCAGTCGACGGCGTTGGCGGTGTGGCAGGCTGCGTGAGTGAACTTTCCGGCGTGTTCGGGGGTCAGTTCCATCCCGCAGCGCAGGTAGTAGTAGGCGCGCATAACATCGCGGAAGAGCTTTTTGTTGACATTCCCTCCCACCGAGAATTTCGGGGAAATCTCTCCGCCTGCCGATATTCTGTACTCGCCGTCGGTGGTGAGGGCGGAGAAATCCGCGATGTAAACCTCGTCCCCCGATGCGCGGTCATACCCGAAGCGGGTGCATTTACCTTTGAAGATCTCACTGCCGTCCGCCGTGACGACGCTGAAGCTTTCGGCAGGGAAATTCAGGACAGCTTTTTTGAGGTCGGAGGGGTAGTAGCCGGACTGATTTACGAATATTTTGTTGGATTTTGACATGATATGCCCTCGCTTTCATGGCACTGAATTCATCTGATTCAGTGATTGATACCGATGTCCTCAAGTGTTATCGCGTTTTCGCTGTTATAATAGGCTTTCAGACTTTCCTCGCCGTTGTCGTAAAGCCATCTGGTGTGCCAGATCATAAACCACATCCACATACAGCCGCTCTGCTTGAATTCCCCGATCTGCGGCAGTATTCCGCACTCGTGGAAGCACTTTGGCTTGTTGGGCGCGATTAAGGTCAGCCGGTCATAGCCGTGCCTGTTTACAGTGCCGTCGTAGGTGTCCGAGCCGACTATATCGCAGTAATCATCCCCGACATACCAGCCGTCCTTTACATCTCCGGCGTAGCCAAGCACCCAGATGAGGTTGTTCAGGTTGAATTTTTGTGTGAAACGCTCATACATCATCCGCCAGAGCCTGATAAAGCAGTCCGCGCCGCCCTTGCTCCACCAGAACCAGCCGCCGTCGAACTCGTGGAAGGATCGCCACAAAACCGGAACGCCTGCGTCCCTGAGCTCGGCGAGAGCGGAGGCAGCTCTGTCCCACGAGGCGAGCATGGCGGTCTGCTCCTCGGAGCCGTCCTCAAAAAGCTTGTCGAAGTCGGGGACGTCCTCCTGCGACTGCTTGTAGCCGCCGCCGAAGATTCCGGTGTGCCAGCAGATGGTTACTATTCCGCCGAGGGAGTGCCATTTTTTCGCCCTTGCTGTAACCGAATCAAAATGATCGTCGATAAAATCAAGACCGCGGATCGCCGGGAGCCTGCCGGTTTTTTCTTTGATGTAGTCGATTTCCCCCTCAAAGGTGCCACGCCAGCCGCTTTCCTGCTGGGCGGTGAGGATTTTTCTGCCGTAGACGGATAGCAGGTATTTATAAAGGCGCTTTGCGCAGGGGTCTGCGTTGGGGTTGGAAAGTGTGAAATTCATGTTGTTCACCTCGTGATAGCAGAGTTTGAGTTATTCTGAAAGTATACTCTCAATTATTGATGTTTCCTCATCACTGAAATCGAGCTTGCTTATGCACGCGGCGTTCTCGGCGATCTGGCTGGGTCTGCTCGCACCGATTATGACTGTCGTGACCGCCCTGTTTTTCAGCACCCACGAAAGTGCAAGCTGCGAAAGCTTCTGTCCGCGGCTTTCGGCGATCTCGGAAAGAGCCGAAAGTCTGCGGCGCATTTTGTCGTCAAGCTCTTTGCCTATCCAGGTCTCGCCCCTGCCGATTCTTGAATCCTGCGGAACGCCGCTTATGTATTTATCAGTTAAAAGTCCCTGATAAAGAGGGGAGTAGACCGCCAGCCCAACGCCGTTTTCACAAGCCCAGCTGTCCAAGCCGTCCCGCTCTATCCAGCGGTTGAGCATGGAATAGGATATCTGATTGACGATAAACGGTGTGCGCAGCTCGCGGAAGATTTTTGATATTTCCTCGGTTTGCTCTCTTGAATAGTTGGATATTCCGACATATAGTGCCTTGCCTGAGCGCACTATGGAATCAAGCGTATAAGCCGTCTCTTCAAGCGGGGTCTTGGGGTCGTAGATGTGATGGTAGAAGATGTCAACGTATTCAAGACCCATTCTTTTCAGGCTCTGGTCGAGCGAGGAAATGAGGTATTTCCTTGAACCGTTCAGGCAGCCATAGGGTCCCTGCCACATATCGTAGCCCGCCTTTGTCGCTATTACCATTTCGTCGCGGTAGGGGCGCATGGAATCCCGCAGGATTCTTCCGAAGTTCTCCTCTGCACTGCCGTTGAATGGGCTGCCGTAATTATTGGCAAGGTCGAAGTAGGTGATTCCGAGGTCGAATGCGGTGTGAATCATCTCCTCCATGTTGGAGAAGACGTCCCCGTTGCCGAAGTTTTTCCACAGTCCCAGCGAAACGCGCGGCAGGTTAAGACCGCTTTTTCCGCAGTAGGCGTAGGTCATTTTATCGTATCTTGAATTATCTGCATTATACATATGTATTTCCTTTCTTGATGTTTTTTGACGGCTGGATGGGGAAAGATATACTTAGGCGCAGCCGAAAATCTTTTGACTTTAATTTATTATATTTGATTGACATACGGATGTAAATAAAGTATACTATGCTTATCTTAACATTTTGTCGGAAAACCATGCGGCAGACGACGGCTCAAAGTTTGCAATCGCCGTACTTTTGTTTGCCGTCACGCATTGCGTTTACTCCGTCGTTGGACGTTGCTTTGAGATTTGGCAAGTTATCCGCGCTGATTTGTACTTTTGCTTGCAATTTATGGACGTAAACGCCCGACTTTTGTTTAGTGGTTTTAGTACTTTGTGCGTAGCTGTTTTGGGAGGATACTTTGTGCGTTCCCATCGGGCGCGCCCCAACGATAGTGTTCTATCGCAGTTTTGCAGGGAGCCCTACAAAGTGCGGGCGGAGGCTGATGCGCCATGGGGCGCATTAGCGGCAAAGCCGCTTAGGACGCGAAGCGTCCCAGCCTCCGCGTCCCCACAAAGTAGAAGGCGCGCCCTACCTCCTGCCAAGGACGTCGGCATCCTCACAATGACACCTTCTGTCATTGCAAACTCCCGGTTTCGCACTATCTTACCTACCAATCACCCATGTGGATGCGCTGAAGTACCAAAAAACATATTGTCTTTCAAAGGGCTACAAAGTACGCTCGCTCAAATGATAAGACGGCGCACTATCTTTGGCAACAACATTCTGTCACCAAGGAACGGCAGTAAAATCAAGCCAGCGAACGCGGACGCTTGCAGGCAGTGAAAAGTGCGGAAAAGGGGTGAGAGGGTGAAGGAAAAAGCTGACGGCTCGAACCTTGTTATTTCCGTACTATTGTTTTGCCGTCAGCCGCCTTTCCTCCGTCGTTGGCATAACTTCGTCAAACAGGATACTTAGTTGTATTAATCTATACCTTTGCTTGCAATATATGGACGGAAACGCACAACCTTTGTTAGGAGAAACGTTGAGGGGAAGAGGGGGAAGTCCGCACTTTTGTTCGGATTTTGCTCTTCCCCCCGTCTCCCCTTAGGTTCATCCCCTTTAACCACTGCAGGCAGTAGAGCAGATATCAAACGGCTCACCCTATGGTGCAAAGCATCCTCAACATCCCTCCCCGCATTCCGTCAGGCATACAACCACCCCCATCCCCCTCCTTGCATTTCGCCCACATCTATGCTATAATATCCCCATAAAATAAAAAGCAAGACAGCCATCACGCCGCCTTGCTCAAAAAAATCTATAGGCATTACTTCGCCGCTTCAATCTCCTTAATCTTAGCCTCACTGTTCTTTATCAGATTGACCGTCGAAGAATAGTACTGCGGATACTCCGCCGCCAAGCTTTGGGTGTTTATCTCAGGCGCAGAGCCGTCCTCAACCGAGTCCTGCCCCTCAATGTCAACTCCCCTTGCCGCCGCCTTCAGCCGCGCCTCGGCAAGACACATCGCCGCGTCGCACTCAGATGAGGCGACAGTCTTGTTTATCATAAAGAAGTTTTGGTCGTTCAATCGGTTGGAAGAGTATACGTGCCTGAAAACCTTGTAAACCGAAAGCATTATGTACGCCGCCGCTTCCTTTATGACCGTCTGCGAGCGGAACTTTGAAAGTATTGCAAACAAAACGTTCAGCGAATTTATGATAAGCTTTTTGTTGAACGACACCATTACCGAGCCGGGAGTTACCTTGTCGCGCTTGGTTGGGTCGTCCTCCGGCAGCTCGTCAACGGTGATGGTTTTGCCCTCCGGCTCCGGCGAGCGTCCTAACAGATAGTCGCAGGAGACGTTGTAATAGTCCGCTGCGCGAACCAAAAAATCAAGCCCGCACTCGCGCTTGCCCTTTTCGTAATGAGAAAGAAGCCCCTGCGAGATTCCCAAGTCCTCCGCGGCTTTTTTCTGCGATATCTTTCTTTCTTTCCTAAGAAGAGTCATTATTCTGGAAAATTCGGAATTCAAGACTCTCACCCCTCTTTTGCTTTTATGTCCATCGGTGCCGCTCGTAGTTTATGCACCGACCAAAATGTTGTTGACGTATTGATTATTATACACCGATTTTTACAGATTGTAAAGCCAAAAAGGTACTATCATTATTAATGAATTTCATAAGAGATATTTGTGAATAATGTGGATATCAGCTTTTTTAATAGATTTGAAAGGAAAAAATGTCATGACCGGATACCGTATTCACTTCATTCGCCACGCCATAACCCTTGCCAATGAGGAAGGCAGATACATCGGAATAACCGAGTCGCCGATATCTGAGCGCGGTCGGCGCGAGCTTGCCGAGAAAACCGAAAAGTTTGTCTACCCCGAGGTGGACAAGGTCTACGTCAGCCCTCTAAAGCGCTGCATAGCAACCGCTTCGTTTATCTATCCTCAGGGATACGCACGCGTCGTGCCGGAGTTCAGAGAGATGAATTTCGGCGAGTTCGAAGGCAAAAAAGCTGCCGACCTGATGGGCAGACCCGACTATAAGCAGTTTTTGCGCGGAGGTCTTGACAATCCCGCCCCCGGCGGCGAGCCTATGCGCAAGGTTGTCGAGCGGTGCTATGAAGGCGTGCAGTTCGTCATCGAAGACATGATGAGAAACGGCTACAAAAACGCCGCCGTAGTCACCCACGGCGGAATCATCATGAATATTTTAAGCTGCTTCGGTCTTCCCAAGTTCTCACCCAACGACTTTGCCTGCGACTTCGGCGAGGGCTTTTCGGTACTCGTCACTGCGCAGATGTGGCAGCAGTCAAATGCCTTTGAGATTCTTGGCAGACTGCCGTATCTCAAAAATGAGTCGGGCGAGGCAAGCGAGTTCGACAGCTTTGCGGATGACGAAGCGGATTATCACGAGGAATAATTCTTAACTGATAAAAAGAAAACCGTCGAGGAGTCATGTTCTCCGACGGTTATTTCTTTTTTCGCATAGCTTTAAAACAATATGTATCACGCCAAGGCAGACAAAATACCCCGTGACCATGCCGCTGTAGTCTAGAAGCACGTCCTGAGGCGTTCCGCCTCTACCCGGAACGAAAAGCTGATGAAATTCGTCCAGCGCGGCAATCAATATTCCCGCAAGGGACGCCGCAAAAAACCTCATCTTTGCAAGCAGGCACTGAGCCGTTCCGCACAGTCCCACTCCTAAAACGAAGTATATGGTAAAATGAGCTAGCTTGCGGACATAATGCTCAGCTCGGTCAAGCGGCAGACCTGTTTCGTCGAGCCGAAGGATTTTAATAATAAATGCAGTCACCCTTCCGCTCAAAGCAGAAGATTCGTCGGCATTCTGTCCCGAAAACACAAATAGAAGCATGATTATTCCCAAAACCGTTACTATAGAAACACCCGCGCCTATTGCTTTCCGCATTTTGGCTGTTCTTATGCTTGATGTCGGCATATGCTCTCCTCAATTAATTTCACCGAACAGATTGTCCGCTCGGTGAAATTGTACTGTTATTCGTCCTTTTTTTGGTAGTAGATGTCGAAGACAAGCTGCTCTAAAGCTTCCTCATCGACATAAAATTCCATAAACTGCTCGCCCATAACCGATTCGCCCTCAGGAACTCTGAAGCCCTCGAAGGTGTATTCATAGGTTGCGTTCACAAGGTCCGAAAGGTCATAAATGCTGCAATCGGATACCATGTATTCCGATATCGAGGTAATCGCGGTCAGCGCAAGCGTCGGGTCGGTGGCAAGCTTTGCGGAATAGGCGTCCTTAAGCGCAGTCATATACTGTCTCTGCCGCTCCATTCTGCCGATATTGGTGCCATCTCCAACGGTCATTCTTCCTCTTACATAGGCAAGAGCATTGTCTCCCATAAGGGTGACTGTTTCGCCCTTTACAATGCCGATGTCGGGATAGTCCTCAGCGGCTGTCAGCGTGACTCCGCCAACAGCGTCGTTGATGACGGAAACAGCGTCCATGGTAACCTTGATATAGTGGTCAATTTCGACGCCCGAAAGCAGATTGGAAACCGCCAAGGCAGCGTTCTTGCAGCTGTCCTCGCCGCCGGAGCCATATGTAAACGCCAACGCGATCTGACCCGTCTCCGTGAGAGCCAGCAGCTCGCCGGTCAAGCCAAGCTCGGGAATCTCTATCATGGTGTCGCGGTTGATCTGGATGGCTGTGTAGGTCTTGTTCAGATGGTCAAGAACCACCGCGACCAAAAAGTCGCAGTCCTCGGTGTTATAAACGCCGAGCTCTGTATCTTCGTGTTCATACTTGTCAACGCCTATGCACAGAATGGTTTCTATCTGAGGCTTCTGAACGTACCATGCGCCATTATGATAAACTTCATCAAGCCCGCTGTTCTGCTCGTACTGCGTATAGTCTTCATCGTCGGTATTAAAAGAATAATGTCGTTGCTCCCATGATAGCAGCAACGACACTATGACAATCAACAGAGCTATGACGCAAATAAGTACAAGAATTACCTTTACAGGGACTTTTCTTAACTTAAGCTTCATTTTTTAACTCGGTTTCGTTCCTTACAGAACAGCAGCGCAAGCGGCAGCTACACCGTCAGCAACAACAGCCTCACCGGTAGCAGGAGAAGTTACTCCGCCGATGGTTACGCCGTTCTTAAGGGTAACGATAGCGACAGGGGAGAAGCTGTCCATAACAACAGCAACGTTGTTAAGTCCAACAGCCTTTGCAGGAAGTGCTTCCCAACCGTCTGCACCCTTGTGAAGTACAACTACGAAGTTGCCCTTCTTAACGCCGGGAACGGTGAAGTTGATTCTTACAGAGCCGCCATCTTCGATGAGCTTCTTAGCAGTTGCGCTAAGCTTTACATCGTAAACTTCCTTAACAGTGAGGTCAGAGGCAGCTACGCCTTCGGGGAGCTCATCAGCTAAGTTGGAAACGAGAGCTGTAAGGTCGTTTGCAGCATTCTTAAGTTCGTCCTTGGTTGCAGCGTCAACAGCGGAAATAGTTACGTCAACAGGGCTGAGTCTGATAGTGTTGCCGGCAGCATCAGTAACGATTGCCTTCTGAACGCCAAAAGTACTTGCAGCTGATTTCGACACACTGGGAGCCGGACCTCTGCTTACACTTGGAGCAGCGAATACGCTGACAGTCATTGCAAGAACAAGAACTACAGCAAGTGCTGCTTTTGCAATTTTCTTCATGATAGTACCCTCCATAAATTTTTTAGTCTATCTCTTCAGTCAGCTGAGCTAACACAAGATAGCGTTTATTATTGTTACCCCTCAAACAAGTTGAAAGGATTACAATACCGTCTTTATCTGCGGAGTAATTATCCTCGTTGATATTTACTCCAACACCGCTTGCCGAGAAAACGTTGTTAAAGAATGTCTCTCGCATTCTGAGTCTGGTGAAATTATAATAGTGAAGAATATGCTCGTTGCCATAGGGCAAAGACGCAAACACCTTATAATGAAGCTCCTTGTCCGGCAGATATATTATAATTTCCTCGGCTTCTTTAAAGCCCTCTTCATCCGAGTAGGTCTTTTGGAGCTGCCCGAACATTGAGCCGTCGTTAGTCCTATGACCGTAAATAAGGGTTACAGGATCGGAAAAATCTTTTGTATTATAGGTTGCCTGGGTGAAAATCGAACCCTTTGAGGATTTTTTATTTTCCCAGCTGTACTTGGTGTAATACTCGTCGTCATCGGGATTCTGAAGAACCGGGTGATCTATATCGGTTCCGGGAATCTCAATCCATGCATATATATCCGGATTCTTTTTCTGATAATAGTCGAAATCGACAGGGCTTTTATAGCCATCTTCGTCGTCATCCGCACCGTCTGTAATCGCGTTGATTATCTTATTCAGAAGAGAACCGTCTTTGTCTACTGCCGCATAAACATTAAATGTCATCAGCGAGAGCGTTATAGCCGCCGCAGTAACTATTGAAATCAGTCGGTTAAGCTTCATTTTATCATCCCTTCCAAACGGTAAAGCTTATCCCAATTGGTTGCTGAGTATATTCGTTCCGATGCTGTCAATCCGCGCAAGAGTGCCGGCTCCGAGACTCTTTTTAATCATTTCTCTTGCCTCGGCAATATTCGGTGGTCTTGAGCTTAAATTGTGACAGTCTGAGCCGATAACGTCGATTATGCCTTCTTTCAGCATTTTCATGGCTTTACGCCGCTGAAAGAAGCCGGAAGTAAAATTCTCAGCATTCGACTGTATAAGTATATCATGCATCGACGGTTTTGTCAAGTACTTTTCAGTATTAAATTGTAAATATCTTTCAAGATGGGCGAGCATAACCTTGGTATTCGGATATGATGATATTTCTTCAATATCTCTCCAGATACGGTCGGTCCAGTTCATAAATGGCATCTCTATCAGGATGATGTCGGTGCCCTGAAGCTTTAAAAGCTCCAGATCCTCACACTGACATATGCCCTCAAAATACTTGACCTCTGCGCCCAGATGAATCCTTGGAAGACCGCTTTCAAGATGTGAAAACAGCTCCTCGGCGGCGCGGGTGCGTTTTTCCAGAAATTTTTCCGGAGTGTTCTGCTCGGCATAGAAATGCGGCGTCAGGCAGATGTCCGTAACTCCCTGAGCGGCTGATTGGCGCAGCATTTCAAGACTTGTTTCAACGTTTTTCGAGCCGTCGTCCACCCCCGGAAGGATGTGCGAATGGAAATCAATCATTCTTTTCGACCTTCGTCACCTTAGTCTGACCGCCCTGCGAGGTTCCGGACGAAGCGCCGCTCCGGCTGTTATTGCCGTAGCCGTAACCGTAGCCATATCCGTAGCCCTTCTTGTATTTCTTGTAATTCTTATGAGAAATCTCAGAGCGCGTAAGAACAAATCCCAGAACCTTGCCGTGGCGGAACTCAATCTGTCTCATAGCTTCGGCAAGCGACTGCTGGTCGCAGTAATTTCTTCTTACTACTATTATAATACCGTCCAGCAGCTTTGATATAACCAGACCGTCCGAAACGGATGTTACAGGCGGAAGGTCGACAATAATATAGTCATAATTGTTTTTAAGAGAATCGATAACACTTTCCATCAACTCAGAGCCCAAAAGCTCGTTGGGGTTGGGTGGGATATCGCCTGCGGGAAGGGCATGAAGGTTGTCGTGGATTCCCGAAGCGCGCAGAACGTCTGCTCCGCTGCACAGTCCTGCCAAAAGGTTTGAAAGTCCGGGCGAGCGGTTTATGTTAAGACGCTTTGCCAGGGTTGGCAATCTCATATCACCGTCTATAATAAGGACTCTTTTGCCTGTTTCCGCAATGCTGTAGGCAAGGTTGATGGAGGTGGTGGACTTGCCCTCGTTCGGCATCGAGCTTGTTATTCCCACAACTCTGCACTTTGAATCTTTAGCCGGAAGGCTGAACATAAGATTAGCTCTTAAAAGCTTATATGCTTCGGCGGCAGCAAAGCTAAGATTTGCGCCTATAGGCGAATTTTCAGCTGCGGCACCGGTTGTTTTCTTTGTTATTAAGCTCATTTCTTTCCTCCACTCGGCACCTTATTGTTCTTGCTGCCATAGCCGTAACCGTAACCACCGTAGGACGACGACGTTTCAGCGTCCAAATCCGGAACAGCGGCAAGCACGGGCAGCTTGTAGGTCTGCAAGAGGTATTCTTCGTCCTTAATAAGGTTGTCCATAAGCTCCATTACAATAATGACTCCGGCTGAGATTATAAAGCCCAGCAGCGCGCCGATAATTGTATACTTTGTTATGCTTGGCGAATCCTTTTTGCTTGGAACCACCGCATAGTCTACCAGCTTGGCAGAGCTTCCATCGACGATATTTGATATCTTTTCGGGAAGAACCGACGCCGAAGTGTTTGCTATTACCTCAGCTTCCTTGGGATCGTGACTTGTAACAACAATCTCGAAAATTTCGGTGTTGTTTACCGAAGAGGTCTCTATCATCTTATAAAGCTCTTCATAATCATACGGAAGACCCGCTTTTTCGATAACGGCGTTCAGCGTTGTCCTTGTTTTTAAGATTACCGTGTAGGTATCAACAAGGCTTCTGGATGCGGTAATATCGCCCGTGCCTATGCTTAAGCTTGCCGATCCGAGATTAATTGAATTGTTGTTGACATAAAGCAAAGCCCTTGCCTTATATAAAGGAGTAATAAGCAGTGCGGCACAGGCAAAAGCAACAAGCGCGCCCGCAAAAACAGCAATTACTATCGCCCATGCGCGGTGAAGCAGAGCTTTTAATAGCCGCATCAGGTCTATTTCCATGTAGTCCTTTTCGTTGGAATTCATTTATCTTTCTCCTAAGCTGATTAATAAGAGGGAGCTATACTTATTTCAATCCAAAAAGCGTTAAAAACAATACAAATGCCGTCCGACGTCGATTTAAAGCGGGTTTTATGTCAATTCGGGATGAAATCAGAAATGCCCCTCTGCGGCAAGCCGCCTTTAACGGCGGAAAATATCCTGCCTGAATTATATCATTATAAATTTGCACATGGTTATTGATACATATATAATTATATCTTCTATCGCATCAATTGTCAAGTTTAATTCACGTTATTTTAGTCTGTTTTTGTAAGTTTGACGGATATTGCAAAATACCAGACGGCGCCTGTTCACATTTTGTCGAAACTGGCAAACACCTTACAAAATGTCCGCTTCGTCAACATCGTCGCCATCATTGTCGAGCGGTTCACCGTTGATTATTTTGCGCAGGTTTTCAAATTCCTCATCTGTCAGGGTCACGCCCTTGCCCATTCTTGTGTGGTCGGGCGACCATTCTCTTATGTCGTACTTAGGGGCATAATCGTTCCAGCTTACGCGGTTGAGTTCCTTTGTCCAGCCCTTTGCATTCTCCGAAAGAACGCCCAGTGTTTCCTTGATTTCAAATTTAAGTTCTGCCATGATCAGTCTTTCCTTTCTTCAATCGAGTCGTTTAATGATAGTTTATTTTCAAGCTTTGAGATAAAGCCGATTTTCGATTTTATTTTTTTCGGGATGATAAACACCGCTATCCGCAAAAGCTCGCGGAGGTTTATTGCAAGCACCACGCAGAATATCGCCGCCAGAGCGGAATACATAACGATTGCCGGAAGCTCTATAATATTCACCACCGCCATCGCGCCGAGGAGAGCGGTATTTATTAGCAGCTTCGACATGGAAAATCCAAAGTGTATATATCTTCTTGTATCATAAATCCTATAGAAGAATACCGCGAAATATGCGGCGAAGGTTGCAATTGCCGCGCCGTAGATCCCGAATCGCGGAATAAGCGCAAAATTCAGAATGATATTTATAACTCCTGCGGCAAGTGAGGTGTAAAACGTGTGCTTTGTTTTCTTCTGGGCGATATATACCGAGCCCAAAAAAACATTAAAGCAGGTAAACACTGTCGCGATAGTCAGAATCGGGGAGTATTTGTATGACTCGAAATACGCAGCGTCCACCCACACCCTTGTTATCGGTTTGATAAGCATAAGTATCCCCGCGGAAAGCACATACATAAACGACTGGTTCAGCGAGAACACGTGGGTGTAAAAGCTCTCCCTCTCCGCTGAATTGTTTTCGGATATCGCGGACATATTCCACGCCTGCGAAAACATTGTGAAAACCGTCGTTAAAATGTTGGGTATCTTATAGGCAACAACAAGTATTCCGTTGAGATACTCGCCGTGAAAATACTTTACAATAAAGTGGTCGGATATGCTGGTGACTATCCACAGCACCGTCGCGGGCATCATAGGGGCGGCATAGCTTATCATCGAGCGGATAAGCGACTTATCTGTTCTACCGAAAGTAATATATCTCCAAAGTTTACCCGCAGTAAACAAAAATGTCGAAGAAAAAGCGTCCGAAAGTATTATTGCAAGCAGATATCCCCAGATTCCCCACTTAAATTTCAGCAGGAAGAGGATATTTAAAAGAAGCATTGTCAGGGTGCATAGGATTCCGTCAACGGCGAAAAGCTTGACTCTTTCCACTGCGCGGATGAAGGTCATGTTGATTTGGCGGAGAGATGACGTCCAGACATAAATATACAGCAAAATCTCAAAGCCGTTAAGATAGTCAAGCCTTGCTAAAAGCGGAAATATCCCTGCCATTGCAATAAGTCCTATAGCCATTACACGCAGGCAGATGGTGTAAATCTTCTGTCTGTCGCACTCCCACTTGGTGTCGAGTCCAAAACGAAGAGCCGCTTCGGAGATGGTAAGGGTGAATATTGGTATGAGGATGTTAGCTGTCTGGGCAATCAGGTCTACGGTGCCGTATTCCTCAGGCGTAAGCGCGGCGGTGTACAGCGGGACAAGCACCAGCACCAAAAGCTTCGAGCCGAAAGAGCCAAGAGCGAATATAAGCGTATTCACAAACAGTGTTTTATAGCTTTTGGTTCTGTCAGCCATTTTTTCACATCCTCCTTCCGTCTTTAGCCGTCCAAAAAGAAAGCAGTATATCTATTATAACGGCAGTAATCAAAAAAATCAAGGAAAATTACAAAATGGGACTATTATTTTTCAAAATAGTATGCTATAATATAAGCAGTCGCAAAAAAGAAACCTCAGTCAGCCAACAAAACGCTGTCAATATACATAATTTGTTATACTTACGTTTACGAAAGGATGGTTTTGCATGAAGAATGTTTTGAGGATACTTGCGTTTTTATCCGCAATCGCCGCAATTTTAGGAATACTTAAGCTCACCTCTGAGGCACTTAGCCTCGGCACACACAAGTATTTCGAGGTCGATTCCGACAACGAATAGCCTACCCATAAAACCACCGTCCGGAATTTAATCTGTCCGGCGGTGGTTTTTTTGTAAAGAAAAGCCGAAAGGATTTGGCTCCTTTCGGCTTCTGCTATTATTGTGTGAAATTATTCGGTTATCGACGCCTTGCCTGTGGTTGCGTATTCCTCGATAAGCGCGTTAAGCTCGTCGATGTAATACTCAAACGAATCGCGGTTGGCTTCCTTAAGCTGCGCCCATGTCTGTGAAGCGCCGCTTCTGCGGATATTCCAGTCGAAGTTGTTGTAGATATCCTGAATCTTCTTGGGAAGGTCACCGGTGTAGAACATAACGGTGTTTGCGGCAACAAGGTCGTTGCAGGTGTCATACATTTCAAGCATTTCATCGCTCCACTTGTAGGTATCCTTCAACTGCTTGCGGTCGATATCAATAACGGTGGGGTCTAAAAGCTTGAATCTGTCGCAAGCGCCGAGCAAAGCAACGCCTTCGGGATTCTGTGCGCCGACACAGATCATATAGCCTGAGGGAGAAGCATTGAGGTAGTAGATACCGTCGCCCTCCTGATATCTGGGAAGGGGAGCAAACATAAGCTCGCCTGCTTCGATATCGCCCCATACCTGGTTGATTTCCTCAACAGGATGAGTAAAACCGGATCTGTCGCAGGGCCAGAACAGGCACTTGCCGTCCTTAACGCCTGCACCATACTCAGCGTTGTTTCTGTTTGCCCAGTAGTCGTTGCCCTCGTGGTAGCAGCAGTCGTTCTTAACAAGGTCGTAAATCATGTTCTCTCCTGCCTCGATGATCGGATTGTCGAGATTGGAATAGAACTTACCGGTTTCGTCCTTAGCAATAAGGGTGATGCCGGTGGATTCCTCAACTATACCGTTTACAACATACCAGCCGTCAAGAGCGTATCTGTTGTCATCGCCGTCGGAGAAGTCCATGCACATCTCATAGAAGACGTCCCATGTCCACTCGTTGTTGGCAAAAAGCTCAGCAGGATCGTCGAAGCCCCATTCGTCCATAACTCTGCGGTTGTAGGGCATAACATCCTTAAAGCTGAGGTCGGTTACCAGTGCAAAGTGCTTGTCGCCCAAAGCGAAATACTCGGCTGCCTGAGCCATGTCCTTCCACAGCGGGTCGGTGTAATCAACCCACTGGTCAACCGGCTGATACATTCCCTTTATGCAGCTCATAGGGAAGGTTGCGGTGTTGGAGGTTCCGGCAGGTCCGAAGTCGGGGCTGGTGCCGGCAAGAACAAGATTTGCAAGGTCGTTGTTCCTGTCCTCGTATGTAGTCTCAATAAATTCCATTTTGCTGTTGTACTTCTGCTGGAAGGTGAAGTAACCGGTGTTTATGATCTCGTCCTCAGAATAGTTCTGGAAGGGGTCATACCATGCGAAAAACTTTACTACCGAGTTTGCGCCCGCTGCACTTTCAGCGTCGGGAAGCATGATTCCGGCAGCAGCAAGTATCGCTTCGGCGTCCTCGGTGGACAAAGTCAGCTGGATAGGCTTTCTTTTCTCCTTGCCGCATCCTACCAAAGCAAATACCATTAAAGCGGCTAAAGCTATAGCCAAAATACGTTTTGCCATTAAAAATATCTCCTCGTATAATATTCTCGAAAAAGCGCGAAAGCGTCAATCCGTTCCCGCGCTTTTTACCAAAAACAGTTTCCCTCCAAAAGTACAATCAAGCGCATGCCGAACAGCGAAGGGTGGCATATTCGGCTTTTAAATTTTTTGCAAGACCGATAACCAAAGCTTGCTTTCGGGTACTATATCAGTGTAAATACACATACAGCCCCTCAGCCGGACAAAAACCACAACCTATGTCAGGATTTTTCGCCGCGGCTGTTATATAATAGGTGTATCAAATGATTACTCTTCGGTTATTTCACCGGTCTCCTGATATTCGCTGATAAGGGCATTGAGTTCTTCGAGATAATACTCAAACGAATCGCGGTTGGCTTCCTTAAGCTGAGCCCACGTCTGCGATGCACCACTTCTGCGGATGTTCCAGTCGAAGGTGTTGTAGATATCCTGCATCTTCTGAGGAAGGTTGCCGGTGTAGAACATTATAGGCTCTGCGGCAACGATTGCGTTGCAGGTTCTGTTCATTTCAAGCATCTCTTCGGTCCACTTGTAGGTTTCCTTAAGCTGTCTCTCGTCTATGCTGACAACGGTTGGGTCAAGAATTTTAAAGCGCTCGCAGGCTGCCAAAAGTGCAACGCCTTCGGGATTTTCAGCGCCCTGAATAACCATGTAGCCCTTGGGCATTGCGTTCAGGTAATACTTACCATCGCCGTTCTGGTATCTGGGAAGCGGGCAGAACATGAACTCGCCGGCTTCGACATCGCCCCAGATGTTGTTCATTTCTTCAACGGGAAGTCTGAATCCGTCGTCTCTGTCGCAGGGATAGAACAGGCACTTGCCGTCCTTAATGCCGGAGCCGTAAACGGCTTCATTTCTGTTTGCCCAGTAGTCGTTACCCTCGTGGTAGCAGCAGTCGTTCTTAACTAAATCATAGATCATATTCTCTGCAACCTCGATAATGGGGTCGTCGAGATTTGAATAGAACTTGCCGGTTTCGTCCTTGGCAATAAGTGTAATACCGGTGGACTCTTCAACCAAGCTGTTTACAACATACCAGCCGTCGAGCGCGTATCTGTTCTCGTCGCCGTCTGAAAAGTCCATGCACATCTCATAGTAAACGTCCCACGTCCACTCGTCATTGGCGTAAAGCTCGGCGGGATCGTCGAAGCCCCATTCGTCCATAACTCTGCGGTTGTAGGTAATAACATCCTTATATGTAAGGTCGGTGACTATTGCAAAGTGCTTATCGCCCAGAGAGAAATACTCAGACGCGCTTGCCATGTCTGCCCAAAGGGGATCGGTGTAGTCTATCCACTGGTCTATGGGCTGATACATATTATTAATGCAGTCCATGGGGAAGCATGCAAAGTTCGATGTTCCGGTAACGCCGCAGTCGGGGCTGGTGCCGGCAAGAACCAGGTTTGCAAGGTCGTTGTTCTTGTCTGCATATGTGGTTTCAATCCATTTAACCGAGCCGCCGTACTTCTGCTGGAAGGTGAAGTAGCCGGTGTTTATTATTTCATCATCTGAATAGTTTTGCAGATAGTCGTGCCAGCAGAAATATTTAACCACTGAATTTGCACCTGCCGCGGTTTCAGCGTCGGGAAGCATGATTCCGGCAGCCGCGAGTATAGCTTCGGCGTCCTCTGTGGATAATGTTAGCTGAATGGGTTCTCTTCTCTGTTTGCCGCAGCCAACAAGCGCCAGTATCATAACTGCCGCCAGCAGAATGGCAACAATTCGCTTTGTCATTTTTAAAGTCTCCTCTTCATAATAATATTAGTATTGTCCCAAATGAATCATTTCAAATTAATGATACGTATTTATTATACAACCATTTGGGTTCTAATTCAATTAACATTTTCTATAATAACCGACCCCGCATTTTGTTTAATTTAAATGAAACAGGAAGATATATCCATAAAGATTTTTCCTTAATAAGGAAAGAAAAAGCCGGACAGGTGCAGCCCCGTCCGGCATTTAATATTGCGTATTTATTTCAGCTTAGCGGTGTATTCCTCAACCTGCTTGTTTATGTCATCGACATAATACTTCAGCTGTTCGGAATAGCTTTCCTTTACCTGTGCCCACGACTTTGCCTCGGTAAGTCTGCCAAGCTCCTTGCAGTTGTTTACAACGCTGTCAAGCTTGTCACCCAGACCTGCGTCATAAACTACAACGCTGTAAGGACCGTTTGCCATTTCGTGGCATAGGTCGTACATATCAAGCATTTCCTGAGTCCACTTATACTTTTCAATCAGCTGCTTTTTGTCAACGCTTATAACCGTGGGGTCTAAAACCTTAAATCTGTCGCAGGATGCAAGCAGCGCAACTCCCTCGGGGTTATCGCAGTCGGCAATCATAACATAGCCGTTTGTCTTGGTGGTGCAGTAATAGTTGCCGTCGCCATTGGGGTCTCTCGGAATCGGCACAAACATAAGCTCGCCCGCTTCGATATCGCCCCATACCTGATTTACTTCGGCAACAGGAGCGGTAAACGCCCATGTACCTCTCAGCCAGAACAGGGTTTTGCCTTCTTTAAGTCCAATGCCCTCAACTTCCGCGCCGCCTCTTAACTGCCAGCCGTTGAGCCACAGCGGATAAATGCAGTCGTTTTTCTTCATCTCGTAAATGAGATTTGCGCTTCTTTCAAGCCTCGGATCGTCGTATTCTGAACAAAGCAGTCTTTTTCGGTGTCGTAGGTTACGATATCAACACCGCTTGATTCCATCAGAGCGTTGTCGTAGCCCCAGCCGTCAACGCCATACTGCTCCTCGTCGGGGTCGGAAAAGTCCTTGCACATTTCTAAGAAAGCGTCCCATGTCCACTCGTCGTTGGCAAAAAGCTCGGCAGGGTCGTCAAAGCCCCACTCGTCTATAACTCTGCGGTTGTATGCGCAAACGTGCTCAATGCCGATGTCGGTGATGATCATATAAGCCTTGTCGCCAAGTGAGAAATGCTCTGCGGCGAAATCCGCAGTTCCAACCCAAAGCGGGTCGTTATAGTCGATATAATCGTTTACCGGCTGGAAAACTCCCTTTATGGCGTATGCCGGGAAGGTTTCAATGTCGCCGGGGTAGCAGTCTGGCGGAGTTCCTCCTAAAACAAGATTCGCCAGATCGTCGAACCTTGCAGCCCATGTGCATTCAACCCATTTAAGGGTGCAGCCATATTTCGAGTTGAAGGTAAAGTAACCGGTGTTGACAATTTCATCCTCGGAATAGTTTTGCAGACTGTCGTACCATGCGTACCATTTTACAACGCTGCCTGCGCAGGCAGTAGTCTCAGCGTCCGGAAGCATGATTCCGGCGGCGGCGAGTATGGCTTCAGCGTCTTCGGT
>ENA-ORMR01000851-ORMR01000851.1-human-gut-metagenome-genome-assembly--contig:-NODE-851-length-26697-cov-3.617183_pt1 | contig 26697 bp, 21 predicted proteins | sample MGYA00242107_ERZ509003 | MGnify/ENA primary metagenome ERZ509003 (study PRJEB26280, sample SAMEA2338699) | human gut metagenome | biome: human gut; feature: human-associated habitat; material: faeces... | reverse complement strand
CCGGTGGGCTCCTCCTGGAGATAGCGGACGACCAGATGTTCCTGGGCGTATTGATATAAGTGGTCCCAAAAAGAAGTCATAAACAATAGCGCTCCCTTCTGCGGGTTATCGTATTTTGATTATAACATGCCAAAAATGGCATGTCAATACGAGGTGTGTAAATGGCGACGTTTTCAACGCGGCTTCAGGAACTGAAAGAGACCAAGAAACTGTTGCAGAAAGATGCGGCAAAGGCGCTGGATGTGCCCCTCCGCACCTATCAGAGGTATGAACACGGTCAGCAGGAACCCCAACTGTCCACCCTGATCCGGATGGCGGATTTTTACGGGGTCACCCTGGACTACCTGGCGGGACGGAGCGACCAGGGGGGGCCGGAGGAGAGCTGACCCCCGGGAGGCGCGCTGGCGGTTAGTGCGCCTCCTGTCTGTTTCGTTGTACTTTTCCACACTTTCCACAGGATTTTGCACTTTTTACTTTTATTTTACCGAAAGGCGGTGCCGATATGGCTGAGATCACCCCCATGATGCGCCAATACCTGGAGATGAAGGAGCGGTATCCCGACTCCATCCTCTTCTTCCGGCTGGGGGATTTTTATGAGATGTTCAACGAGGACGCCAAGCTGGTCTCCCGGGAGCTGGACCTGACGCTCACCACCCGGGACCGGAACAAGCCCCCGGAGGAGCGCACCCCCATGTGCGGCGTGCCCTACCACTCCTGCGAGAGCTACATCGCCCGCCTCATCGCCAAGGGCTACAAGGTCGCCATCTGCGAGCAGACCGAGGATCCCGCGCTTGCCAAAGGCCTTGTCAAGCGCGACATCATCCGCGTCATCACGCCCGGCACGGTCATCGACAGCGCCTGCCTCGACGACCGGCGCGGCAACTTCCTCTGCGGTCTCTTTTTCGATGAGCAGAACGCCGGCGCGGCCTTCTGCGACATGACGACCGGCCACACGCACGTGACCGCCTTTTCGGGCGACGACCGCGCAGAGCACCTGTATAACGAGTTATCCCGTTTCTCCCCCGCCGAGGCGGTGCTGAGTGCGCTTGCCTACGAAAATGAGGAGCTCGTGTCGTATCTGCGCGACAGGCTCTCCTGCGCCGTTGAGCGCGGGGAAAGCCGCTTTGAACTCAAAGCGTGCGAAAAAGCCATCCGCGCGCAGTTTGGCGAGGAAGCGTTTGCAAGCCTTCCGCGCAACAATCCGGCCGCGTCGCTCGCGCTGGGCGCGCTGCTCTCCTATCTCCACGAAACGCAGAAAACCGACCTTTCCTACATCAAGGACTTGGAATACTACGAGCAGGGGCGCTTCATGGAGCTTGACCTCTCCGCGCGCCGCAACCTTGAGCTGACCGAGACCATCCGCGCCAAGGAAAAGCGCGGCAGCCTTCTCTGGGTGCTCGACAAGACGAAGACCGCCATGGGCGCGCGCAATCTGCGCGCATGGCTGACGCGCCCGCTGCGCGACGTTGCAGCCATCGAGCGCCGCCTCGGCGCGGTGGAGGCGCTGACAAAAAATACCGTCGCGCGCGAGGAGCTGATTCTATCGCTCTCCGGCATCAGCGACATGGAGCGGCTCATCGGTCGCATCGCCTACGGCACGGCGGGCGGGCGCGACTTTGCCTCGCTTCGCAATTCCATCGAGAAGATCGCCGAGGTCAAAGCCCAGCTTACGCCCTTTTCGGCAGGCCGCCTGCACGAGCTGGACGGCGAGCTTGATCCGCTCGCGGACATCGCCCGGCGCATCCGCGAAACGCTCGTCGACGAGCCGCCGTTTTCCGTGCGCGAGGGCGGCTTCATCCGCCCCGGCTACAACGCCGAGGTCGACCGCCTGCATGAGATCCTCTCCGGCGGCAAGGGACTGCTTGCGGGCATCGAGGCGCGCGAGAAGGAAAAAACCGGTATCCGCACGCTCAAGATCGGCTACAACAAGGTCTTTGGCTACTATATCGAGGTTTCAAACTCCTTCAAGGAGCTTGTGCCCGAGACGTACATCCGCAAGCAGACGCTCGTGAACGGCGAGCGCTACATCACCGAAGAGCTCAAGAACCTTGAGCAGGAGATTCTGACCGCGGGCGACCGCGACAAGGCGCTCGAATTTGAACTCTTCTCCGCCCTGCGCGAATCCGTCACCGCCGAGAGCGTGCGCATCCAGCGCGCGGCGGGGCTCATTGCCGAGCTCGACACGCTCTGCTCGCTCGCGTCCGTCGCGGTGAACAACAACTATTGCCGTCCGAGCGTGGACGACAGCGGCGTCATCGAAATTCACGACGGCCGCCACCCCGTCGTCGAGCGCGTGCTCAAGGACGCGCTCTTCGTCCCGAACGACACCTATATGGGCGAGCGCGAGGACCGCGCCGCCATCATCACCGGCCCCAACATGGCCGGTAAGTCGACCTACATGCGTCAGGTCGCGCTCATCACGCTCATGGCGCAGATCGGCTCGTTCGTGCCCGCCAAGAGCGCGCGCATCGGCGTGGTCGACCGCATCTTCACGCGCATCGGCGCGAGCGACGATCTCGCCGGCGGTCAGTCGACCTTCATGGTCGAAATGACCGAGGTGAGCGAGATCTTGCATCAGGCGACGCCACGCTCGCTGCTCATTCTCGACGAGATCGGCCGCGGCACGTCGACCTTCGACGGCATGAGCATCGCCCGCGCGGTGCTCGAATTCTGCGCCGACCCGAAAAAGCTCGGTGCCAAGACGCTGTTCGCCACGCACTATCACGAGCTCACGGAGCTTGAGGGCATTCTTCCCGGCGTGAAGAATTACAGCATTTCCATTAAAAAGCGCGGCGACGAGCTCATCTTCCTGCGCAAGATCGTCCCCGGCGGCGCCGACCGCAGCTACGGCATCGAGGTCGCAAAGCTCGCGGGCCTGCCGAACGAGGTCGTCAAGCGCGCGAACGTCATCCTAAAAGAGCTGGAGCAGGGCGGCGCGTATCAGGCAAAGCCCCGCGAGGAAGCCGAGCAGGTCAGCCTCGACGCGATCGGCGAGGCGGAGGTGCTCGCGGCCATCCGCCGCGCCCAGCCGGACACGATGTCCCCCATCGAGGCGATGCAGCTCCTCTACGAGCTCAAGCAGAAGCTCTCGTAATTTCCCCGGAAAAGAGGTCTCCCCATGGCAAAAAAGAAAACCGCCTCCGGCGGCATGAACCGCACCGAGCGCGTCGCCGGAACGATCTTCTTCCTCGTCTATCTTCTGGTGATGCCGCTCATGGCGACGCGGCTTTTCGACCTTTTGGAGGTCGTGCTCGACACCACGATCGGCGCGTCGCTTCGCAACGTGCTCTATTACTACACGCTCTTCGCCGTCACGGTGCTGCTCTTCCACTCCTACCTTGCGCACACGTCCTCGCGCTTTCTCGACAACTTGAACCGCGCGCTTTCGACGATGCTGCTGGGTCTTCTCGTCTTCTACGGCGCGAACGAGCTTTTGTTCCGCGTGTGCAACGTGCTCTTCGACAGCCGCACGAACTTAAACGACATGACCATCGCCGCGCAGGTGGCCTCCACCCCGCGCATGACGGCGCTGATCGTCGTGCTGCTCGCGCCGTTTGTGGAAGAGGTGCTCTTTCGCGGGCTCGTGTTCGGGTGCCTGAAAGAAAAGAGCAGAATATTCGCCTATCTCCTCTCCTGCGCACTGTTCGCGTTTTTACACGTGTGGACGGCGGCGGTGTCCAACTGGGACTTAGGCTATCTCATTTTGATGCTGCAATACCTTGTGCCCGGCCTTGTGTTTGCCTGGGCGTATGAGCATTCGGGCACGCTGTGGACGTCGATCCTGCTCCACATGCTCGTCAATGCCCTTTCCCTTTTCACCATCGCTTCCTAAAAGGAGGAAATCAATGCCCCATATTCAGCAATTATTGCCGCACGTTGCCGACCTCATCGCCGCGGGCGAGGTGGTCGAGCGCCCTGCGAGCGTTGTCAAGGAGCTGCTGGAAAACGCCATCGATGCCGGCGCGCAGAGCGTGACGGTGGAGATGAAAAACGGCGGCATGACCTATCTTCGCGTCAGCGACGACGGCTGCGGCATCGCGCCGAGCGAACTGCCGACGGCCTTTTTGCGCCACGCGACGAGCAAGCTGCGCACGGCGGAAGACCTTGCCGCCATCGGCACGCTCGGCTTTCGCGGCGAGGCGCTCGCGGCGATTTCTTCCGTTTCCCGGCTCGATATTTTCTCGCGCGAGCGCGGCGCGCTCAGCGGCGCGAAGCTTCACTTAGAGGGCGGCGTCCCCGGCACGGTCGAGGACGCGGGCTGCCCGGAGGGAACGAGCGTCATCGTGCGCGACCTTTTCTACAATACGCCCGCGCGCCTCAAGTTCATGAAGCGCGACAGCGCGGAGGCGACCGCCATCGCGGGTCTTGTCGCCCACCTTGCGCTCTCGCATCCGGAGGTGTCGTTCAAGCTCATCAAGGACGGCACGCAGACGCTCTTGACCCCTGGCGACGGCGCGCTGCGCTCCGCCATCTACGCGTCTCTCGGGCGCGAGTTCGCCCTCTCGCTTGAAGAGGTCAAGGGCGCTGACGGCGACATGGGCGTCACGGGCTTTATCAGTTCGCCCCTTTCTGCGCGCGGCACGCGCGCCATGCAGACCTTTTTCGTCAACGGACGCCTGGTCAAGTCCCAGCTCCTCACCGCCGCGCTCGAGGAAGCCTACGCAAACCGCATGATGAAGGGCAAGTTCCCCGGCTGCGTGCTGCTTGTGGAGCTGCCGCGCGACATGGTGGACGTGAACGTCCACCCGGCGAAGACCATCGTGAAGTTTGTGGGCGAAAAGCGCATCTTTGATCTCGTTTATCACGCGGCGATGGCCGCGCTCGACAAGCGCGAGAAGCCTGAGCCGCCGCAGGCAAAGCCTGCCGCGCAGGTCACGAATCCCCGCGGCGATTTCTTTGCCAATATGACCTCTCAGCAGTACCGCGAGCAGCAGAAGGCGGAACCGTCCGCCGCTGCGCCCGCGATCGCGCGTCCTGTGTCCGCGCCGCCGAGCGCGCCGAAGGCTGCGCCCTCCATTGCACCCCAGTGGAAAACGCGCGTGCCCGCCGTCGATACCCGCGCGGGCGGCAGCGCGCCGCTTTCAGATTTTGTGCGGCATGAAATGCCTGCTTCCGCGCCCGCGCAGGCGGCGCAGCCTGTGCAAAGATCTGTCAAAGCTGTGGAAAACCCTGCGTGCGAAGCCGTGCCGCTGCCGATGGACGAGGAAGAAAAGCGTCCCGTCGCCGCGTCGCCGGTCGCCGAAGCGGCGACGGGCGCGGCCGAACCCGTGACGGAGCCCCCTGCCGTATCTGCGACGAAGCAGGAAGAAGCGGAAGCCGAGCAGGCAAGCTTCGCGCCCCTCACCGCCGCGCCGTGGCGCATCGCGGGCGAGGTGCTCGATACCTACATCATCTGCGAGGACGAGGACAAAACCATCTGGCTCATCGACAAGCACGCCGCGCACGAGCGCATGAATTTCGATCGCCTCAAGGCTGCGCAGGAGCCGGTGATGTGCCAGGCGCTGCTCGCGCCGCTCGTTGCAGACTTTGCCGCCGAGGAGTATAGCGCCCTTGCGGCGAATTTAGACCTTTTGCGCGAGTTTGGCTTTGAATGCGAAGAATTCGGCGGCGGGAGCCTGATCCTGCGCGCCATTCCCGCCGACCTTGAAAGCGGCGACGCGATCCCGACCTTAGAAGAGCTTGCCGAAAAGCTCGTCACCGCCCACACGGCCGACCCCGCCGCCGCGCGTGACGCGCTGCTGCACACGATGGCCTGCAAGGCGGCCATCAAGGGCGGCTGGAAGAGCGACATCTCCGAGCTGCGCGTGCTCGTTGAAAAGGTACAGAGCGGCGAAGTGCAGTTCTGCCCCCACGGGCGGCCCGTGAAGGCGAAGCTCACGAAGTATGAGCTTGAAAAAATGTTCAAGCGCGCGTAAGACGCAGGAGGAAAACGATGAAACTTGTATGCGTCGTCGGCCCGACGGGCTGCGGCAAAACATGGCTCGGCGTGGAGCTTGCCAAAGCGCTCCGCGGCGAGGTCGTCTCCTGCGACTCGATGCAGATCTACCGCGGCATGGTCATCGGCACTGCCGCGCCGACGGAAGAGGAGATGCAGGGCGTCCCCCACCACATGGTCGGCGTCGCAGACCCCAACGAAAACTACTCCGTCGCCCGCTACGCGTGCGACGCGGCGAAATGCGTCGACGATCTCATCGCGCGCGGAAAGCAGCCCGTCATCGTCGGCGGCACGGGGCTTTATCTAAATGCCTTGCTCGCCGGGCACGGCTTTGCCGGCGGCGACAAGGACGGCGCATACCGCGCGGAACTGGAGCGCCGCTGGGAAGAAGAGGGCGGCGAGGCGATGTTCGCAGCGCTTCGCCGCATCGACCCGGAAACGGCCGAAAAGTTGCATTTGAACGACAAAAAGCGCATTCTCCGCGCGCTCGAGGTCTATTATGAGACCGGAAAGACCATGGCGCAGCACAACGCCGAGACGAAGCTTGTCCCTCCGCGCTACGATTCCGTGCGCATCGGCCTTGCCTATGAGGATCGCGAGGACATGAAGCGCGCCATCGACGCGCGCGTTGACAAAATGGTGGAGGCGGGGCTTTTCGACGAAGTGCGCGCGCTGCTCGCTTCCGGGCTTTCGCGCGATGTGACGGCCATGCAGGCCATCGGCTACAAGGAAGCGCTTTCCTACCTTGACGGCGCGGCCACGCGCGAGGAAGCCATCGAAGAGATCAAGCTCCGCTCGCGCCAGTATGCCAAGCGTCAGCTCACATGGCTGCGCCGCGACAAGGACATTCACTGGTTTTATTGGAAAAAAACGAGGGATCTCCCCGACTGCCTCGCTTTTTCGACAGAAATTCTTCGGGGGCATGGCGTATCCTGTCTGTAAAGCGGACGAGCCGTCCGCAAAAAAGAAAGGAAAGAGTAGCCATGAAAAAAATCGCAAACCTTCAGGATCTGTTTCTCCTCTCTGCGCGCCGCAGCCGCGTGAGTGTGACGATCTTTCTCGTCAACGGCTTTCAGATGCGCGGCGTCATCACGGGATTCGACAGCTTTGTCGTCGTTCTCGAGAGCGACGGCAGGCAGCAAATGCTCTACAAGCACGCCATCTCTACGATCGTGCCGGCGAGCAGCATCGACCTCAAAAGCGCGGAGGACAACGGGGAGTAAGCACGCCTGATACAGGAGTGTGCCATGAAATCTACATCTCTTTCCACAAAGCTCATCATGATCCTGCTGCTTTTGGCTGTCATCGGATATTTTGCCGTGCAGGGCTACAACTATCTCGTCAGCCCCGAGACGACAACGCTCGTTTACCGCTACCGCAGCGAGCAGTCCATCGCCGTGCGCGGCTGCGTGGTGCGCAAAGAGCAGGTCGTCGACTGCGGCGAAACGCTCATCGAGCTCAAGCATGCCGAGGGCGAGCGCGTGGGTCAGGGCGACACCATCGCCGCGGTCTACCGCTCGGCGGAGGCGCTCAGCGCCACGCAGGAGCTTGAATCCCTGCGCGCGCAGAAAGAGCAGCTTGAATACGCAAAGAGCGCTTCGAGCGACGCGGCGACCGCGCTGCGCCTCGACACCGATATCCGCGAGCAGATCGTTTCCGTGCGCGCGGCCTATGAGTCGGGTGCTTACAGCTCGCTCGACACGCTCATTCCCCAGCTCAAGACGACGGTTTTGAAGCGTGAATATGCCTACAACGGCAGCGATGACTTAACGGCGAAGCTCGACGAGCTGAACGCGCAGATCAGCGCGCTTTCGAGCGCGGCAAGCGGCGGCACCACGCGCATCACCGCCCCCGTGTCGGGAACTTACAGCGCCGTGGCCGACGGCTACGAAAGCGTGCTGACGCCGGAGACGCTTGAAACGATGACGCCCTCGCAGCTTACGGCTATCGCGCCGCAGAGCGTTTCCACCACGGTGGGAAAGCTCATCGAGGGCAGCGCATGGTACTTTGCCGCGAACATCAGCGAGGAGGACGCCGCGGGGCTCAAGGTGGGCAGCTCGCTGACACTGCGCATGGCGTCCGGCGTCGACTTTGACCTGCCCGTCAAGCTCACGCGCATCAGCGACGCGGAAAACGGCAAGTGCCTGATCGTTTTGAAGAGCACGCAGTATCTATCCTATGTGACGCTGCTGCGCGAGCAGAACGCCGAGCTGATCCTGGACCAGTACGAGGGGCTGCGCGTGCCGAAAAATGCGCTGCGCGTGAATGAGGACGGCGTGTCCGGCGTTTATTGCCTTATCGGGCGCGTGGCCTACTTCAAGCCCGTTGCTATCGTCTATCAGGGCAGCGACTACTGCCTTGTCGAGCCCGGCAAGATCGAAGCCGCCACGGAAAGTCAGCAATCCCTTTACACCCTGCGGCCCAATGACGAAGTCATTGTTTCGGCAGGGGAGCTATATAACGGAAAGGTCGTAGATTAAATGAGCATTGCGGAAAACATCGCGCGTGTGCGCGCAAACATCGCTGCCGCCGCCAGAGAGGTCGGCCGCGACCCCGGTGAGATCACCCTCGTCGGCGCAAGCAAAATGAACGACGCGGACGCCTGCCGCGCCGCCATCGCCGCGGGCATCGACGTGCTGGGCGAGAACCGCGAGCAGGAGATGACGAAAAAGCTCGCCGAGCACGCCTATGACGGCGCTCCCCTGCACTTCATCGGGCACCTCCAGCGCAACAAGGTGAAAAACGTCGTCGGCAAGGTCGCCGTGATCGAGTCGGTCGGCTCGCTCGCGCTGCTCGCCGCCATCAATGCGCAGGCGGAAAAGCTCGGGATCGTGCAGGATATTTTGCTGGAGGTGAATATCGGCGGCGAGGAAGCCAAGAGCGGCTTTGCCCCGGAAGATCTTGCGCAGGCGGCGGAAGAGGCGAAAAAGTGCGCGTTTGTCCGCGTGCGGGGGCTGATGTGCATTCCGCCGGTCGCCGAGGGCGAACACGGCAGCATGCCGTACTTTGAAAAAGTTCATGCACTTTTTGTTGACATCAATGCAAAGTTGTATGATAATACACTTGATATACTGTCTATGGGCATGAGCGGCGACTATGAGGACGCGGTGCGCGCAGGCGCGACGATGGTGCGCGTCGGCACGGCGATCTTCGGCGCACGCAACTACACGAATTGATCGAGGAGGTCTTGATACCATGGGTATTTTTGATGATCTGAAAAAATGGGCTCACCCCTACGAGGATGAGGACGAGGAATATGAAGACGATTTCCCCGATCTGAGAGATCGCGGCGACACAGGCGCGTTTGCCGATCGCCGCAGCGTTGAACGCAAGGCGGAGGACCGCCGCAACAAGGTCGTCAACATCAACGCCACCACGCAGCTCAAGGTCGTGCTCGTCAAGCCCGAGCGCTTTGAAAACGCCAGCGAGATCGCCGACCACCTGAAGGAAAAGCGCACGGTGGTCATCAACCTTGAATCCACGAATAAGGACATTGCAAGACGTTTGATCGACTTCCTCTCCGGCGTTGCCTACGCGGGCGAGGGCAAGATCAAAAAGGTTGCCGCCAATACGTACATCATCACGCCCTACCATGTGGACATCATGGGCGATCTGATCGACGAACTGGAAAACAACGGCCTGTACCTGTAAAACGAAACGGAGGATGGGATCAATGCTGACACCGCAGGAGGTTTCCGGCCGCGCATTCAGCAAGGCGGCATTCGGTGGCTACAATATGGCGATGGTCGACGAGTTCCTCGATGAAGTGACCGACGACTATACCGCGCTTTATAAAGAAAACGCCGCCTTGAAGGCCAAGCTCAAGGTGCTGGTCGACAAGGTGGAGGAATACCGCGCGACGGAGGATTCCATGCGCGCCGCTCTCCTGACCGCCCAGCGCATGGCGAACACCATGGTCGAAGAGGCGGAAGAGAAAAAGAAATCCATGCTTGCCGGCGCCGAGGACGAGGCCCGCGCCAAGATCGGCGCGCTGCAGGGAGAGATCGAACTGGAGCAGCGCAAGCTGAACGCGGCCAAGGCTGCCACGGCAGACTTTTTGCAGAAAACGCGCGAGCTTGCGCAGGCGCAGCTTGCGCTCATCGAGCGCGCGCCCGACCTGACGCCGGAGGAGATCGTCGGCGACAAGACGGCCGAGCAGAAGGCCGAAACGGACGTGAACGCCATCGAGGAGCGGATCCTCGCGGCTTTCCGCCCCACGGAGGCAGCGCCGGAGGAAGCGGCGCCGGAGGCCGCTCCTGCGGAAGAAAACGCGGTGAAGGCGGAAGAGGCCAAGGCGGAACCGCTCGAGCCGGACGACAGCCCGTTTGTGGAAACGGCCAGCCACGCCATTCGCCTGGACGACCTCAAGTTCGGCCGCAATTACCATGGAGAAGAGTAACAGCAAAAAGGGCGGTTTTGGCTGGCTCCACATAAGAAAACATGTGCCGCAAAAGGCAAATTTTGCACGGATTCCTTCGTTGCGCCGTCTTGCCATGCGTCAGCATGCCTGCGCCGCCGCGCCTCGGCTCCGCACAAAATTTGCTCTTTTTCGGTGCAAAGCAGTTTTGCCAATGAATTTTTGAGATGAAATCGGCCGAAAAAATCCCCCCATACTGGCGTATGGAGAGATTTTTTCGGTCGTATTTCAACTAAAAAGGCGCAGGCAAAACCGCATGTTTTCTTATGCGGAGCCGGCTTTGGCCGCCCTTTTATTTTTTCTTTGGCCGCGCGTTTGCGGCAAAAAGGAGCCGATATGAACAAAAAGCCCATCATCGCCTTTCTTTACGACTTTGATAAGACCCTCTGCACCACCGATATGCAGGACTATACCTTTATCCCCTCGCTCGGCTACACGCCCGGCGAGTTCTGGAGCATCGCGAATTCCTTCGGCTTTGAGAACCGCATGGACGGCCTGCTCGCCTACATGTACACGATGATCGAAGAGTGCCGCAAAAAGGGCATCCGCCTCAGCCGCGACTATCTCGTTTCCTGCGGACATGCGATCGAGCTGTTTCCGGGCGTAGAGGACTGGTTTGCGCGCATCAACGCCTTCGGCGAAACGCTGGGCGTGGAGATCGAGCACTACGTGCTCTCCTCCGGCCTGCGCGAGATCATCGAGGGCAGCGGCGTCAGCCACGAGTTCAAGGAGATCTACGCCTGCGAGTTTTTCTACAACGAAGAGGGCCTTGCTTCGTGGCCGAAGCTCGACGTCAACTTCACGAACAAGACACAGTTCGTCTACCGCATCAATAAGGGCATTCTCGATGTCGCGAAGGACAAGGAGCTCAACGCTTCGATGCCGGACGACTCCAAGCGCATTCCCTTTACGAACATGATCTACATCGGCGACGGCCTTTCCGACGTGCCGTGCATGAAGATGATGCGCGCCTACGGCGGGCAGGCGGTGGCCGTCTATCAGGACAGCAACCGCACGGGCGTGGAGGACTTGCTTGCCAAGGGGCGCGTGGACTTCATCTTCCCCGCCGACTACCGCAGCGGGACGCTTTTTGACGAGACGATGAAAAATATCGTCCGCAAGATGGCTATTGCGGACGCGCTGGCCGAGGAAAATCAGCAGCAGCTCCGCTCGCTCGGACGCGGCGAACTGCCGCAGCAGGTGGGACTGTTCTGATGGTGAAGCTGTGCTGCCCCGTCTGCGCCGGGGCGCTTGAAAGGCGCGCAGGGGCATATCTCTGCCCGAAAAACCACAGTTTCGACATCGCCAAAAGTGGCTATGTCAACCTCCTGCTCAATTCCTCGCAGGGTCACCACGGGGACGATAAGCTGATGGTGCGCGCGCGGCGTGACTTTTTGGACAAGGGCTATTACGACCGCTTCATCGCAGCCGTCGCGGACGCGGCGGCGGAATTCGCACCGGAGGAGGCCGCGGTGCTCGACGCGGGCTGCGGCGAGGGGATCTATTCTCTTGCCGTCCTGCGCGCGATCGAAAAGGCGGGCAAAACGGGAGAACTCATAGGCGTCGATATTTCCAAGACCGCGCTCCAGTACGCGGCAAAACGCTCGCCGGCCTTCACGCTCTGTGTCGCCTCCTGCGCGCATCTGCCGGTCGAGGACGGGAGCGTCGACGAGGTGCTCAATATCTTCTCCCCCTTCGTGCCGGAGGAATTTGCGCGCGTGCTGAAGCGCAGCGGCTATCTTCTGCGCGCCTATCCCCTGCGCGAGCATCTGTGGGAGCTCAAAGCGCTCATCTACGACACACCGCGCGACAACCCGCCGACACCGCTCGAGACCGAGGGCTTCACGCTCGTCGAAACGCGAGAGGTGCGCGACATCATTCATCTGCCCTGCACGGAGGATATCCTCGCGCTCTTCCGCATGACGCCGTATTACTACAAAACCGGCGTGAAGGATCAGCAAAAGGCCGAGCAGGCAAAGGAGCTCGATGTGCAGCTCGCGTTTGGATTGGCGATCTATCAAAAAAATTGATATTCCCGCACCCGCGCGGGAGGAAGAAGCGGCGTGCGCCGCGCACAAAAAAGGGGGATTCTCTTTGAAAAGAGAATCCCCCTTTTGATTTATGCCACGCAACGCGCGGCAGTTACAGCCTTTTTCCGTACATGAAGAGGTCGCACTTGAGCATGCCGTTGTAGAGCTTGCGCTTTTTGTCGGCAAATTTGCCGTAGCAGCGCTCAAAATCGGGGTGCGAGGAAAGGACGTAGACCTTCCAGCTGTCGGGCAGCTTGTCCATCGCGCGGCCGAAGGCGCGGTAGAGCTCGCCCGCCTCCTCGCGCTCGAGCAGGCGCTCGCCGTAGGGCGGATTCGTCACGATGCGGCCGTACAGCCCGCCCCAGTGGAAGCGCGTTGCGTCGTCGACCTCAAATTTCACAATGTCATCGACCTCGGCAAGCTCCGCGTTGTGCTGCGCGAGGGCAACGGCGTCGGGGTCGATGTCGCCGCCCCAGATCTCGTACTTGCCGTGGAACTCCTTGTCCATCGCCTCGTCGGCTGCGTCGAGCCAGAGCATTTTATCGAGCGACGCCCAGTGCTGCGCGGCAAAGCTGCGGTTGAGCCCCGGCGCGCGGTTGCGCGCGATGAGCGCGGCTTCAATGGCGATGGTGCCGCTGCCGCAGAAGGGATCGCAGAAGGGGTCCCGGCCCCGGTAGCGGGAGAGGAGCACCATGGCGGCGGCCAGGGTCTCCCGCAGGGGGGCGTCCACCCCGTGGGCCCGGTAGCCCCGCTTGTAAAGCCCCTCGCCGGAGGTATCGAGATATATTGTTGCAATATCCTTTAAGATATTAAACTGAATCTGAACAAGCGCGCCGGTTTCCTCAAAGCGGGATATCCCGTAAACCGACTTCAGCCTTTCAACCGCCGCCTTTTTGATGATCGACTGGCAGTCGGGAACGCTGAAAAGCTTTGATTTAAGCGAATGTCCCTTAACCGGAAACCTGTCTGTCGACGATATGAAATTTTCAAGCGGCAGGGCTTTTACTCCCTGAAAAAGCTGCTCGAAGCTTGTTGCTTCAAACGAGCCAAGCTCAACAAGCACTCTTTCCGCCGTCGCAAGGCAGATATTTGCCCGAGCAATCATGGATATATCGCCGTCGAAGGATATTCTGCCGTCGGTAACCACAAGATTTTCGCCGCCGATTTTCTTTATTTCAAAGCTTAAAACGCTTTCAAGACCGAAATGACAGGGACAGCAGTATCTTACTTTGTTAGACATTATCTGTAGCTCCTTATAAGCTCGTTGACGTAGGTATAGTGATGTCCGGTGACCTTTTCATAGTCCGCAACGTCTATTCCCTCGGTGACGATTACCGCAACGTCCTTCTTTCCAAGACCTTCAAGAGTAACGTCGAGGTCGGACTTAAGATGCTCGCCCGAGCAGGTAGGAGGAATGTTTGTTCTCTTATAATATCCCACCGCGGTGTCAGAGCAGTTGCTTCCGGCTATCAGACCGGTTTTAGTGCAGTATTCGCGCTTTACGACCGAATTTGAGGACGCAAAGGTGGTTATCTCTCCCCTGTCCGCAATGTCGCCAAATACGTTTTTCCACATCTGAGGAGAACCGTAGCAGGAATCGGTGTCTATCTCCTTGGGTATGTCGTGACCAATCCACAAACCGGTGACGTACTGCGGAGTGCAGCCGATGAACCAAAGGTCTGCCCAGTCCTGAGTAGTACCGGTTTTTGCGATGAGCTCGACGTTTTCAAGCCGCGCACGCCGTCCGGTACCTCTTGAAGATGAGACTACCGTTTCAAGCATTCTGTTCATGACGTATGCGGTTGATTCGTCGATTACCTGCTCGCCCATCAGGGGGTGCTGATATACAACCTCTCCTGTGCTGTCCAGAATCCTTGAAATGAAGGTGGAACCGTAATACTTGCCGCCGTTGCCGAACATCTGGTAGCAGGCAGTTATATCCTGCAAGGTAACGCCGTTTGTAAGCGCACCTACCGACATAGGCGAACGCGCGATATCGGTTTTGCCGTCTTTATAAAGCTCCAGCGAATCAAGGTGAAGCTTGTAATGCAGAAATTCAAAGGATTCGCTCGGCGTAAGCATCTCAACAAGCTGAGCGGCTGTGGTGTTCAGCGAACGCTGCAAGCAGCTGAACGTGAAGTTATATTCTTTTGACCAGGATGAAGTGGTAGCACCGCTGGTTGAATAGTTTCTGGGCCAGGTAAGATAGCTGTCATTATCCTTTATCAAAAGCGGAACATCTAAGAATTGAGTTGACCATGTTACCAAGTCCCTGTCCACCGAAAGTGAGTACGCCGAAAGCGGCTTGATGGACGAACCGGGCTGACGGGTAGACATAGTTGCGCGGTTGAGGCACAAGGGGCTTTCCTTCTCCCCTATTCCGCCGACAACTCCGAGTATTCTGCCGTTGTAATCCATGCAGATAAATGCGCTTTGGGGAACCTCCTCGTTGCCGTCCTCCGAAAAGGTCTTAAGGTCGAGATATTTGGCTTCAAGCTCCTTTTGGATGTCCAGATCAACGCAGGTGTATATCTTATAACCGCCTTTGCGGAGCTTCTGATAAGCCTCGTCCCAGCTTATGCCGTAGTAATTCATGAATATTTCGGTCGCCTGATATATCGCGGCGTCTACATAATAGGATGAAACGGTATCGAAATTCTCATAGGAAGACAGCGTTGAAGCGTCGATAGCGGTATCGTCGTCCGACTTGGTGTACATCATCGAGCCGATCAGATTAAGCTCCTGATTTAGGGCTTCATCGTATTCCTCACTGGATATTGCGCCGTTTTCAAGCATCTTATCTAAAATGTACTTTCTGCGATCGTAATTATTTTCGGGGAAGCGGATGGGGTTATTTGCATAAGGGCTCTTTGTTATAGCCGCTATACACGCCGCCTCGCCAATCGTCAGCTGGCTGACGTCCTTATTGAAGTAATAGTTGGCAGCCGCCTGAACGCCGTAGATGTTCTGGTCGAGCGGGACAATGTTCAGGTAAGCTTCGAGTATATCGTCCTTGGAGTACTCCTTTTCAAGCTGAACGGCGCGGTAAATCTCCCTTATCTTACGCTCATAGCCGGCAGTACCTTTAACATCATCATCACCGGTGATGTTTTTGATTGTCTGCTGTGTGATGGTAGAAGCGCCTCTTCTGCTCTGACCGGTAACTATCTCCATCGCGGCGACAGCTATACCAAAGAAGTCAACACCGTCGTGGCTGTTAAAGCGCTCATCCTCGGAGTATATAAAAGTGTCCCGAACAAACTGGGGTATCTGCTCAAGACTCGCCCACACGCGCTTTTCACCCTCGTTGGATATCATGTCGTAAACAAGCCAGTCTTCGCCCTGCTTGGCATAGATATATGTGGTGTAGCTGGTGGAAACATCGTCCAGCTTTACCTCAGAGGTATCATCCATAAGATTGACTACGAAAACAGTCAGCGCCGAGCCGACTATCGTCAGCGTTATCACAGCGACCATAATCAAGCAGCAGACAGTTATGCCTATTGTTTTCAGCACTGCCCCAACCGGGCGCGTAACCTTTTTTGCGCCCCTTTTGAATTTTTTAAATGAAGGTTTCAAAATACCGCTCCTCTCCGGGAAAATCGATTATATCAGATTATATTTGTAAGACTACAATAACTATTGCTATTATAGCACAAAACTTTCCTCTTGTTAAGAGAAAAATGAAAAATGTAATTAATTCTTAATCTTTTTCTTATTTCAGTGGCGCATAAATCACAGTTTATGTAATTTATGTACAAAAAAGCTGCCGAAATTCATCGACAGCTTTTTAATCAGCTTTTATAAGTATGAATTACTCCTCGGCAGAAGCTTCCTCTTCCTTGCTCTCGTTTTCGGAAAGAAGCGCTCTGATTGAAAGGCTTACTCTCTTGTTTTCGAGATCGCACTCGGTGATCTTAGCCTGAACGGTCTGACCAACGGTGAGGAAATCAGCAACGTTATTAACTCTCTGATTTGCAATCTGAGAAATATGAATCAAGCCGTCGATGCCTGGAATGATCTGAGCGAAAGCGCCGAAGCTGGTGATAGAAACAATCTTGGCTTCAACGGTCTGTCCGACAGCATAATTGTTCTCAAAGATTACCCACGGATTGTCTGCTGCCTTCTTGTAGCTTAAGGATACCTTGCCGGTTTCCTTGTCGATATCCTTGATGGTTACTTCGATGGTGTCGCCTACGGAAACAACGTCGCTGGGGTGCTTGATTCTTGCCCATGTAAGATCCATTCTTCTTACCAAGCCGTCAACGCCGCCGATATCAACGAATACTCCGTAATCAGTAATCGATTTTACCTCGCCGGTAACGGTCTGTCCGACCTCGGCAGACTCAAAGAATGCAGCCTTCTTGGCAGCTCTTTCGTCAGCAAGAACTCTTCTTATGGAGCCAACCGCTCTCTTTCTCTGCTCGTTAAGCTCAATGATCTTAAAGTTGACGGTGTTCTTAAGGATGGAATTCAAATCTCCGCCCATCTTAACGCCGGTCTGCGAAGCGGGAACAAACACTCTCATGCCGCCGGAAACAACTATAACGCCGCCCTTGATGACGTTTGTTACGGTGCCGGAAAGAACTGTTCCTTCCTCGTATGCCTTCTTTACCTCTTCGTAGCCCTTCTGAGCGTCAACCTGCTTTTTGGACAGGGTTGCAATACCTTCAACATCATTTACCTTGGTGACGATAACATCGATTTCGTCGCCAACGCTTACAACGTCAGAGGGCTTGACGTTGGGGTCGTTAGAAAGCTCAGACAGGGGAATATATCCGGTATGCTTAGTGCCGATATCAACGATAACTTCAGTGTTGTTTACTGCTGTGACGACGCCGCGTTCTCTCTTTCCGGTATATATTTTTTTGAGTGACTGTTCAATCGCTTCCTCAAAGTTGAACTCTTCCTCATTTGTTAAATTTTCAGTCATGGTTTTTTGTACCTCCTCAATTATATATGCCGGAGTCGATGCGCCGGCCGAGATTCCTAAGAACCTCGTTTTGGAAAAATCTATATCGTCGAGCCCTTCCGCATTTTCAATAAGATAGCATTTTGCGTTTTTCGAGCAGATGTCCATCAGCTTAGCGGTGTTAGAGCTGTTTCTGCCGCCGATGATAATTACGGTATCACACCGGCGGGAAAGCATTTCTGCTTCCTCCTGTCGCTGACTTGTCGCCCGGCAGACGGTATTATAAATCTTAACGTTATCATACCTCTGAGCCGTCTTGATACACTCTTCCCATAATTCTATATTATAAGTGGTTTGCGAAAGAATTGCAACACCTTTTTTAAAAATTTCATAATTTTTTCTTAAAAGTGTTGCAAGTTCTTCACAATTAGCGAACACAAAGCAGTTTTCGTCCCCATATCCGAGGATTCCTTCCACCTCCGGATGGTTTTTATCTCCGGCTATAAGCACCAGCTGTCCGTTCCGCCGACATTCCTCAACAAGCTTATGTATGCGCTTTACGTTCGGGCAGGTGGCGTCGATAACAACCGCCTGCTTTTTTTCAAGCTCCTCATATACGCTTCTGCCCACTCCGTGCGAGCGGATTATGACCGCGTCCCCCGGTAAAACGTCCTCAATCCTTTCAAGAACACTTATCCCCTTCTTTTCAAGGTCCTCCACAACGTTTCTGTTGTGAATAAGCGGACCGTAGGTAAAAATCCTTTGATACTTCCCAGACGCCGAGTATGCCATATTCACCGCGCGCTCCACTCCGTAGCAGAAGCCCGCCGTCTTGGCAACGGTAATTTTAGCTATGCTCATGATCTACAAGCGCTCCTATTTCGTTCATTATCAGATCGCGCGCGCGGCGCAGCTCGCTTGAGGTTATTCCGTTTGTGCTTAAAAGCTTATAGGATATCGGCTTGCCGTAGCGGATGGTTATGCTTGTGCGGCGGAATTTTCTTTTTCTGATGATGATTCCAACCGGCAGAACGTCAGCCTTTGCCGCCGCGCTTATAAACGCAACTCCCGATTTGCCCTTGCCCAGCTTGCCGTCCTTCGAGCGGGTACCCTCTGGGAAAATCGTGAGATTATAGCCCTTATTGAGATACTCGACCGAGGTGTTGAGCGCGGTTCTGTCGCCGGAATCGCGCTTTACCGGAAAAGCGTGAAACGCCTTTATCAGCGGAGCCAGAAGCTTATTTTTTAACAGACTTTCCTTTGCCATATACGCGCTCGGGTTCTTGATTCCGGCAGAAACAAAAACCGGGTCTGCCCACGTCAGATGATTCGGGGCGACTATGCACGCGCCTTCGGGGACGTTCTCCCCGCCCTCATATTTAAGGCTGAACGGAATTTTTAAAAGGAATCTTACAGCCAGCCTAAGAATCGCGTAAAAAAACAGTTTGGATTTTGAAATGCAGGATTTTTCGACCGTTATTTCTTCCCCGCCCGAAGCCGCAGGAAGGCTTTTATCCTTGTCCTGCTCTGCGGTTTTCTCGGCAATTATCCTGCAAACGGCATCCACAGCTTCTTCGATCGACATATGCGAGGTATCAAGCTCGTAAGCGTCATCGGCTTTTTTCAGCGGAGAAATGTCACGGTGAGAATCGTTATAGTCCCGCTGGTTTATATCGCGCAGGACGTCATCATAGTTTACGTCCTGTCCGCGCTCCAAAAGTTCCTTATAGCGGCGGTTTGCGCGCTCCTCGGCGGAGGCGGTCATAAATATCTTTACCTGAGCGTTGGGCAGAATCACCGTTCCGATGTCCCTGCCGTCCATAACGATATCGTTCTCCCTTGCTATCGAACGCTGAAGCTCCAAAAGGAAGGCACGCACAGCCGGTATCGCCGAAACAGCCGAAGCAGCCATTGATATCTCATCGGTGCGAATCAGACCGGAAACATCCTCGCCGTTCAGCCGGACCGTCTGGCTGCCGTCAACATATTTAAGCTCGACCTTGATTTCGCTTAAAACGCCCTCGACGGCTGCGGAATCGCTTATGTCTATCCCATTTCGGGTGCAGTAAAGACCGATAGAGCGATAAAGCGCACCGGTATCAACATAAACATACCCCAGCTTTTTGGCGACGGCTTTCGCGATTGTCGACTTTCCGGCACCGCTCGGACCGTCCAGCGCACAGTTAATGGTCATGATTTTAGTCTCCTTTGTATTCGCAGATGGCTTTTGCCGCTGCATAAGCGGTCGAAAATGCTATCTGAAGATTATATCCGCCGGTTAAAGCGTCAACGTCTATTGTTTCGCCTGCAAAGTATAGTCCCTTTACAAGTTTAGATTCCATGCTCGCAGAATTTATCTCCTTAACGCTCACACCTCCGCGGGTGATGATAGCTTCGTCTATCGGTCTTAGCTTTAGCGGAGTCAGCTCAAACCGCTTAAGCAGGCGTTTTATGCGTTCTCTTTCCTCGTGAGTCACCTGATTGCATGGCTTATTCGGGTTTATATCTGCAAGGCTGATGAATGTCGAAATCATCTGCAAAGGCATAAGCCTTGACATAACCTTTGAGATTTCGCAGGAGGGAGTCTCGGAAAAATCCCTCTGAATCCGCCGCTCAAGCTGTTCTTCGGTAAGCCCCGGCTTTAAATCTATCGCTATTCTGTACTCTCCGGCTTCGAGCTTTTCTCTGTTCATATAGCAGGATGCCGTCAGCGACAGCGGACCCGCTATTCCGTAGGGCATAAAGCTAAGCTCGCCAAGCTCGGAATACACCGGCTTTTTCTTTCTGATGTCATACAGCGACAGGGTAACGTTTTTAAGCGCAAGCCCGCTCAAATACGCAACAAACCTTTCTTCGCACACAATCGGCACCAAAGAAGCCGATATTTCGGTTACGGTGTGTCCCAGCTTTTTTGCCATAGAATAGCCGTCTCCGGTCGAGCCGGTTGCGGGATAGGAGCTTCCGCCCGTGGACAAAATTACATTTTCGGCGTAATAGTCCCTGTCTGCGCATTCGACGCCCGTAACTCTGCCGTTTTCGGCAAGTATTCTTAATGCTTTGTCCTTTACGACTACCGCGCGATACCTGCGCAGCTCCTTTTCCATAGCGTCGGCGATATCGTTGGCGTTGTCGCTGACCGGAAACACCCTTGCGCCGCGCTCGGTTTTAAGCTTAACTCCCCTTGTCTCGAACCAGTCCATAACATCCGCCGAGGAAAAACCGCTCAAAGCACTATACATAAACTTCGGGTTGCGGACTATATTCTTAATTATATTGTCGTTTGAGGAATTATTTGTCAGATTACATCTGCCCTTGCCGGTAATTCTCAGCTTTCTGCCAAGCTTGCGGTTCGGCTCGATGATTATTACCCTTTTTCCGGCTTTGGCTAAAAGGCAGGCTGAAAACATTCCAGCCGCGCCGCCGCCTATCACAATAACGTCGCTGTCAGTAAAATCGGTCATTATTTTCCTTTCGGTTATGCTTTCATGTTCTGCCTTTCGGACTTTTCATAAACGTCGTACTCCTCCCAAATCTCTTCAAGAGCCTTAAAGTTTCCGGCTACCGTATCATAATTCTTTATTGAAACCGCGACAATAAGCGCATTTATAAGGCTTAAAGGGGCTACAAGCGAATCTACAAATGAAACCATATCGCTTTTTGCCAGCAGGACGTTTGCGGCGTTCTGGGCAATCGGCGAATCCTTGCTGTCGGTTATAGCGATGGAATCCGCGCCCTTCGCCCTTGCATACGCCAGTGCGTTGACCGTCTGCTTGGAGTATCTCGGGAAGGATATACCTATCAGAAGATCCTTGGAATCAAGCCGCATAAGCTGCTCATAAAGCTCGGAGCGACTGCCTGTTTCAACTATGGTGACGTTCGGAAGCATCAGCTTAAAGTAATATCCCATAAACGAAGCCAATGCCGCCGAGCTGCGTATTCCCATTATGTAGATATGTTTGGCGGATATTATGCTGTCAACAGCCGCGTTGAAGGCTGTATCGGTGGTCTGCTCCAAGGTCTTTGCTATATGCTCGATGTCGTTTTGCAGGACTTTGCGCAAAACCTCGCCGTCTTTCAGCCTGTCCAGCGTTACCTCTATTCTCTGAACCGCCGTCAGCCTGTTGCGCATAGCTTCCTGAAGAGCGCGCTGAAAGTCGGGATATCCCTCAAAGCCTAGCTCGGAAGCGAACCTGACTACGGTGGACTCGCTTATCCCAACGCTTTCGCCCAGCTTTGCAGCTGTCAGATACGCCGCTTTTTCATAATGCGTCAGAATAAAATCCGCAATTTTTCTATGACTTTTAGAGGCGTTGGACTTTTTGTCCTCCAAAAGCTCAAATAAATCCTGATTCATGTTTTCGACCTTGCCTTTCCGATAAAATTCAGACCTGCGCGGTAAAAATACTTATTTCATGACTCTTTTAAGCAGGGCTTGTATCCGCTCCTGCCTTGATTTTGTTTCCTGCTCGTCGGCGATGTACACGCCGTTTTCCTGCCGGATAACCATTCCCTCGCGGGCGTTTTCGGGGAGAGAAGCTTTATCTATGGCTACTGTTTTCTCGTCAACGGTTTCGCAGACGGCGGTTTCGCCCTCGAATCTGTCAATAATATACTTTTCACTCATTTTCGCGATTCCCGCCTTTCATTATATCATATCTCTACGGCTCTTTTTCCGTCTCAACGCCTATGCCGCCCTCGGTGCAGGTGAATACTATGCTTCCGTTCTTGTCCGTTCGCAGAATGGTTTCGCAGTTCTTTCTTAGCCGCGAAACAACGTCGGGGTTCGGGTGATTATAGCTTATGCCGTCGCACTCGATAACGCAGTAGGTCGGCGAAACAGCCTCCAAAAACTTCTGGCAGGAGGAGGACGCGCTTCCGTGATGACCCACCTTTAAAACATCCGCCGAGATATCCGTTCCGGCGTTTACAAGCTGCATTTCCTGCGTTGCCTCCAAATCGCCCGTGAACAGAAACGCGCTTCCCTGATACTCGTATTTTACAAGAGTGGAATAGTTATTGTAATTATCCCCCGAATACTCGGTCTGAATAATAGTTATCGTTCCGCCGCCGAAAGAAAATGTCCGGTTTTCGGAGTACTCCGCTTCGACGTTTTTGCTGTCAATAGCCGTCAGCAGACGCTCGTAGCTTTTGGTTGCCGGCACAAATTCATCCGGAATACGCGGCATTATCACCTTTCCAACCTCTATTTCGGAGGAAATCACCTTTGAAAGCCCGCCGATATGGTCGGAGTGCGGATGCGTGGCAACGATATAGTCAAGCTTTGAGATGTTAAGATCTCGGATATACTCTAAAACCGTGCTGCCGTACTCCTTTTCTCCGCCGTCTATCAGCATTGCCGAGCCGTCGTCGGCGACAATCAGCTCGCAGTCGCCCTGACCTACATCTATAAAATGGACGTATGAGCAGACGTCCGATACTGCCGGAAGATTGCCGTTATTCGTTGCACCGACATCAATTCTGCCGGACATAACGGCATAAATAGCAAGCGTTGCCGCGATTACAACAAGTGCCGCTATTGCAAGCCAACCGTAATCTATATGAAGATTATGAGCTTTTCCTTTCTTTTCTGACATTTATTGTGTTCCTTTCGGATAAGCAAAACTACCTTTTGCGCCTTGGGCGCGATTCCGGCTGCCGTCTGCCATTTGACTTGCCGGACATATTTCCACGCGGTCTGCCCTTAACGTCTTTGGTAGACTGATTCTTTTTTCTGAGATATTCCGTGTCCGGCTTTACAAGGCACTCCTTGCCGTTGCCTATAAGCTCCTCCCTGCCCGCCTTTTCAAGCGCTTCGATAACCTTGCGCTGATTTGCGGGCAAAAAGTACTGCAAAAGTGCCCTCTGCAAGGCTTTGTCATGAGGATCCTTTGCGACATACACCGGCTTCATGGTGTAGGGGTCCAAGCCGGTATAGAACATACAGGTGGAAATGGTTCCCGGGGTGGGATAAAAGTCCTGCACCTGCTCGGGATGGAGATTATTCTCTTTTAGAAAGACCGCAAGCTCCACCGCTTCCTTAATAGTGCTTCCCGGGTGCGAGGACATCAGATATGGAACAAGGTACTGTTCCATATGCTGCCTGCCGGTTATCTCGTAAAACTTTTTCTGAAAGCGCTTATACGCTTCGATATGCGGCTTGCCCATTTTATCCAGTACCGCCGCAGAGCAATGCTCCGGCGCAACCTTAAGCTGACCGGATATGTGATATTTTATAAGCTCGTTTATAAACTCGTCGCTCTTGTCCTCCATAAGATAATCATAACGTATGCCGGAGCGGATGAACACCTTTTTCACGCCCGGAATAGCTCTCAGCTTGCGCAGGATGTCAAGATATTCGGTGTGGTCAACCTGCAAATTCGGACACGGCTGTGGAGCCAAGCACTTTCTGCCCTTGCACAAGCCCTGCTCCAGCTGCTTCTTGCAGGAGGTCACCCTGAAATTAGCCGTGGGACCACCTACGTCGTGAATATATCCCTTAAATCCCGGGAGCTTGGTTAAAAGCTCAGCTTCCTTTAAAACAGATTCCTCGCTCCGCACAGATATCTTTCTTCCCTGATGCAAAGCAATCGAACAGAAGTTGCAGAAGCCGAAGCACCCGCGGTTGTGGGTTATCGAAAACTGAACCTCTTTTATCGAAGGCACTCCGCCCTCGGCTTCATACATCGGGTGATAGTTTCTTTTATACGGCAGCGAGTACACCTCGTCCAGCTCTTCGGTTGTCAGAGCATACGGCGGAGGGTTCTGCACAAGCATCATCGAGCCGTGGCGCTGAAGGATGGTCTTGCCGTAAACCTCGTCCTGCTGGTCGTACTGTATGCGGCAGGCTTTGGCATACATCTCTTTGGACCGGCAAACCATCTCATAGGATGGGCACTCCACCCCGCCGTATGGGGTCTCGACCGTCGGGCAGAGGTAGCAGGTGCCCCTAACATCTCGGATAGAATGAACGTCCTCGCCGGCTTTAAGCCTGTTTGCAAGCTCGACAATGCAATTTTCGCCCATTCCGAACATTAATATATCCGCCTTTGAATCCACCAGAACCGAGGGGCGGACGGCGTCGTCCCAATAATCGTAATGCGCAAACCGGCGCAAAGAGGCTTCCAATCCGCCCAGCAGAATTGGGGTATCTGGATATAGCCTTCTTAAAATGTTTGAATAAACTATTACCGCCCTGTCGGGACGTCTGCCAGCTTTATTTCCTGGAGAATAAGCGTCAAAATCGCGGCGTTTTTTAGCAACCGAGTAATGCGCCACCATGGAATCTATATTTCCCGCCGAAACCAAAAAACCAAGCTTAGGCTTGCCAAGGCGCATAAAGTCGCCGTCGGATTTCCAGTTTGGCTGAGGAATGATTCCAATTGTAAAGCCGTTATGTTCGAGCACGCGGGATATTATAGCTGCGCCAAAGCTGGGGTGATCGACATAAGCGTCCCCTAAAATGTAGACAAAATCAAACTGCTCTATTCCAAGCTTCAGCATTTCTTCGCGCGATACCGGCATGAAGCCGCTTTCGGTATTCATTACAGCTCCGCTTTCAGTGTTCATTAAAGCTTTGCTTTCAATGCTCATTGAAGCTTTGCTCTCAATGCTCATTGAAGCTTTGCTCTCAATGCTTGTCATAGTTCTTCACCGCTTCCGGCATTGACCGATTCGGTAAGCATGGAGTTCTTTCTCTCCAGCCACTGCGAGCGGGTCAGCCTGACCTCGCGGGGCTTTGCGCCGTCCGCCGGACCTACTATTCCCATCTCTTCAAGCTCGTCCATGATGCGCGCTGCTCTGGCATAGCCAAGCTTTAATCTGCGCTGCAAATAGGAGGTCGAAGCCTGTCCCGCTTCTACCACCACTTCTATTGCGCGCTCGGTCATGTTATTGTCTGAACCCGAATCGGAAGAAGCCTCCTGCGCGGGCTTTTCGCCCTTTGCAACAGGAATATGCTTTTCAACCTCGGAGGCAACCTCTTCGTCGTACTGAGAGGATGTCTGAGCCTTGAGGAAGTCGACTACTCTCTTTATCTCTTCGGTTGCAACATAGCTTCCCTGAACTCTTACCGGCTTGCCAAGACCTACCGGCTTATACAAAAGGTCGCCGTTTCCAAGCAGCTTTTCCGCTCCGCCTTCGTCTAAAATTACCCTTGAATCCATCTGATTCGACACCTTTAAGGCAACTCTTGAAGGGATATTTGCCTTGATAAGACCGGTTACAATGTCAACTCGCGGGCTTTGCGTTGCTATGATAAGATGCATACCCGCAGCACGGGCAAGCTGAGCCAGACGGCAGATTGAATCCTCAACCTCTTTGGGGGCTGCCATCATAAGGTCGGCAAGCTCGTCCACCACTATTACTATCTGGGGGATAGGAGTTAAAACGTCGCTGTCCTTAGCCATCTTGTTGTAGTCCTTCAGATCGCGGACTCCGTTGTCTGCAAAAAGCTTGTATCGCTTAAGCATCTCGGTGACCGCCCATCCCAGCGCGCCCGCCGCCTTTTTGGCTTCGGTGACAACGGGGATCAGCAAATGCGGTATGCCGTTATACACAGGAAATTCAACCTGCTTGGGGTCCACAAGAATCAGCTTTACCTCGTCGGGCGAAGCATTATAGAGTATGCTCATGATTATAGAGTTTGTAAACACCGATTTACCTGAACCGGTAGTACCCGCAATCAGGATATGCGGCATTTTTGAGATATCGCCGACAATAATTTTGCCTTCGATATCCCTGCCGACAGGGAAGCTCAATTTGGAGTTTGCGCCCCTGAACTCGTCGCTGTCGATAAGCTCTCTTATGCAGACTGTTTCGCGAACCTTGTTTGCAAGCTCGATTCCCACAGCCGCCTTTCCGGGGATGGGTGCTTCAATACGAACGCCGTTTGCGGCAAGATTCAGCGCGATATCGTCGGCAAGGCTGGTTATTTTGCTTACCTTAACACCCGCCGCGGGCTGCAACTCATATCTCGTTACCGAGGGACCGCGATGGATTCCTACTATCCTTGTAACAACCCCGAAGCTCTTTAAGGTGTCTACCAAGGTTTCGGCGTTCTTGTCGGTTTCTATAAGAAGGTCGTCGCTTTCGACGGCGTGGCTTGCAGGGTTTAAAAGCTCTATCGGCGGAACGGAATAGCCCGAAACATCGGCGTCGTCCATCTCAATAAGAGTGGTCTGACCGTCTTTTTCAACATATATCGGGTTGACCGAATCGTCCTCACCGGTGGGAACAGCCTCCTCAGCAGGCTTTAGCTTGGCGTCGTCAAGCTTGGAGGTGGGCTCCGCTATGCGAAGCGGCGGGATATCCTTGGGTTCTTCCGCGTGGACAGGCTCTTCCTTAATCGGCTCCTGCGGTACGGGTGCAGGCGCGGGAGCTTCCTCCACAGGTGCGGCAGGCTCAG
>ENA-ORMR01000849-ORMR01000849.1-human-gut-metagenome-genome-assembly--contig:-NODE-849-length-26736-cov-6.902103_pt1 | contig 26736 bp, 28 predicted proteins | sample MGYA00242107_ERZ509003 | MGnify/ENA primary metagenome ERZ509003 (study PRJEB26280, sample SAMEA2338699) | human gut metagenome | biome: human gut; feature: human-associated habitat; material: faeces... | reverse complement strand
TTTAATTAGTTATTTTTTGTCTTTCTTTGGCATTGCTTGTTGCTTTTTATTTTAAGTAACTATAAAACTTTTTGAGGCGATAGCGGAAGCAGGGCGATAGCGTACCCGAAAAGTTTTATATTTAATCAAAAGGTGTCCTGCTTTACGTTATCTGTATATTTTGCTCAAGCTCGCTTCCACTCCGTTCAAGCTTTCGTTTCGAAAACATATATAGCTTTTCTATCATGCTTTCATCTGCTTTTTTATTATAGAATATTTTATGTAAATTTTCAAGATTAATGTCTATGATGGTGCGGAGGAGGAGGCATATGGCGATGATGGTGAGGCGGCGGGCACACCGGACGAGGGATTGTTAAAAGCTGCATCAAACCTATAAAATTCGCTACATTCCTATACTGCATGTAAGATTTCATTATATTTTTATATTCGCTGTAATTTATTGTATTTGGATTGGAACCTTCCTCATTATACATATTTGATAAAACTTTAAAATTAGCTGCGGTATTCTGCATCTGATAATTGCTGTATGGATAAAAATGGGTTTTATTCCAGTTGTCACGTTCCATACCTACTACTTCTCCCATTGAAATTGAACCGTTTTCTTTAATTTTTGAATCAATTTCCGAAAATACTTCTGACATAGATTTATCAGTATCAAAATTATCTACATCACCATATACAAAACAGTTTGGAACAGTAGTTACCGGATTTGGAACAACAGGCACGTAATAATAATGTTGTACCGGAGGCGGAACAAAAAATTGAGCATCTGCTTCAGCTGCTGGAACAGCTGAAGCAATTGCGATAGCTGCAGCTCCGGCGGTGTTTTTTAAGGCTTTTTTAGTCTTCTCGCCTGTAAACTGCGGATTTACACTCATTCCTACTCTTGAAATTTTCATACACTAACCCTTATCTTAAGACCACTTATTTATATTATGGCGCTAAAGATATTTTTTGTTAGTTCATTAAGAAAATTTTACAATTATCTGCTATAAACTTCTCCTAAAAAATCATTCCAATAATCTTTGCCTTCTTTTGTCGGATGTGTATTTGTAAGTGCATAGTAGGCACAGGATGTATTTTTTGATATATCAGATACTTTGTTAGAGCAATATTCAGAACCTATATTATTAAAATTTATACAGGAACCGGTACTGCTGGAGCATGGCGACGGGTTATTTTTATGCTCCTGACCAACAGGAAGAACTCTTCCATCAACCGTAAATATAAACATAAAATAGTCTACTCCGTAACGGTTTGGAGCTTTTTTACCGTTTACATCAACACATATTACAGGACCATTTTGACCGCTATCAGCAGCAGGTAAATCATTAAATACATATAATGCACCGTTTGCTGAGGATTTGAAGCTTGAATTGTCGCATAAAAAAGATGAATCCTTACCCTGGCTGTTAGCACCTGCGGAATAACTTTTACCATTTAATGTATTCATAGAATAATATGGTTTGAAATTTCCATCCTTGTCAGCACTAACCATACTACCTGAAAGATTATTTCGACCTTTGTAATAACTAAAAATTTTATCAGTTACTGCCTTAGTAGAGTTTGTTGAAGCATACTCTGAAACGGAAACTCCATTATCGGCAACAAACAATGCTGCTAATTGGTTCAATTCAGAATAGGTCTTCAAAAATGCTGTATGAAGTTCCTTATTCTTTGTTTTATTCATCAATGTCGGCATTGTCATTGCTGCGACTACGCCGATTATGCCCAAGGTTATCAATACCTCGGCTAACGTGAAGCCTGGTTTAATCGTTCTTTTTTCGGCGGCGCAAAATGGCTCGATACCTGCACCAATACCGGTTAAGGAGCTTAAATTACTCTGCCCCCCCCCCGAAAAGCCTTGTCATTACTGTGTTTTCCATAATTCAATCTCCTTTTTTAGTTATTTCATTGATTTTTATTGTTTTCTTTATTTAAGGAAAAAATATTTATTTTCTCAAGCACGCTCTCACTCCGTTCCCGCTATCGTTTCGAAAACATATATAGCTTTTCTATCATGCTTTCATCTGTTTTTTTATTATAAACTATTTTGTATAAAAATCAATATATTAAACAAGTCAAAACAGACTTATAAAAGTCTGTTTTGGGATTTACCTGATTTTAAATCTTTCATTAATAGCTCTGACAATATTTATTCTTTCCATATTGGCATCGTATGCCTTAAGCCAGCTTTGGAATTTTTCTTTAAACGTTTTTGCGGGAGGACCTGACTTTTTTACAAGTATGTCATAAAAATCTGATGGTTCTTTTATCTTACCTTTAGCATATTGGTTTATATATTTTCGGTCCTTTGTTGCACCAATTGCTGCAGTAATCTTGGGGCCTATCGTAAACATCTCTCTCCTCTATTTCTATATCATATATGACTTTTGGGGCAAAAAAAAAGCCGGTCTTATTGTAATAAGACCGGCTTCTTCATTTAAATTATTTACCGCAAGAGCAGGCTACAGAGCCGCATCCGCAAGAACATCCAAGAGCCTCTTTAGCTTCTTCCATTCTTACCTTGATACGACCATCAACCGCTATACCTTCACCGGTTGCTTCAGAGATTAACAGCGGGTTAATATCAAGTTCATCAATGAATTTGAAGTCATTAACCAACTGGGATAATCTCAACAAAGTTTCCTGAATTTGATCAATTTGAGCAGGTTTTGTACCTCTTGCGCCTTCAAGAAGTTTGTATGCTTTAACTGATTTAATCATTTCTTCAGCATCAACATCTGTTAAAGGAGCAATTCTGAATGTTACGTCTTTCATAACTTCAACAAATACACCGCCTAAACCGAACATCATCATCGGACCGTATTGAGGGTCTGTTGCGATACCGCAAACCATTTCGCGGTTACCTTTAACCATTTCCTGAATAATTACACCTTCAAGACCTTCAAGCAAACCTTTTGCTTCAAGTCTTTCAAGTAAGCCTTTATATTCTTTTCTCAATTGTTCTTCAGATTTGATGTTAACTACAACACCGCCTACATCTGTTTTGTGAGAAGTTGTTTTTGAAGTCATTTTCATAACTACAGGGTAGCCGATTGAGTTACCAAGCTCTACAACCTCTTCTTCATTTGTAGCCAAGCCGTATTTACAAGCTCTGATGCCATATGCCTGAAGAACATCTATTGATTCTAATGTTGTAAGCTGAGCGCGGCCTTCTGCCAATGAACCTTTAATGATTTTTTCAACTTTAGCTCTGTCTACATCGTAGCAAGGGATTTTGCCTTCCGGTCTTTCCATCCAGAGTCTTTGCTGATTTAATCTGTTCAAACCGTCAGCAGCTTCTTCTGCGTACATAAAGAACGGCATATTAACATTCATATCTGAAAGTTTTGAGAAGAATTCGTTCTTAGTCATAAATACACCGATAACCGGTTTTTGCGGATTAGCTGCTTTAATTTCCATTAAAGCTTTTGCAACATCAATATCTTTTAATCCCAAGAACGGAAGATAGATTACAATAATCATATCAACATTTTCATCAGCAATAACGGTTTCAAGTGTTTGTTTGTAGTGTTCGATAGGTGCTGATGCAATCATATCGATAGGGTTTTTAACAGATGCTGCTGAAGGTAAGAAGCTTCTTAATTTATCTTTTGTAGCATCTGAAATTTTAGCCATCTGCATACCGTATTCGCAAACAGCATCAGTTGCCATAATACCAGGTCCGCCTGAGTTTGTGATAATTGCTACTCTGTCGCCTTTTGGAACAGGGCAGTTAGCAAAAACTTTTGCTGTTGAGAATAAGTTTTTCAAAGAAAATTCTCTTATAACACCTGATTGGTTCAATAAAGCTGCTGCTGCTTTATCTGCACCTGCTAAAGAACCTGTGTGGGAAGATGCTGCTGATGCACCTGCAGCTGAACGTCCTGCTTTTAAAGCAAGAATTGGTTTTTTCTTAGTTATTCTTGATGCTAATCTTCTAAAGTTAGAAGGATTTTGGATTGATTCCATATAAAGAAGAATCTGTTCAACGTCTGCATCATTTTCCCAGTATTCAAGAGCTGTTTCAGCATTTACATCTGCCTGGTTTCCGATTGAGATGAACTGTGCAAAACCAAGATTAAGGTCTTTTAAAATATTCAAAATACCGCCGCCTAAAGCGCCTGATTGAGAAACAAAACCGATATTTCCGCGTTCAGGAAGGCTTTCTGCAAAACATCCGTCCATTCTGATGTCAGGGTGAGTGTTTACTACACCTAAGCAGTTAGGACCTACACATCTCATACCATATTCTTTAAGTTTTTCAACTAATTGTTTTTCAAGTTCTGCACCTTCCTTACCTGTTTCTTTAAAACCGGCTGTAATTATACAGATACCTTTGATACCTTTTTCATGGCACTGGTCAATTGTAGAAAGTACAAATTTAGCATTAACTACAATAATAGCAAGATCAACTTCGCCCGGAACTTCAAGAATTGAAGTATAAGCCTGAAGTCCTTCGATAATACCGCCTTTAGGGTTTACAGGGTAAATATTACCGTTGAATTTGTATTCCTGCAATCGTTTCATAATATCAGAACCGATTGTATGTTCTTTTGTTGATGCACCGATAACCGCAATTGATTTCGGTTTCATAATTTTGTCTAAAAGATTCATTTCTCGTCCTTTCTTTTTCTTCTTATTTTTTATTATTCATCTTGCATAATTTTCATAAATTTTCTGCCTAAGTTATTAAAAAATTTTTTAGCTTTTTCACCGAGTGACATCTCAGGAAATTTCTTTTCATATTCTGATATAGCTTCTTTTGCTACAGAAATATACAATCCGGAAGCAGAATCTTTAGTTTCTGCAGCATTGTCTTCCAGTTTTGCGGCTCCTGATATAACAGCTTCTGCAATAGGTTTATTTTTTCTGCCATAGTGTTCCGGCTTTTGTGCAATTAATCTAACTGTATCTGTTTTCGCATCCTGCCTTATAAACAAGTCAAAAGGTTTATCTTTAATCATCTTTTCCAGGGAATTATAAGCCTTTCTCACGCATTTAGACGGGTTATAGCTTAAATTACCGGGCATAATGTCAACTTTTCCTTTAAAAGACTGATGGGTAACTTGTGAACCAGAGTTGTTTTGTACTTGCATAATTTTTCCTTTCAAAATTAGTAACCGTTTACAATCCACTCTCTCACTCTGAATTTTGCACCAAGATTCTGCGCAATATTTTCACAGGCTGCAAGGTCAAGGTGTCGACCCTTATATCCTTCTACAACACTTGCGACAACGGAAATATTTTCATCAGCACAAGCTTTAATAAACTTTTTAACCTCATCATAAGCATTTTCAAACTTTGGCTGAGAAAGTTCATTATATTCTTCTGCAGACACGCCGTTAAGACTTACGGAAAATTCATCAACAAGCCCTTTCAGCTCAGGCACAAGATTTCTTTTGTATACAAAATTAGCGTGCCCGTTTGTATTTACACGAATTTTTATTTCAGGGTAAGTATTTTTTATGTATTTTGCAACTTCTTTCAGAACTTCAAACTTCAGCATAGGTTCGCCATAGCCGCAAAATATAACTTCTTTGGACGGAGTTTCTTTATAGATTTTTTCAAATTGTTCTATTACATCAGATGATTTTGAATTTTCGTCATCTAACCAAAGAGCCTGACCGCACACATCATCCTTGTCATTTCTCAGGCAAAAGATACACTCATTTGTACAGCGGTTGGTCAAATTTACATAAATTTTCCCGTCTAATGTATAAACTAAAACGTTTGACATGGCTTGCCTTTCCAACAAAATTATCTCACAGGCAAAAATTTTTTACAAGCAGTTATGTGCAACAGCTTTACTCAATAAAAAGAAGGTTATTTATATTAACATTAAGAACTTTTGACAGTTCCAAAATCTTACCCAGCGACATATTTATTTTTCCGGTTTCAATTTTAGCAATATATGTAAGATGTATATTCATCAGTTCCGCAAGCTGTTCCTGTGTTAGCCCTTTCTTCATACGAGCAATCTTTACATTCAAGCCGAATTTCTTCAACAGCTCATCTTTTGTCATATCTATATTCATATACTTATATGTATAATAATTGACAAATTTTATATATAGATATATCATTATAATAAATTAGATAAATATATATATAAAGCAGAAAGGAAATCGTATGTGTTCAAAAGGATTTACACTGGCTGAAACATTGATTACACTTGGTATTATCGGAGTTGTAGCAGCAATGACATTGCCGACTTTAATTGGAAAATATCAAAAAATAATTTTTGTAACCAGAATGAAACAGACCTATACAATAGTTGCAAATGCTTTTATCACATCAAAATCTAACAACGGGGACCCTACCGAGTGGGACTTTGGTAGTGAATTTAGTAATGAGAATATTAAAAGAATAGTAACAACTTACTTATCACCATATTTAAACAAAACTTCAGAAGGGTTTACATCTGATAACGTTTACTATATAAAACTTAAAAATGGCATAATCTTAACTTTTGAACTTGACGGTTGTTCTGATCTAAATACCTGTACCCCCGTCTATGTTAACACCCTATATATTATTGGTTCAATAAATAACAATACGTCAGACCTTTACAATAACAAAAGAGATTTTTCAAGAAAAGACTTTATGATGAGGTTTGATAAAAGTAATAAAGGACTTGTATATTTTCACGGCGGCAGCGGAGCCAACGCCAAACGCAGAGAAGATGCTATTAATCACCCAGAGTATGGATGCAACAAAAACATACCAAAATATAAGAGATACACTTGCGGTCAGTTAATATACTTAGATGGCTGGCAAATTAAAGATGACTATCCGTGGTAAATCTAATTTACTTTTTCTTCTCATTTGAGTAGTCTTCAGTACCCGGGAAGGTGTTTTTACCTGTAACTCTTGTTGTAATCCAGTATTGGATTTTCGGAATGAATGTTGACAGGAATGCGGCAGAGATTGCAAATCCGACACCCCAGTTGCATGTGTTTTTGATAAAGTTTTCACGGCAAACTTTCTTAATAAGATCTTTTGTCACATCGCCGTCTTTTGCTTTTTTGAGAATTATATTAACATAATCTGCAATTTCTGCCTGTTTACGGGTAAATGTATCTCTTGAGATGAATTTAAGTTCATTATCAAATGCAGGGGCATGTACTTTTCCGGTAAAGAGGTTTTCATCCTGAGTTGCACATCGGTATACATTCTTCAAAAATTCAGGCATATTTACAGCTCCGTCCTTGAAAATGTCTTCAACCTGGGCTTTTGAAAGCATGCTCTTTCCGGTTACTTTAGGCTGCAATTCCGACATCTTTCTTGCGGCTTTTTCATAGTCGCTAAACTGATTTTCAGGAACTATCTTTTTAAGATGGGTTATAAAGTTTTCAAGCTCTATTACATTATTATTTTTAGCCAAATCCTTAGCCAGATCCGGTGTTATCATATACTTATTCTCAGGTTTTCCAAGAACAAATTCTTTAAACGCGCTTGCCTTCATGCTGCCATTGTGTGCATCAAGAACAGCTTCCAAATGGTCTGAAACCTGTTTTGCAGCAACAGGATCAAGACGGGTTGATTTCCCATCCTGAATTTTATTCAACAATGCCGCAACAATTGGCATATTAAACATATAGAAGAAGCTTGATGCTATATCTCTGAACAAAACCTCAGTTCTTTCATGATTATTTCTTGCGCAAATAGCACGTCCGCCTGCAATACCAACGTCTGTAGATAACAATTGGTATTTAGGAGTATTTTCAAAACTATTTGCCAGACTTAAAAGCAGCTGAGACGACATACCAAAAGAAACATTTTTATCTTTATGGTTCCCGTCAAGAAAATCATTCATTTTTACGGCTGCTGTTTGAACTTGTTTAGTCTGATTTTTTTGCGGTTCTTCTTTTCTGTTTTTTCTAAGATGTTTTGTTATTGCCTGGTTTAGTTTCGGAACAGCAAAACCGACAAGACAGTTTGCAAGAATAATACTTGAGATTGCTTTACCGAATTTAAATTTAGCAATCATCTTTTCTGCTTTTTTAGGATCCTTAAACTTGTCTGCGTACTTCTTCAAGTAGTTCTGAATAGGATCACGCAGAGTATCTCCTGCTCCGTCAAAATCTGTTTCCGGAAGTTTGTAAAGTTTTTTACCGATAAATTTATCTATGAGTTTGTTAAATCCTGCTACACCGCTGAACCAGAATGCAGCACCTATCATTTCTTCTGTTATACGCTCACGCGCCTCATCAAACCCTCCTCTTTGATAAGCCTGATAGGTTCTACCGCCTTCTACAAATGCCTCAAGCAGGATTAAGGGCGCAATAGAACGGCTGGCAATACCTCTCACAAAACGCCTGCCATAACTAAAGTCTTTTAATGTCTGATTTGGTTTTACTGTTATATTATTTATCGGCATATTTAAATTATCAGTTTAACATGTTGAACAAATAATTTAATAACAGTGAAAAATTTTTTTTGCCTGACCCGCAGTAGTTTTTAATATTTTGTTACACTCAAAATTAAGATTTGTTAAAATTTTTACTCTGTATGTCAATGTTTTTTATTTAGTGTTTTTGTTATGATGTGTGTGAAAGGTCAAAACAATGACAATCAATTCTATTTCAGGTATAAATAATAATCAAAACATAAACTTTGGTCATGGACATAGAAGAAAATCTAAAGAACCGGTTAGCCCTTTAGAACGAAACGGAGTATTGGCAACAACACTTGCCGGGGTTGGAACATCTCTTGCATTAATAGCAAAAAAACAGGGGTTTTCATTAAGCCCTTCAAAAATTGCACAGACTCCTATTAAAGATTGGGCAATTTTTAAAACATTTAACAAGCAGCATCCTGATAGAAAATTACTGGAGCTTGAAGAAAAAGAAATATTAACACTTGCTGGCGGCTCTGTTGCAGGAGGACTTGCCGGCGGATTAATGTTTGATAAAAAACATAACAGAAAAGCTAAATTCAAAGAAGCATTAAACCAGCTGCTTGGAAATGTCCTCGTTCCGGTTGCATGTGTCGGCGGGGCGTCAAGGCTTTATGACAAATATAAAAAACAAATCTTAAGTCATGTTCCGCAAATAAATATAAAAAATCTAACAGATAATAAGTTAAAAACTGCAAAATTTATTAATAAATTCTTAAAAATTCTTCCTTCTGCAGGTATTACACTTGCTGCATTAGGAACCGGTATAGTTGCAGGAAATAAAGTTTCCAACTTTATTAATGAAAAAGTTTACCATAAGAAAGTTGAAAGAAAAATTAAAGGAACAGATTTTGCGCCGCATGTTGATGACCTTGGTATGGCGATAACTCTTATGGCAGATAAATCTTTTGTTTCAACGTTAATAACAAAAACAGTTCCGGCATTTTTATGTGTTCCGGGATTTGAAACAGGAACGGCAAAAGAAAACTAGATTATTCTTCTTTTTCTTTTAAAATTTGAGTAAACTTATCTAATCTGTCAAGCAAAGGCTGCATTTTTGCCTTTAAGTCCTGCTTAAATGCCTCAGCATCTTCTTGTCCGCTGTTTTTATACTGTATGTATTCTCTATCCATCTGGGCTTTTACTGCAATACTTAAAATTTCAGGGAGATTCAATGCCGTAGGATTATCACTTGAAAGGTTTTTATAATACTCATCTTCCCAATCTTTTGACATTCTGAGTTTCCAGTTTGACTTAGCAGTTTTACCGCCGTAGTTGTAAACAGCGTTTATACCAAAGAAGTCAGGAAACGCAATTTGAATTTTTTCAGAATTCATAAACAATTCTGCAAATCTGGCTTTCACTCTGTCAATCGGATTTGATGCAACTTTTTTACAAAAAGCATCTCTTTCTTCTGCACGTGCCGGATCCCAGTGTAGAAATCCTGCAAGATAAAGCGGGTTCCAAGGTGATTTATCCTCATTAAAGCTATTAAGATTATCATTAACAAGCTTTATAGCAGGAACACTGTCATGAGAGCCGATAAGCGCCCAGTTTTTACGAGGGCTTCCTTCTGCTTTATCCCACTCGAGCTGCGTAATTCCCGGAAGATGCAGCTTATTATAATGAATATCATTAAATATATCTGTTCTCCAGCCTAAGTCTTCCCATACAGCGTCCTCAGGATTAAGCCCTTTCTGTTCCATAGCAGGTATTACAATTTTCTCAACAATTTTTTTGTAATTGCCTTCAGGGTCTATGCCAAGCTCAGATATACGACCGGCTCTCAATAAATCGCGCCTGAAATTTCCATCTTCAAAAACAATTGAAGATTTATCATAAAGGTATGGGTCATAAAGTCCTATCGCATGGTCAACTCTTACATTCTCACAGGATGCAAGCATAGAATTTATTTTTCTTTTGAGAAACTTACCTGAAGGACCAAGAGAGCCATCCGGATTGAACAATTTTTCAGGATCTGCAACCGGAGCATCCCACATTTGCACCCCGTAAGTTCCTCCGCTTGGACATCCAAGGCGCCAGTTTTTAGAAAATACATCTGGATTGATATATTCATCCATTTTAGAACCGCCGACCAGAAAATCGTTTATATAAACGAAACCATCTTTCAACATTTCTTTCGGTGCATAATTTAAAGTTTTACCTAAATTCTTTCTAAAATTTTTGTTTTCTTTTATTTGTTTTTCAACAAGAAATTGGGCAAAACAATATTCATCTATCTGCTTGCCTGAGTCTTTGATAATTTCTTTATAACGTGCGATTGCTTCAGGATTTTTTTGTTCAATTAATCCAAACAGATCTTTGTCAACACCATCCCAGCTATTAAAATCACCTGTGTGATAATATTTTTTCAGTATCTGATAAACGCCTTCCTTAACAATATAAGGAATATTATCTGATTTATACTTTTTAAACTCTTTATTAAGTTCAAGGGCTTTTGGTTCTTCATTACGTACTTTAGTTCTAAAATTATTATAAGCAATATCAATTATTTTATCATAGTTGTCAAAAGCTTTTGAAAATCGTGTATTGGTATAATTTTCACCTAATTTTTCTTCCGGCAGCTTATATTTTTCAAGAACTTTTTTATCAAGAATATTTGCATAATTATCATGTGTTAGCTGCTCTGTATCTATAAACATATAGTTTTTAGCAAATATTGAACTGGAGTATGGAGAATAATTTCCGCGTGAAATCATCCCCAAAGGTCCCTGCTGGTTTGCAGAAAAGCCATGCAACACTTCAAATTCCGCCATTTCTGATGCACTGTTGCCAATAGGCGAGCCTATACCCATATCAAAGTTATCAGCAGGATAACAGGAACCATGCATAATCATTGCAACCTGCTTAATTCCAAGATAATTATAAGCCTGTTGAATTGTATCTACACGATATTCCTTCTTTTCACCTGTTCGCAGGTGTCTGTTAAATGATGGCGCATAGTTAATGTTGTTAACTTTCATTATTTGCATGTTCTTTTTAAAACCCCTAAAAAATTTTTTTTGCTAAATATTTGATATTACTTCTATGGGATAGTGGCATCCTATTTCTTCTCTTGTCAAAACTGTTATATCATTCAAATAGTTTGATAAAAGCGTAAAAAACAGATGTCTGTATTCCATTGGAACAAGGATAATAGGACTTTCTATCTCAAACTGTTTTGCTTTCTTAGTAATTTTCTGTGCCAGTTTTTCTGCAAAATCGCCGTCAATTTTTATTATAAAATCCTCGTCTTCTTCAAAGCTTGGAGCAAAAGCGTCAAGTGTTTTTTCTGATAACTCAAAAACATTTATTACACCATCTGCATTTACCCGGCTTCTGCAAATTCTCCGACCGAGAGCAAGCCTTATTTTCTTCAGAAGTTCTGATTTAGGGCAGTCTTCCGCATAATCATTAATTTTTTCAAAAATATAAGTTATATCTCTTACTGAAACCCGTTCTCTTATAAGGCTTGTCAGAATAAATCTCAAATCAGACATGGATATAAAATCCGGGATTACATTTTGAACAAGAAAATCATTATTTTCACTTACAACATCTATATACCGGTCAACATCAGAGTAATCCAGAAGGTCATCTACATATTTAACAGCAGTATCCTCAAGCACCCGGGCAATATATTCTGCACCGGTTTCACCTTTTTCCCAAAAATCTTTTGTTTGGGAATTTTCTATCCAGACAATCTTTCTGCCGCTAATGGCATCTTCATCATATATTGAATTTTTTAATTTTTTATCCAGGTGAAGCTCATCAGTATAAAACATTGTACAGTTTGGATAAACACAAGCTCTGATAACCTCAAGCCCTCTTACTTTTATACTGAATTCGTAAGGATTTAAAGAAGCATCATCTTTAAAGATAATCTTTGGAATAACATACCCCAGTTCATCGGTAAGTTTTAATCTTGACTTTACAGTAGCAGCAACAAGAGCCTCTTCAGGGATTTCGCAATCAGTATCAACATACCCAAGCAATTCTTCACTAAGATTAATGGAAAGTTTCTCCTCATGAAGCCTTGAATACATTACATCAGGAGAAGTTGCTTTTGATAATTTTGCACGTAAATCATCAAGTTCTTTCAGACCGGCAGATATTTTATCGTTAAGCTTTTTTCTGCCGACAGAAGCAGGTGCCTCTCCTTCAAGTTCTTTCTTTATTTTTGAAATTTTCTGCTGCTGGCTTTTTATCTTTGATTGTATTTCAACACAGTTTTCATATGGAGAGAACTTTGGAGATAAAATCTTTTCCATCTGGCTTTTAAAGCTGGAGATATTTATAATATCAGAATTTTCACCGGCTTCGTCATTTTTAATTTCCGACATAAAAATACAGTTATATTTAAAACCGTCATCAGCTTCAACTTCATTCATGCTATACAGCTCCCAGCCGTTCATTGACATTTCATTCAAAAGGTTTTGCAACTCCTGAACGTTTTCGCTTGAACAAGTTTTTATAATATACTGCATTTTTTTGTTATACATAATTTTATCCCTTATTACTGTTTGATATTAATAATTTTATTGCTTCTACAGCAGTTTTTATAGCTTTTTCCGTATCATGCACAACAGGATTTTCCAGCTGCTGCTTTTCCCGCTCCTGATTTGCCACAACAAGAAAAACCGAACCGACTTTTACTCTAAGGAAACTACCGACTACAAACAACGCAGCAGATTCCATTTCAGAGGCAAGGCAGCCAAGCCGTTTCCAGGCTTCCCATTTATTTGTTAAGTCGTAGGAAACAGGCATTCTGTCCGGATTATGCTGCCCGTAGAAAGAATCTTTGCAGTGAACCACACCTGTATGATAAGTATAACCCAGCGTTTCCGCGCAGTTCCTTAAGGCATTAACAACATCAATATCAGCAACCGCAGGAAATTCTAACGGAGCATACTCTTTTGTTGTACCTTCCATGCGTATAGCACCTGTTGCGATAACCACATCGCCGCCCTTTACATTAACATCAATACCTCCACAGGTTCCTACCCTGATGAAGGTTTTTGCACCAATATTCACAAGCTCCTCTATAGCAATAGCAGTGGAAGCTCCGCCGATACCGGTGGATGTGACACTAACCTTTACCCCGTTTAAATAACCGGTATATGTAGTATACTCCCGCCTGTCAGCCACAAGTCTGGCATCGTCAAAATATTCAGCAATCTTCTTACAGCGTTTCGGATCTCCGGGCAAAATAACATATTCGCCGACATCACCTTCTTTTAAGCCAATGTGGTATTGTTCTCCGTTTTCAGAATAATTCATTTGAAATCCTTCTTAAAAAACTAATTTCCGCTCTTTAACTTCTGAATAACCAAATCAGAAATATCAACACCGCCGACAAAGATTACTCTGAAATCAACGATAGCATCAAGTTTTTGTTCAACAAGAACCTGTTTTGCAGCAGCTTGAATTTTATTATAAATAATTTCTTCTTTTTCGCTTCTGAGTTTCAATAAAGCATCCTGTTTTGCATTAAATTCACGAGAAGTTGCTTCTTCAAAGTTCTGTTTTTTCAAAGGAGTATCAAGAGATTTGTACTGTTTTTCCTTATCAACCATATACTGCTGAAGCTCAAGAGCTTTTGCATCAACTTCCTTAACAGCCTGTTGAGCAAGAGGATATGCCGCCTGTACTTTCTGGTAATCTATATAACCGACACCTGAAGCAAATCCCTGAGAACAGGACGCAGCAAATAAACCGCAGAATAACAGCAATGCCGCTAATTTTAAATTTTTCATAATACCTCCTAGTTATAATATTAATATAGTAAATCACCTACACCAAATGTAAAGTATCCGTTTTTAGAACCATTTTCACCCGGATTGGTAAGCGGGATACCATAATCAATTGATAACGGTCCCATTCCCGGAATATATAATTTCACACCGACACCGGCTGAAACTGCATACATAGGTCTGTCATACAGGGTATTTGATATTGTAGGATTGAAAATCTTACCTGCATCAACCCAGGCGGTAAGTCTTATATTATTAAGAAATCCGACTTTCCTTGCAAGTTTTGTTCTATCTATAAACGGTATAGGTGTTGCAAATTCGGCAGAACCCATTACAAATGCGTCGCCGGTACCAACACCGCTCATCTTAAAGCCTCTGATAGTATACGGTCCGCCTAAACGATATGCCATAACTTCAGGCATATTGTCGCCATGAATTCTTCCGCCGGCTTTTGCCATAAATGACAGGGATGATTTCTTACCTACCGGAACATATTGTTTAATGGTACCTGTAAGCTTACCATGTGTTTTGTCGAAGTCAATTAAACCGAGCTCTTCATCAAATCTGATACTTGCAAGAGTACCCTTTCGTGTTACAACGTTTGAATCTCTTGTATCATATACCAGAGCCGGGCTGAGCGACATAAATAAGCCGCCTTCCAATTGTCTTGCACGTTCTTCAATTGGAATATTATACCTTGAATACAAGCCGGCAATCTTGTTAAAGTCACCTTCGCTTACATCAATATTTTCAACACCAAGAGAGAAGGTTGAGGTAAGGTGTTTATTTCGTTTCATACGATGCGCAACAGTGGCTTCCGCACCAAAGCGTCTTTCAATTGCAAGAGGAACCTGATAGCTTCCAAAATCTCTATAGAACAATTTTGACATTAAAGAGGTATCTGCATTTAGAAAATGAGGTTCAAAGAAGCTCAGTTCAAACTGCATGTTCATACGCCTCATTATGGAAGCATCATTTAGGATTACACCGGAACCGACAAGACCATTCAAAGATACTCTCTGGTTTCTGCCAAGAAAGTTGTTATCAGCAATACCAACTGACCCGAATACACCGGTTACAGAATCAATACCGCCGCCAAGAGAAATATTTGCAGTTCTTTGTTCCTGAACATTTATTGTAATATCATAAGTATCAGGATCGTCCGCACAAGGCTCTATTTCCCTTGTAACATCTTTAAACGCCTGGGTTGCATATAATCTTACAAGATCCTGTTTAATCTGATTTTCATTGTATACAGTACCGGGTTCTGTTAGGATATTTCTTGCAATAACATAGTCTTTAGTTTTTTCATTGCCAGCGATTGCAATAGAATTTACCGTACCTTCTTTGATACTGATATTAATTGTTCCGTCCGGATCATCAGTAACAGAGTCAACGCGGGAAAGAATGTATCCTTTTGAGTTGTAAATATTTTGAATCTTAGCTATTGCCTCATTCAGCTGTGTAATGTTTTGAGGTTTACCTTTCATCGGTAAGAGCGGGGCAAGAATTTCTTCAGTTGAAACAGCAGTATTTCCTTCTATGGTAAAATCCGTTACCGGCGCATTTTCTTCAAGGATAATTTTTAAGGTTACTGTACCGTCTGAATTATTAACAGGGATTGCGCGCATTTTCTCGGTAAAGTATCCCATACTGTATACGTTTCGAAGACCATTTTGAACAGCATCCCTGTCATAGGCATCGCCGTTTTTTAAGTTAAGTTTTTCAAGAATAAGTTCAGGGCTTACAACATTTGTTCCATGAATTTCTACTTTTTTTAAATATCTGGCACTTTTTTCAGCAGAATCTTCACTAACCGCAGAAGAAGTTTGAGGTTCTATAGACGAAGTATCCCCGGCGTAGGCATCTTCAGATAATGCACGCAAAGGAAACATCATAATCAACAACAGGGATATTATTAATTTAAAACTCTTTTTATTGTTGTACAAACTTACCCTCAAAACTTCTCTTGTTCTTACCTACATTATAGCATAAACTATTAAAAGTAAAAAACTTAATATTTATATACATTTATCTTTCCAAAACCCTCTGGTAGACTTCGTTTTTGTTTATATTAAACAGTGAAGAAATTATTGTAGAAATCTCTTTTGCTTTGAAATTTTTTGACTTTAGAATATCAATTTTTTCATCTAAATCTATATCATTGCGAGAGATATTACTGCGGTATACCATTGCAACAATTTCACCTTTCATGACATTATCTTCAAAATACCGGATAACATCATGAACATTACCTGTTTTAATTTCTTCAAAAACTTTTGTAAGCTCTCTGCCTACAGCGACTTTCGCATCAGGATAAGCTTCGGATAATATTTTTAATGTGTTTATAATTCTATTTGGAGAATCATAAAAAACTAAGTCTGAACGCTGTGACTTTTTTAAAATCTCAAGAATTTGGGATTTTGTCTTTGGCAGAAACCCTGCAAAACAAAAATCTTCATCCTCTCTTGGCACCTGAGAAAGAAATGTTGCAACTGCGTTTGCGCCTGGCAATGCAGTAACAGAAAAATTATTTCGCCTAAGCTCTTCCACAAGAACGGAACCCGGATCACAGAAAAGAGGGGTTCCTGCGTCTGATACAAGAGCCATTTTCTTTCCTGAACGCAAGATTTCTACAAAACTTTCCAGCCGTTCTTTCTCATTAAATTTATGGTATGAAATACATCTGGTTTTTATATCAAAATGGTTTAAAAGCTTTTGGGTAACCCGCATATCTTCGCATGCGATTACATCAACAAGCTTTAATATTTCTATGGCTCTAAGTGTTATATCCCCGAGGTTTCCGATAGGTGTCGGAACAATATAAAAATCAAATTCTTTCATAAAATAATTTTATCACAGACCGAAAATTTTTAAAGTTTTAAGGCAAACACTCCCAGTAAGTTTTCGAGTCATCCCATGGACATTTATTCTGAATAGCATACACAGCACAGGTTGCTCCGTTTATATCAGATTTGCTGGTACGAGAGCATTTTTCATGTGTTTCTGCAGTATTATTATAATCACAATTTTGCCCGTTTTCATCACATTTTACTTCTGATTCATAGTAAGCAGGAATTAATTTCTTTGAATCCCGAGGAATTAGGAATATAAAAATATCATGTCCAAGGGCATTAGGACCCTTTTTAATACCGTTAGTATCAAAAGTAAACCACAAAGCACCACAGTTTTGAAAAATAGAAAGAGCACTTCCATCAGGAGTTATAAAGGCATTACCAGCATTCATAAACTGAGAACATTGAGGGGACCCCATCACAGTTTTTCTGGTAAAATTTTTTGCACTCTTTTTATATTCAGTTTTTTCTTTATCTGAAATCTTTCTAATTTTTCTGTATTTGGAATATACTGCCTGAGCAAATTGCGAATTCACATCAGGGTCACCATCAGGTCTGTCCTCTGTAGGGTTTGGCACATAAACAGGTATTTCTTCAGCAATTACCATCATATAAGCATTATAAAGATTTGAATAGGCTTTCTTAAATGCCGTTTCCAATGCTATTGAATTATTTTTTTGAATTAATGCGGGTAATGTCATTGCTGCAACTATGCCAATAATTCCTAAAGTAATTAAAACTTCTGCCAGTGTAAATCCTTTATGAAAAAGTTTAAACATTTAATTACCTCCAAAATATAATTTTTCCATTTTATTTTACAATGTATAGATTGTATATAGTAAATAATACATTGTAGTAAAAAATTTGTCAAATGTATAGAATTTTATATGGATAAAAAAGAAATTCTTAAAGAATTCGGCAGAAATTTAAAAGCAGAAAGAAACAGAGCCGGATTGTCACAGGAACAACTCGCAGAAAAAATAGGACTTTCTTACGGACAGGTCATAGGAACTATTGAAAGAGGGGAAACAAATACATCACTATCTGTGATAGTTTCTATAATGAATGTACTGGATTTAGATTTTGAAAAATTATTTAACAGAAAATTAATTAAATAATTTTTCAGTATAATCTTTCATTCTGTCGTTTACTTCATTGTAATTTACTGAAACCGGTGTGGGTTTGGACGTTTTAATAATATCTAAAAATACTTTTGCATTCAGTGGTTTTTTACCGTCAAGAAAATATTTTGAGTTTGCTGCATCAACTCTTGCCGGAACTATCAGACCGCTTTGAGTCATTTTCTCAATATTTTCCGCAGATGCGAGAAAGATAACCAGCTTCATCGCTGCATCTTTATGTTTTGAAGACTTAGCCACTGCCCACCCTGACGCATCAAGAGGAACAACACTGCCTGCAGAGCCTTTTGGAAAAGGTGCTATATCCCAGTCAAAATCTGCCTCTTCTCTATATTTTGGAACAAGCCATCTGCCGGAAAGCTGCATAGCAAGACGTCCTTGCAAAAACATCTGTGCCATTGTTGCACTTGCACTTTCTGATGCTAAAGGGGCAGTATGATATTTCTTCCTCAGATCCGCATAAAAATTTAGTCCCTTTTGCGACTTTTGATTACTAATAATTTCTTCAGACAGGTCATCTGACAAAACACCGCCGCCTTCACTCATAAGATAAGGCAGATAGAATAATAAATCCTCCTCGAAACTTATACCAAAAACTCCGGGGCGGTCTGTAAGCTTTTTCGATTTTTCAAGAAATTCCTGCATCGTCCAATTTTCAGACGGAAACTCTACACCTGATTTCTCAAAAATTGATTTATTATAAAATATCACAAGATTTGAAACATCTCTGGGAATCGCATAAAGTTTTCCCTGCCAGCTTAAAGCTTTAATTGCCTGAGGGTAAAAATCTCCGCTGTCATACAAACTTAAATCCTCTAACAAACCTGCATTTGCATAAACAGGCAGGTTGAGATTATTCATAAAAATTACATCAGGAGCCGTATTTGATGCAAATAACAGATGAATTTTCTGGAAATAATTTTGGGGAATGTGCATAAAATCAATTTTTATATCAGGATTTTCTTTTTCAAATTCTGAAAGTATAGGTTTTAAAATATCAATTTCTGATTTTGATCCCCAGCTTGCAAACTGCAAAACAGTGCGTTTATCTTTCACCGTACAGCCGGACAAAATAAACGCACAAAATATCATTAAACAACACAATAATAAAGGTCGTTTCACTCTTCTCTTCCTATAAGATTTCTACTACAGTTCAATAAGAACACCCATCTTATCTTCGCCTACTTCAACCAGCGAGCGGAAGCCGTCGGCTTTTACCATATAAACGTTAGGGTTATCCTGTCTAACCTGGATAGGTCTTTCTATACTGCGGTCAAATTTTTTCAGAACAAAGATTTCATCATTTATTCTGCCGACTAATGCAGTTTCACCGTCAAGGTTTACAATATAGAAGCCTTTATTCTTATCAATATTATAACCTGACTTTACGATAAGACCGTTTAGATAAGTTTCCTTTGTATCAGCTTTTAACTGTGCAATAGGATTGGTTACATTATCTTTTGCAGGAACTGCCTTTTGCATTTTCATAGACGGCTTTATCTGGGCCAGACTTTCTGCAACTTTATTTGACAGGCTTGGAGAAGCTGTTGCTCTGCTGTTATCTTCAGGAAGCGCAAAGAATTCTTCCAAGGTTGCCATTGAATATCCCTTTTCGGGTTCAAAAATCGGTTTTGGAGCTTGAACCTGCGGCTCCACAGGTTTTATAGCTTCAGCTTTAGGAGCAGGATTTTGCATAAAGCGGCTGCTTTTTGCAATCAGATCCGCAACACTCAGATTGCCGCCGTCAAACCTGCGCGGATTTGAATGAAGTTTTGAAGAACCCAGGTTGACATGCTTGTTTTCTCTATATGAAGAACTTCTCACTTCCTCGCGGGTTTTAGGAAGCGGTTTGTTTCTGTGAGATTCCTCAAGAGCAACTTTATTTGCAAAAGCTTTCAACTTTTTAATCTTTGTGGTCTGGTTTACTTTTGAAACTTCAGTCATTCTTGAAGTAATACTGTCATCCTCACTCTGGACAGTAATATCTCTGAAATTTTGCTCAAGAGATTTCAAAATAGCTTCTTCGTCTAATTCTGTTTTTTCAACGTCAGGAGATTCGTGAAGAAGTTTTTCAAGACTAACCAAATATTTTTCATTTTCCATCATATCATTAACCCTTTTTTCTTCCTGAACCGGAACTTTATTTTCTGCCGGTACGGAGTTTATTTCTTTTTCCAACTCAAGTTTTTCTATCTGCTTTTCCAGTTCTTCAACTGCATCATTCATAATTATCTTCTGTTCAGTTTTAGCAGCTTTAATTTCAGACGGTGCAGGATTTGATGCTGCTTTTGGCTCTATTCTTATTGCATCTTCTGCAAAATCATACTGTACGGCAGCATTACTTTGCGGTGTAATAAATGAATATTTTTTTATTGAAGTATTTTCAGATTTAGCGCCGGTTTCAGCAATGAATTTCTGGTATTTTTCCTGCCAGTTTAAATCCGGATTACTGATAATTTCTTCATAATCTGTTGAAAGTACCGGTTTTGTATTCAAGTGCTCTTTAAAAGAGTTCCTCAAAAAATTTGAGCTAATTATTGAATTCTTTATTAATTTGAGCAAGAACAACAACCCTAAAACAGGAATTAATATCATTGCTAATGTTATCGGCATGTTTGGTAAAATCCTCTCAATGTGCTGCTTTACTGATTTAAGCGGTACCTTTATACCAAAATTCTTTAAAGGTGGTTTAACTTCCGCCTTTAGTGAAGGGGTCAGAACTTCCGGTACATGTTTTGTAATATCTTCACTGTGCGGAACATCTTTTATGGTATCGGATTTCGCATTTTTGGGTTTAATCGCGGCTTTTTTCTCTTCATTCTTTACAGCAGTTTCTTTTATTTTTTGCTGTGCTGCTTCCAGAATAGTTTCTTTTTTCCGCGGTTGGGCTTCCTGTTTTGCAGGAACCATTTTAACCGGCTGAACCGGTTTGTTTACAGTTACTGCAGTTTTAGGTTCAAGTTTCCTTGAATCCGGTATATAAACAGGGGTATTTGTGTGTGTACGGGATTGTGCTATAAGATTTTTATATGCTTTCTGCTCGGCAGTAAGCGGAACAGAATTTTTGGCATGGGTTCTTATATTAATTGGCTTAGTTGTAATTAAGGTTACTTTAGTATAGCCGCCGGCACCATCGTTAACTGATTTAACGTCAATATCGGATATAATATCATTTATCCCTGACAAATCAGGCTTGCTTCCGGCAGAACTTGACACATTCGGCATCAGAATAACATATTTATTATCAGATTTTTTGGTTACTGCAATGCTGTCGCTGTAAGGAGTTGTTGTGTATAGGGTTACATCGACAGAAGATGATGCCGTATTTGCTTTTCTTATATCAAGCTGTGTAAGACTGTTTGCGCCTGCCTGCATTGTAATAAAAGGCATTAAACCAAGACTTAACAGTAAAATTATACCTATTTTGCCGGTCTTTTTATTCATTTTAAATCCAATTTATTTTCCCTACACATATATATAATACATTGAGTTAAAAAAAATTGCTAATATGTTAAAAAAATGATACTTTTATGTTAAGATATATATATGAAAAGCGGATTTACAGCCATAATAGGGCGTCCCAATGTGGGCAAATCTACCCTTTTGAACAAAATTCTGGGGCAGAAAATAGTTATTGCAACAGATAAAGCACAAACAACAAGAAAAAGAATAAAAGGTATCTATACAACAACGGAAGGGCAGATTGTATTTATTGATACACCAGGTGTACATAAGCCATTGAATAAATTAGGAGAATTTCTTCTTGATGAAGCAAAAGTTGCAGTACCTGATGCTGATTTAATACTTTTTCTTGTTGACGGCTCTGAACCTGCCGGAAAAGGAGATAAATGGATTGCCCAGAATATTTTACAAACAGATATTCCGGTTATCATTGTGATGAATAAGGTTGATAAAACAAAAAAACTCGAAAAAGTTGAAGAAAATCTGCTGACATATAAAACTTTATTTGAAAAAAATTACCCTGTAGTCAGAATTTCAGCGAAAACCGGCAGAAATATAGATACGCTTTTAAAAAACATATTTAAAGCACTGCCTGAAGGAGAAATGCTTTATCCTGAAGATATTGTAACCGAAGAAACAATGCGTGATGTGACAGAAGAAATAATTAGAGAAAAAATTCTCCTTAATACATCCGATGAAATTCCTCATTCTGTTGCTGTTAAAGTTGACAGGTATCAGGAAACTGATGATATTGACAGAATTTATGCAACAATCTTCTGTGAAACAAAGAGCCAGAAAGGGATACTTATTGGAAAAGGTGGCAGTCTTCTTAAAAAAATCGGAACAGAAGCACGATTAGAACTTGAAAAAATTGCCGAGAAAAAAGTTTTCCTTGGGCTTGAAGTAAAAGTTGAAAAAGACTGGCGCAAAAAACAACTTTCACTTAAAAATTTCGGATATGAACAAGAAAAATAATATTTAAAAATACGTTCTACTATTTTCTCTTGACAAACTCTATATCATAACCAAGTAAATCAGCAATCATTTCTATTTCAGTAAATTTTATAGTTTCACTGCGCAGTTTTCTTGATAAATTATTCATTGTTACTTTATGATTTTTCTCTTTCATCAAACGGTCTGCTACTCTGGTTAAAGTAGTAGCTTCTGTCGCTAATAAAATTTTAATTCTCTGATTGATATTCATATCCTCATTATATTAGTTATTGACATATTTAGCCTTAGATGATAAGTTAATAAGGATTATAGTGTATTAATCAACTATAATCCTTATTAAAATAAAGAAAGGTTAAGAATTTTGATTATCAACTGTGAACTGGATGAAATTATAGACCTGAGCAAAACTCTGCATAACGCAATTGAATATTCCTGCGAAAACGGCGAAGACAGCTCTTATACTGTAAGGCTGTCAAAAATTATATTTGAAAAACTCAAAAGATTAAAAGACAACATCAATGTTACAGACTAAATATTTAATTTATAACCGCCGCCGTAAATAGTTTCAATATATTTTCTGCCTTCTGAAATCTTATCGAGTTTTGAGCGCAAATGTCTTATATGAACCCTTATTGTTTCAATATCGTCATCAGGTGAATAACCCCATATATCTTTTAGCAATTGAGCTGAAGACACCATATTCCCATGGTTTTGGAACAAAAGATTAAATATATCAAACTCAATAGGGGTAAGTTTTGCTGTTTTCTCACCTATTTTTACACTGTATGTTTCAGGTAGAAGTGTAATATCGCCTAATGTAAGAAGCTCTCTTGTAGATGCAGATTCCGGTATCTGCCGGGTCCTTTTTAAAAGAGCCCTGACGCGCACCTGGAGTTCTTCCATTTCAAAAGGCTTTACAAGATAATCATCAACTCCTATATTAAATCCGTTTACCTTATCGTTTAATTGGGATAAGGCTGTCAGCATCAGTATAGGAATATCCTTTGTTGCTTCATTTTTTCTAATTCTTTGTGCAACTGTAAAACCATCAACTTCCGGCATCATTACATCAAGAATTACAAGTGACGGAAGCTCCTGTTTACACAATGCAAAACCCGTAGTTCCATCGTATGCCTGAACTACTTTATAGCCTCCAAGCTCTAGATTTACCTTAATAAGCTCGTTTATCGCCAAATCATCATCGCATACAAGAATTTTATTCATATTAGCATTCTATAAATAAAACAAAAAATTTACAACAGATGTTTATTAAAAAATATTAACAAATATCCCCCGCGCGTATGATACAATTTATCTGATTTTTAGGCATATTAATTGTAAAAATTTTGTAAAATTTATTTTTTTAAGTGTAAAATTTACAAATTTTTTGTTTTTTATTGTAATATGTTATAGCGAAAGCATTTTTAGTAGGTAATATACATTTAGTATAAAGGAGGCACATGAATTGGCAATAACATCACCTTTTACAGCGTTTCAGGAAAACGGCAAAAAAGAAATCCACTTAGGACAACACGTTTTAGCAGAATTTTTTGAATGTGACCCAAACACATTAAATAGTATTGATAAAGTAGAGAAGTACATGGTGGATGCCGCCCTTGAATGTGGTGCTACTATTGTCCAAAAATGTTTCCATATGTTTAACCCCTATGGAGTTTCAGGTGTAGTTATTATCTCTGAAAGCCATTTGGCTATCCATACCTGGCCGGAACTTGGCTATGCCGCTGTTGATTTATTTACTTGCGGCGATAAGTGTGATCCGAAAATTTCTTATGAATTTTTAAAGAAAAAATTCAACTCAAGAAAAGCTACTTTCTCTGAACTCAAAAGAGGAATTATTGATGAAGAAACTATGAAAGTTGCTGAAAAACCTTTTGAGATTATGCAGCAGTCAATTGACTAAGAAATAAAATTTTATGAATTTTAAATAAGACCTCATCGCATTTATGTCGTGAGGTCTTATTTATTTACAAAAGTTTACATGAAAAAGTTGAAAAGTAAATTTTTATCATTATTTAAACTTTATATATATGTTGGGTTAAATTAATCGGAGATAGTACCATGGGTTTATGGGAAAACAATTTAGCTGCGTCATTGACGTATCAGGATTTGGGGGATTGTTCACTTGGCAGTTTACCTGCAATAAACGGACTTGAAGCAGTTAAAGAAAGCAAAAAACAGAACAGTGAAGTAACTTCACTGGATGAAAAAAAGAAAGAAATCGCTGTTATCAAAATCATGAAAAAAGCTTGCGGGGTTTTGATTTTGGTAGCTGTGGGACTGATTGCAAAGTTTATGTAATCAAAAATGGAGTTTAAGGATTATGGCTATGACGGATTTCAATCCATCACTTTACTCGGATATAGCATCAAGCAGCATGAATATGATGCCGACACCTATGTATAACCCTTTTATGGGAGGGATGTACTATAATACCAACCTGCTGGGCGGCGCAAGACTTCAGCGTCAACTGGATTCTGATAAAGTTCAACTTTTGAATACCGTAAAGAAAAAAGATTCAAATGTTTTTTATAAAGCCATTGCAGCATTATCTGTACTTGCAACTCTCGGCTTTTTAAGATTTGGTAAAGGTAAAACTCAAATTGGAAATATAAATAGCAACGGCAAAATATTACCGAAAATAGGCAGCGCGATAAAAGCACCATTTAAAGCTATGGGAAAAGGTTTAAAGGCAATTGGAAGAGGAATAGCATATCCATTTAAAGCTTTTGGCAAAGGCTGTAAGAAAACTGCAGAGTTTACTTCAGGCAAAATAAAAAACTATAGAAATAAAGTCAAAATAAAAAATCAGCAGAAAGCTGCTGCCGGAGAACCTAAAAAAAGCTGGCTTTCAAAATTGATGTTCTGGAAAAAGAAACCTGTACAGCCGGCACAAACCCCGCCAACTAATGCAGCTCCTTAAAAAAAAATTAAAAAAAAATGCAGGAAGATATTCTAATCCTGCATTTTTTATGCTATTATCATAAAAAAGAAGGGGGGCTTATATGGCAAAAGAATGCAGTTTTGATGTTGTTTCAGAATTTGACAAACAAGAGTTGCTAAATGCAGTTGACCAAACAAGAAGAGAAGTTTCTTCAAGGTTCGATTTAAAAGATTCAAACTCTGAAATTGAGCTTGAAGCAGACAAAGCAATTACGATTACAACAAGCGATGATATGAAGATAAGAAATATCTACGATATTTTGCAGTCAAAGCTTGTAAAAAGAAACCTAAGTATTAAAATTCTTGATCCGCAGGGAGTTGAAAATGCTCTGGGTGGAAGAGTTAAGCAGGTTTATACCCTTAAAAAAGGTCTTACACAAGAACTGGCTAAAAAAATTGTTGCAGATATTAAGGAATCAAAAATTAAAGTACAAGCTTCAATTCAGGGGGATCAGGTTAGAGTTTCCGGCAAAGATAAAGATGACTTACAAGCAATTATCAAAATGCTTAGAGGCAACGAAGATAAATACGATTATCCGCTGCAATTTACAAACTACAGATAAAAAAGACCGCATAAGCGGTCTTTTTTTATGGCAAGCATTCCCAGTAAGTCTTTGTATCATCTCCTGGACATTTATTCTGAATGGCATACACAGCACAGGTTGCTCCGTTTATATCAGATTTGCTGGTGCGAGAGCATTTTTCACGTGTTTCGGCGGTATTATTATAATCGCAATGCCCGTTTTCATCACATTTTACTTCTGATTCAGTTGTTGCAGGAGTAAGTTTTTTAGATTTAGAGCCGCGCGGAATTTGAAAAATAAATATGTCGTGTCCAAGGGCGTTGGGTCCCTTTTTAATACCATTAGTATCAATAGTAAACCATAGTGCACCGCAATTCTGTACAATAGAAAGAGCACTTCCATCAGGAGTTATAAATGCATCTGCGCCACCCATAAACTGCGAACATTGAGGGGACCCCATCACAGTTGTTCTGGTAAAATTTTTCGCACTCTTTTTATATTCAGTTTTTTCTTTAGCTGAAATTTTTTTAATTTTTTTATATTTATCATACACAGCGCGGGCAAAAGGCGGATTGAAATCAACAAGTCCGGTTGGATCGCTCTCTGAAGGATCATTAATAACAAAAACCGGTATTTCTTCAGCAATTACCATCATATAAGCATTATAAAGATTTGAATAGGCTT